>Ga0315282_10015164_pt1 | contig 11403 bp, 8 predicted proteins | sample YL17G07_20_MG_FD_203693 | JGI IMG/M metagenome (GOLD analysis project Ga0315282, IMG submission 203693) | Sediment microbial communities from Yellowstone Lake, YNP, Wyoming, USA - YL17G07_20 | ecosystem: Environmental > Aquatic > Freshwater > Lake > Sediment | place: USA: Wyoming | collected...
ATCCGCTCATATCAATCCGAGTTCGACAAAATGAAGGACCAATTCTCCGACGTAGACTTCGTGGTCGATCAGTTGGTCACGTCACCCGCGCAGGTTGAAGAAATCAAGTCCAAACTGCAAAGCGCGGACGGTATCCTGGCAATCCATTTGAACATGGGAATACGGCCGGTTCTATCTGAAATCCTTCGCGTGGGCCGGCCTACCATGGTCTTCGCCGCTCCCTATTCCGGGCATGAATGGGCTGGGTTCGGCGCCTTACAACGCGAAGAGGTAGGCGCCAAGATGCAGTGCCTTCTGACCAGCGATCGCACACAACTGGCCGCCGCCATCAGGCCTTTCCGGGCCATGCATCATTTGCGCGAAGCCAAGATTCTTGACCTCACAACTCGCCCTCCCGCACCATACATCAGTGAGGTCAAAAGCAAATTCGGGACCGAGATCAAGCAAATTGACTTGCAGCGAGTACGTGCTGCCTATGAAGCGGTGGACGAGAGTGAGGCAAGGGCAGAGACCGAACGGTGGATTCAAGGAGCTGTACTGGTCGGCGAACCCCCTCGGGAAGACATTTTCAAGTCCTGCAAGCTGGCCCTGGCCTTCGAAAAGCTCTTGCAGGAAGAAGACGCCACGGTAATAACCGAGGATTGCTACGGCACCATGTGGGACCGGACAATCAAGACGCCCGCGTGGCCCTGCATCGGTTTTTCGCGTCTGAACAACCTGGGATGGGCCGGTATCTGCGAATCGGATTTGGCGTCTGCCATGACCTTCATTGTGTTCCAAGGTTTGGCCGGGAGACCGGGTTTCATCAGCGATCCAACCATGGATGAATCGAACAACAGCATCATTCTGGCTCACTGCCTGGGCACACCGAAAATGGACGGTCCCCAGGGGCCGGCGGCTCCCTACAAGATACGAACGGTGATGGAGCGGATGGCGGGTGTTGCTCCTCAGGTGACCATGCGGATTGGCCAGAGGGTAACGCAGGCGAAATTCCTCGGGACGGACCGGTTGCTGTACTTTACGGGCGAAATAATCGATGCTCCCGATATAGATCGCGGTTGCCGGACGAAAATTACGGTGAAACTGGACGGCGATGCGGTGAAACTGTGGAAGAACTGGTCAGCCGGGTTGCACCGGGTAACCTGCTACGGGGACCTCACGAAGGACCTCGAGCACTTTTGTCGATTCGAGGATATCACGCTGGTCAACGAGGCGGCGTGATCGGACGGCCAGCAGTTTCGGAAACCTTAGAAGCCAACAGCTCATCGAGAGTTTCGGGGTCATGGAGGCGGCTTGATGCCCACCCTCGGAATACCTGTGATGGCTTCTGCGGCATCTTGTGAAAGGCGCGGAACGTGTTGCTCCCCACAGACGACAACACGATTTCATCGATGGTATTCCTTCTTGACCTGAACCACGCCGCCAGACCCTTGCTTTTACGTTTCTGTTCTTGGATGAGTTGATTTCTATCTCTGAATTCGGTTACCCGCGCCATCGTGACGCCTCCGGGTTGCGCAGCTTATTTAGCACAGGAGGACATCGACCACAATACAGAAGGGGGCCGGTGACCTTCGGGCCGGAGTCCACAATGGAAATTCCGGATTATTACTCTCCCGATGGCGTGATTCATCGGGAGCAGGAGGGTGCCCATGGCCTTGTCTCGACGCAGCTTTTTCAACCAACTCGGGGCTGCCGGATCGCTGGCGGCAGCCACGAGTGTCGCAAGTCCGCCCGCAAGTGGGCAGGGCGGAACTCTCGCATCCATCTCCGGCGGCATTATGAAGCCGCCGTTTTTCGCCCATGCTGCGGCCACTACAACCCCGGCCGCCACTCACCTGAATTTGAACGTGACGACAATTGAAACCGTCTGGGTGGATCTCCCCCTGCGGCCCGTGCCGGCGCGGCGCATGCTGGCAGAAAATTACGATTGGACTTATTTCCAAATTCACAAGGTGAAGCTCGCCTGTGGCGTGGTGGGCTTCGGCGAGACAATGCCGTTTTATACGTGGGGGAGGCCCACCGCGGAGACCCTTGCTTACGCGCAGGGGCGCGACGCGGCGGAACTGATGTGGAACGATCAGCTCGGCGCGGGCTTGCAGATGGCGCTGTTTGACGCGGTGGCCAAGGCCTGTGACGTGCCTGTCTATCGATTGTTGGGCCCCAAACACCGCGACCGGGCGTTCATCAGTTGGTGGGACTTGGACATGGCCGGCGACGACTGGGAGCACGAATGCACTGAGGCGTTAGCCCAGGGTTACACTGCCTTCAAGACCAAAGCTCGGCCCTGGCGGAGCCTGGTGGAAGATTGCCGGACTCTCTCGAAAATCCTTCCGCCCCACTTCACACTCGACATGGACTTCAACGACTTCCTGCTTGACGTGAGCCACGCCAGACAGGTGATGCAGGAGTTGGCCCAGCTGCCTAACGTGGCCGCGTTCGAGACGCCAATTCCACAAGGCGACGTGGCAGGTAACCGCTCTCTACGTTCTCAGACACGGGTCCCCATTGCCATGCATTACGGGAATCCTCCGGTAATGACAGCGCTCAAAGAAGAAGTCTGCGATGTCTTCGTAGTCGGCGGTGGCGCGAGTGCGGTGATGCAGGCCGGGGCGGTGGCGGCCATGGCCAACAAGCCGTTCTGGCTGCAACTAGTCGGTACAGGGATCACAGCTACCTTCGCCTTGCATTTGGCTGCTGTGCTGTCCCACGCCACCTGGCCAGCAGTGAATTGCCACCAGCTTTACGTCCATCCCCTCATCAAGCCCGGGATCGCGGTCGAAAACGGTACTGCCGCCATCCCGGAGCGGCCCGGTCTGGGTGTTGAACTGGACGAAGACGCGGTAGCGAAATACCGCATTGAGCCCTTAGCGGGCCGGCCGGATCCCCCCGAAGCTTTGATGGCCGTGCGCTGGCCTACGGGCGCCGTGAGCTATTACGCCTCCAGCGCGCAGTATTGGGACGATTTCAGGAGCGGGCGATGTCCGATCTTCATGAAAGGTGTACGCTTCGAATACATACCCGACAACGGCAGCCGCCAATGGAAAGAATTGCACGAAAGGGCTAAGAAGGGTGGGTTCTCCTCCAAGGAACGCATCCTTTAGGCTCTGACTTCGAAAGGAGTTGCAGCGATGAAAACCTCAAGCCCCCGTCGGCATTTCTTCTTTTCTGTGGCGAGTTTGGTAGCGGCCGGACCGGTAAGCAGGCTTTGTGCCAGCCAGGACCTTCCTCTGCCGTCCTCGCACTTGGCCCGCGCGAGTGATCGCTATGTTGATCCACGGAAGGTCCTGCTGTGGGAAAGCACGCGAAAAGAGATTCGGGAGGCCCTGGAGGGGGGACGGCTGAAGGCGGCGGTTCTACCCACCGGAAGCACGGAACAACATAACGAGCACCTCGCCATGATCCAGGACACAGCCAGCGCGCTGCTCGTCGCACAGCAAGCCGCCTTGCAGCTCTACCCCCAGGTAATTGTGGCGGACCCCGTACCGGTGGGCATCTCAACCTCACTGGATGGAACGCAAAGGGACCCTCACGCTGCGTCCCGAGACTTTCTTGGCCATGGTCTTTGACATCTGCGATAGCCTGCGGCAGCACGGCATCAAGACTATCTTCATCGTCAACGGACACAGTGGAAACGACCAGATGCTCAAGACTCATGTGGCTGAATTTCGGTCCAAACTCGGCATTACCATTGATGCGTGCTCTTACTGGGAGGCCTACCACTCCTCCGAAGAGATTAAAGGACAAGTGAACAGAATCATGCAGGGCGGTTTGGAAAAAGTGCCCGGCCATGCCGGAGAATTTGAGACTTCTTTCGCCCTCGCAGCCTGGCCCGAACGAATTCATCGCGAGGGGGTTGATTATGAGAAGGTTCACTTGGCGCTTAAAGACCCGCAGGACTTGAAGAATGACCACACCTTCTACTACGACTCCTTGCTCGCCACGGCGGAGAAAGGAGAAGTCTTGATCCGTATTGCCGTTGACTGGACAGTCGCCAAGCTCCGAAACCTGATCGCCCAAACTTGAGGGATGGAGGATCGAGTCGCCGCTCTCGCAGTCCGTGCGAGGCGGCGCGGTAGCTTTTGAATTGAGAGGCGAAGAAGCCTTGGCCGTCGTATCGGACGCCCACCGAGCTGACGCTGATCGGATGGCAACCTTCGCCGCTGTCGAAGGTGCCCGTCCACTCTTTGCCGAGATTCCAGCGCTCGGCATCGTTCATTGCTTTGATCCTTTCGCTTTGAGCCTCTGTTTTCAGAGGTTCAGACTACCGTCACGCTTAGCTATGTCAAGAGCCATTACTCCAAAACAGGCATATCGTGAAACATAAATACCGTGCAAGGGGGACCGAAGCGAAAGGGTTTGGCAATGAAGTTGACGACCTTATGGCTGGCGAATTGTCCGAAAGCACGCGGGTTGCCACAAGCCCCGCTGAATAGCTTCCGGTTTGGCGATGAAATTGACGAGGGTTTGGCCGGCGGACTGACGGTCAGCAGGCGGCCTGCCGCAAGCTCGACTGAATCCGATTTGGAATGTACGTCGTGGCGGGAGGGGGTCTAGCGTCCGCGTGGACGCACGGGGAGGACAGGGAATGACGGATCGTATGAAAAACTATCGGATTGATGCCAAAGAACTAACGCCCGCGAAACGTCTAATTGTTCGGTGGGGTTGGGGAAGGATTCGGCAGAAGATGCCAAAAAACGGGGTGGGCTAGAATTTAGGGCTATGCGTCGCGCCAACTAATTTGGTTTCCAATCAATCGGCAACTGACCGGAGCGTGTTCCGTCAGCGAATTGTCGTCTTTGACGAACTGCGCGCTTCTCGCAACAGAAGTGGTGCGGCACCTGATCGTAGGGCAAACTTCAAATAGCACACGATCTTTGCCCATGGTGCGCAGCTCGGAGCGTGCCCGAACGGCCCGCCAACGGAAAGCAAAATCGTTTCGACCCTACAGAAGGAATCTGCCCTCCCATGCGCAGAACGCCTATGAGCGCTGCGAACCGCTTGCCCAAAAACCCTGCCCTTCGGCTCCCTACAACTGCTTGATTCTCGAATGCAGTTTTGGGCACATTCACTTGCCCGGAATCAGATGTTTCTGGGCACCCGTCCGATAGCCAATTGAGCGTCGTCGAGCATCCCCATAATCACTTTGGCTAGATCCGCCCCTGCCGATGTCCGACGGGGACATCCATACTGCGCCTGCAAAAGCTGACCCGTCGCCTCCCGAATGGCGACGCGGAGACAGAAATATGCCACAATGACGCCAAACCCCGCCCGACCCAGAAAGGGGGTGCGGTTCGGTGCGATTTGCAGTCCTGATCACTTACCGTGAGGTATTCGCCAGAGAACCATTTATTGATGACCTGCACCGTGTCCTATCAAAGTATCAACGCACTGGAGTTTTGGTGCTTTTGGCAAAACTAAATTGCCTTTTGGGAACATGGCAGAACGAACCGCAGGTCGGGCTTGACGACCAATTAACAAGACTTGTTCTTCCGAATTACCAAGCGAAAATTGAAGCCATCCGCCGTGGCGACATTGAGAGGCTTCTCTTCAGTAGGCTCACGATTCTCTACGTGATCAAACAAGCGTGCCTGATCTGTCCATCCGATGGTAATCCTGTCAACAACCAAGCGGCCTTCGAGGAGATTGGAATTTGTTGCCTCATGGCGAATGATCTGGCTCTGACGAACCGGCCTTCCCCAAGGGACAGCACGCTTCACCGCTTGGCCAGCGTATTGCCCTTTTGTGATTACGTTTCCCACGACGAGTATCCGATCGACATAGCGCGAACATTGATGATGTTCGAGGAGACCGCAAAACTTCCTGTACTGAGGGAGAGGAAGGATTTCCTTGACCTCGAAGCCCTCTTCCAGAACCACCTGGGTCTTTCACTTCAAGATTTTTGTGTACTTGTCTTCGGATCGTCCGCAAGGTATTTGAACCTCAAGATCGAAGAACTGGAGAGAACCCCAGACGCTATATTTCTGAGGCCAGAATATTTCCGCAAGACCAACATCTCTCCAGAGGTCGTAAGACAGTTCCTCAGAAAAGTAGCCACAGATGAAGGTGAGTTTGCTCGACAGATTACGGAGGCACGCGACCGACCCGGAGACGATCTCACGACTATTCAGAGGCTGCCCCTCATTGAAGCGCTACAGAATCTCTACGTCTGTCTCGATCCTGGGTTTCTTGTGGACAAGGCTGGCAGAGGTTTGTACTGGTCACTGTTCGCTGAGATTCAGGATAACGGGGAGAGACTCAAGCTGGCGTCCTTTTGGGGAACTGTTTTTGAAGAGTATGTGAACTCAATTCTTACAAACAGTTATTCTGCGGGAGGGCGATTGATCCCCCATCCTAGATTTGCAAATGGGGATGAGGCGTTCGATGCCTGCATAGTCGAGGGAAACGACTTGGTAGTGTTCGAGCACAAGAGCAGTGTCCTTCGAGCAGATGCAAAGTACAGTGGCGACGTAACCAGTCTCGAACGGGAACTGAACAAGAAATTTATTCTGGGTGATGATGAGGGCGCAAAAGGACTCGCCCAAATCGAACGGAGCATTCGCCGCTTTCTCGGAGGGGAAGTGATGGACGATGTGCGCGCAAGCAATATCCTCAAAATCTACCCGGTCTTGGTCTGCCTCGACCGAAGCCTGCTCAATATGTACATGGGCCAATACTTAGATCAGAATTTTCCTGGCTACGCCTTGCGAAAGAAGTACAAGAAGGTCGTCACCCCTGTTTTCACAATTGGAGTTTCTGAGCTTGAACGGCTTCTTCCATACCTCCAGGAATTCGCGCTCTCGGATATCCTAGAGTCCTACTACCGGGCCAATCCCAAAATGTTGTTTTCCATTTCCGGCTCAGATGTTCCCATTTTGCAAGGTGTCAAGCGTGGGCAAGACCTGGTCGGGGAACGATTCTCAAGGTTTGCAGTGGAAATGCAAACCATGTTCTTTGGGGAAGGGCCAGCCGCGGAACCCAGCGCCGGATGAATCGGTCAAGGCCCCAGCCGGACAGTTCGTGGACGAAACACTCACGCGATGGTCGTTATAATCCTTGTATTATCCTAGCCGGCTGATTTATCCTTTGGGCACTCCGAAAGCACCATGTTGAGTCTATCGTATGAGCTTCCTTCCTGACCGTGAACTTCGCCCATTGAACCTTCCTGAAAGCCACAACCTGAAGCCAATCGGACTTGCTCTAGGCAACGGTGCGAACGCGCTTGAGGTTGCGGTCACCGAAAGCACTGCACCGCCTACGGCAACAATCCTGCGCGCCGTCTGGCGGGCACGGGTTGCTGGTCGAGCTACGCCACTGCTTCTGGTCGTTCTCTATGACGGCAAGGCTGCGCTTTGCGGCCCCGCTGGCGACCATCCGCCTGCGTTTGTCGGGCTTGACCGAGGCAAGGTCGAGCGCATTTGCACAGCAGCTTTGGGTGAGCCTGACCGCCACGCAGCCCTTCGCTTTTTGCATTCAGCGGTCCCCGAGGTTGAAACCCCGCTCTCGGGAGTGAGGAATGAGGGACTCTTCGCCACGCATGAGCTTCAGTCGGGTGTTCCCCAAAGGGCGGATTGGGCAGAGGCCGCGCACAAGGGCCAAGATTGTCTCAGGCTGCGGAGCCAACCACTTATCCAACGACTTGGCTTCACTTTGGAACCGCTCCCCGGCCCGTCCTACATCCTCCGAGCGGCTGAGACAAGAGTTGCCGTCGCGGTCTTTCTTGAAAGGAACGAATCCCCGGAGATACCGAATACCCGCTTCTCCAATCTCTCCGCAGTTTCTTACGCGCTTGCCAAGGCCGACGCCGAAAACTTGAATTATGTCGTGGTTTCAACCGGGTCTGCCATCCGTCTCTATCCGGTCCGTGCCGGTGTGGGAGTAGGGCGGCGAGGCCGTACAGAAACATTCGTCGAGATTCACCTTGATCTTATTTCCAACGAACAAGCGGGATATCTCTGGCTTTTGTTCTCTGCCGAGGCTCTCCGCAGGGGCGGCACAGTAGAGGACATCCTGGAAAAGTCCGCGCGATATGCCGTCGAGCTTGGAACGCGCTTACGGGAGCGCGTTTATGCCGAAGTTGTTCCACAATTAGCTCAAGCGATCTTGGAGGCACGCAACCTCAAATTAGCTTCGGCAGAGAAATTGGCAGAAACCTATCAGATGGCCTTAGTGTTGCTCTTCCGCTTGCTTTTTGTCGCCTACGCTGAGGACAAGGAGCTACTTCCCTACAAAACTAATGATCTTTACAAGGCCCGCTCTTTGAAACAAAAGGCGCGTGAATTGATTGAAATTCTCAACTCGAAGACTCCATTCGGACATGACACAACTCACTGGGAGGAAGTGGATCGACTTTTCCGAGCCGTGGACAAAGGCAACGCGGAATGGGGCGTACCGGCTTACAACGGTGGGTTGTTCTCTCGCGACGCAACCATTTCCGTCGCAGGCGCAGCTCTCGCGGCGATTGGGGTGCAAGATCATGCTTTCGGCCCCGTCCTCCAGTCGCTCTTCGTTGATAACACGCCGGAAGGTTGGGGACCCGTTGATTTCCGCAGCCTTGGTGTCCGTGAGTTCGGGACGATTTACGAGGGACTCCTTGAAAACGAGCTGTCAGTCGCCGACGTTGACCTCACTACCGAAAAGGTCGAGAAACAGGACCAATACCGTCCGGCCAAGCCGAAGGAAGGGGTCGTGGTCCCCAAGGGGCGGCCATACCTACACACCACATCTGGAGCACGCAAGGCGACAGGTTCTTACTTCACCAAACACTTTGCCGTGGAGCATTTGCTCGAATACGCGCTCCAGCCGGCACTTAGGGACCACCTCACCCGGCTCGACAGGATGGATGATCGAGCCGCCGCCGACGCCTTCTTTGACTTCCGAGTGGCTGACATCGCCATGGGGTCGGGCCACTTCCTGACGGCAGCGGTAGACCGGATTGAGATTGCCTTTTCTGGCTATCTTGCCAAGCGGCGCTTGCCAGATGTGTTTGAAGAATTGGCTCGGCTTCGCCAGGCAGCCCGTGAAGCGCTCGGTCCGCAAGCTGAAGAAATCGACCCAATTGAAGACACTCAACTCCTGCGGCGGCAGATCGCGCGCCGTTGCATCTACGGCGTGGACTTAAATCCCATCGCAGTCGAATTGGCCCGGCTCTCCCTTTGGGTCCATACCTTCGTCCCCGGCCTACCTCTTTCCTTCCTTGACCACAGCCTTGTGGTGGGCAACTCGTTGGTTGGAATTGCGACAGTCCAAGAGGCTGGTGACTGGCTGAGAGAGATTCTCGAAAAGCCACTCTTCGCACTTTCAGCCGAGCCACTCGTGGGGCAGGCGCGAAGAGCCCTTGATCGTATGGCCCGGCTTTCCGACGCCAACGCCGCCGAGATTGAGCGAGCACGTGAAGCCTTCCGCGATGCACGCGCCAGCGTCAAGCCGGCCGAGGCCCTATTTGATTGCCTTGCGGCTGCTCGCATCAGCGAAGAGGTCCGTGTGGCGGTTCTTCCCAAGGACACCGACAAGATTGAGGAGATGGAAAGGCTGGTCGGCTCAAAAGCACACAAGCTGGCTCAAGATACCCTTAAGGCAATCCCTCCCTTCCATTTTCCCATTGCCTTCCCCGAAGTGTTCCTGCGTGAGCGGTCTGGTTTCGACGTGATAGTCGGCAACCCGCCTTGGGAAGAAGCGACGGTGGAGGAAGACCGCTTCTGGACCCGCTACAACCCCGGTTTCCATGCACTTTTGCAAAAGGACCAGGAGAGCGCGAAGAAACGCCTGAGAAAAGAGCGGCCTGACCTAGTCCGGGCATACGAAGAGGAACTCCAGAAAGCAGACCTGTTGCGCAACGTTCTGACCAGTGGACCGTTTCCGGGAATGGGAACAGGTGACCCGGATGTGTATAAGGCGTTCTGCTGGAGGTTCTGGAATTTGGTTCGCCCGGCGGGCGGGAGAATCGGTGTCGTCCTGCCCAGGTCCGTCTGGAATGTGCGAGGCAGCCAGCAATTCAGGCTGGAAGTCTTCACGCGAGGCTCAGTGGATGACATGACCTTCCTTCTCAATCGTGGGGGATGGGTATTCGATGACGCGGAGCACCGCTACACGATTTCCCTAGCGAGTCTGGGCCGCGACGGTGATGCGGCGGGTTCCTCAGTACCATTTCGCGGCCCCTACCCAAATGAAGAAAGATACGCCAAGGGAAAGGCGAAAGAACCGCTGCGGTTTCCGGTGAGAGATGTGTTGTCTTGGACCGATACTGCATCTCTGCCTTTGCTTCCCACTGAGGATTCCGGCGAAGTATTTCTCCAATTGCGAAAAGCCCCAAGGCTTGACCGGAATGAGCCCAAGTTCTGGAGAGCCCGCCCCCACCGCGAACTCGATGCCACGAACGACAAGAAGCTCATGAAATTTGCCGATGATCGCCCCGAGGGCTACTGGCCGGTTTTCAAAGGCGAGTCGTTTGATATCTGGGAGGCGGACACAGGTCACTACTACGCTTGGGCGGACCCCGAAGAGGTCATGAGGGCGGTCCAGAAAAAGCGTGTGAACAGCGCAAAGCTCGCCCGGTCTGCCTTCAGCGAGTTTCCGGCCAACTGGATTAAAGACCCAGAAACCCTCTCCTGCTTGCGGCCCCGCGTCGCCTTCCGGGATGTGACTCGGGCCACTGATAGCCGAACGGTGCGGGCCGCTCTCCTGCCGCCGAAGGCGTTCATTACCAACACCGCCCCATACTTTCTATGGCCTCGCGGGGATGAAAAAGATCAAGCATTCCTTCTAGGCGTGCTTTGCTCGATACCATTGGACTGGTATGCCCGACGCTTTGTGGAGATTCACATGAATTTTCACATTGCGGGTGCGCTTCCCGTTCCCCGCCCCGAGCGTAGTAGTCCGCTCTGGCAGAGGGTGGTTGCACTCGCCGGTCGGCTGGCTGCGGCGGACCATCGGTTCAGCCAGTGGGCAAAGGCCGTGGGTGTCGAATATGGCCGCTTGGAGGATGATGAGAAAGAGGACATGATTCATGAACTTGATGCTGTCGTGGCTCACCTCTACGGATTGAATGAAAGGGAATTGCGGCATATCTTCGAGATGTTCCACGAAGGTTGGGACTACACAAAGCGGCTTGAGGAAACACTTACCCATTACGCAGCCTGGGGAAAAAGGCTGGGATGACCGGGCGGCATTGGGAAGGAAAAAGGCAAACAAATGACTGCGTCAGAATGTGAAGAGACTTACGATCAACTCGTTTCCACAATAAACAATGCGGGGCTTCTCTGGCTCACGAACCAGGTTGCTGAAGAAATTCGGTTCGGGAAAACAGCAACTACTGAACCTCGCATAATACAGTGACAATTAGGTCAAAAAGAGAGGCCGGCATGATGGAGGAAGGCAAAGGCGAGTTGCTGCGACCGGCGCACTCGG
>Ga0315282_10015165_pt1 | contig 11403 bp, 8 predicted proteins | sample YL17G07_20_MG_FD_203693 | JGI IMG/M metagenome (GOLD analysis project Ga0315282, IMG submission 203693) | Sediment microbial communities from Yellowstone Lake, YNP, Wyoming, USA - YL17G07_20 | ecosystem: Environmental > Aquatic > Freshwater > Lake > Sediment | place: USA: Wyoming | collected...
CCGAGGTTGGCGGTGCACGATTCGAGCGTGCGGCCGCGCAGGAGCGGCATGAGCGCGCGGACGGCCGCCACGCAGACTTCGTTGCCCCGGCCGATGGTGAACGTGAGGCCGTGGCCTTCCAGCCCGCGCGGACTGTCGGTCTGCAGCACGACGTACGCCGCCGAGTAATCCGGGGCGGTGTTCATGGCGTCGGAACCGTCCAGGTTGCGCGACGTCGGGAAGCGGATGTCGCGCACGCTGACGTCCGTGATGTGTGTCGGCATTCTCTTCACTCCGCGTTGGATGCCCGCTCCCCTGTGGGGAGAGGGTGGCGCTTTAGCGCCGGGTGAGGGGGCGGGAAAAAGTTACCCCCTCATCCCGCGTTCGCTTCGCTCACGTCGGCCTTCTCCCCACGGGGGAGAAGGCTTGACAACTCTCGTGCCGCGGCTACCGTGCCATCTGGGCCGCCGCAGTCCCACGAGATGCTTACATGGAAGACGCCCCGCAGAAAGTAACCTCCGGATTCCTTGCCCGCAAGCTCGGCTTGTCGCGCGCTACCGTCTCCATCGTGCTGAACGGGCGGGGCCCGGAGCGGAAGATCACGCCGAAAACTGTCCAGCGCGTGCTCGACGCGGCCCGCGAGTACAACTATGTCCCCAACCAGACGGCCCGCAACCTGCGGCGGCAGCGCAGCGGCGTCATCGGCGTGATCCTGGCCAACTTCAGCATGGACTGGGCGGAACGCGTCATGACCGGCATGCTGCAGGTCCTCGACGAACGGCGCTACTGCCCATTCGTTGCAACGCACCGCTTTGACCCCGAACGCCACCGCAAGGAACTCACGGCCGCCCTGCAGCGCCGCGACGAGGGCGTCATATGCCAGCCGCTGCCCGCTCAGAACGGGATCTACCGCGAGTTCCTGCGTGCGGGTGTGCCGCTGGTTTTCCTTGGCGACAGGCCGGTGGATATGTCCGAAGTGAGCTATGCAGGCTGGGATTCGGGCCCGGCTGCGCGCACCGCCGTGCAGCATCTGGTGGACATCGGGCGCAAGCGCATCGGGCACATCGGCTTCGACTACCCCATGCGCATGACGCTGGCCCGCTTCGAGTCCTACCGGGCTGTGTTGCGCGAGGCCGGATTGCCGTGCAACCAGCAATGGATCGCGATGCCGCCGGCGGGGCAGGACATGCGGAAGATCCTCGGCGCGGTGCTGGACCGCATGTTTGCGCCGGGGGTGGAGCGCCCCGACGCGCTGTTCGTGCTCAACGACGGCCTGGCGCTGCAGACGATCGAGCTGCTGGACGAGCGCGGCATACGCATGCCGGAGGACGTCGCCGTGATCGGCATGGGCGACCTCCCGTTCACCGGGCACCGCGCCATCGGGCTGTCCACGATGCGCGAGCCGTGTGAGGAGATGGGCCGCGCCGCCGCGCAGGTCATGGTGCAACTGATCGCCGCCCCGAAGAGCGCTCCGCTCATCCAGCCCATCGCCTGCTGCGAACTCAAGGTGCGGCGCACCACGGTGCCACAGTAGCGGGCGGAACGGTGTATACGGTTTCATCGGCGAGAGGAGGCTGCCATGTCAACAGAGCTGAACCGGCGGAACTTCATCAAGGGCTCGCTCGTGGCTTCCGCCGCGGGCGTGCTCTCCACGCAGCTTGGCCCGGGGACGGCCAAAGCGGACGGCGAGCCGGCCAAGCCGCCCGCGGCGCCGGGTTCGGCGAACACGCTGCCGCTGGGCAAGATCGGCAAGCTGCAGGTGAGCCGCATGCTGCTCGGCGGCAACCTGCTGACGCACTACACGCACAGCCGCGACCTGGCGTATGTCTACAAGCTCACCGCGCACTACAACACCGAGGCGAAGATCATCGAGACGCTGTTCAAGGCGGAGGAACACGGCATCAACACGATGTCCATGCACAACCCGCCCGACGCCATGAAGACCCTGATGAAACAGCGCAAGCAGGGCGGGAAGATTCAGTGGATCATCTGCCCGACGGCCAACATTGACGACAAGATGAGCGACTACGAGTACCAGGTCAAGGAGTTGATTGACCAGGGCGCGAACGCGATCTACGTCTGGGGCGTCCGCTCGGACCCGCTGGCTGCGCAAGGCAAAGTGGGCCTGATCGCCAAGGCCGTCGAGGCCGCCAAGAAGCTCAACGTGCCCTCGGGCGTCGGCTGCCACGACCTGAACGTGGTGCGGGAGTGCGAGAAGGCACAGGTCCCGGCCGACTTCTACATCAAGACGTTCCACCACCACCGGTATCAGAGCGCGCCGCGGCCGGAGCAGGTCAAGGGCGCCTACAGCGAGGTGCCGGGCTACTGGTGCGCCGACCCGAACGCGACGATCGAGACCATGAAGACCGTCGAGAAGCCGTGGCTCGCGTTCAAGATCATGGCCGCCGGCGCCATCCCGCCCAAGGACGCGTTCCGCTATGTCCTCGAAAACGGCGCCGATCACATGCTCGTCGGCATGTTCGATTTCGAGATCGCCGAGGACGTCAAGATCGCCAAGACCGCCCTCGAAGGCCTCGACAAACGCGCCCGCCCGTGGCGAAGCTGACGGCATTTTCGATTTGCGATTTCCGATTGGGATTGGCCGCATGGCGATTGGGTATGCCTGCGCGTGAGCATGTGCCACTGCGGGCTTGCCCCGCAGTGCGTGAAGTCCGCGGTGTATACCTGACGGATAGCCCAAGTGGCCTTCGTGGAGACTTGTCATGCGTTTCGCCATTGTGACAGCAGCGTTGGCCGCATCGTTCTGGCTCGCGGGCGTCCGCGCGGCAGACGACGCGGCCGGCTTCTCGTTCAAGGACGAAGCCGGGAAGTACCTGGACGTCCTCTGCAACGGCAAGACCGTCGGCCGTTACATGTACGCCTACGACAAGTCCACGCCGGCGAAGCTCAACGAGACCTACAAACCGTACCTCCATGTCTTCGACGCCGAAGGCAAGGCGCCCATCACCAAAGGCGTCGGCGGCGAGTACACGCACCACCGCGGCATCCTGATCGGCTGGATGAAGATGGGTTTCAACGGCAAAAGCTACGACCGTTGGCACATGAAGGGCGGCGAACAGATCCACCAGAAGTTCGGCGAGCAGAAGGCCGACAAGGAGCAGGGATCGTTCACATCGCTGGTGAACTGGAACGACGAGACCGGCAAGGCCTTCATCGAAGAAGAACGCACGATGGCCTTCCGCCGCGCGCCCGCGCCTGCGTACATCCTCGTTGATTTCGCCAGCAAGATGAAAGCCCCGCTGGGCGACGTGGTGCTCGACGGCGACCCCGAGCACGCCGGCATCCAGTACCGCCCGGCGAACGAGGTTGACCGCGCGGCCACCGTCTACGTCTTCCCCAAGGAAAACGCCAAGCCGCACAACGACGTGGACTATCCGTGGGTCGGCGAGACGTACACGCTGAACGGCAAGAAGTACAGCGTCGTCATCCTCAACCACCCGGACGACCCGAAGAAGACGAAGTTCTCGGCCTACCGCAACTACGGCCGCTTCGGCGCGTTTCCCGTGACGACGATCAAGTCCGGCGAGTCGTTCACGTTCAAGTATCGCTTCATCGTCGGCCAAGGCGACATGCCGGCCGCCGACGTCATCCAGACGTGGTGCAACCAGTTCACGGGCCTCAACGACCCGGCGCCGAAGACGACGGTGCTCCCGGCCGAGAGATGAACGCCAACGTTGGCGCAACCTGAACGGATTGCCCGCATCGCGGCCGCATTCCCTCGTTCACTTCGTCTCTTGCAGCAGCGCCGTGAACGTTGCCAGCATCTTGGGAATCGCGTTGACCTCCAGCGGGCTGGTGCGCATGCGCCACGTCTCGTACGCGCCCACCTTGAACTGCTCCGGCGGCGGAATGTAGCCGTACCAGCCGTTCGCCAGCTCCACGTTGAAGAGGGGTTTGACCGGCGTCTTCTGCTTCAGTTCGAGGCCGCTTGCTGCAAAGATCTCTCCCGGCCATGCCGCGATCGCAAGCTCGCCGATGCGGAACACCTGCAGGGGCATGGAGACTTCCGCGGGCCAGTCGGCAAGGAGGACCTGCTCGCGTGCGTAGTTCTCGGGGAAGCCGTTCAGCTTCTCGGGCGGCCGGCCGGCCACCACGGCGCGAGCCTTCTCGACCTCTTCGGCGTTTGGCCGGCGCGTGCCGACGGTACACTCCCGCATCGCGGCGCGCAGCTTCACGTCCTGACGGTATTCCAGACCTTTGGCGACGCGCAAGACCTCTTGCGCCACGTCTTCAGCCACGCGGCGCATTTGCGTGTAGGGCGGAACGGGCGCGCGCTTCGCCTTCGGGTCAACGTTGTTGATATCGCCGCTGGTGCCATTGGTGAGGATGCCCATGAATGGCGGTTCCTGGCGATCCGCGCCCAGCAGTTGCTGGATTCGGCCTGAGAAGACTCCGTAGTAATCCGCAGATATGTGTCCGGCGCCGACGCCACCGACGTAGTGCAGCGAGTAATTCGCCAGCAGCGCCAGCGGGCGCCCATCCGCATGCCGAACGGACAGGACGGACACCTCCGGATCGGTCGGGCCGGCGGGCTCGCCGTCGGCCGGATGCGGCGAATCCCAGTTCATCTTGGCCAGTTCGCCGGTCAGGCCCAATTGGTTCGTGTAGGTCTCGCCGGGCTTGATGAGCACCCGGCGGCAGAAGACATGCTGCGGCACACTGCCGCCGCCCCAGGCAACCTGCGCAGGCGCCAGGTTGTTCACCGCACAGGCAACCGCGTCCGCGATGCGGCCCGGCAGCCAGGCGCGGTACGTCTCGTCGGCCTCCACCAGATGCGCGCCGCACGCCGCGCCGCCCGAGTGCGTGTGCGTGCAGGACATCATCACGCGCTCGGGCGCGATGCCGGTGTGCTGCTGCACAAGCTGCTTGGCCTGATCGAACACGGGCCGGTCGAGCAGGCAGGTGTCCACGACGGCGAAAGCCAGGCGCGTCGCGCCATCGTCGAGCACCAGCGCGCGCACGTACAGGTCGTCGTGAACGTGCTTGGCATAGCCGGGGCCGACGCCGCCGTTGATGCGCGTGCCAAGGGCGGGTGTGATGCATATCCTGGCCGCGCCGGCGCTCATGGCGGCGAGACTGTCCGGCACCGCAACCAGCAGGCTCAAGCAGAGCAGACAGCACCAATGTCTCGTGCGCATGCGTCCGTCCTTTCTCTCTTGGCGCTCCGCAGTGGGGCCGGGCCGGTCAGGCTTTCTGTCCCGTGAGTTCTTCCAGCCATTTCCGCGCTTTCGTCGCCTCCGCAGTGATCTTCGCGGCACTGTCGCCGCGCGCGAGGCATTCGACAATCAGCGGCCCGCCGGTGAACCCGCCCTTCTTCAGGCGCGCCAGCACCTCGCGGAAGTTGACCTGGCCCGTGCCCGGAGTCACAGCCACCTCCTTGGGCGGCACGAAGTCCTTCACGCTCATGCCCGCCACCAGGCCGTCAACCGAAGGGACATCGTCCACGGGGTCGAGCTTGCCCTGGGAGTAGTAGAATATGTTGCCGGGATCGTACCAGACACGGAAGTTCTTGTGCCCAACCGTCTCGATGACCTTGCGGCACTGGGCGCCGGTGGCGTTCTGCCCCCCATGCGGCTTGACGCTCAGCCCGACGCTCTTGGCCGCGGCATACTCGCAGCACTCGGCAACCACCTTGTAGTAGGACTGAACCAGCTTCTCATCTGACGTCCCGGCGAGCATCAGGTTGGGGCAGCCGCAGATCACGCAATGATCCACAAGCTTCTTCAGCCCGGCGATGCCGGCCTCAACGGATTTCGCCACCGGGAAATCGCCGCCGTAAAGCGATAGCGTCTTGAGGCCGCGCTTCTTCACCTCCTCCGCAATGGCTGTGACGTCTTCCGGTGTGGACTCCACCGTGACCAGCACCCAGGACTTGCCCTTGGCCGTCATGAGCCCCGCGAACTTGAAGCCAGCCTCGGCAATGCCGTCCAGCGCGACCTTGTACTCATACTGGTCCCAGGGGCGCGTATAGCAGCCGAGCTGGTAACCGGTCGCGTCGGCGGCAACGCCAGCCAGCGGGCTGGCCAGGCGTGCCGCCAGCATCGCAGAACCTGCTCGAAGGACGTCGCGTCGCGTCATGGCTGTCACCTCCGCTTGCACACCGTGGCGCAAGTTGCCAACTTGCGCTACGGCAGCGCGCTGAGTCTGTAAACGCCCACGTCGTCGAGCCAGCACGCGTCCTGCTCGGATTGGTTGTGCACGCACAGCAGCAACACCAGCTTACCCACGCCTTCCGGCACAATGACCACGCCGGACGCGCCTTCCCACTCCTTCTCGCCCGGCTTGAAGACCACGAGCCGGTCGTTGTGCTCTTGCGTCCATTTGTCGTTCTCAGTCTGCCAGCGCACGAACAGCGTGCAAGCCGAGTTGCCTTTGCGCAGGCACGCACCCTCGACCGCGTAGCTTTCACCGGGCTTGACCGTGATCTTCTGCAGAAAACAGCCGTCCTTAACGCCCACCGCCTTGGCCGAACCCGCCTTGTCCCGGCCGACTGCGTTGTCCCAGGAGAACACGCCTTGCGGGCCTTCTCTCTGCCAGGTGGACCAGGCGGCGGGCAGCGGGCCTTTGCCTTCGTCGAAGCCCGCGTTGACCAGCAGGTTCTTGAGCGTGCCGCCGCGTCTCATCGCCTCCACTTCGGCCTTGCCCGCGGCCGCGGGGCTGCGCGCCCACTCGATGGCCCGCGTCACGCCCGGCAGGGCTTCCTCCCAAGGCCGCCCCTTGCCGACGCTCTTGGCGAGGCGTTTCTCGAAACCCGCTATGTCGTCCAGCGGCCACCAGCGGCACTGTTCGCCGTACACCCAGACGTACTCGTCCGTGGCCTGGCGGGCGAAGGTCAGGTTTTCGCGCAAGCGTGTCACGCGCGATCCGTTGCGCGGGCCGCGGTAATACTGGTTGCCTTCCTCGTTCAGGAACATGTCCAGGTAGAAGCCGAAACCGGCCTGGACCTGCGCCCGGTACTTGCCCCGGTTTTCCGGCGCGACCAGTTGCAGCGCCGCGCCGGTCCACTGGCGCATTTCGGCGGCGGCGCGCAGGTACTCGGCTTCGCTGTCCATGTAGTAGCCGTTCTCGCAGCCGTCCACGAGGACCATCTGCGGCGGCATCTTGTCGAGCATGCCGTTGACGAAGGCCGGCAGCAGTCCGTAGTGCTCGCTCGCCAGCACGGCGTCCGGGTTGTCGTTGCGGCCGGCCTGGAAATTCACGCTGTTGGTGAAGAGCGTCAGGATGACCGCATTGGGAAACTCGCCGGCGATGGCCTGCATGAATTGCGCGCCGCGTTTGCGCGCCATGGCCGCGGCCTCGGCGAAAGTGTGTTTGAGCGCGGGGTCGAACTTGAACATGGCACGGCCGTAAGGCTCGAAGTCAATCGCCGGCCCCTTGCAGCCGGCCTCGTGCACCAGCCAGGCCAGAGTAGCGGTCTTCTCAGCCAGAGCGTCCCAGCCCTCGTCATCGTCCCACGCCACCTCGCCCGGCGTGGCGTTGATGCGCAGGAAGTTGTCCGTGAACCTGCTGAACTTGCAGCTCTTCAGGTCGGCCACCGCTTCCTGGAACCACTCGCGTTTCCAGCGCTGCTTGGTCCAGAAGTGCTGGCTGTCACATTTGACGCCTTCGGCCTGGGCTCTCACGCTGAACATCACGCCGTCAAAGGGGGCGTGGGCCTCCATCTCCTGCCAGTGCTCGCGCAGCTCCTTCGTGGTGGGGATATCCCAGCCCAGTTCGATGAACTTCTTCCGCGCCTCGCCGGACAACAGCGCCGGCGAGAGCGCCGCGGCCAGGATGAGGACCGCAAGAGCGCGCACGGGCCGCTTCCTGGCTGACACTGAGCGTGTGCGCATGACGCTTCCTCCAGCCTGTGTCCGGCGAGAATCCTTCCGCGTCACTGGTCGTCCCCTCGACTCCGCCAGTTTCCGTCTTTGGCCGGAATCCCGCTACCCGGTTTAGGGCCTCTTGTGGTACTTTCCTGACACTCTCAGCAGACTGGCGGCGGCAGCATCAGGTTCGTGTCCTTGGCACGGAAGAGTCCCGGTCAGTCCTTGCCTGTGCCGGTCGCGCCGCCGGCGGTCCAACTGACGCGATGCTGCACCGCGTACTCCAGCAACTCGTCGAACAAAAACATCTCTGAGTCCAGGATCTGTTCGTAGGTCATCTGCGGGTAGCGCGCGTCGGCCATACCGGCGCAGGCCTCGTGGACCATCGCCACCGCGCCGCAAACGTGATGCAGCGCGCTCGCCAGGTTGAACGCCGGCGGAGGGAATGCCTTGCCGTCTTCCTCGACCACCGGGCCTCCCGACCCGTGCGGCAGGCCCGCCGCCTTGTAGCGCTGCTGCAGCAGCCCGCCAAACTCGCGGATCGTCTCCTTCACGGTCTGCGGCACGTATGCCGTGGGCAGAACGCCAGGATAGCTGGCGCGCGAATGCAGCGAGACGACATAATCCGGCGCCTCGTCCCGCGCCAGGTTCAGAACAACCGTCGTTTCGTGAGCCATGGGCGCGAACCACTCATCATGCATCAGGTTGACTCCGGCATCGGTGAAGTACGCGCCCAGAGTCGTCACGGCCGCGCCTCGCATCGGGTGGATGCGCTTCACCCCCGGCCATTGGTACGCCTTGCCGTCCGGCCCAACGCCCATCAGCAGGCGCTCGTACTCCTCCAGCTTCCGGCCAATGGAACTGTCCCAGGGAAAACGCGCGCGGGCGTCGGGATTGCCCACAGGCACGATCAGCACGCGGCACGCGGCGAGGTTGCCCGCGAGACGGTCCCAGCGGCGCCCGCGCCAGTCTTCTCCGCTCTCCGCGACGCGGACCAGGTTCAGCAGGCCAACGATGCCTTCCATCTCCCCCCCATGCACCGGGCCAAGCAGCAGCACCACCGGACGTTGCGCGCCATCCTTCAGCGCATAGGCTGCCGGCCGCTGGCCCGCGCAGGCGGAGTTATAGTTGGCCGTGCCGCGCCGCTCGACCCGTTCGCCGTATGCGACAAGGCACACATCGCGTCCTCCCGTGGAACGGGTCAACACGCGCACCTCGCCTTTGCGTACGGCCTTCAGCGCCTGCTCCACGTCGGCAACGGTGCTCTTCCAGAACGCGGGAGGCTTCTCCGCATCCGCGGCTGCCGCGCCGGCGCATGCCAGTGCCGCTGCCAACGCCACGACGGCCGTCGTGAAAAACAAGGGATAATCTTCCATCGTGCTCCTCCTCTGCTGTCTACCCCGCTGTGGGGCTGGCACGAGCGGGCAACTGATGGTAAACAGACCGCATGCGAGACGCGAGGGACATGACATGCTGCAACTGACGCGCATCGGTACTGGTCCCGTTCTGACACCGAGAACGAACGTCCCGTGGGAGAAAAGCGCCGTCCTGAACGCGGCGGCTATCCACGCCGACGGCAAGTTCCATCTCATTTACCGAGCTGTAGCGCACAACCCGGGCGACCGGAACCGATCCTGTCTCGGCTATGCTTGGAGCGACGATGGCGTGCGTTTCGAGCGGCTTGATGCGCCGGTGTTGTCGCCCAACGTCGTGCCCGAGGAAAGCCAGGGCGTCGAAGATCCCCGCGTCGTCAAGAGCGGCGACACCTACTACATGTGTTACACGGCCTACGACCTCAAACGCACGCAGGTCGCGCTTGTCACGTCGAAGGACCTCCGGCACTGGCAGCGGCACGGCGTCATTCTCAGCAACACAGTCCTCGGCAACAACAAGGACGCGTCGCTCTTCCCCGAGAAGATCGGCGGGCGCTGGTGCCTGATGCATCGGCCGGCGCCGGACATCTACTTGTCGTTCTCCGACGATCTGCGCAACTGGACCGGCCACACCTGCATCATGAAGCCGGAATACGACTGGGAGGCGACGAAGATCGGCGGCGGTGCACAGCCGCTCAAGACCCCGCAAGGTTGGCTGCTGATCTACCATGGCGTGGACAAGAAGCTGAGCTATCGGCTGGGCGCCGCGTTGCTCGACCTGAACGATCCGCGCAAGGTCGTCAAACGACAGCGCGAATTCATCCTGGAGCCGCGCGAGAAGTGGGAACTGAAGGGCGACGTCAATGATGTCGTGTTCACTTGCGGCGCGGTGCTACTCGGCACGGAGTTGTCGGTCTACTATGGCTGCGCCGACACCGTGATTGGCTTGGCCAGGGCCGACATCGCGGATTGGCTGCGGTAGCGGGAACTGTTCGCGGGGAGGGCATTCTAGTGCGCCACGAATCCCTCGTCGTGCTCCGTCTCCTCCTGCTGCTCGCTTACGCCGCGGCGCAGGAAGCGGCGGTGGACCAGTACGACCTTGAGCTGCGCGTGAAGGCGAAGCTTCCCGAGTTCCCCGACCGCAGGTCGCCGTGGCCGGCGCATTCAGCGCGCGGGTCGCCGGGGACGGCGCACCCTAATACCCGTACCTTTCAGCCACGTACGTCAGCCAAGCCGTCCAGCGCTCGGCGGCATGTTGCCGCACCCATGAAACCCACTGCCGGTGGGTGAACGTGGTGAACCGCGCCTGGCCGGTAAACAGCTCCGCCCACCCCTGCGTAAAATCGGGAATCCCCGTTTCGGTCAGGCACTGCACCAGTGTCGTGTTCCGCTCATCATAAGCCACGCACGACACAACAAGCTCGTAACCACCTCGCGCCGCGATGCCCTCAGCCAGTGCCTGTTGCCGAAAGAGTTGATAGCCCGCCATCGCTGCTGGACATGAGCGCAGCCGCGCCATTGCCTGTTGATTGGCCACCAGTCGAAGGTGATCCCAGTAGCGCCGCTTCCACGCGCAATGGTGACACAGTCCGTCGGGGTCCCCCAGGACATCCGCAAGGTGAAGACAGCGATCAGGGTCGGGATTGGCGGGCCGATCCTCGCTATCAACCGTCGTGCGTGCGGAGCACGGGTAGAACGAGTGCTCCGTGAACTTGCTCTCGGTCAAGACTAGGCCGCTGTTCCCGCTTCCTGTCTTGACCAGGAACGCCACATCCGGCGAAGTCTGGCCCCAGCCGCGTCCGCCTTCCATTTCACCGAGTAGTTGGCTGGGGTGCAGTTCGCCCTGGAGTTCATACTCTAACTCCAGCCCGTGCACTTCAGCGATTAACGGCGACACGTGCTGCCGGAGGAAGCTCGCCAGTAATGCCCGGTCATCCAGGTCATTGCGGAACGGAAAATACAGGTTCGCGCATAGAACCCACGAACTGCAGAGGTTGTGGACCTGTAGATGCGGGTGGATCCCGTCGCGCCGCAGGTAAGCGGGAAGCGTCTGCTGGATGCCCTCCCAAAGATTCTGCCACCACAGCTTGCGCGGCAGGAGGTGCTCGTAGGGCTTCTTCCGGTGGAGGCCAAGCTCCTGGCTCATCGTTGGCTGGCCTACCCGCCACCGAACCTGCTGCCGCCGCGTCTCCGTGGCGAACTTGGCGTGTGATTGCAGCATCTCA
>Ga0315282_10015166_pt1 | contig 11402 bp, 14 predicted proteins | sample YL17G07_20_MG_FD_203693 | JGI IMG/M metagenome (GOLD analysis project Ga0315282, IMG submission 203693) | Sediment microbial communities from Yellowstone Lake, YNP, Wyoming, USA - YL17G07_20 | ecosystem: Environmental > Aquatic > Freshwater > Lake > Sediment | place: USA: Wyoming | collected...
AGGTTCCTTATATGTTAGTGATTGGCGACCGCGAGGTAGCGGAAGACGGGGTTTCCCCCCGGACCCACGGGGGTGAAGATTGGAAACTGATGAAGGTGGACGCTTTCATCGCCCGGGTGAAGGACGAGTGCCGGATCCCGGAGACGGAATTAAATCCCTAACGAGGGAGGAGTGCAATTACTGAAGCGGAGACTCAGAAGGTTCCTTATATGTTAGTGATTGGCGACCGCGAGGTAGCGGAAGACGGGGTTTCCCCCCGGACCCACGGGGGTGAAGACTGGAAACTGATGAAGGTGGACGCCTTCATTGCCCGGGTGAAGGACGAGTGCCGGATCCCGGAGACGGAATTAAATCCCTAACCAAGGAGGAATGCAATCGCTCAGCAAGATTTGCGCGTCAACGAGAGGATTCGGGTTCTCAAGGTCCTGGTGATTGACGACGAGGGCAAAAAAGTCGGGTTGATGATGACCCGCGACGCGATTGACCTGGCCCGCGGCAAGGGCCTGGACCTGGTCGAGGTGGCGCCCGAGGCGGACCCGCCGGTGACCCGGATCATGGATTATGGCAAGCACCTGTACGTCCAGCAGAAACGAAACCGGGAAGCGCGCAAGAAGCAGGTGCAGCAGCGACTCAAGGAGGTCAAGCTCCGGATCAAGACCGAGGAGCATGACATCCAGACCAAGCTGAAGCACATCCGGCAGTTCCTGGGAGAACAGGATAAAGTCAAGTTGACCGTGATGTATCGGGGCCGGGAAATGGCCCACCCCGAACTGGGCCGGCAACTCCTCGAGCGGGTGCTCAAAGAACTGGAAGAGATCGGCGCGCCCGAATACATGCCCAAGTTGGAGGGGCGGAACCTCACCACGGTGCTCAACCCCTATTCCAAGACCCAACTGGCGGCCCGCGAAAAAGCCAAGGCCCTCGAGGCCAAGAAAGTCGCGGCCGGGGCAGGAGGGGAACCGCGGCCGGCTGAAAGCAAAAACGAAGGAGACGCGCGTGCCCAAAATCAAGAACGTTAGCGGCGCCAAGAAACGGTTTCGCCGGACCGCCACCGGAAAGCTCGTCCATCAAGGGGCCGGCAAGAGCCATATCCTGACTAAGAAGAGCCGTAAGCGCAAGCGCCGGCTGAAACGGGCCACGGTGGTGGGATCCGCCAACGTGAAAACCCTGGCCCGCTGCTTGCCGGCTGGCTGAAGCGACCCAGCCGGAGATACTGACTGTCGGATAACGGAGGGCTGGCGCCTTCCGCTACCTGCTCGGAAAATAGCCAGTAGGGGCGCGATTAATCGCGCCCCTACAACCATAAAGAGAGGAACCGAACATGCCTCGCGCATCAAACCTGGTGGCTTCCCGCCGGCGCCGGAAGAAGATCCTCAAAGCCGCCCGCGGCTATCGGGGCGGCCATTCCAAGCTGCTCCGGACCGCCCAGGACACGGTGGATCGGGGGCTGAAGTACCAGTACCGCGACCGCAAGAACAACAAGCGCAACTTCCGCCGGCTCTGGATCACCCGGATCGGGGCCGCGGCCCGCACCCACGGCCTCAACTACCGCGACCTGATCCACGGGCTCAAGCTCGCCCAGGTGGAGGTGGACCGCAAAGTGCTCGCCGACCTCGCCGTCCACAACCCCGCAGCCTTTGCCGAATTGGCCAAACAGGCCCAGGCCCAGTTCGCTTAACCTCCGTTTCCGGAGTTCCGCCGGTGCAAGCCCGTTTGGAGGAAATTGAGGCTTCGGCTCGGCGCGAGATCGCCGCGGCCGAGGACCTGGAAGCGCTCGCCCGGCTCCGCATCCGCTATCTCGGCCGCAAGAGCGAACTTTCGGAGCTGCTCTCCCGCGTCAAAGAGATAGCGGCTGAGGACCGGCCCAAGATCGGCCAGCTCGGCAACCGGATTAAGCAAGAAATAACTGCTCTCATTCAAAAACGTGAAAGCGATTTAGCAAAGAACATTTTAGCCAGTTTTAAAGGAGTGGGTTTAAAAATTCGACCAATCCCTCCTGAAAGCATTGATGTCACTCTGCCAGGTTACCGCATCCCCCTCGGGCACCAGCATCCGCTCACCCGCACCATGGAAGACATCATCGAGATTTTCGAGGGAATGGGCTTCTGGGTGGAAGAAGGCCCGGAAGCGGAAACCGATTACCTGAATTTCGAGGCGCTCAACATCCCCAAGGACCACCCGGCGCGCGACATGCAAGCCACTTTCTTCCTCGGGGCCGACGTGGTGCTCCGCACCCACACCTCGCCCGTGCAAATCCGGGCCATGCGCAAGTATCCGCCGCCGGTGCGGGTCATCTCTCCGGGCCGGGTCTATCGCTGCGACGCGGACCTCTCCCACTCGCCCATGTTCCACCAGGTCGAGGGCTTCATGGTGGACGAGCGCATCACGCTGGGCGACCTCAAGGGCGTGCTCATGGCTTTTTGCCGCGAAATGTTCGGCGAGCAGGTGAAAGTCCGCTTCCGGCCCAGCTACTTCCCCTTTACCGAGCCCAGCGCCGAAGTGGACATCGGCTGCGTCATCTGCGGCGGCGCCGGCTGCGGCGTGTGCAAGCAAACCGGCTGGATCGAAATCCTGGGCAGCGGCCTCGTCCACCCCCACGTGCTCCAGAACGTGGGCTATGACCCGGAAAAAGTTTCCGGCTTTGCCTTTGGCCTGGGCGTCGAGCGCATCGCCATGCTCCGCTACCGGATTGACAACATCCGCAGTTTTTTCGAGAACGATTTGCGTTTCTTGCGGCAATTTTAGTAGGGGCACGGCATGCCGTGCCCCTACGAGTGGTTTGATCCATGAATATTCCGTTAGATTGGCTCCGCGAGTACGTGGAGATTGACGCTTCGCCCGAGGCGATGGCCGAGCGGCTGACCCTGGCCGGCCTGGAAACTACCGTCCAGCGCGAGCGGCCCGAGCTCCCGGCCGGCGTGATCACCGCCAAAATCCTCTCCATCAAAAAACACCCGCAGGCGGATAAGCTCACCCTCTGCCAGGTGATCCCCGGCGAAGGCCAGACCCCGCTCGCCATCGTCTGCGGCGCGCCCAACATCAAGGAAGGCGACGTGGTGCCCCTGGCCACGGTCGGCGCCACCCTGCCCGGCGGCATGACCATCCAGAAGAGCAAGATCCGGGGCGAAGTGAGCTTCGGCATGATGTGCTCGGCCCGCGAGCTGGGTTTGGCCGAGGACCATTCCGGAATCATGATCCTGCCGCCGGACACGCCGCTCGGCCGGCCGCTTTCCGAAGTGCTGGGCAGCGGCTCGATCATGCTCGAGCCCGACCCCACGCCCAATCGGCCCGACCTGCTCTGCGTGCTGGGCGTGGCCCGCGAGCTGGCCGCGCTCTTCGAAAAGCCGCTCCGCTACCCGGAGATCAAGCTCGCCGAAGACGGCCCGGCCATTGCCTCGCTCGCCCAAGTGGAGATCCTGGATTACGTCAACTGCCCGCGATACGCGGCCCGGCTGGTCGAGCGCGTCAAGGTGGGGCCTTCTCCGGCCTGGCTGCAAGAGCGCCTCGAAGCCGCGGGCATTCGCGCCATCAACAACATCGTGGACGCGACCAACTACGTGCTCCTGGAAATGAACCAGCCCCTCCACGCCTTCGACTTCCGAAAGCTCCGCCGCGCCAAGATCGTGGTGCGCCGGGCCAAAAGGGGCGAGACCTTCACCACCCTCGACGGCAAGGAACGCCGGCTCTTTGAAGACACCCTGCTCATCTGCGACGGCGACGGCCCGGTAGCCGTGGCCGGCGTGATGGGCGGCCTGGAATCCGAAGTAACCGAGGCCACCGCCGACGTCCTCATCGAAAGCGCCTATTTCAACCCGGTCTCCATCCGCCGCACCGCGAAAAAGCTCGGAATGCCCACCGAAGCTTCCCGCCGCTTCGAGCGCGGGATTGATCCCCTCGGGCAGGTGCGCGCCGCGGATCGAGCCGCGGAGCTGATGGCCCGGCTCGCCGGCGGCAGGATTTGCCGGGGCGTGATTGACGCGCGGGAAATTCTGCTGGAGCCGAAACCGATCCGGCTGCGACCGGCCCGGGTGAACTTTTTGCTCGGGACCGAGCTTTCCGCGGCGAGCGCCGCCGATTGTCTCCGCCGCCTCGAGATCGAGGTCAAGACCGAGGGGCGGGAACTGGTGGCGCTGCCGCCCGCTTTCCGGCCCGACCTGGTCGCCGAGATTGACCTGATCGAGGAAGTGGCCCGCCTCTCCGGCTACGACGCCATCCCCCCGACCCTGCCCCGCTTCCACATGGCCCCGCTGCGCAAATCAGCCCCGCTCATATTCATGAACCGGCTCCGCGCCCTGCTCGTGGATCTCGGCTTCACCGAGGTGATCAACTACAACTTCCAGAGCTTGGCCCACCTCGATCAGCTCCAGCTTCCCGCGGATGATCCCCGCCGCCAAGCAGTGCCGATCCAGAACCCGCTCTCGGAGCTCGAGACCACGCTCCGCACCAGCCTGGTCCCCAGGCTCCTGGAAACGCTGCGCAAGAACCTGGCCCGGGGCAGCCGCGGCCTCCGCATCTTCGAGTTCAACAAGGTCTTTGCGCCCGATGCCGAACTCCCCCTTGAGGTGACCATGCTCGCCGGCCTGATCGCCGAACCCGAGACCAAGGAGCTGTGGCCCTCCGGCGTGGCCGAAGGTTTTTACGAGATCAAGGGCGTGGTCGAGCAGGTTCTGGCCGAGCTCCGCTTCGCCGGCGGCCGCACCGAGCCGGGCGAAAGCCCGTTCCTGCTCCCGGGCAAGACCGGCCGGCTCTGGCTGGGCAAGGACCTGGCCGGATTCTTCGGCGAAGTTCATCCGCAGGTGCTGGCCGCCTTTGAGGTCAAAATTCGGGCCTTCCTTTTTGATTTGAACTTTGATATGTTAGGCCGGTACCGGCAGGGGGTGAAGCCGGTGCGGCCGGTTTCCCGCTTCCCGGTGAGCTTTCGCGATATCGCCTTTGTGGTGGAAGAGGCCGTGAGCGCCGCGGACGTGGAAAAGGCGGTGCGCTCGCTCCGGAGCGAGCTGATCGAGAGCGCGGAGATCTTTGACGTGTATCGGGGCGATCCGATTCCGTCCGGCCGGAAAAGCCTGGCCCTGGCCGTGCGCTACCAGTCGCACGAGCGCACCCTGACCGATGACGAGGTCAACGCGCTCCATGCCCGGCTGGGCCGGATGTTGGAAGAAAAGCTCAACGCCAAGCTGCGTTAGACGAGGCGTCGCCAGCAAGGAGGGGAGATCATGACCAAAGCCGAGATCGTGGAGAAGCTGTATGAGAAGGTCGGCTTTTCTCGACGCGAGTCGTCCGACATCGTCGAGACCGCCCTGGAAATCATGAAGGAATCCCTGGAGCGGGGCGAGAAGATCAAGATCTCCGGTTTCGGCCATTTCAACGTCCGGTCCAAGCACGAGCGGGTCGGCCGCAACCCCCACACCGGGCAAGAGCTCAAGATCACCGCCCGCCGGGTGATCACCTTCAAAGCCAGCCAGATCCTCAAGAACGCGGTCAACCGCGGCAAAGCCTGATGGCGGAACCCAAGCGGACCAGCCGAGCCGAGCTCAAGCTCCCGGACAAACGTTACTTTAAGATCGGCGAGGTCTGCGAACTCGCCGGGCTTAAGCCCCACGTGCTCCGCTATTGGGAGAGCGAGTTCAAGGAGCTGAAGCCGCCCAAGGGCCGCTCCCAGCATCGCCTCTACCGCCGGCAGGACATCGAGACCGTGCTCCGCATCAAGGAGCTCCTCTACGAAAAGCGCTTCACCATCGCCGGCGCCAAGCAGGCGCTCAAGGAAAGCGCCCCCGCCAAGAAAGTCAAGCCGGGGCCCGGCTTTCAGCAACTCAGCCTGGACTTCGACCCCCACGACTACCGGAGCATCCTCCGCTCGATCTTCCAGGAGCTGCAAGCGCTCCGCTCCGAGATTGACAAGGAACCCGGCAAAGAGTAAAGTATCTCTCGTCGGGGCGTAGCGCAGCCTGGTAGCGCACTAGCATGGGGTGCTAGGGGTCGCTGGTTCAAATCCAGTCGCCCCGACCAGCCAAAAAAAGACCTCTTTGTTGAGCAGGGGATAGAGGGAGAAGGATCGGAGGCGAACTATGCGAAGCGCTTTGAAGGAAGAAGCGAAAAAAGCCATCGAGGAGCTTTCTTTGGACAAAGTGAGAGTGGCCGTGGATTTTCTGCAATATCTCAAAGACAAAGAAGAAATGGAAGCCACCCTTGAAATTCTCGCTTCCGGAGAGTTGAAGGCCCAGTTGGAAGAGGCCGAGCGGGCGATGCAGGAAGGCCGGTTCGAAGATTTTCTCCCCTGGAAAAAAGTAAGACGGAATGTATAAGCCCTTTCTTTTCAAGAAGGCCGCAAAATACTATCAGGGTCTGGACAACAATATGGCTCAGCGCATGAACAAGGCCATCGAGAAAATGGTCGAAAATCCGCTGCAGGGTCCTCAGATCAAGAGGTTGAAGGGTCAATACCAGGGCAAATACCGATATGCCGTCGGCGATCTCCGCATCGTTTATCAAGTGGACTTGGAAAAGAAAATCATTTTCATTGAGGCCATCGGACCGAGAGGAGATATCTATAAATAACCCCTCGGTCTAATTTCAACCGGCGAGCGGTCGGGCCGCGCAGGGGTCTTGGCAGCAGAGCGTCGCTGGTTCAAATCCAGTTGCCCCGACCAGACGTCAAGAAGGTCTCTGTATAGTTGGATGAGAAAAGCGGTTATTACCTGCCCAAGGATTTGGCAGAAGGTAAATGAAATATCAAATCGAGTTTTCTCCCGACACCTTGGAACACCTGCAATGCCTCTCCGCGCGTCAGCAAACAACTGTCTTGGACTCGGTCGAGAAACAACTGCGGGATCAACCGGCGGTAGAAACTAAAAACCGAAAACCAATGCGTCCGAATCCGGTGGCTCCCTGGGAATTGCGAATCGGCAACCTTCGGGTCTATTATGATATTGATGAAAGCGAACACATGGTTTTCATCCGGGCCGTGGGAGTGAAACAAAGGGAGCAAGTAAGAATTGGAAACGAGGTGATCAAGTTATGAAGACCGTGGAGATGACCAAGGCGAAATCATCCCTGGCGGAGTATGCTCGGGAAGCAAAAAAGGGGCCGGTCATGGTGACCGCGGAAGGCAAGCCGGTGGCGCTTCTGGTCAGCATCCGCAATGCCGACCGGGAAACCGTCTCCCTCAGCAACAACCCCCAGTTCCTGGCCTTGATTGAGCGTTCCCGGGCTCGGCACCAATCGCAAGGTGGAATTCCCGCAGAAGAAATGCGTCATCGGCTGAGAAAAAAATGAGGGAAAGCCCGGGGGTCAAGCCTTTGGTTTATTTAGTTTTCACTTTTGTATATACCCCAGCGCCTTGAACTGGTCTTTCTTTTCCTGGCTGAGGGGCGCGCCGGCGCCCTGGACCCGGGCCGGGACCAGCGGGGTCCAGCTTTTGAGGCAGCGGACCGGCTGCTTTTGCTGGTCCTCGGAAAAAGCCTGGGTGAGCACGTGGCCGGGCATGTCCGCGCCGATCGGGAAGCCGAGCAGCCAGAGGATGGTGGGCGTAAGATCGAGGATCCCGGCGGAGAGCGGCTCGAAGCCGGCGGCGCCGGGACCGGAGACGAGCCAGATCCCCTCGGGCGCGTGGTCGCCGGATACGTCGCTGTAAGACCAGAGGATGGCGGCCAGCGGGATCGGGTCCGGGTCGCCTCGGCCCCGAAGCAGTTGTAATTGCCCCAGCGCCTTGCGGTTGAACTGGACCAGGATATCGGGCGGGTCTTCAGGGCCGAGCGGCATCTTGCGCTTTCTCGGATTGGGTTCGGCCAGGGTGAAAGCCGGCAGCCCGTCCTCGGTCCGCAGCCGCTTCAAGTCGCGGCAGACCTGGTCGCGGAATTTCTCGTAATCCCTTTCCGGCACTACTCCTTCCGGCTCGCGGTTCTGGAGGTTGAGATAAAGCCCCTGGACCCGGTCGTGAAAATCCTCGATATTGAAAACCTTGGTCTTGCGCCAGTTCACCCGCTCGCGGGAATGGCCCCGGGCCAGCAGCTCGGCAAGCTCCGTGATTTTATCCGCGGCCGGTTCGATTCCTTCCCTGGTAACCAGGCCCCGGCGCAAAAGTTCCGCCGCCACCCCGGCCGCACCCTGGCTCTTCGCGACCGGCTCCAAGTCCAGGCAGAGGTTGAAGATACCGATGGCCGGCGGTCCGCTCAGGCGGAGTTTTCCCGCCCGAACCAGATCGCCGACCTTCTCATCGCAGGTCGTGCCCTCGTAGGTCAGGTAACCCAAGCGCTCGAGGAGATGATCGAGGGCGATGAAGATGTTTTTCGGCGGGTAAGTCGCCGCGAAGCCGTGGTCCGAGACCACGAAGACCGTATAACCTTCGGCCGACCGCAGGAGCTCTCCGATCAGCCGGTCGGTGAACTCGTAGTAGGACTCGATCACGTCGCCGAAGCGCTCCCGCTCGCCCGGCCCCAGGGGATAGCGATATTCCAGTCCTTCGGGGAAGCGATATTTCCAGAAGCCGTGCGAGATCACGTCAATATTCTGGAAATAAACCATCATCAGTTGCGGCTTTTCCTGCTGCAAAATTTCCCGGCCGATCGCGGCCACGAACCGGTCCAGGTCGTAAGATTTCTGCAGGACCGGGTGATCCCAGCGCTTGAGCTTGGTTTCCATCTCCGCGTCTTGCAAAGGCGCCAGCGCCTTGATTCGATCCACCCAGGCGGCCGGTTGGATGTATTCGGGGGCGATCCGCTCGAAGGTAATGCCCTCGGCCACAAACACCCCGGCCGGCAGCGGCTCGGCCGGATAAGCCGCGTACCAGTTGACCACGCCCACCTTCTTGCCCTGGCCGGCCATGATGTTCCACAACGCCGGCACCCGCCGGAGCGCAGTGGTCATGCGCACCTCGTTGTATTGGTAGGGCTGCTTGGTCAGGAAGTTGGTGATGCCGTGCACTTCGCGGGGCTGGCCGGTGGCGATCGTGGTCCAGATCGTGGGCGAGATCAAGGGCGGGATCGAGTGGAGCACGCCGCGGCCGCCGTGCTCGAGCAAGGCGGCGAGGTTCGGCATCCGGCCCTGACCGAGCAGGGGGAACATGATATCCCAGGTGGCGCCGTCCATCCCGATCAGGAGCACCCGGCTGGGGTTTTGCTTGAGGGCCTGCTGGACCGCGGGGTCGGAAAGGCCGATCAAGACCGGCCCGCGATGGGTCCGAAAATAAAGGTGGTAGAACAGCAGCCCCAGCAGCAGCAGGCCGATGGCCAGCTCGACCCCGATCCGCTTGAGCCGGGAACTAGGACCGTTCGGCATGGGGCCTCCAATCCACCTTGATTCGCAGGAGCAGGCCGGTCACGATCAGGCCGACCAGGGCCAAGGCCCCGGTAATGATCAGCGCGGTGCGGGTATCCGAGAGCATGATCGCGATGGCGATCCCGCCCAGAACCGCGCTCGCCCCATAATGGACCGCGGCCACCCCGGCCACGGACAGCCCGGCCTGGCGCAGCCGTTTCGAGAGATGGTCCGGCGAGCCCCACATGACCGGGATCCCGCGCAGGGTGCGGGCGAGCATGGTGAAGGCCAACTCGAAACCCGCCACGCCCAGGATGATCACCGGGGACAAGGCGGCGACATTATTCTTATCTGTATAGCGGCCGATCATGGCCAGGGCGCCGAGCAGGAGCCCGAGGAACAGGCTGCCCGAATCGCCGAGATAGATCCGGGCCGGCCGGAAGTTGGAGCGGAGGAATCCGAGCAGGCTGCCGGCGAGCGCGATGGTCACCGCGGCGATCACCTCGTGGCCATTGATCACCGCCACCGCAAACAGCGAGAGCGAGGAGACAAAAGCGACGCCCGCGGCCAGGCCGTCCTCCACGTCCAGGAAATTGAAGGCATTGGCCAGGGCCAGGAGCCAAAAGGCGGAAAGCACGTAGCTCAAGACCGGGACCGGCACCAGGTTGAAGATGCGCCAGGAAGGGATGAAGACCAACTCGATCACGATTCCCGCCTTGAGCAGGGCCAGCACCGCGACGGCCTCGCCGAACAGCTTCATGCCCGGCGTCATCACGCCCAGGTCGTCAATCAGGCCGACGAGCAGCATGATGGTGCCGCCCAGGAGCAAACCCAGGACATCGCGGTCGAAGTCGAAGACGAAAACCAGCGCCAGCAAAAATCCGAGGTAGACCGCCACCCCGCCCAGGTAGGGCACCGGCTCGGCTTGATGGCGGAGATCGCCGTCGGGCTTGGAAGTCAGGCCGAACTTGATCGCGGCCTGCCGGGCGAGGGGGGTAAGGTAGAGGGCGAGGGAACCGGCGAGGAGAAAAGTAAAGACGTGCTTCAGCATTTTATCCCAATTGTATCTTGCCAGAGTTCGAAGATCAACAGGCTCCAAAGCTCCTGGCCGTGGTTCTCGCGGCCGGAGAGGTGCTCGGAGACGAGCGCCTGGACCGGCGCCGGCGCCAGAATTCCGGCCCGCCGCAACCGCTCCGGATCGAGCCGCGAGAGCATCAGCTCTTTGAGCTCATGACGGAACCATGCCTCGAGCGGAAGCGTGAACCCCGCCTTTTTGCGCGAGATGATGGGCTCGGGCACCAGCCCTTGCGCCGCCTGCTTGAGGATCCTCTTGCCGGTAAGCCATCTCACTTTTTCCCGGTCCGGGATCCGGAAGGCCAACTCCACCAGCCGGTAGTCCAGGTAAGGCGTGCGCGCCTCCAGGCTCTTCGCCATGCTCATCCGGTCCACCTTGACCAGCAGATCGTCCGGCAGCCAGGTGGCGAGGTCCGCGCGCAGGGTGTTGCCCAGGCTATACACTTTTGTTTGGCCTTGAAAAGCCCGGGCAATTATTTCCTCCACCCATTCCCGGCCGCCGCAACGGCCCAGCAGGTTCTCCAGCATTTCCTCGGAAAACACCGTCACCCAGGCGAGGTGGCGCCGGGCCGGAGAATCCTGGCCCAGCGCGGCCAGCGCCTTCCGAATCCTCCGGCCCTGGGGCAGGCGGCGAGCCGGCAACTCAATCAGAAGCCGGCGCCAAGCGCGAGGGATCGGCTGATAGGCGCGGGCCAGCCCGCCCAGAGCATAACGGAGATATCCGCCGAAAAGCTCGTCCGCGCCTTCGCCGGTAAGTGCCACGGTTACCTCCTCCCGGGCGAGCTTCGAGACCAGATAAGTCGGGACCGCGGCCGGGTCCGCGACCGGATCGTCCAGGCGCCGCGTCACCTCGGGCAGGGCCGCGATCAAATCCTGCGCCGTCACCGTGAGCGGATAATGCTCGGTGCCGAAGTGCGCCGAAGCCAGCCGGGACCAGTAGGTCTCGTTGAACTGCGTGGCGCCCGGCCCGCCGGCAAAATCCACCGAGAAGGTCTTCAAGCCCGCGGCCATGTGCTTGCGCATCATGGCGACCACCAGGGAGGAATCAAGCCCTCCGCTCAGAAACGCGCCCAGGG
>Ga0315282_10015167_pt1 | contig 11402 bp, 6 predicted proteins | sample YL17G07_20_MG_FD_203693 | JGI IMG/M metagenome (GOLD analysis project Ga0315282, IMG submission 203693) | Sediment microbial communities from Yellowstone Lake, YNP, Wyoming, USA - YL17G07_20 | ecosystem: Environmental > Aquatic > Freshwater > Lake > Sediment | place: USA: Wyoming | collected...
GTGTACGGCGTAGCAGTTGGCACTCCGGTCGCCCTTCGGGCTCCCTCCGTCCCAACTGCTTTAATATACGGTGATGAATCCACCTTAAATACGCCTGTTTTTTGTCTTGACAATGGGTAGGGGTATAAGCAGCCACTGGCTTTCACGTATATGTCCATTTATATGGTTTGGCTAAATGCTTGTTATAATTATCAATAAATGCAATTATCTTATGTTCAGGACCAGCAACTGATGTAAAGTTACCTTGCTGGATTACTTTGCGAGTCAACACAGAAAACCAAATCTCGATTTGATTAAGCCATGAAGCGTGTGTAGGTGTAAAGTGAAATACTATCCGCTTTTCAGGCAAACTCAAAAATGCCTTACGTTCATTGCCGGTATCTATTGGTAAGCCCGATGACAGGGTTAAACGGCAATGCCAGCGGCGGGGGCAGAGAAGCGCAGAATTGACCCAAAAACTGGCGTCTTGACAGGCAAAAAAAATATTTGTTTTTTTGCAAAAAAATGCGATTTTCTTTGACAAACCAACAGCAGACAGTTAAGTTTTTAGCGATTTTAAGCTAAAAATAGCAATTTTAACCCACAAAGTGGAGGTTTACTTTGATGCAAGAGTACGAAGACCTCAAAGCACTGGTCGCAGAAATTGAAGCTGACATCAGCAAAGCCGAAGGCGGAAACAAGGCGGCAGGAACGCGAGTTCGCAAGCAAATGCAGAAGATCAAACAGGCTGTTCAGGTTGTTCGCAGCCGCATTCTTGAAATCAGGTCAGTTCAGTAAAAGCGTCTTAAGTACTTGTAAAAGCTGAACACAGTGCATATTTCCGCCATAGGCGGATAAATCGGCTCGGCTGTGGTCAAATAGTTATTTTGCCGAGAGCGAGCAGAGCGGATATTAGTGTTCCGAATGCACGGAGCGTTTTTGCATCGGGGTCAGTTATGCCACCTGTATTATTGTTTGATTTGACTCAAATAGACCTGACGGCAAAGCCCATATTCGACAAGGAAGCGATTGGCAGAGTAAATCCCCAAAAGTTTGAGATGCAGCAGCTTGATGGCATCCTTTGGTACGACAAGGGAAAATTTCTGGTTCTGGGTTATAAGGATGTAACGGAGAGCGAATTCTGGGTTCGGGGCCACATTCCTGGCCGGCCGTTGATGCCGGGGGTAATAATGATAGAGACGGCAGCTCAGCTTTTGAGTTTTTTCGTAAGAAAGATTTATGAAGTGGATGCCTTTATCGGATTTGCAAGCATAGATTCGGCGAAGTTCCGTTCAATCGTTAAGCCGGGGGATAGGTTGTACCTGCTCGGCCATCTTACAAGGTTCCAGAGTAAAAGATACACCGCCAGCATACAGGGAGTCGTTAACGGCACTATGGTGTTTGATACGGTTGTATCCGGTATGAAAGTTTAATCAGAGCCCTTCTGTAGAAAATAGCCCCAAGGGGATTCGAACCCCTGTTGCCGGGTTGAAAACCCGGTGTCCTGGACCTACCTAGACGATGGGGCCAATTATTAAAGTTCAAAAATTAAAAGTAAAAAGTTAAAATTGTGGAGTTGCCGCTCAGCGGCAACGACTTCCTTAATTTTGCATTTCGATTTATTCCATAGTGATTGCTTCGACAGGGCAGGTGTCAACACAAACGCCACAATCGACGCAAGCGTCAATATCAACTATTGCCATATCATTAACCATCTTTATCGCATCACTCGGGCACTCTGGTACACAAGATTCACAACCGGTGCATTTTTTCTTATCTACTTTAGCCGGCATTTACATAACCCTTTCAAAAAAACGAATTAAAACTTACCAGTAAAAGACGAAATGTTACAAAATTATGTTCGTATTACAATATAAATTTTTGCAAATCAAGGGGTTGTCCTGGTTTTTTGGGGGGAAAATGAGGATTTGGGTGATTCATTTACTATTTACAATTGACAATTTACTATTTTGAATAAGATTGCTACGCTTCGAGGGGTAAGTTCAAGATAGGGAAGATAGGAGGTTTGGGCAAGGGGGAGGAAGAGTTTTGAGTTTTTAGTTTTGAGTTTAAATTAGGTAAGATGGGCAGTTTGGGGGAGCAGGAAAATCAACGAAAAATTTCGTAAAATGGCGTGAAATGGGTCAACGGCGCTGGTTTATGAGTATATGATTGAAAACGTTCGAAAACGTTTGAAAATAGTATAGAAACGGTTGAAAATTTCTGACTGGATGCTCGATGCTGGATACTGGATACTCGAATGAAAAAAACTAAGAAAAATCAGGCGCAGATTACCTAAGTTAACACCCGACTACGTTGAGGAACTTCGCCGGGGGCAGGCAGATTTTTCTTACCGCGGAGAACGCTGAGCACGCGGAGAGTTTATAGTTCGTAGTTCATAGAAAAATCAGCCAAAGGTTGCCTAAAGTAACAGAGAATTTTTTTGCCACGAAGACGCGAAGACGCAAAGAAAATTTAATCGCTGATTACACAGATAACACATATTTAATAGGCCACAAAAAAGCACAAAAAACACGAAGAAAAATTAACCACGAATGAACACGAATTAGCACGAATTTTTTTTAGCCACAGAGCACACCGAGACCACAGAGTTTTTGGTCGGCATGCGTTCTTCGGCAAGGCCTTTTCTCGAAGCGAGCTTCTGTGAAAGGCCGTTGCCTTGTCCGCCGAATTCCTTCGGACTTCATTTGTAAGCAGACCAAATAAACCTCCTTCTTGGGGAGATGTCAGTAGGTGGCAATGCCACATAGCGCGGATAGTCGCAGAGGGTTTTTTAAGGGGCGGATTTTTTTAAGATGACTTTTCGACGATGGCGATTTCGTCGGGGGTCAGGGGCGGTTTTCAATAAGGGCAATTTCGTAATCACGGATTTCGCAAGAATATTCTTGACAACGGAGTACAAGGACATATAATGCACAATGCGACAGCGATTATTGTTTTCCAATTGTCTTCTGAGAAAAGGAGGCGGTGATGGAAACGTACAACTTATCATTTCGATTTTTTGCGAGCTTATCAAGCGCTGACGGTGCACAGTGCACAACCAAAAATGTTAGACACGGATTTATTTCGTATTGCGTGATGCGTATATCGTATGTCGTCAGAGGAATTTTTGGACAAAGGTTTTTTTAACCGCGGATTGCACGGATTAACACGGATTTTAATTATAAAAAACTGGATGACAAAACAAAGCTAATTTGAAATGGCTATGCCATGCCATAGGCAGGGAGAAAAAATGGAAACTGCAAAAAGACAAGCGAAAAAATCATTCTTTATTTTATTACTAATTATGCTCATCACGAGCATTTGCGGCCCAGTCGAGGCAAAATCAGTTTTTATTATCAGCAGCCACGATTACTGCCTTGCCGAAGCCTTTCTTATTGATGCCAATGGTGTTTCATTTCAGGAAATGGTTGATGTATATACATACAATTATGGTATAGGTCCTGTCGGAGTAGCAGTCTGGCCGCAAAAGGGGCTGGCATTTTTTACGTATGAAGGTTCTTCAATGATAGTTTGGTCATCAACTAACACACTGGAAAAAGTCGGCGAACTTGATACGGGCATTTACAATCTTGCTGGTATTGCGGTTGATACTACAAAACAAAAGATATATGTAGTTCAGCGGCCGACCGCTAACTTGTATGTTTATTCATGGGATGTTGTACAGGGAACAATTGTTCTTGACAGCAATTATGTCTTGGGGGGTGGTTTAGGGGGTGCTTTTGGTCTTGCACTTGATGAGAGTAACAGCAGACTGTATGTTTCAGATAATAGTAAAACAGTGCGATATTACGATACCAACACCTGGGCATATCAGGGTAGTATTGATGTTGTGGTAAGCGGCGTAGATCGTCCGGCAGTTGGTATAGCGGTTGACCCTGTACGAGGCTATCTTTACACAGGCAATTTCAGTGGTGGATGGGGCAGTCACACAAAACTGGTAAGAACAATGACATCGACGCCTTATACAAGTGTCGAAACAGAGGTTAGCTATCCCGTTATCGGTATTGATGTGGACAAGACAACAGGATTTGTTTACTGCACAACGCACGTTTCTGATTTTCGTGTTTATGACAGCAATTTGACCCTGCTGGATACGGAAACAAACAGCAGTATTGAGAGTCCTGCCGGTGTTGCTGTCGGCGGCTATTTCGGCATTTTGGAGATAACCAAAACTGATGATGTCAATGATGGTGATTGTGTCGGGCCGGGAGATGAGATAACTTATACGATTGATTACAATTATCCTGCTGGGCCGAATTTGCCGGATATCAACGATGTCAATATTATTGACAAGCTGCCGAATGAAGTGGAATATCGTTCATCAGACCCCTGTGGATTCTATGACTCCAATTCCCGTACTGTTAGATGGCCGATTGGCACTATTCGGCCGGGGGACACAAATTGCGTTACGCTGACGGTCAGAGTGAAATGCGTTGAGCCGAACAGCACAATCACAAACCGTTGCGAGATGTACACTGGTTACACTCTCTATGCATCAGCATTTAAATTCAGGACCTTCTGTTACCGTGACACAGATTTTAACGAAGATTGTATAGTCAACTTTAAGGACTTTGCTGTTTTAGCCTCGCACTGGCACCAAGATAACACCATCCCTGCGATACCACAACTGGTCCTGGATACTTTCGAGTCTTATACGGTAACTGGAGCATCCGGGCAGGTAGGAACGCTTCTTGGACCAAGAGTGGCTGGTGGTCAGGATTCCTGGCGGGTGCTGAACTGGGACTATACTCTTACTCCTCCTTGGTGGCGTGCTTCCTCAACGCTGAGCCTGCTGATTGCCACCGATCCCAATGACCCCAATGACCCCAATGACCCAAACAGTGGCTGGAAGGCGATGAGATGGGTTTATGACGTTAACGCAGGCTATACTGAACCTAACGTAGTGCGATATACGGAAATCCTTGTGGTACTGGCTAACGAAGTGAACTTCGCTCCTTATAACGAGATCAGGGTAATGTTAAAGCGCCACGCCGGCAATAGTCCTGACTATGAGACGTTTATGTATGCAAAGTTCCTTAATGATATCTACGGCACCTACGGCAAGGGAGGCAGCGACAAGACTGGCCCCGACAAAATGGACGTAGCGAATTCAGTTATTGGAGGTCAGACCGCTACTCCGCCCGGTGTGTACTACGACTGGACTATTAACTTCGATAATCTTGCGGGCTGGACATGGGGGCATACTAATTTGCAACATGTGGGGGCAATTATTTTCGGTATCCGAACTCAGGCTGAAGGTCCGTACGGTCTGGGCAAGGGCACCATCGATGTGGACGATATGCGTCTGGTAGATAGGCCTGGCTGCAGCGCCGCGCTGGTAGGAGACCTTAATGGTGACTGCAAGGTGAATTTCGAGGATTTGGCGTGTTTCGTCGAGAACTGGCTCGCAGGCACAAGCGATTAGTTGAAACCTTAGCCAAGGAATGGAATCAATTTATTATTTTCTATTGGTTATTTTGTTTGGTGTTGTTGGATTCCTGTCCCCTGCTTTCGCAGGGGTGACAATCCTGTACAGGAATGACAAGGTGCGTCGCCGAGGCGGCGACGGCTAAACCCGCCTTCGGTAGACCTATGGCAGGTCTTCGACGAACCCACCGGATAAACCGGTGGGCTTCCGGATAGAGACATTGTGGGCGATATTATTTGTTTGGTTCTGCGGGTTGTTGCGGGCTTTTTTGTGTCGGCTGACTTGTTGGTTTGTTTGGTTCTGCGGGTTCCTGAGGCGGGGGAGGGGGTGTGCCGCCGAGGGCGATTGCCATATCGCGAACGGATTTGCTTGAATCATATTTGGCGGCCCAATCCAGAACTTTAGTGAAACTGGTATCCTGGTTTTTGGCCAGCAGATAGATGGCCATTAAACGAACCGGCCAGTGAGTATCATTCAGATTTTCGGACAATGCGTTTAGAAAATCGTAGTCCAGCGGTAAAGAAGTCATATCAGTCATAATATACGCCTTAGCGACCCAATCATCCGAGGCGAAGCTATTTAACAATGCGGATTTCAGCACAGGCGGCATCGAGTCGGTATACGTAAACTTATAAAGCGGCTTGAGACCGGCCATTGCGTGCTGCTCCATCAGAAGGCCGATGAAAAGCTGAGCGGTTTTAATCTTTTGACCTTGTTGTCCTTTAGTGAGTGAACCGATTCGGTTTTTCAAGAAACTATCGATGATTTCGATTCTATGTCGCTTTATGATGACCGTGGCTGGTTTTAAGTCAGGTATGCTGCTGATTATGCGGCCCTGGTCGGTGGTTACGGGGTCGAGATAAAGGGTAAATTCTATATCAACGGATGCCTGCGGATGTGTAAGCAGCAAGTGCCTAAGCTCGCCGGTGGGCAGGTGCAGAGGAATAAAGAAACTACTGCCAGGCCCGATAGGCGAAGCAGGCCTAATTTTGACAGATGCGAGGTTGGGGATATTTTTATTAAGGTCGCCGGTGAGATTGGCGTCAACTCTGATGTTGCCGGTGAACAGTCCGTCATCGGAGACCACGAGCGGCTCGGAAGAGATATTTGTTATTGCGACAGTACCGTCGAGGTTGCTGCCATAGGAGAAGTCGCTGCCACGAACATTCAACTGTGCCGAAATAATTTTCTCCGGCTTAGTGAATTCAGGGACAAGCGCTTGTCCGAAGCTACTTCTTAACGCCATCAAGGTTATATCAGGGTCGATGGGCGGGACATATTCTCCGCCGTTCCGGCCCAGGATTTCTTTAGCGAGCTCGGCCTCCAGCGAGCCGGGGTCCCTGGTGATTGCTGACTTTAAGGTCTCAATAGCTAAATCTCTCTGTCCCTGCGTCAGTTGAATCTGAGCCAGTGTTAAATCGGCGATTTGGTTATGCTCATACTTATCGATAAGCGACGTGGCCCAATCTATTTGCTCATTCATTACAAGCGAATAAGCCAAGATGGCAGCTGCCGTTGCTGAGTTGGGTTCAGCTGAGTAAGCCTTATTAGCCCAGTGGAGCGCTTTGTTTGCGTCCGGTGAGGCAAAACAATAAAACCAGGCAATAGATTGATAATTGATTCCTTCGGCTTCGCTCAGGACAGGTATTGAAAATTGATTATTGATTTTTTCTTCGGCGGCCTGGAATATTCGATTTGCCTGTTCTGTATCGCCGATTTTCAGCGCTGCTTTGCCGGCAATAGCTTCAGCAAACAGGTCAAATCGCCCGCTCTGGCGGAGCTGGGAGGCAATTTGCAGGCAGTTGTGCTGGTTTCGCTGGGTGTTGTAGCTGCTAAGCGTCCAGGGAAGATAGATATGAGGCGGCAGAGGCTGCGAAGGATAAAGGAAGCTAAACAACTTAGCACAGTATTCATAGGCATCGGCAGCGGTCTGGTAAAGCTGTAGCTGTTCAGCGTATTGTGCGAAGGCCAAGGCGGCTTCTAAATCGAGCGGATTTTCGCCTAACGCTAATCTCAGGTGTTCAAGATATATCGCCGGTGCTATCTGTTCAGGGGCAAGCTCAACCAATTTTGCAAAGGCCAGCTTATTGTATTTATTGCTGTTAAAGGCCTGCATAAAGTAAACTTGAGCGGCATTGGCATCAGCTTTTTCAGCGACCAACAAACCAAGCAGAGTAGCTAACTCGGAATCGAAACAGGCGTTTTTACCGCCTAAAGTCCTTAACAAATCTCCAAGAAGCTGCTCTCGCTGCTCACGAGAGTTCAACCGTTCGAGCAGATACTGAACCGCCTGTCGAGCCGGCTCAAAGTCGGCAGATTTATCTAAGTATTTCGTAAGCGAGTTATACACCACCTCAGAGTAATCCCGCCCAGGGTGCTGAGTGACAAGCTTAATCAGTACGGGGTGAACGTAGTTGGCACGACTATCCAAATCGAATGTGGCAGTTAAGAAAGCAACCGCCTGTTCGATTTTTGGTCCGTTAATATCTTCAGAGTTAGCCAGCTCATAAGCTATTTCATAGAATTTTTGGCCCACAGAGGGTGAAAAAAGCCGTTCTGAATCCAAGGTGTCTTGAGCCCAGGCCAACAAGGAACAGAAGAGAAGTATCGAAAAAACCCAAAAAGACCACTTTTTAAGCATTTATAGTCTCCGGTAAAGCGGGTAGCCATTTTGCGACCTGTTGCGGGGACCGCAAAACATAGTAAAAAGCGTCTGGAGACCCGCAAAATGGGGTTCCGCTTCAAAAACGTTCATTTAACGGATATTTCGGGCAATTGCTCTATGTGCTTTAGGTATTATATACGGCTGAAGCGTCGATTTTTTATGCCCTTTAATCCCTCGACTACTTCGACTCTGCTCAGTACAAATTTGCTCGGGACAAGTTTTTTTGGCTTGTTTTTTTGATTATACGAGCGATTTCTTCGGCGGTGCGAGTTTATTAAATCCTGAAGAGGTTTTTTGATAATTTAATTCGCCGAAGGCGAATTAATCTTTTTTCGTATCATAAGCCGAATAGTCAGTTTGATGATGCCGGGGAAATCTTGTTTATATGAACACAAAACTCCACGATGAACATACGGAACGGGAACACTTCTTCAGTTCCGCCAAAACGATTGCGGTCATAACGCTGGTTTCACGGATATTCGGTATGCTGCGTGATATGGCTATTACGTCACTGGGCGCTAACCGGCTCACAGATGCGTACGGTCTGGCTTTCCAGATTCCGAATTTATTTCGACGATTGTTCGGCGAAGGCGCTTTGACTTCAGCGTTTGTGCCAGTATTCACGGAGACATCTGAAAAGAGCGGTTTTGAAAAGGCGTGCAAACTTCTTTCAAACGCATTGGCGCTTTTGGCGGTAGTACTGACGGCGATTATGCTGGTAGTGGAAATCATTTTTCTGATTACGGCGCTATTGCCGGGACCAGATGACCGGAAACTTCTGATGGTGCTGGCGTCAATTATGTTTCCGTATATGGTTACCGTCTGCCTGCTGGCGATGGGTTCAGCGGCGCTTAACTGCCGGGGACACTTTGCTTATCCGGCTGCTGCTCCGATTATACTCAATATTTTCGGAATTATTGCTGCCTGGTGGGTGGCGCCGATTTTAAGAGAGGAGCTGTCCGGCAGACTTATAATTGTCGCCATCAGCGTGACATCAGCAGGAGTCGTTCAGCTTGCGGCGGTTTTGTGGCTTCTTGGCAAAAGCGGCTTTTCGCTGAAACTGCGATTAAAACCCGTGGAAGCCGGCATACGACCTATGGTGAGATTACTTGCACCGGTGCTGCTGGGGCTTGGGTTTTTACAGATTTCAGAATTATTAGCCACGATTATCTCGTGGAATTTAACCTCGGTAACTGCTCACCCGACAATTAACATATTCGGCTGGGTGTTACATCGTCCGCTTACCGCGGGAGTCATCGTCCGGGTCAATGCCGCCCGTGCGCTGTATCAGTTTCCTATGGGGGTTCTGGCAATCCCAGTGGGTGTGGCAGTCTTTCCGCTGCTGACCCGTTATGCGGCCCGAGGCGACATTCGCAATCTGCGTGACAGCATCAACCGCGCATTACGGCTGGCCTTAATGGAGGGAACAGCAACAGGTGTCGGGATGTTTATTCTGGCAGAACCGATTGTAAAACTTATTTATACCCGCCGGAATTTTACGGCAGCGGACGCGGCACAATCGGCCTTTATCCTTAAAATGTATGCGATTGGTATGGCGGCTTACTGCAGCTATCAGATATTGACCCGGGCATTTTATTCGTTCAAAGATACGGTTACGCCGCTGAAGATTTCCTGCTGGCTTGTGTTTGTGAATTTAGGGATGTTGGTGCCTATGCTGTGGATACCTTCTTTGGGCGCCGGTGCCTTTGGGCTTTCGACCGCAATTACTTTTACCATCAATGCGGTCATTTTAATATATCTGCTGCGGAAACGGCTGGGGCTTTTCGGAGGTCGAAAAATACTGATAAGTGTTGCCCGTACGGTTGTCGGCTGTGCGGTTATGGCAGCGGTGGTGTATCTATTGCGATACCAGCTTGGGGATGTGCGGAACTGGATTGTGGTTACGGTCTGCGTACCAGCCGGCGCAATTACCTTTTTAGCGGTGGTGTGGCTCCTTGGGGCACCTGAACTGGGAGAGTTAATGGGCGGCATAAAAGCCACGAAAGAGCCGGAAACAAGTATTTCTCAGCAGCAATAAGAGGGCTACTCAAAGGGTTTGTGTGCTACAGTAAAAGGCCGACACCTTCCGATGTTATTTAATAAACCCACAGAAGCCATACTGACCAGCAGGCTCGAGCCACCGTAGCTTACCAAGGGCAAAGTCAAGCCCGTGATTGGCATCAGCCCCACAGTCATACCTACATTGACGATAACCTCAACTGCAAACATCGCTACAATACCGACCGCAAGCAATCTGCCGAACGGGTCGGTATTGTGCTCTGCGATTTCCAATCCGCAGCTGATGATAATCACATAAAGTCCCAACAGGCCCAGGCAGCCGAGAAACCCCCACTGGTGGGCGATTATAGCGAATATAAAGTCGTTGTGTCTATGGACGAGAAAGTCATACTTGATAAAGGGCCCTTGTCGAAAGCCGTATCCTTTCATTCCACCGGAGGCAACCGCAAATTTCGAACGTGTCAAATGATAACCCCACTCATTCTCCAATTGCGTTGCACTGAATTTTTTGCCGACCAGGATTTTGCCGAGAGCGGGGTACTGCTCCGCTTTTTCCTGGATCCAGCTGCTTTGTAACAGCACGCTGCTTATTCTGATTCGCTGGTAAGGTCTCATCTCTCGCCACAGCAGGGGACTAACCAGCAAAGCCATCAGGACTATAATCAGCAGGTGCTTAACCTTTGCCCCTGCTACGAACAGCATTGTAAACAAAATCGGCATCATCAGAAGCACCGTTCCCAAATCCGGTTCGAGCAAAATCAAAACCATTGGCAGCAGTGTCAGAGCAAAAGGGCCGATTAAGGCACTGAAATTGCGATAGTTGCTGCGGTACCTGAGGTACCAGGCAAGAGCGAGGATGTAAGCCAGTTTGCAAAATTCCGATGGTTGGAACTGTAGAAAGGTGGTGGATGTTCCGATTTTTATCCATCTGCGAGCGGAGTTAATAACAGGAACAAAGGGGATATCTACAGCCATATCGAGCAGTAACACGCCCAAGAGCATCAGCGTTAAGGCGTATATCCCGCCGCTTACTGCCCCTAATCGGCGGTAATTGACGAGGTTAGCTGCAATGAAGCCAACCACCCCTATCCCAGCGAATATGACCTGTTTTTTCCAGAGTTCGCCTTCGCTTCCTCCTTCGCTGGAGCTACGGAGGACAGGAAAGCTACGGCGGATAAAATTGCCCGAATCGCCAGTTTGGCCGGCGGCAGGGCCGGCCTGTTCCGCCTTCGCTAAAGCTACGGCGGATAAAGCGGGGCAGCCGACTGAATAAATGGCCGCTATCCC
>Ga0315282_10015168_pt1 | contig 11402 bp, 10 predicted proteins | sample YL17G07_20_MG_FD_203693 | JGI IMG/M metagenome (GOLD analysis project Ga0315282, IMG submission 203693) | Sediment microbial communities from Yellowstone Lake, YNP, Wyoming, USA - YL17G07_20 | ecosystem: Environmental > Aquatic > Freshwater > Lake > Sediment | place: USA: Wyoming | collected...
GTCGTAAGTGGAGAATCCGGGCCATTGGGAAGTCTTCTCTACCATGCCGTCCTTGACCACGTTGGTGGCGGCGTAGAGGAGCTGGCTGATGAGGGCGTTCTCGTCGACGATAGGAATAATGCGGCCGCGAGAGGACCAGACTCTGCCGGTGCGTTTGTAGTGGAGGTTGAGCTGCTTGGCGGACTGGCCGTGGAGGTAGCGGAGGAAGAGGGAGGCGTTGGGGACCTGTTCGGACGTGAGAGAGAAAAGGCAGTGGAAGTGATTGACGTTGCTTTCGAAAGCGTGGAGTTGGACCGGGTGTCTTTTCAGGGCTCGACCGAGAGAGGAGCCTAGGATATTCTTGGTGTCGCAGTCGGGCTTGAGGAGGAACATGCGGTGCTCGGTGCGTAGGGTGAGCTCGTAGACGATGCCGGGTATCCAGAGACGGGGCTTTCGCATGGTTCGCACCTCCCTAGGAGATATCGGGAGGAGGGGGGCAAACGTTGCACGAAACCCGAAAAAAAATGTCATTGGCACCGGGAGGTTGGTGGGTGTCTGATGACACCGGAGACCTTGGGGGATGACCGCGCTGAATGCCATAGGCATTCAAAGGTCGCGGCGCAGGATCCCGTCGGTCAGGATCTTCGCCCGCAATCCGCCGCGGCCGCGCAGCCACTCCTCGGCGCCAGGATGCACTGCGGCGTTCATCCAATGACACGGCCTGCTCTCCTCCACACCGAGGAACCGCACCCCCTGGATTTCGAACTCCTGGCCGATCAACGACGGCAGGTCGGCGCCTTCGGTAATCACGTTGCGTCGCGTGCCGGATGGCCGGGCATCCGGCGCGCCGAGTTCGCGCTGCAGTTGGCAAAACGTTTCCCAGGCGAAGAAGGTGATCTGGCCTTCGTAGTCCGGCTTGAAGTCGAAGAAGCGGTCGCCTCGAATGCCGCGACCGGCGACGCATTCGATTTGATCGACTTCGACCGTCGGGAACTCCCCGGGCGGCTGTTGGTGATGACCGAAAAAATTGTGGCCCGGGGAGACAAGCAGATGTCGCACGCGGATCATGGTTTCATCAGTGAGTTTACCATATCCTTTCGCCGGTGCGTAGAGCGGAAATGAGATACGTTTCTATTTTTGTGATAGAATGCTGATGGTTTTCCGGTTGGACCGCACTAACCTATGGGGAAGGGCGGACAGGGTAGAGTATGAAAAGGAGGAAGCCATGATTCGATCTTTTCAAAGAGTCGCCTTGGTCGCTTGCGTGGTCCTTTCTTTCAGCGTCGTCATGTCCTTCCTTTCGTGCAAGGGCGCGAGCCCTGGGGATGATGTGGATGCCGGCGCGGATGCCTCCGGGCAGGACGGGGAGGACGCCTCGGGAGCCGACGGCGATTCGGACACGGACACGGACGCCGACACGGATGTCGATACGGACGTGGACACGGACACGGACGCCGATACGGACACGGACGCCGATACGGACGGGGGCGCGGACGGTGACGGAGACTGCGACTTCAACTGCGTGTCGGCCGATATCTGCGTGAAGAGCGGCGGCACGCTCCATGGCGACATGCCGTGCGGCGGCGACGCCGGCGAGACCTGCTGCGAGACCGTGGACGGCGGCGTGGATTGTCCTTCTCCCTTCATCTGCGTGCCCAGCGCCGGCTGCCCCACCGGCAAGGGCTATCCGAACTACAACTGCGCCGCTTCAGGCGCTTTGTGCTGCAACATCGAGCTCTGCGTAAGCAACAGCGGCACCTGCCGGAGCGGAGGATGCCAGGGGAGCGAGATCCAGAACAATTCCTTCTTCTGCGCGGCAAACAAGGTCTGCTGCATGGCCAAGCAGGACTGCCAGCCCACCCACGGCACCTGCCGGCCCCCATTTCCCACCGGATGCAAGACCAACGAGATCCAGGCCAACCTGTACTCCTGCGACACGATGGGGTACGTCTGCTGCGTCAAGGCCGCAGGGTGCAAGGTCTCGGGCGGGCAATGCATGCCCTCGATGCTCCCCTGCGCGAACAACTACCATGCCGATGCCACCTACTCGGGATGCCAGGACTACGAGCGCTGCTGCATTCACGATTGAGGCGATGTGACCTATCAGGCTTTTTCGGAGACGTCCGGATCGGGTTTCCGCGGTTCGGACGGCGTGCCGTCCGGGTCGGGATCCGTTTTGGACGTCTTTGATTCCGGCGGTCGGCTGAGCACCTTCAACGCAATGGGCAGGCTCTTTCCGAGCCCCAGCCCCATCCGGCGATCTAGCCAATGTCCGACGACATGGACGTCCACCCGCCGGATCACCAGGAATCCCAGATAGGAGATGCACAGACCCCGGAGAACGACGCTCAGGAAATCGGCCCTCGATAGGTTCGTGAAGAAGAGCATCAGCAGCACCGAGACGAGGAAGAACAGGAGGAAGCGCGGACTGACCAGATCGCGAAATGCGTACCACGCAGCGCCCAGAGTTGTTCTCCGCCCCGATTCGGCCGGTCCGACAGGATGCAACCCGACCCTGGAACCCGGTTTTCGGCCGAGCCGTCGGATCAGCGGCTGTATATCGCCGTAAAAGGCCATGACGGCTACTCCCGCGGCGAGGAGCGCCTTGAGCACGAACAGCCCGACGATCACGGATGTCAGAGACAGCTTGCCCACGCCCAGCCATCCGCCCACGGTCCCGAGGACACCGGAGAAGGCGTCGAAGATGCTCCTGCCGAAGGTGACATAGTCGACTGCCAGCGAGAGCGCCAATGTGAACCAGGCCATGGAGATTGAACCCAAGAGGACCGCGATCGCATTCCACCCGATCAACCGGATCGGGAACGCGAAAATGGCGCCCTGGAAGAAGATGTACAGCATCGGCCGCAGCTTCTCGCCGATGGGAGAGAAGGCCTTGAGCATGGCGCTGATGAAGGCGATCCGGACCAGGCCGCGCCCTCGAAGGGCCTTGCCGAACGCGATGAGCAGCACGTTCTGGAGGTAGGCCAGGAGATGCCCCTTGAACGGCACCTTGTAGGCGTGCAGCGTGGAGCCGAGACCCACTTCGACCAGGCCCGCTATCCCGGCGAAGACGCCGATCCGCTCGGCGTCGAGGCCGGAAATCCGACCGAGGAGCTGACGGAGGCCCTGCTTGGGCGTCACGGTGTCGAGGTCGATGACGATCGGCTCATCGATGTTGAAACTCGTCATGACCTCCTCGACGAAGTTCTTCTTCACGGCCGCTACGATGATGCGGCACTGCGAAGCCAACACGACGCGGAACAGATCGGAGAAACCGCGGCCTTCGATCTCCTGCCGTCCGATCTCGTCCAGGAAGCAGATGTCCTCGTTTCCTTCGTCGAGTGTGGAGCGGACGGCGTGCTCCACCTTGATTCTCGATGCCTCGTCGAAATCGTACCCTTCGTCGTCCCTGCGTCGCGCGGCCCAAGGCAGCTCCATGGAGCCGTCCAGAAGCGCGATCCGATATGACGTCGCAGGTCGATCGGATCGGAACGTGCGCCCATCGCCGGGCGAGACGAAGCCGCAGGCTTGCCATCGCTTCCTCGTCGCCTGATGGGCCCGCTCGAGGAGCGTGGTCTTGCCGCCGGCGATGGCTCCGGTCACGAGAATGACCATTTTATCGCCGGCCATTCCGTTCATCCTTCGCCGCATTTCACGGATGGATCCGGATGCGGCATTTTTCCCGCCGTTGGTGTAGAATGACCTCCATGCAGGTCGAGATACGGGTCATGCTCAAGGACGATCACGGCCGGTCTTTCGTGGGCATCGGGATCATCTGGCTTCTGAGAGGCATCGAGCGGCACCGGTCGATCAGCAGCGCGGCGCGCGACATGAGTCTCTCCTATCCCAAGGCCTTGCGGATCATCAAGAACCTCGAAGAGGGGCTCGGAAGGCAGATCCTGGTCCGTCGCAAGGGGGGCGTCGGCCGCGGCGGCGCCGAGCTCACCCCTTTCGGTCGCGAGTTCCTGAGGCGATACGAGCGCATGCAGACGCGAATCAGTCGTTTTGCGGCCGTGGCCTTCGAGAAGGAATTCGCCAGGCCCTTGCCGGAAGGCGGCTTGCCGTAACGCATCCGGTCGAATCGACATGCCCGTTTCGGTCATGGCGTCGGGTTGATCTCGATCACGCCGCGCTGATTGTCGTCCACCTTCTCGATCATCATCCAGCGGAACATCCCGAGGCCGGCGAGGGTCCCGCCGAGGTAATCCGGGACCTCGGCGTCCGAGGCCACGTCGTAGTCCACGATCAGGCTCTTGCCCTCCATTTCCGGGTAGAGGGGGTCCTTGTCGCCCGGGCTGCCGACGTACACGTAGCCGTGGTCGCGCAGGAACGCGAACTGGGGCAGCTTGGACGTGTCGTTCTGGAGCTTGGTCCGCAGCGGATCCCAGCCGTCCCGCGCCACGCAGTTGATTGGGGCGTCGTCCGCGGCCGTGATCTTGGCCTTGGAGAGGATATCGGAGAACCGGACCCCGCGGCGCTGGACGACCTCCCACTGGTCGGCCGAGACCTTGTCGGCCCCGGACATCTCCCCCACGCCCAGACCGTTGATGTGCACCTCCTGCAGGGCTCCGCCGTCGCTCTGGAAGGTGACCGCGTCGAACTCGCATTTCGCAACGGCCTTGTCCATGTTGGTGTAATCGACGTTCTGGGCGGCGTCTCCGGCCGCGTCCTGCCCGGCGTCCCCGTTATCGGCGGCATTCCCGGAGGCGTTGTCGCAGCCCCACAGGCAGGCCAAAGCCACGGCCAGCGCGAGCGTCATTACGGTTCGGATCATGGTGTGTTCCTTTCCTTCGGTTGAGGCGGCGCTAGATGCGGCCGCCGATTCCCGTCATCAGCTCGAGCCCGGGACGCGGCTCGAAGCTTCCCTGGTAATAGTTGGCGTCCAGCAGGTTCTGCCCGTCGAGGTAGACATAGACGGCCTTCATCACGCCCACGGCGAACTCGTACTCGACATGTCCGTTGAGCATGAAATACCCGGGCAGATGGTCCTCGACCCAGTCGCTGCCCGACGCATTCAGGTAGGAGGACTGCTGGCCCGAGTTGTAGGTCGCATCCAGAGCGCAGGTCAGGCCGACCCCGGTGAAGATCCGGGCGCCCAGCCGGACACGGTGCGGCGTGCGGTAGTCGAGAGGCCTCTCCTTGTCCATGTCGTAGGCAAAAAGATATTGGTATCCGGACAGGATCTGGAGCACATCGATCGGCTTGTAACGCACCTCGATCTCCGTGCCCGTGGTGACGGCGTGTCCGACGTTCGCATAGACGTTGTGATATTGCTCGATGAGGTCCTCGATCGAATTGAAAAAAATCCGCAAGGACGATTCCAGATCCTTGACCGGGAGGTCGGCGCAGTCGAGCCCGGTCTCGGCCATCCATGCACGCTCGGTATTCAGATCGGGATTGCCTCCCACGACGTTCGAGAAGAGCTCCTTCAGGGTCGGGAACCTCACCTTGTGGCCGCCAGCGGCCATGAGGCTGAGCCCGTCGATCACCTGATATTGGGCCACGAGACGCCCCTCGGCGCCGGGGAGGACCCGCTCGTCGACCGGATAATCCTTGTTGTTGATCTCTTGGGAGATCAGGGACATTCCGCTTCCGCCGATCCCGGCGAGCAGGCTCCAGGGACCCAGCGCTTGCGTGTCCTCGATCGCGGCCGAGAACGTATGCGCGTAATAATGCGCCCACGGCGTCCAATCGGTTTCCGCGGACCACCGCGGGACCGGCAATGTGCGCTGCCTGTGCAGATCGAGGTTGTACCTGAGCGACGTATCCAGACGGTTCCCTTCGTTGAGTGACCACGAGCTCTGGACCGCTCCGCCGTAGGTTTCGTTGGCGTACGCCGACGAGACGAACCACGCCAGGGGATTGGTCGTCGGAGTGGAATAGCTCGCATCCTGGTAGTCGTCGATCTGGTCCCGATGAACGTGCGCATACAACTGACCCTTGACTTCCCTGAACCCCCATGTCCGAGGAATCTGGTCGGGACCGTAGACGCCGGAAAGCCCTGTGAGCAGGGTATCGTAGCGCGAGAATCGCCAATACCGGGTATATCCGGCCCCCTCGAAGGGAGGGATGCCGCGCGGCGATCGGATCCCGTCCACGAACAGGCTCAGGCTCTGATTGGGGCGTGGCGCGTATTTTGCGAGCGTGGCCATGGAAAAGCGATCGGTGTCGCTGCCGTCCCGGATCCCCCCATTCTCGTGGAACTGGGCGTTCTGGGTCGACGGTGAATAGCCGTGACTGAGAACATACCCGTCCGAATGCTCGGCGCCGGTGTTGAGATGGAGCGTGAAATCCGACCCTGTCCCGCAGGCCGCCGCCCTTCCGCCGTAGTCCAACAGGCGGTCCCCGTAAGGCTGACCGCCGAAAAGGGAGGCGTCGCAGTAGTCGTCGCACGTCGTCGGCGCCTTCAGCGAAATGATGCCGCCGGCCGTGTTCGGCCCGTCCAGGAGCGTGCTGACCCCGCGCTCGATTTCGATCGAGCCCAGGGAGTACGCCGGAAGGGAGGCGATATCGAAATGGCCGTCGTACACCTCGCGGATCGGAATGCCCTCGATCATGAGGAGCGACGCGCGCTCGTCGAACCCACGCATCTGCAGCGTGCTTCCCTGCTTCGGGGACTGGTTGATCTCGACGCTCGGCTCGAGACGGAGGGCATCCGGAACGTTTCGTGCGCCGCGAAGCGATATCTCTTTCGCGTCGATCCGAGATACGGAACCGAGCGGTTGGGGCCGTCTCGCGACGACCACCGTGATGTTCTCGGGTTCCCAGCATCTGCCGGTCTCGGGGTCGATGGTCCCGCACGACTCCGCCGGCGTCGGAGGTCCGCCGTCGGGCTCGTCGGCCAGCCCCGTTACGGGAACCGCCGATATCACCGGAACCGCGACCCGGACCGCGATCATCCACAGGGATCGCATGGCGTCCCATCGTTTCATGGAAGCCGATATTAATAACAATTAATATCGGAAGCAAGAACCTTTCCGTCCTCCTTTTTTTCGATAGCCGGGGATTGCATTCTGGCGTATTGACAGGCCCAGTTTCCTTTGTATAGCGTTTCCCCGTCTGGGTAGATCGGTGAGAGTTGGAGGAGGAACCCGTGGACGAGATATATTTGAGCCGGAACCGAACCAAGGTCCTCAGACTGGCCATCCGGGATGCGATCGACGAGGGGACCGTGGACGCCCTGGGCGAGCAGATCATGGACGCTTTCACGGATGAGCAGGTCGAGGCCGTCGAGGCCCATCTGGACGGACAATCCCTGGAGGATGTGATCGAGGAGGCCTTGGAGGAGTGGACCGGAGAGGACGAGTACGAGTTCCTGAACATCCTGGAGACCCGTTTCGGCGAGAGCGGGATTGATCTCAAGCTGTGGTCCATCGATGACGACGACCTCGAGAGCGAAGGCTCCTTCGGAACCACGACCTACGACGAGGAGGACGAGGAGACCGAGGACACCGTGCCGCTGGACGAGGACGAGGAATACTTCCCCCCTGACGAAGATCCCGACGACAAGGATTGAGCCGCTCCTTGGGCAAGCTGGCCGATATCCTGAACCACCGATTCCTTTTCATCACCGGCAAGGGAGGGGTTGGACGGACCACCTTGACCGCCGCCTTGGCCCGGGCCTCCGCCGCCCGGGGACGGCGCACCCTGGTCGCCACCGCCCACAGTGCAGGGGCCCTTTCCTCGCTCCTGGGGACGCCGGTGGATTGCGTCATCCGGAACGTGGCCCCGAACCTGGATGCACTGGCCGTGGACCCCAGGGATTCCCGGAACGAGTACGGTCGAATGATCCTGAAGTTCGAGCCCCTTTACCGGGCCGTGTTCGAATCGGCCTGGGTGAACCGTTTTCTGGACGCCGTGCCGGGCCTGTCGGAATGGGCGGTGCTGGGCAAGGTGACCTATCATGCGCTCGAATCGGATTACCGGACGGTGATTTTCGACGGCCCTCCCACGGGACATGCCTTGGCCATGCTCCGTCTCCCCGGCCTGATCAGCCATGCCGTCCTCACCGGAAGGCTCCACCTGGAGGCCCAGAAACGGACCGCTCTCTTTCTCGATCCTGATCGATCCTGCTTCGTCCTGGTGGCCTCTCCCGACGAGCTGGCCGCTCGCGAGGCCATGGAAGCTGCGGACGTCCTTCAGAACGACCTGGGTTTTCCTCCCCCCCTTCTGGTGATCAACATGGTCACGAGAAACCCGTTCGAGCCCGCCGAGGAGGAGATGGTGGCGTCGTTTCCGGATCACGGCGAGGGCTCGACGCATGTCACCATGGGCAAGGCCAGGCTGCATCGGTGCCGAAGGGAGCAACGGATCATCTCCGAGCTCGTCGCCCGTTTCCCCTCCCGCCACACCCAGGTGCTCCAGCGGCCGGACTTGTCGGTGGGTCCCGAGGACCTCGACGCCATGATGGAGTCCCTGGATAAAGAAAAAGTTGACCGGAAATCAGCCGAGGAACAAGATTGACCGAGCCAGCCATGAAGCCCAATGTCGTTTTCACAATTCCGGCTCAGGATGGTTCCTCCACCGAAGAGAGACCGGCTCTTCCCCCTTCGTTTCCGTATGCCTTCGGAAGGTTCGACAAGATCCCGTCCGTGACCGTGAACGATCTCGCACCGGACATCCTGATCCGGCGCTTCTCGGACCGGAGCATCAAGAATCCGGGCATGGAGCTCGCCAGGGTTCTGGATCTCCAGGGCCGGCTGGTCCTCTGGCACGCAACCCTGGGAACGCCATGGGGATACTTCCTGTTCCGAGCGCTGCAGACCCAGTCGCGGATCATCCAGAACGGACTGCTCCGTGTGGTCTCCCTCGATCCCCAGCTGACGGTCAGGCTTCCGCTCATGTCCTGGTACGAGACGGATCTCAAGAACTCCGGCCGGGACTCAAAGGAGGACCTGGAGAAGTCCCAGGCGATCCAGACCCTGGTGAAGACGCTCAAGACCTGGGACGCCTTCGAGCTCGCGATCGGGGTCCTCGTCGGGTACAAGCAGGCCCGGATCAAGGATCTGGCCTCTCCCCTCAAGGCGCTCTCGAAATGGCTTGGTGCAGAAAAGGATTTCATTCTCGATATCGGCAGAGAGGGGGAGAGGCCGGCGTGCCCGATGGTGGCCGGCAATCCCATGGGTCTCGGTTCCATGTTGGGCGGGCTGGCCAGGGTCTGCATCCAGTCCACGACATTCGATCTCGAATCCAAGGGGATCAAGCTTCCCAGCGCGGCCATCTACAAGGCCTCCGCCGGCGAGGCCGCCTCCTTGACCCTGTTCAAATGGGGGCTCGAGCAGGGGCCGGCCCGGGCCAAGGAGCATTACCCCAGCTTCATGGCAGCGCTCTGGCTTTCGCTGTGGACCCCGCTTCATCCGAGATTCGCTCCCTCGAGAAAACGGGCCGATTGGCTCTCCCTCCATCCCGGGTACCGGCTCAGCCGGCTGGCCGAGGTCATCCAGAGCCAGAAGATATTCCTCCGGTCGTTCGACCCGTCGGACATCCACAGCTTCTGGGACCAGCTCTGTGCGATCCTCGACTGGCCCACGCCGAGGGCCATGGCGAGGAATGTCATGTCCCTTGCTTCCCAGGACGCCCTCGACGAGCGCTTCAGGGTCGCATGCCAGGTGCAGGACAAGAACCCGGCCGCGCTCCTGCGTCCGGGGCTGGATCCGGTCCTGACCGCCCCCTTGTTGCCGTATCTCATCCGGATGCATCACGCGGCAGACGATGAATCCGACTCCGCCCTCTGGTTCGCCATCGAGGCCGAGCTCTACGCCATCTCCTATGCCCTTTTATTTTCTCCGACCCCGCCAACGACGGCGATACCGATCTCGAACGAAGAGATGGATCTCATCGGCACCCCCGAGGAGCTTGCGAGGAACTACTTCGGCCTTCGCCTTTCCTGAAAACCGAGCAAGCAGGGCAGGGGCTACTCGATCAGCTTTTCCTGAAGCAGGTTGACGAGGATGCGGCAGGTCTCGAACCGATCGAGGCCGCTCATGTCGATGATCTCGTCGAACGTGACCGTGCCGTCGATGCGCGAGAGCACGAACCCGGCCCGGTGGTCCAGGTTGCGCCATACCATGTCCTTCATCTCGACCATGATGCGGGGCTTCCTCTCGAAGGATCCGATGCGGGCACGGTACATCTGCATCAGGGTGTCCCGGCAGGACTCCTTCATCTTGGCCGCGGCCCGGTCGTCCGGAGATCGGCCGAGAATCCGCTCAGCGACGTCCAGCGCGCCTGTATAATCGCCGATCTCGAAGCACTCCTTCATCCGTTCCCCATCTCCGGAGAGGCCTTCCACCGGCACGGCTTCGGAGAATCCGCCAACGGAAGGAACAAACGCTTCGGGCATGGGCTCCATCCCGCGTTTCGAATCGGAGGACACCGCCGCGCTCGAGGGGCCTGTGCGTTCAGGATGAACCTCGCGGTAGTCCAGGGTGGCGGTGGCTTTGTGAGGCACAGGCTCCCAGGTGGGCCGTCTTTCCACGGGGTCGGCCGGGCAGCCCGGAACCGTGGGTCGGTCGTTCGGTGAGTCCAGGTCCTCGCTGCGCTGGGGGGACGGCGAAAGCTGGGGGGGTCTCGGCCTGAGAGGGCCGGTCTGCCTGGCTTTCTGCGTCGGGGTCTTGGTCTTGGCCGATCCGGCAGGACCCTTGCCCTGGACCTTCACCTTCTTCTCTTTCTTGGGGTCTTCGGGGATCTCCCATCCCGCATCCTGCTCGTCGATCAGCCCGGCCTCCTCCAGGGCCTCGACCCACCTGTTTTTGTCTCCTGGCATGACTTACGCCTTGTTCACGACCCCCTTGAACATCTTCAAGGTCCGGTTGAGCACCTCCATCTGGCTTTTCAACAACGTAGAGTCCTTGTTCTCGAATTCCTTGCGCGTGCTTTCCAGAGCTTCTCTCGCCTTTTTCAGCGCTTCCTGGCCGAAATCGGATCCGCCGACCACCTCCTCGACGCTCGGGAAGAGCTTTTCGATCTCCCGGATGAGGCGCTCGGCCTCCTGGTTTATCGAATCGAACTCCTCGGTGGTCCGGCGATCCACCAGGTAATCGTGGCTCTTGGCCACCATGTCCTTGATCTCATCCTTCGTGAGACCGCTCGTGGCCATGACCGTGATCGACTGGGTCTGGCCGGTCTCGAGATCCTTGGCCGAGACGCTGACGATTCCGTCGGCGTTGATCTCGAACGTCACCTCGACCTCCACCTGCCCCTTGGGCGCCCGGCGGAGACCGGTGAGGATGAACTCGCCCAGGAGCTCGTTCTCCTCGCCCACCTTGCTCTCCCCCTGGAGCACCAGGATCTTGACCGCCGTCTGGTTGTTGCGCGTGGTGGTGAAGATCTTGCTCCGGCCCGTGGGGACCGTCGAGTTCTGGGGAATCAGCTCCTCGAAATACCCGCCCACGATCATGATGCCGAGGTTGTGCGGTGTGACA
>Ga0315282_10015169_pt1 | contig 11402 bp, 11 predicted proteins | sample YL17G07_20_MG_FD_203693 | JGI IMG/M metagenome (GOLD analysis project Ga0315282, IMG submission 203693) | Sediment microbial communities from Yellowstone Lake, YNP, Wyoming, USA - YL17G07_20 | ecosystem: Environmental > Aquatic > Freshwater > Lake > Sediment | place: USA: Wyoming | collected...
TGATCCGGGAGATCACATCGGTCAGCGGCCGCGCCCCTGCTAAAATCCGGACACATACACTCTTTTTTGGCGGTGGAACGCCTTCTTTGCTGTCTGCGGCGCAATATGAAGCAATTTTAAAAACTATTGATGAAGTTTATGATTTACAGCCGGGTTTGGAGGTCACTTTGGAAGCCAATCCTGGGACGGTTTCCCGGTCTTACCTCCAGTCTTTAAAAAAGCTCCTCTTTACCCGGATCAGTTTTGGTATGCAGACGTCTGACCCGGTTGAACTGGCCCTGTTGGGTCGCCTCCACGATTTTTATGATGTGATCCAGGCGGTAAAATGGGCGCGTCAGGCCGGGTTTGAGCAGGTCAACCTCGACCTGATCTTTGGCCTGCCATTCCAGAGCCTGGCAACCTGGCAGGCCAGCGTCGAGGCAGCCTTGCGGCTGAACCCTGAGCACCTTTCGCTTTATGCATTGACCGTTGAGCATAGCACTCCTCTATTCAAATGGGTTGGGCGTGGTCTGGTTCCGTCGCCGGATGGGGATCTGGCGGCGGATATGTATGAATGGGCGAGTGAAAGATTGGATAAAACCGGCTTTGTTCAGTATGAAATTTCCAACTGGGCGCGCAAAGACAATCAGGGCAATCTGCTGGCCTGCCGGCATAACCTGCAGTATTGGCGCAACCAACCCTACCTGGGGTTTGGGGCGGGCGCCCATGGCTATGCCGCCGGGTACCGCCTGGCGGATGTGAGGCAGATAAAAACCTATATTGACCGCCTGGCGCAACCTGGGCAGCCTTCTTTTCCCTTCAGCCTGGCGACCGGCTATTCTGACCGGGTTGATCAAATTACCGAGATGGAAGAAACCATGATGGTCGGCCTGCGCTTGACTCAAGAAGGGGTGTCGCGTCGATCTTTCGAAAAACGTTTTGGGATGCCTGTCGAGAAAGTATTTGGTAAAGAGATTGACCAGATAGTTCGAGCCGGGCTGCTAGAAGCGGGAGAAATTTTACGCCTGACTCCGCGTGGCCGGCTGTTGGGGAACCAGGTGTTCATGCAGTTTGTCGGCACCCGCTCGTAGCGAACTGCGTATAGTCACTGCCGTTCAATATTATATTGTCTAATGGACGGTTACTTGGGTGCCGTAGCCGCGTTTATCCCAATCTTCAATTTGGATCATCGGCACAGTCCAGCGATACAACCATAAAGCATCGTCGGTGTGCATGTTGACACAGCCATGGCTCATTACCGTGCCAAAATTCATGTGCCAATAAGTGCCGTGGAAAGCCACGCCGTGTTGCGCAAAAAAGGTCACCCAGGGCACGCCCGGTAGCTCATAAGCGTTGGTGTCGCTGGTCAGATTCCCATCCCCCATATGTTTGGATGGCATTTTGACCTGCACGTTAAATCTACCCGTTGGGGTTTTGGTCGGGATGGCGCCTGGGGGGACTACGGAAGGTACCCCTGAAGAAATTTTGGTATGCAGGACGACTCTTTCGTTTTCATATGCCGTCAATTCCTGGCGGCCCAGAAATACATCAATGCGCTTTTGTGAAAAAGGCACATCCGGGGAAATTGGAGTTATTTCTTCTGGTTGGATTGGCCTGAAATGGACGGCTGGGGCATGATAGTCGATATCCAGCAATTCGTCGCGGATGCGGTACCACGGCTGCCCATCCGGTCCGACATCCACCCCCATTACCCAGTGGTTGGACTCGTAATACAGACGGTAGACCGGCTCCCAGCCGTTGTAGACCGAATAACTCATGGCCTGTGATATCGGCACTGTCACCTGAGCTAACTGGCCTGTTTTGGGAACGTTGGATAACACTGTGTTAAGTGAAAATTTGACTTTTTGCAGGTGGGCTGAATGAACATAACCCCGCCAAACCCAGAACCAGACCGGGTTATAAATAGGGCCATGGTCGGAAACAACCTCGTAATAGAGGTTTATTATTTCGTCACGGAAGCGCTGGTATATAACTGTGCTTTTATCCCAGGGTTGGTCGTAAATACTGACCGAACGACCAGCCACTCTTGCCATTTCACCTGAGTCCAGCTCTACTTGATTGCCAAACATAGACCGGAAGCCCAGGCTCGTGGCGTTCAGCCCGCAAAGTTTCAAGAAATCACGCCGCGAAAGACGCTGGCCCATAAAAAAATTATACCAGTAAAAAAAGACGATTATTGTGCTATTATAAAAAAGCCTTGTAACTTACTGTTGGTATTCAAAAATGATATTCTGGTAATTCAGCCATGGACCCATTGAATGTTTTCCAAAAAATAAGCGATTATGAATGGGAAATCCCTCAGTCTTATCGTGAAGATATGCGCGTCCCGGTGCGTTTTTTTGCCACACGGAAGTTGCTGGAAAAAGCCTCTGAGGATCTATCATTCGACCAGGCGATCAATTCTGCTACTTTGCCCGGATTAGTTGGACAGGTCGTGGTCATGCCGGATATGCACCAGGGTTATGGTTTCCCAATAGGCGGGGTAGCTGCGACTGCTTTGCCGGATGGCGTGATCTCTCCTGGCGGGATCGGTTATGACATCAATTGCGGCGTTCGGCTGTTGGCTTCCCTGATCCGATTCGAAGACGCTGAGCCATACCTGGATGACCTGGCCTTTGCCCTGGATAAGTTTTGCCCGAGTGGTGTGGGTACCAAGGGCGCTTTGCGGCTGAACTCCACAGAGTTAGAGCAGGTATGCCGATCCGGTTCAAAATGGGCGTTTAAGAAGAATATGGCGACGGCTGAGGACCTGCGCCGGACTGAAGAAACTGGCTTGCTGGAAGGCGCTGAGATCGAAAAAGTGAGCCGGCGTGCCAGGGAACGCGCCGCCGAACAGCTTGGCACTCTTGGAGCGGGGAACCATTTTTTAGAAGTTGGTGTTGTCGACCAAATTTTTGACTCACGGGCGGCGCAGGTAATGGGGCTTGAGCATGGATGCCTGACTTTGATGATCCACTGCGGTTCACGCGGCTTTGGCCACCAGGTTTGCACAGATTATGTCCAGGAATTTCAGACCGCTGTTCGCAAGTACGGTATCCGTCTCCCAGACCGGGAATTGGTTTGTGCTCCATTGAACTCCGAGGAAGGGCAAAACTACCTGGCAGCCATGCGAGCGGCGGCTAATTACGCCTTTGCCAACCGGCAGCTCCTGGCAAACCAGGCTCGCCAGGCGTTCGATCTCGTTCTGGCCGGCAAAGTTTCCAACCCTTACCTCCACCAGGTATACGACATCGCTCACAACATGGGAAAAATTGAGACTCACGTCATTCACGGTGAGAAGAAGAAAGTCTGCGTCCATCGGAAAGGAGCTACGCGGGCTTTTGGCCCGGGAACGCCGGGTCTGCCAGAAGAATATCAGGCGATCGGCCAGCCGGTGCTGGTGCCAGGCAGCATGGGGACAGCCTCCTGGGTGTTGGTTGGCACTCAGGCCAGCATGGAGCGCTCGTTTGGATCAAGCTGCCATGGCGCAGGTCGGGTAATGAGCCGCAGCCGGGCCAAACATGAAGTACGCGGAGAAAAACTGCGCGATCAACTAGAAAAAGAGGGTATCCATATCCGCGCCGGATCGCTGCCCGGCCTGGCTGAGGAGGCCCCCCAGGCTTATAAAGACGTCGATGAGGTTGTGGAAACTGTCTGCGGCGCCGGTATTGCACGCAAGGTCGTCCGGCTGCGCCCTGTGGTGGTTATCAAAGGTTAGCTGGAAGTAAGGCAGAAATCGCCGGTTCTGGCGTTCGTCAGTTCGATTAGCGCCCTGGTTGGTAAGCGGATGTTCAGGCCACGCTGCCCGCCCGAAATATGGATTTGCTCATGTACCAGGGCTGACTGGTCTAAAAGAATAGTAAAACCACGGTTGATCAGCGCCAGGGGAGAGATTCCGCCGGCTTGCAGGCCGGTGAGTTTTTCCGCTTCCGATTGAGTTGGCAAATGCACTTTCTTTTCGCCCAAAATAGAGGCTACAGCTTTTAGATTTACTTCGCCTGTGCCTGGTACTACCGCCAGAATGGCTTTTCCAGGTTTTTCACGCAGGACAACAATAGTTTTGAAGACAATTTCGAGCGGTACCCCCAGGATTTGGGCAGTTTCTTCGGCGCCTAACTTCTCTGTCGGAAGCTCGTATGCCTTATAAGCGATTTTTCTCGAATCGAGCAAACGGGTGACGTTATTAGTGATCATAAACATAGATCGGATTGCTGAAGATCCAGGCCCGACGCCTGCCCAGGTATTCGATGTAACATTCTATCCGGTAGACACCAGGCTGGCTGGCAATGAAAGTACATATCTCACGGTTTTGCCAGGTTTTTATTACCTGGCCGTTTTTTAAGAGCCGGCATTCAGTCCTCAGGGGCAATTTTATTCTGAAAGTGATTCCGCTGTTAAGGTTAATCTCATCGCCCATTTCGGCTATGTGGTCTCTGCCCTGGGCATTGAAACGGAAACCGTGTGTCGATGCCGGTAAATCGTAACCGATAAATAAGCGTCCCTGGTGTAGCGCTTTATATACCATTTTTCGGTCATCTGGCAGGTTGCCGGTCAACGGGGTGTCGGTAAGCAGATGGTTATTGATGCCACGGAAATGGAATTCATAAGGAAATATGACTCTTTTGAACGGTCCCATTTTCTTAACCATTGAATGCGCGTCCGAACCGCAGATTGCCACGACCTTTTTCCCTGAAGCGGTCAGCTCATCCCATTTTTTCAGGGCTGCAATCTCAGGCCCACGGGCGATGTACTGCGGGAAAAAGGCATAAAAAGCCGCGCTTAGCCTGCCGTGGATGACACTCTTGAGCTCACTTAAGCCGTTCCATATTTCAATCCCAGTGTAGCCATTCAATTCCCAATTTTCCCAGGTGATGTCATCCTCACCGAACAGAGGGAGCGCATCCTCGTAAGGGTGAGCAATGAATGCCATTCCGTTCGTCTGCTGCACGTGGTTGAGCAGCTTGGAAAGGTTTGGCGCATAGCAGGCCAGTTCACATCCGGAAGCAAATACCAGCAGGTGGCTCTTCTGCGGCAGGCGCGCCTGGTTGTGGATTTCTTCACCCACCAGCATCAGCGTCCGCCGCTTCTCTTGTTGATAATATCCTTCCGAGCCATTGACCAATATATTGTGGTCGGTCACGATCACTATATCTAATCCGCAGTTGAGGGCAGCTTTTCCGATGTCGGAGTGGGTACCCGCACCATCGGAATATTTGGTATGCATATGCAGGTTGAGAAGCAGTTCTTCCATGATTCAGTTGACGATTCAGGGTATTGGACGTTATAATCCACTCTGCTGTTTTATCTTCAGGAGGACAAGCGTGAATTTAGTAAACTACTTCGACATCGCGTTGATTATAACTTCAATCGCTCTGATCACCAGTGTGATCTTACAGAACAAAGGGGTTGGATTAGGTGGGTTGACCGGCTCTGACACTGGTGGTGTATTTGCGGCCAGGCGTGGCATAGAAAAAATTCTATTCATGATCACTATCGGCCTAAGCGTCTTATTCTTCATTCTCACTCTTATCACTGTAGTCATTCAAAAATAAAAGTTGGTTGAACAATCGGGCATGATCCTGGAAAATAAGAGCGGGGCGACTCACCAATAGCGGAGATCGCCTTTTTATTATTCGATATGCTCATGAAAAAATTACGTTGGCAGTTGATAATCATATTCTTGACCGGTTTGGTCGTAGGAGTGCTTCTGTTAGGTGAGCAGCCTGTTGTTCAACCCAACCAGACGCCCCAGCCAGTGCGCGGTGGAATTTACACCGAAGCCTTGGTTGGTTCTATGCAGCGGTTAAATCCGGTTCTCGATTATAACAATGCCGTTGATCATGACATCAACCGCTTGATCTTCAGTGGTTTGCTCCGTTTCGACGATAGGGGTCTACCCCAGAGTGATATGGCCGAATCCTGGGGCGTCTCAAAAGACGGCACACTTTATAACTTTACCCTCCAAAAAGGGATACACTGGCAAGATGGCCAGCCGTTGACCAGTGATGATGTTCTCTTCACTATCGATTTGATGCGAAAAGGTGGGAACATCGTCCCGGATGATCTCCAGTCTCTCTGGAAAGACGTCAAGGTAGTACGCCTGAGCGACACCACTTTGCAGTTCCAACTACCAGAACCTTACGCGCCTTTTTTGGATTATCTGACTTTTGGTATTCTTCCCAAACACCTCCTCAACAACCTTACCTTCGATCAGGTCGCCTCGGCGCCCTTTAATCTGAAACCGGTCGGGAGCGGGCTCTACCGCTTCGACCATCTCCTTGCTGAAAACGGGCAAATCACCGGTTTGGTATTGATGGCTTGGGATCAATATTATGGCAAGAAACCTTATGTGGAACAGATTGTTTTCCGCTTTTACCCGGATGGAGCGTCGGCGCTGCAGGCTTATCGCGATGGAGCCGTGCAAGGTATCCGTGAAGTGACCCCCGATATCCTTCAGGCTTGTTTGGCAGAAGCCAATCTCTCAATTTATACCGGGCGTAAACCTCAGCTCTCCATGGTCTTGTTCAACCTGAAGAATCAAGATAAAACCTTTCTGCAGGAAGTCGATGTCCGCCGCGCCTTATTTATGGGCATAAACCGGCAAAGGATCGTCGACCAGTTACTGAATGGACAGGCCGTGCTTGCCGATGGGCCGATCCTTCCAGGAACCTGGGCGTATTATGATGGTCTTCGTACCCAGGATTTCGACCCGCAAGGCGCAAAGAACATGTTAATACAGGCCGGCTATGTACTCAATACCGAGACTGATACGGTCAGGAAAAAAGATAAGGTGGCGCTCAACTTCACCCTGATCTATCCTGACGATGACTTGCACAAATCCATTGCCCTGGCGATCCAGAAAGACTGGGCCAACCTGAATGTGCAGGCTGACCTGGAAGCTGTTCCCTATGACCAGTTGATCAATGACCGCCTGGGTCAGCGCTCTTATGATGCTGCTCTGGTTGATTTGAACCTGTCCCGCACTCCCGATCCAGATCCTTATCCCTTCTGGGATCAGGCCCAGGCCGCCAGCGGACAAAATTACTCACAATGGGATAACCGGGTAGCCAGTGAATATCTCGAACAGGCGCGTATCACCGTCGATCTCACCGAAAGGACTCGCCTGTATCGTAACTTCCAGGTTGTCTTCGATGAGGAACTACCCGCCTTACCGTTGTATTACCCGGTTTATTCTTATGGTGTAGATAAAAGTATGCAAGGGGTACGCATGGGGCCGTTATTCGACACTAGCGACCGCTTTACCACGATCCTGGATTGGTTCTTTGCAGTTTCGCGTTCTACTTCTGCGCCCACTGCGACCCCTGAAAAATAAGCTGGCGCCAGGTACCTGGCTGGTGGGCAGAATATAATGGGGAGTATTATGTCTCTTTACGACACACATGACGGAGATGAAGGCTACACCGGCCTATTGGGCAGAGAAAGAGTGCCAAAATATGACCGGAGGATCGAGGCGCTGGGTGCGGTTGATGAAAGCACCGCCGCCTTGGGATTGGCGCGCGCCCAGGCCAGGTCTATTGAAACTGTCAAAGCCTTATTGCAGGTCCAGCGGGACCTGTATGCATTAATGGCGGAAATCGCTGCCACGCCCGAGAAGACTGAAAATTACCGGGTGATCGATGGCGAGAGGGTAAAATGGCTGGAAACAACCATTCGTGATTTCGATCTACGCATAAAAATGCCGGTTGAATTCATAGTTTCTGGTGATTCACTTCCGGGAGCTGCGCTTGATCTGGCCAGGACGGTCATCCGGCGTGCCGAACGCCGGGTGGTTGAATTAACCCATGCAGGCGATGTGCAGAATTTCGATTTGGTACGTTACTTGAACCGGGCATCCAACCTGTGCTACGTTCTGGAACTGTTCGAAAACACACAGGCAGGCCAGGACCACCCAACTTTAGCCAAGGATTGAAGGTTACTATTTTGTTTTAGCAGCTAAGGCTGCGTCAATAGCCGTGTCCAGTTCGTTATAGGAGGATTGCAGGACGACCAATTTTCCATTGACTGCAAACGATGGGGTGGAATCTACTCCGAAGGCTGTCCCTTCAGCTTTATCCTGCAGCACCAGGCTCTTATATTTGCCGCCGTCGAAGCAAGCATTGAATTGGCTCATATTCAGGCCTAGTTTTTCGGCAAAAGCAGCCAGTCGCTTGGTGGTGAATTCACCAGAATTTTCGCTAGTCTGATTAGCATATAGTATATCGTGATACTGCCAAAAATTTCCCTGATCCATGGCGCAAAATGCGGCGGCCGCTGCGTCTTTTGATTCGGTTCCTGGACTGTTTTCGTCGATGAAACTAAAGGGTGTATATACAAAATACACCTTATTCGTGGCAACGTATTTGGCGATAAAACCAGGCTCGTAATCTTTGGTCCAATCTCGACACGCCGGGCACTGAAAATCAGCATAGATCACTAATTTTACCGGGGCGTTAGGGTTTCCCATGCCATTATCTTTCACCTGCGGATACGCCACTGTGGTTGGCACATTTAACGCGCCCACCGGGGTCAGGCTGGGATAAATCAAGATTCCTGCAATAAGAAGGGCTCCAACAACGATAATTACAATCACCGTAAGGCGTTGTTGCATCACCTGTTTTTTACGTTTGGCTTTTAGTTCCTCGCGCTTACTCATTCCGCTCACTCCCTTAACCAAATAATAGAGGATTTTGCCATAAATACCAGTCCTTGTCCAGTCGTAGACAGGATTGCCTAAAGTTTCATGGATATATATAAACTGGGAAGGATTCGCCGGTCAGGAAGAAACCCATCTTGCGATACAAAGCCAGAGAAGCATGATTGTTGTTTTGAGTGTTCACAGTCAGCAAAGCTGTCCCTAGTTGTTTAAAATGCGCCTGTAAATCCCGCACCATCGTATAGCTGAGATAATGGCGTTGTTTATCCGGAATCACCGCCAGACGCGCCAGATGCGCTCCAAAGGAGGTGAAAGTACAGATCTGGTAACCGATCACTGTCTCCTGCCATTCAATAACCGAGGCATATGGAGATTGGTCAAAAGCCAGTCTCAGGTCGCTCAGTGAATTTTGCCATATGGGATCGAAGGCTCTTTCATCTACATTCTGGACACCCGGCAGGTCTTCCCTGGTCATCATTCTCAGCAGGCAGCCATCTGGTAAATCATGCCTGCCGGGCAGAAAACCGTTCCACTCCAGGATGACAATTCTCTGGTGCATATGAAAATTATTTTTTAGGACTACTTCGCCAAACCATTTTTGTAAGCCCAAGGCGACGTAAGCGATGGGTGGCTTTTCCTCATTAACTCTCAAGGCTTCTGGAAACAAAATTTTCCAACATTCCGAAGGGCTAAGCACTCCCGACACAATCACGAAGCTGCGGATCCAGGCGATCCGGGTAGAATCCGCCGGACAGGCCAGCAGGGCGACAATTTGCTTGTTTTTTTCCAGGATCAGGAAAGGTTGGCAACCAAGCCATTCCAGAGAATCGCGCCAGTCCAGATGCCGATGGATATATTGGGCAGCCCCTATTGCATTAGAGAGAAGTGTATAATCGACTTTTTTAGCCTGGCGGACGGTGAAACCTGCCAGCATGTCAGTGAAGCATCCGCAGAGGAACCTTGAGAAGCTTCTTCAAGATTTTCTCTACCAGAGTCATCTTCTTCTTTGGATTCAGAGCTGCGTCCATGGAAGCCATGGCTTCAAATTGTTTCCCCATTCTTAATTGGAGCGCTGAAAGATTCTTTAGCACAAACGTGCGTAGCTCGGTATCGTTGACTTGCTTAAATAAATCGGCGGATTGCTGGTAATAATCCAGAGCCTCAGTCAACTTTCCAGAGGCCTCCAGGGCGGCTGCCAGATTGCCAAGTGCAATTGCCTGGCGCCGTACATCTCCGGCTTGTTTGAATACCTGGTCGGTACCCTGAACTGCCAGCAAAGCCCCTTGAGCGTCGTTTGCCTTTAATAAGGCAACACTTCGGTTGTTTTCTTGTTCAGCCGCGCCCAGCCGATCTCCGCATGCGGATAGAACTTCCGCAGCGTTATTAAACAGACGAGCAGCTTCGAGGAAATTGTCCGTGTCGTAAGCTTGTCTGGCCTGAGTGGAAAGCTCTTGGGAGGTAGCTAACTCATTCATAAAAAGATCAGTAGGTTATTTCGAGAAGGCCTTCAGCAATGGCGCGTAATTTTTCTACTGAAAGGTCGCTCAAGCGAATGGCTAGTTCAATATAGGGGATGTTTACTGGTCTGGCAATAAACTCCTGGTATCGCGGTGAAAGGTCTAGAAAAGTGTGTACATTTTCCTGCCTGGATCGCCATTCACCGATTGGACCGCTCTGATCGAATACATCCTCAATCCTGGCATTTACCCCCCTTACTAGGCTCTCTAGTTCGGGAAGAGGGATGGATACTGTACCGGTCTCAAATTGTTCGATTGTTTCAACCGAAAGGGAGGTTTTTTCAGCCAGCGCTTCTGGCGTTAGCGACGCCTCTGTGCGTAGCTGGCGCAGGCGGGTTCCAAGGTAGCGGTCTCTTAACCGGCGTAAAGCCTGGTTGGTTGCCTCATCCTGAAAAACCTCGTTTTCAACCAGGATTTTATTACCCCAGAAATGCTCTACCGGCACATCCAGGAAATAGGCTAAAATTTCAAGCTGCGGCAGGGAAGGCGCATTTTTCCCTTGTTCGATCAATTGGTATTCTTCGGTTGAGATTCCCATCACTACGGCGCATTCTTCTGCGGTCCGGCGTAAAACCCGGCGTGCATCGCTGATCATAATGGCCAATTTTTTCATTCGTATTTGCATGAGCTTTTTATTGTTGTCCATTTATTTTTCCTTTATTCCGATTTTTTCAACGTCGGCGGCCAGATAGCATATCCGTCAGGTTAGCTCCGAATACTTCTGGAGGCAGCTTGAACCCGGCTGCTTCTAGCTTGGGGGTAAATAAAGGACGGATACCGGTCGGTTTTAATTCACCGATAGCCGCGCCATCCTTGCTAACCCCTTTTTGTTCGTAGCGGAAGATTTCCGTCATGATAATTGCGTCGCCTTCCATACCTGAAACTTCCGAAATTGAGGTGACTTTTCTTGCTCCACCGCGCAGACGTGATTGGTGAATGATGAGGTCGATTGCAGATGCAACCTGTTCCCTTAAAACTTTTACCGGCAATTCGATCCCTGCCATCAGGCACATTGTTTCCAGGCGTGAAACTGCGTCCCGAGGGGAATTGGCATGCAGCGTTGTTAGCGATCCATCGTGCCCGGTATTCATCGCCTGTAGCATATCCAGGGCTTCCCCACCGCGCACTTCGCCGACGATGATCCGGTCGGGGCGCATACGCAAAGAGTTCCGTACCAGGTCTCGGATGCTTACTCCATTCTTGCCTTCCGCGTCGGGTGGTTTGGTCTCCAATCTGACGATGTGATCCTGCTG
>Ga0315282_10015170_pt1 | contig 11400 bp, 12 predicted proteins | sample YL17G07_20_MG_FD_203693 | JGI IMG/M metagenome (GOLD analysis project Ga0315282, IMG submission 203693) | Sediment microbial communities from Yellowstone Lake, YNP, Wyoming, USA - YL17G07_20 | ecosystem: Environmental > Aquatic > Freshwater > Lake > Sediment | place: USA: Wyoming | collected...
GGTCTTGTCAAACGGCCATACATCGCTTACGAAATCCGTCTTGCCGAACTTATCTGTAACAGTCTCTATTGCGGCGTGCAGACATTGGTGGTTGGCGGCCAGGATTCCGATTATCAGCTTTACCGCATTAGGGTCTTTTAGCTCCCACATTCAATAGTTTTACATTTTTAGTTTTAAGTTTTTAGTTTCCTTGTTACACGTCGCAGATTCGGACCGCCTGGGCCAGCGACGTAAGCGGGTCGCGGGTGGGGATGAACTCCTGCCCTACGTAGCCCTTGTAGCCGGTTTCGACAATCGCCCGCATAATGGCTGGGTAGTTTAGCTCCTGCGTCTCATCGATTTCGTTGCGGCCGGGGTTGCCGCCTGTATGGTAATGGCCGATGTAATCTTTGTTGTCGCGAATGGTGCGGATTATATCGCCTTCCATTATCTGGGCGTGGTAAATATCATAGAGGATTTTCAGCCGGTCCGACCCAACCTTCTTGCACACCTCGACGCCCCAGGCCGTGCGGTCGAACATATAATCTTTATGGTTGACCTTGCTGTTAAGATATTCCAGACAAATCGTAACCTTTTTTTGTTCAGCGTATCCGACGACTTGTTTAAGCCCTTCAACGGCATTTGCAATGCCGACATCGTCGGCAATGCCCGCTCTGTTTCCCGAAAAGCTAATCACATTGGGGAATCCGTATTCCGCAGCGGCGTCAACGGCTTCGCGAATCCTGGCTATGCACTCGGCGTGGTATTGCTTGTTGTTCATACCATTTGTCAGACTGTGCGTGCCTATCATTGCGCAGACCAGGCCGTGCTTCTTCACCGTCGCCAGCTCCGGAATCCCAAGCAGCTCAACGGATTTAATACCCATTTTTGTGGAAATCGCGCACATTTCATCGAGCGAGAACTTGCCGTAGCACCATTTACTGACTGATTGATTGATGCGGCCGTTTTTGACGACCCGCTCGATTTTGTCCAAGTCAACCGCACCGCCGGCCTTTTGTGCGATGGCGGCGGCAAGTGTGCCCGCGGCCGCAAGGGATGCATTACGAATAAAACTCCTGCGTGAAAGTTTATTATTGTTCATAATTCTATCTCCTTTCAGTTTCAGGCTGCTCTTGACATTATCCACCAGCCCCCGCGTCTTCCTGTCGCCTGCTGCCTCGACTTGCGTCGAGAGACGCAGAGGCAAGCAAGACAGGAGCGGAGGCGGGCCCGTTATGGTTTCAATCGTTGTTTCAGCGAGCTGACAAGTTCAATCACCTTCTCTGTCGCATTTTCGACGGCAACTTTTTGGCTCTCGGACTGCGACCGCAGCTTAATCTCTACGCTGCCTTCTGCGACAGACTTTTTGCCGGCCGTTACTCGGATAGGTATGCCGAGCAGGTCCGCGTCTTTGAATTTTACCCCGCCTCGCAGGTTACGGTCGTCAAGCAATATATCTACCCCGTTACCGCGCAACTGGTCGTAGATGTCTTCTGCTACTTGTGCGACTTTTTCATCCTCCTGATTGACGCAGGTAACGATGACTTCAAACGGAGCAATGCTGATAGGCCAGATGATGCCGTTCTCATCGTTGCCCAGTTCGATGGCGGAGGCGAGAATCCGGTTTATCCCGATACCGTAGCAGCCCATAAGGCAGGGGTTTTCTATTCCGTTCTCGTCAAGGAATTTTGCGCCGAGTTTTTGGCTGTATTTTGTGCCGAGCTTGAAGACCTGCCCGACCTCGATGCCTTTTTTGAATAGTAGCTTTTTGCCGTTATGAGTGTCACCTTCCCCGGCGTAGCGGATGTCCGTAACAATGATATTTTCACCCTTCAGAGGAAAATCTCTGCCGGGCACAACGTTCTTTATGTGATAGCCGGTTTTGTTAGCGCCGGTTACTCCAACCGCCATTGCAGCAGCCGCATAATCGATAATCATTTTTGTAACCTTGTCCGCTATTCCCATCGGTCCGGCAAAACCGACCTTGGCGCCGGTAACTTTTTCAATGGTGGATAGGTCGGCCAATCCTGCGTGTTTGCCGCCGAGTGCTTGCGTGAGTTTTTCGGGATTGATTTCCTGGTCGCCTCGGACTAAGGCGGCAACGGCGCCGTCTGCCGTAGCGTAAATGAGCGTTTTTATCATATCCTTCGGCTGAGTCTTGAGGAAGGCGCAGACGGCTTCAATAGAACCAATGTCGGGAGTATGTACCTCTTTGGGTGGCGGAATATTCCCGGCTGGTTTTTCTTTTGGCAGGGGGTCAACGGCTGCCCTTTCGAGATTTGCGGTGTAAGAGCCGTCTTCGGTATAGACGATTGTATCTTCGCCGGATTCGCAGGGGACGGTGAACTGGTGCGAGCCGGAGCCGCCCATTTCGCCAACCTCGGCCTCCACGATGATATATTTCAGGCCGCAGCGTGTGAAAATCCGGCAGTATGTGTCGTACATTACCTTGTAAGTCTTGTCCAGACTTTCGGGATTGTCGTGGAAGCTGTAAGCATCCTTCATTATAAACTCGCGCGAGCGGACCGGGCCGAATCGCGGCCGGAACTCATCGCGAAATTTCTGGCTTATCTGGTAAAGGTTGATGGGAAGCTGTTTATAGGATTTTATTTCACCCGCCGCCAGGTGAGTGACAACCTCTTCAGCCGTTGGGCCGAGGACGTTTGTCTTTTTGTGGCGGTCGTCGAGCCGAAACATCGTCGGGCCATAGTCAACATCGCGGCCGGTCTGCTGCCAAAGCTCCATCGGCTGAAGGCACGGCATCAGGATTTCCTGTGCCCCGGACCCGTCCATTTCCTCGCGGACGATTGCGATGACCTTTAGCAGGCTTCGCCAGCCGAGCGGCAGGTAAGTGTATGTCCCGCTTGCGACTTTGCGCATAAGACCTGCTCGAATCATCAGCTTGTGGCTCGCCGTCTCGGCGTCGGCAGGGACCTCCTTGACTGTCGGTATCAGCATTTGACTATATCTCATAGTTCGCGTCTCGTATTAAACATCTCATTTTAACCAATGTAGATTTCGTCCTATCAATAATTCCGTCATCTTTGCGTGGTGGGTGTTTTTCATCTGTATCGTTTGTGTGTCAAACCCGTATCTGAAAGCAAGTTCGGCAAGTTCAGAGGCGTTGTCGTAGGTTAGCAGAATGTCGCCCTGCACCTTTGCAGTTTCCGCAAAAAGGAGTTCATGGTCCAGTTCAAAATACTTATAGAGCCTCGTTCCAGCCTTTTTGCCGGCGGCGGTATAAGGGGGGTCAATGAATATTGCAGTCCGTTTTGATGAATTGTATGAGCGTATAGCCCGGATACCGTTACCATGAATGAACTCAATTCGGTCGCGAATATCTGCGATCGCACGGATGCGCCGCGCGATTGTCTCTGGGTACCATCTGGACTTGATACCCTTGCCGTTCTCACCATATTTGACCAGGCCGCTTCCCTGAGCCATTATGCCGCCATGAAATGTCCTGTTTTTCAATATAGTCTGAAAGGCAATTTTCTTGACGGATGTTACTTTATGGGCAAGCTCCCTTCGAAGGTTTTCGATGGTCATGTCGAAGGACAAAATGCGTTCTGCCAGCCACTCGCAGTCATCACTCAAGATAGTCGTCCATACAGCAGCCACCTCTTCGTCAAGTTCAACAAGTACAACCTTTTCGGCAAGTTTCTCAAAGGCTACAGTCAATCCGACTATGGCTCCGCCAGCAAAAGGTTCCAGAAAGACCGAGGGTTTCCAGCAAAGGCTTGCCAGCCACTGCCGGATTCGCGGGACGAGCCATGTTTTGCCCCCTGGATAACGAAATGGACTGCGCTGCGGAACAGAAGCCACATTGACGACGCACCCCATCGGCGGTGCCATGTCAAAGAGCATCAATTGACAACCTTGTTCAGAACGGTGCATCAATCGTCTCCATATCCGTCTGATCGTCTTCCTCAAGCTTCTCGTCCACCTTTTCCTGAAGATGTTCGATGAACTCAGCGATATCCCCGTGGTCAGAACGAGTAATCTTTTCCAGACTCTCAGTAAACCTTGTAAAAACGACTTTGCAGTGACGAAGCTTAAAGCGATTTTCAGTCTTGTTTTTTACCAGATCATAGACAAACCATCCGATATCAGCATCCGCGGGTTTCACTTCCGGCAGACGTGGTAAAGTCTCATAGAACCTACGATTGAGTGCAACTGCAACCTTTTTGTTCCACGCCTTGAATATCCCACCTTTGAATATCAACTGCGGTGCCAGTCGTTTGCGCGAAGAAGACAAATAGTCCGGATTTGGATAATTCGGGTGGCCTGACCAATTAAAGGTCCGCCCACGGACAGGATTGCTCATAAAATCCTCGAACGGGTTTCGGACATTACCCGATATGTAAACTGCCTGAACTTCGAGTGCACCAAAATCTGTTATTTTGCCTGCATCATCGTAGGAAGCCAGCACGACATCGATGTTGCCGGCGGACTTACCAAGCTTATCCTTCAACCTTACTTCGGTGAGTGTCGTCCACTTACTGCCTGCCTGGAAGAAAAATGATGCTGCATCTTCCGCGACAATCCAGTCCTCGCGAAATCTTACTGGACACGTGATAACCACATTGCTGTTATCGTATATGCTGCATACACCGAGAGGATTATTAGCTTTGTCTTTTGTGCAATTCGGCACTCGGTTGCCAAACGGGCAAAGTCGATGTTTGCGGTAGCGGATAGCCTCAATAGACGAATTATCAATCGGGAATCCAAAGACCTCCGCTAATGGTTGTTTTGTATGGTCAGTTGTCTTAACTGCCCCTTTTTTCATTGTTATTTCCGGTCTAATGTCGGCTCGGTTGCTCTGCACACCATATTTGCTCATCCACTTTATACTCGAAATACGGGAGATTGCAAGACCGGATGGAAGTTTTCACACCTGCTGAGTGTTTTTTGTACGAGACGGCATATTGCATAACGACCGAATAGAGCGTATTATTAGCTTAACCGTTGAATAACCACGAGAAAATATAAAATACGGAGATGGCAATGGCGCATAAATTCATTAATGAAATCGGGCCCGGCGAGACAATCGACGATATTTATATGGTCAAAGAGCCGATCCTGCGCAGCACAACGCGGGGCGACCTCTATATGGCGATGTTTCTTTGCGACAAGACCGGCCAGCTAAATGCCAGGATGTGGCAGGCGACCGAGACGGTCTATAAAGCCCTGCCGAAGCCCGGCTTTGTCCGAGTGCAGGGCAGGAGCGAGCTTTATCAAAATAGTCTGCAAATCGTCGTAAATACCATTAGCGTCATTGACCCCGCCAAAGTCCGCATAGACGATTTTCTTGCGAGAACGACCAAAGATGTGGACCAGATGTTCGAAGAACTAAAAAAGCTTGTGGGCCGAATAAAGAATCCGCAGCTAAGAGTGCTGGCCGGTGAATTTTTGGCGGATGACGAGCTTATGAAAAAATTCTGCACCGCACCCGGCGGCGTCAAACTCCATCACGATTATATCGGCGGGCTCCTTGAGCATACACACAATATGCTTCGGGTGGCGGTCGCGCTCCTGCCGTTGTATCCGAATGTCCAGGCGGATTTGGTCCTGGCGGGCGTCTTTCTCCACGACATCGGCAAGACCGAGGAACTTTCGTATGATATGGCTTTTTCATATACGGATTCAGGTCAGCTAATCGGACATATTGTGAAAAGTCTCCTTATGGTGAACCAGAAAGCGGATGCACTGAAGGCCAAAGGGACAGAGATTGAGCAGACGGTCCTCGATGCGCTCAGTCATATCATTTTGTCGCACCACGGCGCATACGAATTTGGTTCGCCGAAGCTGCCGGCGACAGCGGAGGCGTTTATGGTCTATTACATTGATGATTTGGATGCAAAGATAAACCAGGTGACATCGGCGATTGATAATGAGCCGGGCGATTCGGACTGGACGGCCTGGAAAAGCGCACTGCAGACCAGGCTTTACAGAAAACGCATCGAGTGAAAGCAGCAGAAAGAGTGTCTAAAATGCAGAGCGGCAGTTCCCAGAGGGCCGTTTTAATCTAAGAATTGCTGCGATTTGAATCGTCCCTCATTTTGTATAAGTCCTTGCCATCAAAAACCTTGCGGTGACCAGCACATAAGATTCGGCGGGTTTGAACGTATTTTTCTCAAATTATCCTTGAGTTTTTTGCCGGGAAGAATAAAATTGCCCTTAGTATTTAGATATTTCACTAATTAACCAATTAACTAATTAACCAGTTACAAAAATGAATACGCTTTTCAGAGCCTTAAACGATTCGACGCGAAGAAGAATTCTTGAAATGCTTCGCAAGCGTGATATGACGGCCGGCGATATTGCTGACAAGTTTGACATAAGCAAGCCAAGCATCTCTCATCACCTCGACCTGTTGAAGCAGGCCGAGGTGGTAATAGCGGTCAAGAAGGGCCAGTTCATTTATTATTCGCTGAACACCACCGTGCTCGATGATGTCGTCAAATGGCTGCTTGACTTAAGGCAAAAGCGGAAAGGGTAGTCTATGAGGACGAAGGAATTTATCAAAAGCGAGTGGTTGCAGATGTTAATTTTGCTCGTCCCGTTTGTATTTGCAGGTTTGTTCTGGGACAAGTTTCCCGACAGGATACCAACACACTGGAACTTTCGGGGGCAGGTGGATGCTTACTCCGGCAAATACTTTGGGCTCTTGTGGCTGCCTGTGGTAAATATTGGTCTTTGCGGGCTTTTTCTTGTTTTGCCTAAAATAGACCCAAGAAAGAAAAACTACGGACTTTTTAGGGGGCCGTATAAGGCCTTCAGAGTTGTGATGACGCTTTTCATGGCAGTGATTTTCTTTACTATCGCTCTTGTGTCTCTGGGTTACAAACTGAGTGTGCCGGGCGTCATTTGTTACACAAGTATTCTTCTATTTTTGGTCATCGGCAATTATATCGGCAACATAAGGCCTAACTGGTTCGTCGGTATTCGCACGCCCTGGACACTCGATAATCCCGAAATCTGGCGCAGAACGCATCGAATGGCCGGCAGGCTCTTGGTGGCAAGTTCAATGGTAATGCTCTTATTGGGAATAGTTGTCCGCGGCCGGCTGTTCCAGGTTCTATTTTTTGGTTACGTGATAGCATTTGTCGCGTTGGTTCCTACAGTGTATTCCTACGTCCTGCACAGAAGAGGGACAGCAGAACCCGCCATTAACGATTCCGCCGTGAAACCGAGTGGCGAAGCAGAGGCGACCGACAAGGACTTGAAGGCATAAAAGAAAGCTCCGCAAATGGTGTGCATAATGAAATATCCATGTATTTTAATTCTATGGCTTTCACTGCTCACAGCGCCCATTAGTTTGGCTGCAGAATGGTATATAAGCCCTGATGGCAAGCCCGTAAATCCTGGCACAAAGGAAGCGCCCTGGGACATTGCATCGGCTCTCGATGGCAGCCGCAAGATTGCACCGGGTGACACGATATATCTATTCGGCGGAACTTACAGACGGCGGCCGCAGGAACTTTTTGAGATTCGCCTCGCAGGCACTGCGGGCTCGCCAATCCAGATTCGCCCGATACCCGGCCGGCGTGTCAGAATAGATGGAGGATTGTCGATGCAGAATCCATCTGCATACGTGTGGGTCAGGGACCTTGAAATCTTTGTCTCCGAGCATTTGCCGGAAAAGCCGGTCAGTCAGGGTTCGGCCCCCGAGGACCTGAAGCGCCCTCGGGCGGACTTAATATGTATGGCGGCTAGGACTGCAAGTACATAAACCTTATTATTCACGATTGCTGTCAGGGCATTAGCTGCTGGAAGGATGCAGTCAACGCAGAGAGTTACGGTTGCATCATTTACAACAACGGCTGGCTCGGCGCCGACCGCGGCCACGGCCACTGCATTTACACGCAAAATGACCAGGACCTTAAGGTAATCTCAAATTGCATAATGACCTGCCGGTACGATGGCACCTATACCTTGCACGCTTATGGCTCCGAACAGGCGTATGTGAATAATTACCTTGTCGAGGATAATATATTCTACAACAGAGGACCATTTCTGATTGGCGGCGGCAGGCCGAGTCATAACATTCGGGTATTCAGAAATTACCTGTATAACTTCGATATGCGAATCGGCTACGGTGCCCCTTACAATGAAAACTGCGAGCTGCGTGACAATGTGATACTCGATGGCGAGCTGACTGTCAATCGATACAAAAAGGTCGTGCAGGAAGGCAACCTCATTATCAAAAGAGACCAAAAGCGTCCGGAAGGTGCCAGGATTGTTCTGTTGCCGAATCGATATGACCGCAATCGCGCGCATCTTGCAATCTTCGATTGGGAAAAATCTGAGAAAGTGACAGTTTCGGTCTCACCTTTTTTGAAAAGCGGCGACTCATTTCGTCTGATGGTTCCTGAAGACCTTTTCGGCAGTCCCGCCCTTAGCGGCGTATGCCGGGGCGATGTGATTGAGGTCTCTGTCAGGGGTGATTTTGCGGTCTTTGCCGTTCTTAGAAATGAGTGAAAGACTGCTTGGAATCCTTACTTTGCTGATGACTGCCGTCCCGAGAGAAAGTAGATACGGATTGCCAAGCGAACTTTTTAGTGCCTACCTCATTCGTTGCAGGCATGCGTTAATCGCATCCACATCGAATTTCTCCGGGTCATAATCTCCTGCCCATTCCAGTAGTTCCGCACAATCCGGGTCTTCCGGATGCTTGCGGGCATCCAACAGTTGGTAATAGCCCTGGGTCCCGCCGCAATCCTCATGTGGACAGGCACGCTCGCCCTTGATACAGATTGGATATCGTCTGCCTTTTTCCGCAGGCATAATCTTTTCAACTAATAGCTCGTGCTGCCAGTCATCTCCAAAATCGTATGTGTAAAGGAACCGGGCCTTTTCTCCAGAAACTACCTGCGAGAGTCTTACTTTCTTGTCACTTACGACCGTGTCAGAAAAATCCAACGGTTCGCCAAACTCATCTTCTGTTGGGGCATAACGGCAGCCATCAATTTCAAACTCGTGAAGATGGTAATTGCCCCAACCCATTACAACCTGCAGAATTGTATGAAACTTGCGCAAAGTGATATTGTCCCCGACCTGAATCCTTCTCCATATCGCCGGACGAATGTGTTTGACCTTTACTTTGATTTGATAAATCATCGCGTCACTCTTTTTTTATCTGATTTGACTGATATAGTTTCATATCGGTTCTCCTGAAGACTTATACTTTTATATATTCTGCGCGCAGATTATTCCAGCATAATTTTGTGGGGAGATGTGAAGATTGATGAACCAGAGATTGCCACGCCCCCCGCCCCTATGCTTCCTTGCTTGCCTCTGCGTCTCTCCCCCTTGTCTTCTGTCGAAGACAGAAAGGGGGAGGCAGCAGGCGAAAGCAAGAATGTGGGCAGGCACGGGGGCTCGCAATGACGCAGAAATTATCCTCACGTTATTGCGAGGAGTCCGCTGCAGGCACGCCATAGGTGGAAAGCATCTGGCCTGGGAGAGTGAGATTCTTCGCTTCGCCCAGAATGACGTTCATTATTTGCAGTCGGATTATGTTCTGGTGTAAATACCCTGGCTGTGCCGTTTACGCGGCGTATTTTGCAGACTGTTTAATAGATAGTCCTTTATCACCACGTCCCAGCTCATATCCTTCGCAAGGCGGTAGCCGGTCTGAATCATACCTTCCATTTCTGATTCGCTTTTTGCCAGGCGCGAACAGATTTGCATCGCGACCTTTTCGCTTTCGCTTATCTCTATCTGATTGCGGATGGACCGGTCTATCTGGAGCATATCTTCGATGTCGCGGTAACTTCGCGACTCCAGGTTTGTATAGTCCGCGACAATAACGTTCTTGACGCCTTCGCCGTTTGTTACATCTCGCAGAAAACCCGAGCATCCGCAGACGCTGCTTATCACGCATATTCCGCCAAAGGTAAGCGGCTCGAACTGTGCGATACCGAACGGTTCATAGATGCTCTGGCCGAATTCAACGTCGGTGCCCCTGCGGATGTCGAGAAACTCCATATCCTCCGGCATCCTCATACCGCAGTTTTTCCGGCTGAACCCGAACTGGTTGAGGTAAATGATTTTAATGTTGCGGCTTTTTGAGTTAAATTCCTGCACCTGCGTATAGAAAGCGGCCTCGCCGCCCGACAGGTCCGGCCAGCCCTCGCGGTGGGCCACGGGCCAGTTATATGCCATTTCCATATTGTGGATGTCGCTGGTCCGCCGTTGCAGCACTTCAGTTGACAGCACGAACAGCACGCCGGTTTTGCCCTGGGTTCTCAACTCTTTTTCTATTGTATAGAGCACTCGCAAATCGCGCCACAGGCCTTTGCTTCGCACAAGTCTCGTGACATGCGTGAACACAAAATCCGGCTTATAGTCCAGCAGGTTCTCGCAATAAAGCTGTAGTTTTCGTTTTGACGCCAGTTTGTCGGCGACGCTGATTTGATATGCCTGTATCCCGTTATAGATTATGTCGATATTGGCGGTCTCAAATTCAGGCGCAAGAAACCGCAGCTCATCTACTACGTAGTCGCCCACTGCATAGATGTGGTCGCAGTATTTTGAGGCCTCAACGAGGGCGTGTTTGAAATACGAACTCTGGTCGCCGAACACCTCGTTGACGTAGAGTTTGTCGTTATGGGCCTGCCTCATAACATTGTAAAACATCGTGTCATGCCCGGAGTGTTCCTCAATAATCCGTCTCATTGTAGCCACTTCGTGTGCATAGAAAACCGTCCTGAAGTTGCAACTGGTCTCTAATGTAGCTGCCAGCGCGGTCGGCAATCCCATAAATTCATGAGCAATGATGACCGTGGAATCATTGGCTGCATCGAGCGCTTTTAACGCGGCAATCGCCACCGGCGCCAGCCTTACGTACTGCTCATATTCCCACAGGTCCTCGTATAGGTTGCTTCGGATGCCGAATTCTTCGAACAGCCGTCTCTTGAATTCGTTTATCGCCCCCTTGTCCATACGTCTCACATCGACCAGGAGCACCTCATGAGAGCTTTTCACGCCCGTCTGCTCATCGACAAATGTTCTTCTGCCATAGACAATACCGGCGTTAAAGAAGCTTTCTATCTTGCGAAAGGCGGGGGCATACCCCGTATTCAAAAACCCGTCAATAGATGAGTAAAGCACCTCACCGTTCTCGCCGAGCCTGTCCTGAACGGAGCCTTCGGTCGTAAATAAAGGACCCACAAGGATTGAGCGGTCGAATGATTCGAGGTAGGATTTGCAGGTAAAAAGGCCTTGCATAACGGCGCCTATCCCGCCGATCTTGGCCACCGTTTCGTGAGTGACATGCACTACTGTGGTCTGATTAGCCATAATGGGTTTCCTTCCAAGTTTAATCACCGTTTCACCCAAGGTGCCTCTCTACTGTCTCTACGTAAAATATAAGAAACAGTTTCACTGTAACCAAATGACTATTTGCCTGGACCT
>Ga0315282_10015171_pt1 | contig 11400 bp, 8 predicted proteins | sample YL17G07_20_MG_FD_203693 | JGI IMG/M metagenome (GOLD analysis project Ga0315282, IMG submission 203693) | Sediment microbial communities from Yellowstone Lake, YNP, Wyoming, USA - YL17G07_20 | ecosystem: Environmental > Aquatic > Freshwater > Lake > Sediment | place: USA: Wyoming | collected...
CGGAGGGTCTTCCGTTTGCCAAGGATGGTTGGGATGGCTTTCTCTGCCAATGAAACACCTTGAGAAGAAAGAGGATTATGCTCAATCAAGGCTTCAAATCACCCACAGATTCTCAAGAGGAGCCAAAATTGTCAGCACTAGAGACACTACTCGTTCGCCTGACATTTTTGGGCTGTCAAAAACAACATGTTTGTTGAGACTGGCTGGCTCAGATCTGTCGCCAGGAAGCTATCCGATATCTGGAAAGTCTGGCTGGCGGCTTTCGACCAGTTTTTTTAAAGTAATCTGGCTGAGAACCTCGTCATTGCCATCCCGAACTTTTGCAAAGATCGGGTCCACCTGGTGGTCCAAATCGGGAGCAGTCGGCTGGAACCGGCTCGGGCCTTTCAAGTCCGCAATCTGATACACGTTGCCCCCCACTGCCTCGATCACCTGGGCCAAGGTAATCTGGTCCAGCTCGCGGTTGGGTTCGTAGATTTCCTGCTGCGCGCCTTTTCCTTCGGGGCTGGTGATCCGCACCAGGATCCTGACACTCACCAGCGCGGCAATGATCTGCCGCAGCCGGGGAATGCTGATCCCAAAGTGCTCGGCCAGCTCCGCCAGGCTGGGCAACTCCTCGCCTCGCTCGTAGCGGCCGGCGATGAGTTCCATCAGCCGGCAGGCCAGGTAAGCCTCGGTGACCGGGCGGGCTTCGCGGGGATCCACCCGCACCGCATGCCGGAAATTCTGGATCACATAGTTGAGTTGAACCCCAAAGAGGACGATGACCCAGGTGAGATACATCCAGATCAGAAAGACCAGGAACACCGCCAGGGAGGCGTAGATTTTTTCGCGGGAGAGGGCCATGTAGCCGGCCCAGTAGCCGAAGGCCCATTTGCTCATTTCCCAACCGAAGCCGGCCAGACCCGCGGAGAAGAGGGCCGGGCGGGGCTCCACCTTGGTGTTGGGCATGGTGATGTAAAAGAGGCTGAGCGAGACCCACACCAGCAGGAACGGCAACAGATAGACGAACAGGCCGTGGAGCCAGAAGAGGAGCAGGCCCAACTGGCTGCTCGCGATCGGGATCTGGGCCGTCAGCGCGTTGCCGGCCAGCTTGGTGATGACCTGGTGGACCTGGATCTTGGCGGTGAGGAAGACCGACAGCCCGATCAAGGTCGGACCCCAGATCAGGATCGCGGTAAAGATGATGAACCGCTGCATCAGCGTCCGCGGCTGTTCCACCTTCCAGATCTGGTTGAGGGATTGCTCGATGGCGTTGAACAGAAAAATCGCGGTGATCAGGAGCAAGACCAGGCCGATGTAAGTTCCTTTTTTGGCGTTCTCGACGAAACTGGTGATCTGGTTGACAATCAGCTCGGCCACTTGGGAATTCGGCATCAGATATTGGAACAGGTAACCCTGGACCTTGCCTTCCAGATCCAGGTTGGTCATGCCTTTGAAGACGGCGAAGAAGGAAAAGACAAAAGCCAGGCTGGGCACCAGGTTAATCAAGCTGCGGTAGGCAAGCGCGTTGGCCAGGTTTTGCACCTGGTCGCGGCGGAAGGTGGTAATCGTCCGCCACAGGATCCAGTAGATGAAGCGAAACCCCTCCCCCCAGACCCGGAACCGACTCGGATCCCATCGCCACCACGTCCAGCGCGGATTTGTTCTGACCGGCATCGTTTGGCCCTACTTCATTGAACAAGAATCCGGCCTTCCTGTCAATGGGATTGTCACTTGGCGTGCTCGAGCACCCAGACCTCCGGCCCCTTGGCGGGCAGCTTGTCCTTCTGGAGCTCGAGCTCGGAAACCCCGAGCTTTTTGACCGCGGTCATCCGCTTCAGGAAGTCGTCCACCGGCGCGATCGGGAAGCCGCACTTGGCGGTCTTGAAGTGCATCGGGATCATCACCTTGGGCTTCATCGCCTCGACGAGCTTGCTCGCCCCGGCCGCGTCAATGGTAAAGAAGCCGCCCACCGGCGCCAGCAGCACGTCAATCTGGCCCAGCTTCTTGAGGTCCTCCGGGCTGAGCTGGTGCCCGAGGTCTCCCACAAAGCAGACCCGGACCCCGTCCACCTCAAAGGCAAAGACCGTGTTCCGGCCCCGCTCCTTGCCCTGGCTCTCGTCGTGATAGACCGGAACCCCGAAGAACTTGATCCCCTTGGCCTCGGCCGAGCCCTTGACCACCTGGGGCTTGCCGGCCAGGCCCTTCACCCAGTTGTGGTCCGCATGGTCGTGCGACACCACCGCGATGTCGGCCTTTTCGCTGACCGGCTCATACTTGATGCCCCCGCCGAAACAGCCGGGCTCGTAAGGATCGGTCACAATCACCGTCCCATTCGCCGCGGTGATCATGAAGCTCGCGTGTCCGTTCCACCGAATCTTCATGGCTGGTCCTCCTTCCAGAGAAGATAAAACACAGATTTCACGGATGAGAGCCGAAAAAATTTACACGAATCCGCACAAATTAGTCAAAGTCATGCTTGGATAGATCCTCTTTCTGGGGAGGCGGAGCCGCGTTGCTCCAAGTGTTGATGAACCTCCGGTATTCCAAAGAGCCGGCGCCAAAGTTGAACAAGAGACCCAAAGGGTAACCAGTGGCCTTAAGATAATTGATGACCTGGGCTTTTTCAACCGGACCCAGCTTGGAGAGGGCCTTGATTTCCACGATGATGGTTTCGAAGCAGACGAAGTCGGCCCGGAAAGAGGCGGGTAGCGGCTCGCCCTTGTAATAAACGGGCAATCCCACTTCGCGTTGGAAAGGAATCTGTTGCTTCGTCATCTCCCGGGTCAAGGCCTCCTGATAGACCGATTCCAGGAAGCCCCTCCCCAGTTGCCGATGCACTTCCATTGCCGCCCCGATAATGGCATACGTTTTCGGGTCTTGCTGCACCTTCGGCGAAACCAGCGCCAAGTCTTCCTCTCCTTCCGGTTCCCAGCTCCCTCACAAAAGAGCTTCTCTCTTCTAAATTTTTATCCCTCTCATCTCTCTTCAATCTTCTTTAAATCCGCGTCATCTGTGTTTGCCTCTTCTCCTGGCTAATCTGATTTCTTAAACTCACCAGATACTCCGCCGCCTCGTCCATGGTGCTCTCGCGGGTGAAATACTTGATCCCATACTTCTCCAGGATTTTAAACCCGTCGTCCTCCCAACTGCCCGGCACCCGGAAGACCACCGGGAATTTTTTCAAATCCACGCCGGCGTTGGCCAGCCCCCTGATCACGCCCCGCGCCACCAGGTCCACCCGGGTGTTGCTGAGCACGTTGGTAATCACGCCCAGACACTTCAAGCCCTTCTTCTTCGCGATCACCTCGGTCAGCTTCTGGATCTTTTTCACCGTGGGGTTGCCGCCGATCTCGCAGTAGTTGGCCGGCTGGCCGCCCGCGCGCAGGATCGCATCCATCACGGTCAGGCTGGCCCCGCCGCCGCCGATGATCAGCCCGATGTCGCCGTCAAATTCCACCACCCGGCCGGCCACGCCCCGGTGGTCAATTTTGTCCACTTCCGCGCCTTCTTTCTCCAGCCTGGTGGCCGCCCGGCCCTTGTCCTCCCGCGGCTCGATCTTGAGCGCCTTCAGCTTCTTCTCCTGCCGGAACAGGGCATCGTCGTCAAGCTCCATCCGGCAGTCGCCCGCCAGCACTTCGCCCCGGGCCGTGACCACCAGGGGATTGATCTCCAGCAACTGCGCATCCGTAGCCCGATAACACTTCCAGACCCGCTCGATCAGGTCCGCCACCGGGCCGAGTTCCTTGCCCTTGATCCCGGCCCGGGCCGCAGCCTCCTTGGCCTGGAACGGCCACAGCCCGCCAATCGGATCAATCGGCAGCCGCACCAGGTCTCCCCCCGTGGACAAGGCCGCGCTTTCTACCTCCACCCCTCCGGCCGCGGAAAAGATCAACAGGTTCCGCTTCCCGATCTCGTCAATGGTAATGCCCAGATAATATTCGCGCGCAATGGCCAGCTTCTCCTCGGCCAGGATCGAATGCAGCTTCATGCCGTGGATCTCCGCGGCCATCAGCTCTTCCGCCACTTTCCCGGCTGCTTCCGGCGTCTCCGCAAACCGGATCCCGCCGGCCTTGCCCCGGCCACCCCGCAGAATCTGGGCCTTGAGCACCACCGGGCCGCCGATCTCTTTGGCAAACGCCGCGGCCTGCTCCGAGAGCTTCTTGCCCCGCTTCAAATGCCGCGAGCGCGGCACCGGCACGCCGGCCGAGGCCAACAACTGCTTGCCCTCATACTCGAACAACCGCATGGTTCATCCTTTCTCTGACGCGAAAACCCGCGCTGCGAAGCCCCTGCCCTCCTCAGCTTGCTGTCGTCTAGATTATAGAAGACTCAATTCCTTTGCGTCAACTGCCTTCCTTCTCCGCCGCAATCTGATATAATCCTCTTTGCGCGCCGGCTCAAAGGGCGCCATCTCGAGAAAGCAGGTCTTGATCCATGTGCCCATTCGCTTGCCTGGATAGTCTCCTCGAACACCGCCTCCTCGGTTTCCCCCTCTATTACCCCGTCGCGGCCCTGGCCCCAATCCTGGCCCTCGTCGCGGCCCGCAGGCTCTGGCGCGAACTCAAACCCGCGCCTCCTTCAGCGAATTCGAATCCTCCATCCGGCAAAAAAGAGAGAAGTTAGAGGAGCGAGCAAGTGGCATCCGAAGGAGGGTTCTTCGCCCGCCTCCGCCAGGGTCTGGCCAAGACCAAAGACCAACTCGCCGGACGGCTGGACCGCCTGCTTGCCGCCGGCCGCAAGGTGGACGCGGCCTTGCTCGAAGAGCTCGAAGAGGCGCTCGTCACCTCCGACCTGGGAGTCAAGACCGCCGCGGACCTGATGGCCGGGTTGCAGCAGGCGGTCAAACAGGGCGGGCTGGAGAACCCGGAGCAGTTGAAGACTCACCTTCGCTCCGCGATCCTGGAAATCCTGCGGCCGGTGGAAAAGCCGCTCACCCTGCCCAAGCTGGACCGGCCCTGGGTCCTGCTCGTCATCGGCGTCAACGGCACCGGCAAGACCACCACCATCGGCAAGCTCGCGCTCCGCCTCAAGCAGGAAGGCCACTCCGTGATCCTGGCCGCGGCCGACACCTTCCGCGCCGCCGCGATTCAGCAACTGGAAATCTGGGGCCAGCGCGCCGGCGCCGAAGTGATCAAGCACAAGGAAGGCGCCGACCCGTCCGCCGTGGCCTTCGATGCGATCAAGGCCGCGGAAAAGCGAAAGGTCGAGGCGGTCATCATTGACACCGCGGGCCGGCTCCACACCCGGGTCAACCTGATGGAGGAATTGAAGAAGGTGAGGCGGATTGTGACCCGCGAATTACCCGGCGCTCCGGACGAGACGCTGCTGGTGCTCGACGCCGGCACCGGCCAGAACGCCATCCAGCAGGCCAAAATCTTCCACGAAGCCCTAAATGTCACCGGCCTGGTCATGACCAAGCTTGACGGCACCGCCAAAGGCGGCATCGTGGTCGCCATCTCCCGCGAGTTCGGTATCCCCATCCGCCTGATCGGGGTGGGGGAGCAGATTGAAGACCTGCAAACCTTCAACGCCGAAGCCTTTGTCCAGGCATTGATCTGACTCAAAGGCGTCCTAAGCAGTTACAGTTGTGCCTTTCGTGGAGACCGCCCGGGACTGGCGCCAGGAGCCGAGGGTGGAGAGAGTGGTAGTCGCGGCCTGTCGCAAGTCCTCGTGCATGCGGCCGGCCACAATCTGGTCGGAGTCGGCCTGGACCGCGGCCGGGTCTTCGGGTTGGTACTCGGGGAGCAAAAGGTGGCGCCGGCCCCAGCGGATCAGGGCGAAGGTGGGCCGGAGAAGTTTTTCCGCGTAGCGATTGACGCAGGTGGCGCGCTCGAACTCGGTCAAAGTCATCTCATTCCAGCCGCCGAAAATCGCGGTCAGCCAGAAAAAGGGGCCGATCGTGGAGAGGGACAGGATGACCAGGGCCACGAGTCCGGGGGTGCCCAGGGGGAGGAGAAGAAGTCGCAACCCGAAGCAAACCGCGAAAATAATCGCTCCGGCCAGGAGATTGGGAATTGCCAGGCGGAAGGGGTTGACGTTCAGGCGCAGGATGTAGCGCCGGATCAGGAGCCAGGAGAGGGCCACGTCGGCGAGACTATAGAAGATGAGGACCACGGGCGGCCCGAAGATTTGCATGGAGGGCACGAGCAGGAAGAGCAGGATCACCTTGAGGGCGAGGAGGACGCCGCCCACCAGGGGAATGAACTCGGTGCGGCCGGAGGCCTTGAACAGGGAAGCCGGCATGCGGGCGAAAAAGGACACGCTGCCGGAGATGAAGACCAGAGGCAGGATGGCGCCGATCCGGCTCCACTGGGGGTCGAGCAAAGCGTTGAGCGGGGGGATAAGCACGATGGTTAGAGAGGTGATGAGGGCGGTTCCGAGGAAGCCCCAATTCAAGGACTGGATCACGTAGTGCCGGGCCAGGGCCAGGCGGTTTTGGGAATAGGCCTCGGAGAAGCTGGGAAAGATCGAGCTGTGGATCACGTCGAGAACGCTGTAGTTTCCAAGGATGCCCAGGGCCGTGGCGATGATGGCGCTGGTCTCCAGGTAATTGATAAGCAGGATGGATAAGATGGCCACCCAGCACAGTTGGTCGAGTTGGTCAATCAGTTGGCGGATGGTCAGCTTATAGCCATACTTGAAGGCTTCCCGGATCACCGCGGCCGAGCAATGGAGCATGAACATCACCTTGAGCGGATAGCCGACCCGCCGATACAGAAAATAGCCGACCGCAAAGATGGAACAATTCGCGAGCAAGGCAAAGCTGAGCTCGAAAAAGGCAAAAGAAGAAAAGGCTTCCCCGAACCGCGGATGACCCGCTCCCCACATCCGCCATCCATATCTCAAGGAGATCCAGAACAAAATGAAGAAGACCGAGTTCAGAAACCACAGGTATTGAACATAATCAAACCGTTGATAGGCCTGGAACACCTTGGCAAAAAACCAGCCCATAAATCCTGGCCACTGGCAGGCCACCATGCACACAAAGCCGATGGACAGATAAGCCCAACTGGTGCGGGGCAAAAGATAAAATGCCGCCAGAGTCACCAGGATGATCTGGATCAGGCCGGAAAGGATCTGCCACCAGACCAGGAATTGAAAATACTGGACCGCCCGCTCGGGGTCCTTGGCCCGGTATTCAGAATAGAATTTGATCGCCGCATCGCCGGTCCCCAGGTCGAAGACAAAATACAGAACCGAGATGGTCCCCCACACCAGGGCCGCCATGCCCTTGGCCGCGGGAAAGATGTCCAGGTTGTTGGCGGCCCAGATGACCAAGGGGATGGTGGTCAGACCTTGAAAGGTGCCGAGACCTAAGCTGATCAGAAAGCCGGACAGGGGGCGATAGAACCCGGCGTCCTGCCAGTGGTTCTCTTGCCGCGAGGTTTTGAGGTCGAAGGTGTCGTGGGTCCAGAGCGCCTTGGCAAACCCTTGCAGCGGCGTGCGGTGCTTCTGGCTCCACCTTCTCACCCATGAGAACAAGATCAAGTTGGCCAGCACCAAGGCTGCGATGCTCCAGCCGATGATCCGGCGGTCGCGAGGCCCGAACACCGGCGACCCGGACCAATCCGCGAACCGGGGAGGCGGACCTTGGCCCGCGGCTTCCACGATCAGGCCGTGGAGCAGGTAGTTAAAGAAAGGCCAGACCAACAAGTTGTAGTTCTTGTTTTCCTTGCGGCTGAGCGAGGCGTTCGGGTCCACCGACAGCCAGGCCGTGAGCAGGTAAACCCGGCCCTGGCCCGCCCGACCCTCAAAGAGCACGCCCTCGCCGCTCTTCTCGTTCAGGACCAAGGCTTTCCCGGTCGTCAAGGGGGACGGTTTCAGGGCCAGGCGATCATAGACCTGGGGAATGCTTGACCAGTCCACTTGGCCGGTCTGGCTCCAGTGCGGCGCCTGGGTCCTGGTCTTCCGGAGCAGGCGATCCCAGAGCTCTTCCCAGAATTTGGGCGTGGGCTGATAAAACTGGACCGTGACCGGGTCCTTCTCTTCCTTCAGCTCCACCGTGCCGCCATAGAGCGCGCCGAGGAAGGACGCTTCCACCTTGGGGCCCATCAGGATGACCAGTCCCTTGCCCTCGCGCACCTGCGTAATCAAAGCCTCGCGCTCGGTAGGCGGAGGGGTGGTGTTGTGAAGAATGATTACCTTCGCCTGGTCCAGATCCGCCACGACCTGAATCTCGGGGGTCAGCAAGACCCGTTCCCGGAGGGCGGCGTCAGTCGTGAGGATGTAAACCGGCAGGGGAGCGGATGACTTCTCCCCGGCCGAAGCCAGGCCCCCGCCGAGCAGCCCCACCGAGAAAAAAATCAGCTTGAGCCACGACGCGAGCTGATTGCTCATCTGCCAACTCCTCTGTTTTCTTCAATCGTCCGGGATCGGCTCATTATTCCCGCAACCGCTTCCAGGCGCTTTCCACTTTTTTCCCTGCCCCGGTATCCAACCAGATCTCCTTGGCGCCGAAAAGCATTCGATGCAAAAAAATTGCTTCCGCTTCCATGGCGGCCATCCACTGGTAGTGCTTCAATTCCGGACGATCATCGAAGCGGTCGCTATATAGCCATTCGAGGTCAGCCTGGCTGGGGCCAAGGAAGAAGCGCCGCGGATTCGAGTAGAGCATGCGAAATAGCACCTGATAGTATAATATCGCGCGCATGCTTGGAGAGACCTTTGGATCATCAACTAATCTTTTTAGATCCTCTTCGGAGAACTTGGGAAGGTTGGTTAAGCAGTAAAGGAACCCGCCTTCCTTGCGCCGCTTGAGCTCGACCAGGTATTGCTTCCATTGCCCGGCCAAGTCCTTTTGACCTTGCCGATCATAGAACCCCACCAGCTCTTCCGCAGTGTGGAGTTTGATGTTAATCCCAAAAAGCTCCCCGATCAGGATGTCCCGCTCCATTAGATTACCGATCCGCATCAGGTCTTGATACCAGGCCAGGGCTTCGTCCCTTTTCCCCTGCTCCTCCAGCTCCCGCGCGCGCACCAGGCCGAGAAAGGTGAACCGGAGGTAATCCACGTAATAAGGGCAGGGCTGATCCATCAAGTTGGTCCCCGGCTCCCAGAAGAATTCCTTTCCCAACATCTGGTAACCGGCCTTGCTCGCCGCTCTCCGGAAAATGTCCACTTCCGGAATCCGACTCCACTCCCGGAACTTTTTCCAGTCCTCCGCCCGGTCGGACTTCAACCCGTCCCACTTTAGGTCCAGATTTTCCAACGTTATCTGCTCGATCCAAGCATAGGGCAGGCCGGACCGACAGGGATTTTCGTTCTTGCCCCCACACATCTGGTGATGGCTTGACTCCCACAAATCCTCAGCCGCGTTCCCCGGCCCGGTCGGTAAGGTCAGGAATTTCCCCAACCGCGCATCTTCCGCAGCCAGGTCAAAGGCGGCAATGGTCTCCGGCGAGATTCTCTTGTCCCCATGGAAATGATAGACCACCATCCCGTATGCCCACCCGATCAAGACTAATCCCCCGATCCCAATCGCGGCAGCCACCGCCAGTTGCCGGCCATGCTGCCTGAGCCACCGCCCGAGCAACCTCCAGATCGAATACGCGAACGCTCCCACCAACCCGCCCGCCAAAAACCGCGCCACGTCGTCCGCCAACTCTTTCGCGCTCAGGTAGCGCCGGCCCCGCTCCTTGCTCAGACATTTCTCGCTGATCGCACTCAGCTCCGCCGGCGCTTTCGGCTCCACCTCCTTCACCGGCACCACCGGGTCCGTGAGCACCTTCCCCATCACCTCATACGCATTATGGCCCGTGAACGGCGGAGAGCCGGTCAGGAGCTCGTAGAGAATCGCGCCCAGGCACCAGACGTCGCTCTGCTCGTTAATGTCCTCCACCCTGCCATCCGCCTGCTCCGGACTCATGTAGGCCGGCGTCCCGATCGGCTTGCCCGATACCGTTTCTCCGGCCCCCGCCTCCTTGATCAACTTCAAGTCCCGCTCCAGCGCATCCGCCCGCAGGTCCTTCTGATCCTCCACCTTGGCCAGGCCCCAATCCAACACCACGGTCTCGCCGAACTCGCCCACCATCACATTCGCCGGCTTCAAATCGCGGTGAATGACGCCCAGGGAATGGGCATAGGCGATGGCCTGGCAGAGATCCAGGAAGTGGTGGAGAAGATAGAGCCGGTCGTTAAGAGATCGGCATTCGCGCAGTTTTTCGGCCAGGGTCTTGCCCCGCACCAGCTTCATGGTGTAATACACTGAACCGTCCGGCCGTTTGCCCAGTTCATACACCGGCACGATGCCGGGGTGTTCGAGCTGGCCGGTGATCCGGGCCTCGCGCAGGAACCGGGCCGTGGCCGCGCCGGTTTGGCGGAGCGGGCTGTCCGAAGGCGGGGTGCCGCTGCAACCTGGATCAGGCAAGAGCTCTTTGACGGCAATCTCCCGACCGATGTGCTGGTCAAACGCGATCAGGATCCGGCCGATCCCGCCCCGGCCCTGCTCGCCCATGAGCGTGTAGCGGCCCGGATGCTCCTGGGTGAGATGCTCCTGGTCTTCCAACTCGGACCCGGTTTCCGTCGGCTCGCGGGGAGTGTCTCCGCCGAAACTCGCCAGCTCCACTTGGTCCCCGCGGACCACAATCGAGGCGGCAAAACTCTCGTGCACCGCCCGGTGGCCGCCGAAAGACATCAGAGTGGCGTGGATGTCGCCGGCATGCTCTCGAATCTGGAGGGAAAGGATATCCTCAATCGCTTTGATCTTGTCCGCGGTCAGGTAGCCCAGTTCGAGGAGGATCTCGGAGAGGGGACGACTTTGATTCGCGGCCCAGATGGCCGCAGCATCCACCAGCTTCTGCGGAGTGAGGAAGCGGAGCTGGACGGCAAGGACTCCGAAGAGAAGATTACGGTCCTTGTTCATAAGCGCCCTCCTTTAGAGCGAGGACATTTTAGCATAGAGCCAATAAGGAATCACATGATTCTTGCAGAACTGCTTACTCTCCAGAGAGCACCCGAAATACGTCCACCGGCGCTTTCACGTTCTTGAGTTCGAGCTGGCCCTTGCTCTCGAAGCGGAAGCGGGGGATTTCTTCGGGCCGGGGATAGGATTTGACCGCGGCCATGGCCGTCTGATGGGTGGCCTTGATCGTGAGGATTTCCAGGGCTTCAGCCTGACCGCAGAGCCGGGCCGCCAGGTTGACCGTGTGCCCGAGCACGGTGTAGTCCATCCGTTGGGCCGCGCCCACGTTGCCCAACACCACCTCGCCGGTGGCAATGCCGATGCCCACCGCCGGCGCAATTTTGCCCCCAGATTTCCTCTCTTCCTGCCAGGCGCGATGCGCTTTGATCATCGCATCCGCGGCCAGCAAGGCCCGCAGCGCGTGATCCTCCGTGTGCAACGGCGCCCCAAAGACCGCCATGATCTCGTCGCCCACGAACTTGTCCACCATCCCCTCGTAGCGGTCCACGCACTCG
>Ga0315282_10015173_pt1 | contig 11399 bp, 8 predicted proteins | sample YL17G07_20_MG_FD_203693 | JGI IMG/M metagenome (GOLD analysis project Ga0315282, IMG submission 203693) | Sediment microbial communities from Yellowstone Lake, YNP, Wyoming, USA - YL17G07_20 | ecosystem: Environmental > Aquatic > Freshwater > Lake > Sediment | place: USA: Wyoming | collected...
CGAGACTGATCCCGGAAACAGCCGAGGGCGGATAGAAACGCGCGGCGGACGGAGTGTAGCCGTACGGGAAGGGCGAGACTCCGCCGGGCAGCAGCCCGTAGGGATCGGAGAGCGATTTCACATTGTTGAACTGCTGGCGGATCGCGAACGGCTGGTTGTCGGAGGAACTGTTCCACTGGTTCCCCGAGATGCTGCCGAAGAAAACGCCGAACCCGGCGCGGATGGACGTCTTGCTGTCACCGAACGGGTCCCAGGCCAGGCCGAATCGCGGGCTGATGTTGTTCTTATCCATGCCGATGATGCCGCGGCCGACGCCGGGATCGCCGGGGAACAGAAGGCCTTTCGGCGCGATGGTCACGATTTTCGACTGCACTCCGGGAACGAATGTGAGGAAGCGGTCGTGCGGGTCGGTGATCGGCGTTTGCAGGTCATAGCGCACACCCAGGTTGACGGTCAACCGTGGCGCCAGCCTGTAGTCGTCCTGGAAAAAGAGGCCATAGGACCAGAGATTGTCGATCTTGGTCGTCGGAGCGTCCTGGTTCATCGTATTCGGCAAGCCCAGCAGGAAGTCCGCTGTCGAATTCTTGCTGCCGCGGGCGTTGTTCGTGGAAAAGCTGAAAGTGCCGTAGTTGTTCAGCAGCGTATCGTGGATCATCTTCTCCAGCATCGCTTCACCGCCCAAGGTGATCGAGTGCTTGCCCGTGGTGATGCTTAGCGTGTCTCGCAACTGGTATTGGTTGCTGCCGGCCACCGGCCCGGGGATACCGCTGTTGAGATTGAAGCGGCCGGAAACCTGAATCTGCGGCAACGAAGGCGTGCCCTGGATCTTGTAGGCGGAACCGAGGTCGCCCAGGGAGATGGCCGGCAGATTCACGCGGCCACCGAAATTCCGGTTGTACTGGAGGTTGAATTGGTTGACTTTGTTCGAAGAAACGATCCAGGTATCGCCGGCGACCCATTTGTTTATCGCGTAATTGAAGTTACGGACGAGCCAGGGCAGATTGCCCTGTAAGCCAACCGCGTCCATGCCGGTGGTGTGGAAATAGCTGCCGGTGAACCGATGCGCGGCGTTGATCACGTGGTCGATCTTGATCTGAGTCTCGTCGCTGTTCCTCGGGTGGGGAACCTGCGCTTCAAATAAGCCGCCTGCCAGGTTCGGCAACGGGATGTACGTGTCCATGATGCGCTTGGCGGCAGGATCGAATCGCGCAACCGGAATCTGGCGGCCGGGGAAAGCCGCGAAATTATTGAGCGGGTCCTGCGGCGCGCTGCCGCCGCTGGCGGAGAGATTGCCCTCACGCTCGGCCGCCGTGAACGGGGTGGCGGTGTTGGCAAAGTTCGTGGTCCGCTGTCTCAGCCCCGAGTAGCTGAAGAAAAAGAAAGTGCGGTCATGGATGATTGGCCCGCCCACGCTGCCGCCGAACTGGTTGCGGTGAAGCGGATCCTTACGCAAAACCGACTGGCCCGGCAACCAGCGGTTGGCGTTCAGCTTGTTGTTGCGGATGAACTCGAACAGCGAGCCGTGCATCCGGTTGGTGCCGCTCTTCGTGACAATGTCAATGGATCCGCCGGAGAAGCGGCCGTACTGGGCGGAAAAGCTATTTGTGAGCACCCGGAATTGCTCTACGGCGTCGGGATTGGGGGCGATGTTGCCGGTGTTCCGCAGACCATTCATGTTGCTGCCGCCATCCAGCGTGTAGTTCACCGAGCCGATGTGGGAGAAGGCGGAGCCGTTGACCAGCGTCACCTGCATGGGAGCGCCGAAGTTATCGGTGGCTTCGGTGTTGATGTCCACGCCGGCGGTCAATGAGAGCAGGCTGTAGACGTTGCGATCCACCAGCGGAAGATTCTCGATGTCCTCGTTGTTGACCGTCTGCCCCAGTACCGGGAGCTTCGTGTCCACCAGCGGAGCGTCGGCTTTCACCTCGATCGTTTCGCTCAGTTGGCCCACCTGCAACACGGCGTCGACGCGTGCGTTCCGGTTCACGTCCAGCACGATGCCCGTCTGCTCGAATTTCTTGAAGCCGGTCGAATTCGCCTCCACCCGGTAGGTTCCGATCGGCAGAAAGACGAGTTGGTAGCTGCCGTCGGCGCCGGTCGTGGCCGAGCGCGTCACGTTGGTAGCGACGTTCGTAGCGGTCACTTGCGCCCCAGGCACGGCGGCGCTGCTGGCGTCCGTCACGGTTCCGTAAATAGTGGCGCTGGGGGCCTGTGCCAGGGCCGGCAGGCCCGTGGATACCAGCATCATCCCGGCAAGCAGAACGAGGAGAGAGAGGTACAGCATTTTCCGCATGGGGTTCACCTAGCTGCACAGTGTAGCACGGTCCTTTCTCATGGCGAAACGTTTCCACCCGGGCTGATCTACGGGCGGCGTTACCGCTGAAATCAGTTCCGCCCCGCTCAATAGAACAGCCGCAGGGCCATCTGCACGCGCCGCGCATAGTTTTTCTGCGTGGTGATGGTGCCGAAGGCCGTGCTGGCGGGATCGGTGTTGGGGTTCGAAAACGCGGCCTGGTTCAGCGCGTTCAGAAAATCGGCGCGGAACTGCAGGCCCATGCGCTCCTTGCGCACCCGGGTCATCTTGAACAGTGACAGATCGAAATTATTGAGCCCATCACAGCGGATGCCCGTAAAGCGCGGCGACAGCGCAAGCTGCACCAGGGCGTAGAGGTTGCCGTGCGGCACCGGCAGATCGGTGATCTGGCGCGAGTCGATCACTTGCCCGATCGATCCGCTGGCCGTATCCAGCAGCGGCGTGTCGTCCTCGACTTCCACCGTCTGGCTCACTCCGCTCACCTGCAGCCTGATGTTGACTTCCAGCCGGTCGCCGACCTGCACCCGAACTTCGCCGGTGAACGGCCTGAATCCTTCCTTTTCGACGCTGATGGTGTAGAGGCCGAAATTCAGCAACGGCGCATAGTAGCTGCCCCGTTCATTGCTCGACAGGGTCGAGGTGACTCCGGTCTGCACGCTGGTGATCTTGATGGTGGCACGCGGAACGACGCTGCCGGAGGGATCAGTTACCCGCCCCACAATCGTGCCCCGCGACTCCTGCGCATAGGCGCCGGCAGTCAGCAGCAAGATCAAGACCAACGTGGCACAAATCCGGCAGAGCATGGAGAGTACGATATGCTATTGGGCAGGGTGAGCGCCCGTCAAGCGCCGTGAAAGGGGAGTAGGGGAGCGTGAAGCATCGCAGGCTGCGAATCCTGGTCCTGGCCGGAACACTTGTCGTCTTGCTCGAACTGCTGGTTTTCCAGCCGTGGGCCATGGACGGGCTTTCGTTGATCGGCGAGAAAGTTACCGGCCGTCGCCCGGTGTTGACCTGGAGGCAACTGGCGGGATTGATGGCGCCGGAAATGACGTGGGTGAGGAAGCTGCGGGCCGACGGCGCCGCTCCCTGCCCGGTGCTCTGGCGCACCAACCTCGGCGACTTCTGGGGCCGGGCGCGAGACGACGAGCTCCTTCACTTGCTGGTGGCAGAGCATTTAGTTGACAGCGTATATCAGGAGCCGCCGGTGGTTGTCCGAGAGGGGGACGTGGTGCTGGATGCGGGCGCGCACCTGGGAACGTTTTCCCGGCTGGCGCTGGAGCGCGGCGCCCGGCTGGTGATCGCCTTTGAGCCCGAGCCTACCAACTGCGCCTGCTTCAAGCGCACGTTCCCCAAAGAAATCGCGGAAGGCCGGGTCATCCTCATCGAAGCCGCCCTGTGGGACAGTCCCGGAACACTCGAGTTCGCTCCGCCCGATCCTATCAACAGCGGCACCGGGTCGACCACGCATGGCGGCGGCAGCCTGAAAGTGCGGGCCACAACCGTGGACGCTGAAATCGCGCGCCTGGGCACGCGACTGGACTTCATCAAGATGGACACGGAGGGCGCCGAGCCGCACATCATCCGCGGCGCCCGCGCCACCATCACGCGCTTCCGGCCGCGCATGGCTATCTCCACTGAGCACACGCTGGAAGACTGGGTGCTCATCCCCGCCACCGTGCTTTCCGTGCGGCGGGATTACCACCTGAAGCCGGGAAGAAGCACGATGTTCTTCTATTAAAGGCCGGAACAGAGCCGCGAGCGTCAGCGAGCGGGTGCTCCCGCAGGACACCCGAGCCCCTGCGCTGCGCGGGCACCCGCTCGCTGACGCTCGCGGCTCTGTTGGTTCCGCTGTAGCCTGTAGCCTCCTTCAGGCGTACTCTTTGGCGTTTTCGGGGATGGAGAAGAGCACTTTCCCGTCGGGCAGGCGCGCGGCCAGCCCGGCCAGCTCATCGCTGCCGGCCGACAGCGGCAGCCGCACCTGCCCGCCTTCGATAACCGAGCGGCAGAGGCCCATGACGATCTCGTGGCCCCGGTAAGCGCTCTCGAAACTGCAGGGATGCACTTGGGTGTTGTCGTCGAGCCACAGGGCCATGTCCTGGATGTAGGGGGGCATGTCGAGGTCGTAGTTCATGCTGCCCTCGCCGGAGGAGCAGCCGGCTGCCGTCACCGCCCGCCATCCGCCGCCGGTCAGCACTTCGGCGAAGCCCAGCGTGCCCTGGGCGCCGATGCGGGCCTTGCGCCACCAGTAATTCACTTCGGGCACATCGGGCGCGCCCGCTCCGCACTCCACGATGCCGCGCACGCCATTGCTGAAATGGATGAAGCCGGCGATGTAGTCGGGCGAGGCATGCACGTCGGCGAGCTTGCCGCGCCCGGCCGCCTGCCCCATCACCCATTCGGCTTCGGCACCGTCGTTGAACCAGCGCATGTAATCGACCAGGTGGCTGAGCATGTGCATCATCCAGCCCGTCGCCATGCCGTACACGGTGTGAACCCGGCCCAGGGCGCCGCCGGCAATGATCTCCTTCACCTGGCGATAGTGGGCGCCGTAGCGGTGCTGATGGCTGACGACGGCTTTCACTCCGCCGGCCTGCAGCAGGTCCCTGATCTTCATGGCCTCGGCGCTGGACATGGCGATGGGCTTTTCCAACGCGATCAGGCGCGCGCCGCTCTCGACGCCGATGCGAATCATGTCCAGGCGCAGGTTCGGCAGGGTGCAGAAGCAAAACACGTCGGGCTTCAGGGAGCGCGCGAGCTGCGCGGCATCACTGGAAGCCTGCGGATGGCTGAGCTTGGCCGCCGCCGCGCTCAGCCGCCCGGCGTCCACGTCGCAGATGCCGGCAACTTGAAAACGCTCGTTGCCGTTAAAAGCGGCGGCATGGTGCATGCCGCGCTTCCCCATGCCCACTACGACCACTCGATACTTGTCTGGCATAAGTCTTCAGAGGAGACCTGGGACCTGAGACTTGAGACCTGAGTCCTAAGACTGGAGGCTGAAGACCCCCGCGCCAGAGGTCTCACGGTCCCAGGTCCCAAGTCTCAGGTCCCAGGTCTTCGGTCCGCCACGTCCCACTCCAGCACCTTGGCCACCACGTAATCCACCTCTTCCGCGGTCAGCTCGGGATAGATGGGCAGGGAGACGCAGCAGGCGGCGTTGCGCTCGGAATTGGGAACGCCGCCGGCGACGCGCGCCGACTTGCCCCACGGGTACCCGGCCTGCTGGTGAATGGCGATCGGGTAATGGCACTTGGCATCGACGCCGGCGTCGTTGAGGAACTTCAGCAGCTCGTCCCTGTGCCGCGCCTGCCTGGTCTCGATGACGTAAAGGTGGAACACGTGGCGGCCGGCGGGCGCCTCGTACGGCAGCGTGACGTTGGCGGCCGGCGCCAGCCCGGCGCTGTAGCGCGCGGCCCACTTCCCCCGCAGGCCGTTCCATTCGTCGATGTGCTTCAGCTTGGCGCTCAGGATGCCGGCGTGCAGGTCGTCGAGCCGGCTGTTGTAGCCCATGCTGTGGCAAGAGCGCTTGTCCGAGCCGTGATTGCGCAGCCGGCGCACCACGCGGTTAATCTCGTCGTTGCCGGTGATGACGGCGCCGCCGTCGCCGAACGTGCCCAGGTTCTTCTGGATGATGAAGCTGGTGCACACGGCGTCGCTCAGCTCGCCGATCCGGAACCCGTCGCCGCGCGCCCCGACGGCCTGGGCGTTGTCCTCGACCACGCGCAGGCTGTGCTTGTCGGCGATCCTGCGGATGGCCTTCATGTCGGCGCACTGGCCGTAGAGGTGCACGGGCACGATCGCTTTGGTCTTGGGCGTGATCGCGGCCTCGATCTTCCCGGGGTCGATGCAGTTGGTGCGCGGGTCGGAATCCACGAACACCGCCGTGGCGTTCACGAACCAGATGGCCTCGGCGGTGGCGAAGAAGGTGTTGGTGGTGGTGATGCACTCGTCGCCCTCGCCGATGCCCAGGGCCAGGAACACCAGCCACAGCGCGTCGGTGCCGCTGTTCACGCCGATGGCATGCTTCATGCCCGAGTAGGCGGCCAGCTCGCCCTCGAAGCGCTTCAGCATCGGCCCCATCACGTACTCGCCGCTTTCCAGGACCTGGCGGATGTTCTCGTCGATTTCCGCCTTGATGTTGTGGTACTGGCGGACATGCCCGTAGAACGATACCCTCATCAAATCCTCCTCCGTAAGAAAGGAGTGTAGTCCGGCCCGCCGTTGCGGCGCAATTCCGGTCGCTTATAGGATTGATAAAGCAACGTTCGTGTGTGGACAACGCAGAGGCGCAAGCCCGCCCCGGCGTGCCGGGGCGGGCACAGGATAAACACCGATCATGAACCCAGAGGAAACGCCGCCACCGCCCGGGGGCTCGCGCCAGGGCCTCAGCACCTGTGTGTGCGATCCCTTTCGTCCTCGGCCGTTAGAAACCCACACGCCACTCCGGGATCATGCTCCCTAGTACCAGAGCAGCCCCTTCCCGATGGCCGCGCAAATGGGTTCGAAGTGCTTTCTGTTGTGGGTGACGACGGCTGACCCAACGGGTGCCTCCAGGGCCAGATTGACGTCGCCCAGCCGCCAGCAATTCGTGCGGCTCACAGGTCTGTTGCACACCCGGAGCACCTCCTTAAGCGCCGTCACACGTCGGCTTGTTTCGGAGTCCGGCTCCTTAAGGCTTGTCAGGGCGCCAAGCACCCGCTCGCACTCCGTTCGGTGGCGCTCCAGAAAATCCCTCAGCCCGCATCCCTCGGGCTTGTTGTCATCGCAGTTCCCCAAGCTGTTCTCAAAGCGGTCATTAACCAGTCGCGGTCCCTCAAGCCGCTTCGAGCCCCTGAAGCATCCGACGTCGTCGAGTACCACGTCCACTTCCTTTTCAAACGCACGCCAGGAATGCCGAATACGAGTACGCAAAAAAGCCGCTATCTGAGCCTTGACGAATTCCCCACACAGCGCACCGTCTCCCAGGACCCCTACGGACTCGTCCTCCACAGACTTAAAGAACAGCGCGAGCGATTCCAGTATCGAGCTTGCCCTGTTTCGCGCAGGCCCCGCTCCCAGCCGCTGTATATACTCGAACACCTCTGATAGCTTCTCGCATTCCACGCATTTGTTATACAACAGCACCCAGTACGACAAAACTCCCCGTTTCATCTCCATTCGCACATACTCAGATGAGTACTTCGTCTGACAGCCCAGAATAGTATCTTCTATGGTCGCCCGCCGCACTGCGTCTTTGAAGATCAGGTCGACCATCGCGGTGGTCTCGAGAAAGGCGTCCATAGCTATTCGTCGTTGACCTCGACTCCCTTCAATGGTGCGTTGATGTCGAACCCCGCCTTTTGCAGCGAGTCATAGGCGGCATCGACCGCGTCCTCGGACGGAGTCGGCGACCGCTTCAGAAGCTCGAGCGCACCCTCTAACGCCACCAGTTCCTTGAAAGCGTAAGGCCTCCCACGGTGCCCGTTAACCGCGACGAGCAGGAGGTTCACGAACTCGTCGAAGGTTGCAGACGAGCCCCCGTGCCTTAGGAGCTGCGCCAAGCGGCCAAGAGCGACGGACACTTCGTTTTCACGTGAGATTTCGTCTGCAACGGTTCTTGCCGCCCGCAGGAGAGATATGACTTCGACCACGACCTCGGTAATCCTCGAGAGCGACGCATCTGCGCGGAACGTTCGCCCAACCGGCTCAAAGTACCTGTAAAGCGCCACGACATCGGTCATTGGTGCGGATGCCTCATAAGAGACCGTTTGCTGAACGACGATGTTCCCTGGATGGGCAGCGACCAGACCAGTAATGCCAGACGGGTGCCCTTCCTTGAAGTGGCCGTTGGTCTTTGATGATCCAGTGTCCATAGCTTACATTCGCAGAAGCGCAAAAAGATTACCTTCGAGGTTTTTCTCGGTTGACCTTAAGAAGTCTACAGCACTGAACGATGTGGCGTCTATGGCCTTCTTGGAGTAGACATCCACGTCAATCATGAGGACATACGGGTGGAAATTCTCGAATTTCACCTTAAAAGCCGCAGGAATGTTCGAGGTCAGTCTGCGCTCTTGGGTCGAAAGTCTGAAGGCGTACCCACGGTCGTCGTTTTCCACCCGAAGAAGCAGGTTTCGCTCAGCGATACGATCGCCGAAAGGCACGAGGTCTTCGTTGCGGACGGAGATTAGCGGGCTCTTGGAAAGGAGTGCTACTGCTTCCTCCAGACTGCTGGTAGGCTTTATGAGCAAACGCCGGTTGCCCACGCGCGTGAAGCTGCGCACCCCGAAGTGCTTGGCGACGGTGGCGATGAGGAACGGGCAGATCTCATTGAAAGCCGCGAGGTTGGCAGGATAATCTTGGGCGACGTCGACCTTTTCGTGCGAAAAGGTCACAGCGGTCGAAGATTCACGCCATTCCATCTGCGCAGTCTCCGGGCTCGCCTTCGCCACCTCAAACCCAGGAAAGCGGCCAAGAAACTCCTCCATTGCCCTGCCGCAGTTATCCAAATACAAGAAGTGGCGATCGTACCGCGTCTCCAGAATCATGCGTTCGAGGAGGAGGCTTTCGTAAAGCATTGCTCGCCGTTCAGGGGCGCCGCGCGCCGCTCCCTTGTAGGCGTCCCACCAAAACAGAGACTAAGCGTGCAGCCACGCTTTGTCAAGGGGTGCGTTCCAGTACAATGGCCGTGCTGTCGAAGTCGCCGCCCAGGCGGAAATTCAACCCGCGGTGCATCAGGAAAGCGCCGCTGGCCGTCGCCTGCTTTTCAGTCATCTTGTCGTCGATGGTGCGGATGCGGTACAGCTTCCGCTCGTCCAGGCCCCGCAGGTAAATGGTGGGCGACGGACGGCGGAACTGCTGCGAGTGCAGGAAGGCGAACAGCACCGCCTGCTTGCCGTCTTCGGCAAGGTACTGGTTGGCCGTGAGGCTGCCTTCGCGCGGCGAAAACAGCCGGTACAGGCTGCCCTGCTGGACGGTGGCCCGGATCTCCTTGTACAGGGCCACCATCTTCTTCGCCACATCCATATCCGCGTCCGGCCACTTGTTGAGGTTGCCGCCGATGCCCACCGAGCCCATCATGGCCGCCAGGAAGCGGAACTTCAGCGGCGTGGTGCGGCCATTCATGTTGGGCACGTCGGTGATCCAGTCCATCATGACTTTGGGGGCGTAGGCGAAACTGAAGCCGTCCTGAATGCGCAGGCGGTCGAAGGCCTCGGTGTTGTCCGAGGTCCACACCTGCTCGACGCGCTGGAGGATGCCGAGGTCCACGCGCCCGCCGCCGCCCGAGCACGACTCGATTTCCAGGCTGGGGTGGCGGGCGCGCAGCCGGTCGATGATCTCGTAGACGTTGCGCACGTAGGCCACCCAGATCTTCCTCTGCTCGGCGGCTGGGACCGCGGGCCAGCCCGGCTCGCTGAAATGCCGGTTCATGTCCCACTTGATGAACTTGATATCGTTCTCGGCCAGCAGCCTGTCGAGCACCCCGAAGATGTGCTCCTTCACGTCGGCGCGGGCCATGTTCAAGACCATCTGGTTGCGCCCTTCCGTCTGCGGGCGGCCGGGAAAATGAATGACCCAATCGGGGTGGGCGCGGAACAGGTCGCTGTCGCGGTTGATCATCTCCGGCTCGACCCACAGCCCGAACTTCATGCCCAGCGAGTTCACGTGGGCGATGAGTGGCTTCAGCCCTTTGGGGAATTTCCGCGGATTCACGAACCAGTCGCCCAGCCCCGCCTTGTCGTCGTTGCGCTGCCCGAACCAGCCGTCGTCCATCACGAACAGCTCCACGCCCAGCTTCGCCGCTCTGTCGGCCAGTTGCTTCTGGCCGTCTTCATTGACGTGGAATTCGGTCGCCTCCCAGGAGTTGTAGAGCACGGGGCGCAGGCGCGGCGCGGCCCGGTCGGGCAGGATTTCAGCGCGCTCAAAGCGGTGCAGGATGCGCGAGGCCTCGCCGAACCCCAGGTCGGTGAAGCCGCCATAGAACGGCGGCGTTTCCAGGCTCTCGCCGGGCTTCAACGGATAGGCGAAGTCGAAGGTGTTGAAGCCGCCGGTCACCCGCACCTGCTGGTGCGAGGTCTGCTCGATCGACAGCCGCCAGTTCCCGCTCCAGCCCAGGGCTCCGAACCAGACGCGACCGTGTTCCTCGCCAGCGCTTCCTTCCGCGTCGATGGCGAACCAGGGATTAAGCTGGTGGCTGGTGTTGCCGCGGCGGCTTTCGAGCACCTTAATACCGGGATGGATCGGCTCGCGCACCAATTGCGTTTCGCCGGCCCAGCGCCCGCTCAGGTAGCTGAGCCGGTAGCCCTCCCCGGCCGGCAGGTACCAGACGCCGGATTGCGCGCTCTCCAGCGCCAGCGGCGATTTCGTCTGGTTGCGGATGGTGGCCCGCTTGGAGATCACGTCGCTCGGCGGATAGACGCGCCAGGCCAGCTCGACGAACAGGTCGTAGTTGACGTCCTTCAGCCGGACCTCCAGCGCATCGCCGCGCACCTGGTGCGAGACGTACTTCAGCACCACGTCGCGCACGCCGTCCTCCAGCGTCACCTTCAGGCACGGCTCGGCGTAGCGCATGCCGCCCCAGCCGGGGTATTCCTCGCTGGTCAGGCCTTCGCGTGATTCGAAGGCGAAGCCAGCGGCGCTGCGCGCCTGCGGGTAATCTTCGTCGCGCGCCAGCTTCTTGCCCCAATACAGGTGCTGCAGCTCGTTGCGCTCGTTGACGCCCAGCGCGTATGAGGTGTGCTCCGTTTCAAGCACCCAGACTTTCGTTTTTGGCTGATACCGTACGGCAGGCTGGGCCGCCGCCGTGACGGCTATGGCACAGGCAAGGATCAGGTAGTAAACACGCATGAGCCATATTGTACCGCAGGTCCAACGCATGCACGTGAGGCGCACGCTACGCCAGATGGCAAGGCATTTGTTCCCTACTAATGAGGGCGGCAATCGACTTTTCGACAATTCGATCCACTATTTCCGAGATCGCGACCACAGATTCAAAAGGTCACCGCTACCAGGTGGTAACCGCATTGGTGTTGCGTTGGCACAATTTTAGTGCTAATGTCGAAGCAACCAATATGACCTGGGGTCCCCGGGCGGATCGCCCGGCTCCCCGCTG
>Ga0315282_10015174_pt1 | contig 11399 bp, 7 predicted proteins | sample YL17G07_20_MG_FD_203693 | JGI IMG/M metagenome (GOLD analysis project Ga0315282, IMG submission 203693) | Sediment microbial communities from Yellowstone Lake, YNP, Wyoming, USA - YL17G07_20 | ecosystem: Environmental > Aquatic > Freshwater > Lake > Sediment | place: USA: Wyoming | collected...
CCAAAGGATCCTGTTTCATCGACGGCCATGACCTCGCCGAGATGAGGGGGCGCGACCGGGCCCGGCACATCGGCTATGTTCCCCAAGAGCACGGCTCGACGTTCAATTATTCGGCCAGGGATTTTGTCGTCATGGGCAGAGCGGGATTTCTATCGCCTTTTTCGGCGCCCTCCCCAAAAGATATGAACCTGGCCGAAGAAGCCCTGGAGTTCGTCGGCCTCAAGAACTATCTCCACCGGCCCTATTTTGAGCTCTCCAGCGGTGAGCGGCGCCTCGTCCTGATGGCGAGAGCCCTGGCCCAGGAATCGGACATCCTGCTTCTCGATGAACCGACCTCGTTCCTTGACCCTCGTCACGAGATCGAGATCATGGACCTCGCGGCCCGCCTGGCCAGGGAGAAGAAAAAAACCATCCTCATCACTCTTCACAATCTTGACCTGGCCGCTAAATATTCTGATTATATGGTCGTCATGAAGGCGGGGCGGATATTTGCCTATGGCCAACCGGGAGACATTTTGAACGAGACGCTTCTCGAGAGTGTCTATGAAATCAAAATGAAAATCGTCAGCTTCGACGGGACAAAGACGATCATCCGGTAGGTTGGAATGAGAAGTGCAAAGCTAGGTTGCATTATTTTGGCGGCTCTGTTTATATTAGAAGGAGGCCGGGGGATAAAAGAAATGGACTTGAGCGACTTCTTGCCCCAGGAAATAGGGAAATGGAAGGCTTCAGGTCAGGATCAGACTTTCTCGCGGGCAAACATCTTTGATTATCTGGATGGCGGCGGAGAGGTTTATCTGGCCTATGATTTTCGAAAGCTCTTGGAGCGGGAATACGTGAATCCCGGTGAAGGTCCGATCGTGGCCGAAATTTATGATATGGGCTTGGCCGAGGATGCTTATGGCATCTTCACCCACGACAGCGATGGCGAAAAGATTACGATCGGCCAGGGCGCTCTCTACGGCGCCGGACTGCTCAGATTCTGGAAAAAAGAGTATTTCGTCAGGGTCCTGGCCGAAAAAGAAACAACCGAATCGAAGAAAGCGGTCTTCGCGTTGGGGGCTGAAATTGACGGGGCGATCAATGGGAAAGGGGAGAAACCGAGGCTCATCGCCTGTCTTCCCGGAGAGGGACTGATCGAAGCCAGCGTCCGCTATTTTCATACCCAGGTTTCTCTCAACAATCATCTTTTCCTCGGCGACGCCAATATCCTTGATCTCAATCGGGAAACCGACCTCGCCCTGGGGCGCTATCAAGACCGGGGGCACAAATCCCGGCTTCTGATCGTGATGTACAAGGACGAGTCCGGGGCCGGAGCCGCCTTCCGCAAATTCAGACGGGCGGCGCCTGATTCCGCCCGGGCCGATGGAGCGGGTCGATCGGCCGAAAAAATGGGCAGGTTCATCGTTGCGGTCTTCGAAGCACCCGATAAAAAGGGCGCAGCCAGTTTGCTCAAAAAAGCGACCCTAAGGATAAAGGAGGTGTTCAATGGAAAATAGGATTCCAAAAAAACGGACCGTGACCCGGCGAGACTTTGTCAAGGGAGCAGCTCTCGGGACTTTGGGTCTTGCTCTCGGCCTGGGCAAGAGCAACGCCCAAGCCCAAAGTGCGGTGAGCCAAGTCGTCCTGATCCGCAAGGATGAGGCCGTTGACGCCCAGCACAATGTCAACCCCAAGGTTGTCGCCGAAATGATCGACGCGGCCCTCCTGGCCTTCAGGGGCGAGAAGGATGTCCTCAAGGCCTGGCGTCAGTTCATCCGACCCGAAGACACGGTCGGCGTAAAATACACTCGCTGCAGTTGGATGAGGATCCAGACCGAACAGGCGGTCGTGGACGCCATCACCCAACGCCTCACGGATGTGGGGGTCCAAAACAATAGGATTTACGCCCAGGACGGCGGGCTTCCGGCGAAGGACTGCACCGTCCTCATCAACGTGCCAACGATCAAGGTCCACACCCTTGCCGGTCTCGCTTCTTGCCTCAAGAACTACATCAATTTTTCTCCCCAGCCGAGCGCCTACCATGAGGATAAGAATGACAAGCTGGGTGAGGTCTGGCACCTGCCCGACGTCAAAGGCAAGACCAGGTTGATCATCGTCGATGCTCTACGGCCCTATTTCGGACCTGGCCCCCAGATCAACCCGTTGCACCGCTGGGATTACAAGGGGATCATGGTCAGCACCGATCCTGTGGCCCTGGACGCGACGAGCCTGAGCATCTGCAAGGTGAAGCGCCGGCTCTTCAAAGGTGAGGATTGGCCGATCACACCGCCGCCAAAGTTGATCGCAGCCGCGGACACGATCTACCATCTGGGGACGAGCGATCCGGCCAAGATCAAACTCATCAAGCTGGGATGGAAACAAGACATCTTGATTTAGTGAGCAGTGAGCTGTGAGCAGTTAAGAGCATTTTGCTATTTCTGATTCTAATCTTGAATTCTAGAGCATGCCAATAGCAGCCGGGCCAAGCTTATAGAGATAACAGGATGGAGGAAAGTTCTATGTTATTAAAAAATTCAAAACGATTCGGTTTCATCTTTTTGCTAATGCTTGCTTTCTTGAGCCTTTGTCTTTCCGGGTTCGACCAGAAGCCCAAAAAAACCCCGGAGACACCCGCGAGCAAACAGCTGGCCGCCTTCATCGAGGCTTTGAGTTCCGGAAAACGCGCTATCTTCCGGTCCTTCATCAAGGAGAATTACCAAGACAAATTCCTGGCCATCGCGCCCCTGGAAGAGCACGTGAGCATTTTAAGCGAGATCTATGACCAAAGCCGGGGTTATGACCCAGGGCCGATTCTTAAGGCTTCAGATACCGAGCTAAACGCCCTCGTCCGGAACCGTCTGTCCGATCAGTGGTCGGAATTGATGCTTCGGGTCGAGGCGGCGGCACCCTATAAGATCACAGGATTGGGCATCAGGCCGGCATCGCCGCCTTCGGACTTGCCTCCTCCCCAGGCCTTGAGTTCAGAAGAGGCAGTCGGCGAACTCGAGAAGTTCTTTGATAAACTCGTGGAGGCTGACGTTTTTTCCGGGTCGGTCCTGGTGGCCAAGGATGGTCAACCGTTCTTCAAAAAGGCCTACGGCCAGGCCTCAAAGGACTGTGGGCTGGCCAACCGGGTCGATACCAAGTTCAACCTCGGCTCGATGAACAAGATGTTCACGGCCGTGGCCATCGGCCAGCTCATCGGGAGAGGCAAACTCCACTTGGATGACCCGGTCTCCAGCTTTCTAGGGCCGGATTGGCTGAAGCCGGAGTTCGCCAAGAAAGTCCAGATCCGGCATCTTCTCTCTCACACCTCCGGACTGGGCAGCTATTTTAACGAGAAGTTCGAGAAATCATCTCGACTCCTTTTCAGAAAAGTGGACGACTATAAGCCGCTCCTGGCCGACGAAAAACCGGCCTTTGAGCCTGGCACGAAATGGCAATACAGCAACACCGGATTTCTCTTGTTGGGCGCGGTCATCGAAAAAGTGACCGGTCAAACCTACTTTGATTACGTCCTGGAGAATATTTTCAAGCCCGCCGGGATGATCAACACGGATTCCTACGAGATGGACCAGGTGGTGCCGAACCTGGCGATCGGCTATGCCAAGGTCTTCAAAGATGAGGGAGGATACAGCTTCCGGAACAATCTCTTCGACCATGTCGTTAAAGGCGGTCCCGCGGGCGGCGGTTTCTCGACAGCGGAAGACCTGATGAATTTTAGTGCCGCCCTGAGGTCCTACAAGCTCCTGACGAGGGAGTCAACCGAGCTCCTGATGTCTCCCAAGCCCGAGATCAATTCACCAAATTATGGATATGGATTTTCCATCGAAACAGATAAGAAGCTTGGCCGCATTGCCGGCCACTCGGGCGGATTCACGGGGATAAGCTCTGACCTGGACATGTACCTTGACAAAGGCTATACAGTGGTCGTTATGTCGAATTATGGAGGCGGAAGCAACGGCCCCGTCCAAAAGATAAGGGAGCTGCTATCAAGGATAAAATAGAAGGAGGCTTCGGGGGTCGCCCTCATGCAGTTTTCTTGATCTGCAACTGCTCACAGCTCACTGCTCACAGATCACTATTTTAGTTTTTCTTGGCTGGCGAACTGGCGATACGGAGAGATGTAGGGGAGAATTTCTTTATCTCCGGGGGAGAGCTTGTCTTGGACCATCGCGGCCAGAAGCTCTCCTAAACCGGGGCCGAGCATAAAACCCTGCCCGCACATTCCCACAGCCAGGAGAAGTCCTTTGATTTCCCGGGACCAGCCGACGATGGGGAAGCCGTCCGGCGTCATCGGATAGAGTCCGCGCCAGGTCCTCCGGACGCGGATATTTTTCAACCGTGGCATCAGGCTGACCATCCGTCTCGCGATCATGGGCAGGAACACACTCGTTTCCCGCGTGTCTTCTCCCCAAATGTTGGGGCATGGGGTGATGCAAAAAATGATCTGTCCGGTGTAGTGCTGGTGGAAATAATAGTTAGCCGACCCAGCGACAGGTCGGATATCAACAACCATGGGGTCGAGAAAACGGGCCACGGGCTCGGTGACCGCGGCTTCATGGGAATCGGGATTCACAGGGATTTCAAGCCCGACCAGCCGGCCGACAGCGCTTGCCTGTCCCCCGGCCGCATTGATCACAACTTCCCCTCCGTATTCTCCTTTGTCCGTCCTTACGCCTCTGACGGCTCCGCCTTCGACAAGAAATCCGGTGACATTTTCAGAAAACCGGAATTCTGCGCCCATCCGCCGGGCCTGGGAATAAAAAGAATGGATAGCCAGCAAAGGAGAAGCATGGCCGTCGTCGGGGGAAAAGGCCCCACCTCTGAGCCCGCGGGGATTAAGGTCGGGAATGACCTTCAGCATGTCCCCTTCGCTCAGCCAATTGATGTTAAGGCCGTAGGCGCGCTGGACCACAAGTAGGTCTCGCAGGATCAGTTCCTCTTCACCCCGGTAGGCAACGAAGGCGTATCCGCCTTTGTACCACTCCACGTCATCGCCGGTGCGGTTTTTCCAGCCGGAGATGATATCCAGGCTCCGGAGGCAGATTCGCATCTTGGCGGGGTCGGAGTGAGTTGCCCTCAGTCCTCCGATCGCCCTCTTATTCGAGCCCTGGCCGACACTCGCCCCCCGGTCCAGGACGAGTGTTCGGACTCCCGCTTGTGCCAGAAAAAAGGCGGTCGGGGTGCCCACGCTTCCGGCGCCGATAATGATAACGTCGTAATTTTTAGGGGAGGCGGCCACGCCCGGCCTCCTTTTTCTCTGGGGCGCCGGCAAAGGCTCCGAGAGGGACTTCCATGAACAGGGGCCGCTTGAGTTGGTCGACGACCTCCGCTTCAGGGAATCCTTCCTCGCGGAAGAGCCGATGAATCAGAGGGGTGCAGGTCTTGGCGCCGCACGACCCCATGCACGCCCTGGTCACGGCCTTGATTTCGCTGATGTCTCTTGATCCGGCGCGGATCATGCCCCGGATCTCGCCGGCCGTCACGCGTTCGCAGCGGCAGATGATCGTGTCATCGGCCATGCGCCTCACATACTGGGCCAAAGGCTCACTGGCTTTGTCCTCCTGGACGCTGATGCCGGCGATGAGCTTAGCGAACTGTTTGGGCGCCTTGACTTTGACCAGGACCGTCCGGTCGTTAGCCTTGATCGCCCGAACATCCACGACCTCGACTTTGCCCAGTGCTGCCCCCTCGGTGTCCCGGACAGTTGCCACGTCGCCAATCTTGATACTCTCCTTGAGGAATTCGTAGGGGACGGACACGGTCGGAAGCTCGGGGTTTTGACGATAATCGACGAGTGTGATGGCCAGACCCGGACAGACGACGACGCAGCGCTCGCAACCTGTGCAGCCCTTGCTCCCTTCTGGGACTTCAAAGAGGGGCAGGCTGCGGATGTCCTCGCCATAGAGGTGGATCAGGTCCTGCTTGCAGACGGTGGCGCAAGGGTCGCAAGGGATTTCTTGGGTACAGTGGAGTACGGGAAACACTCCGGCCTCAGCCTCAAGGATTTTTTCCGGGCTAATCTTCCCCGGCTTGGATTTGAGGATGTCCCCGGTCTTGTACCAATCGGGGGAGATCTCCCCGATATCATGACCCAGGGCGCGTCCGACCTCGAGCCCTCTGATCCTGCCCGAGAATATGGCCGCCGAAGCCTCGGCGATCTCTTCCGCGTCTCCCGCGGCGAAGGCCTGAATCCCGAATTCTCTTGCCTTGTGATAAAACTCGTTGACCGGGTCGAGTCCGACGGCGATCAGGACGGTATCGCATGCGAAGGACCGCTCCGTTCCCGGCACCGGCTCGAATCGCTCATTCACCCCGGCAACCGTCACGGACTCCACCGAGTCATTGCCGTTAGCGCTGATAATAGTATGAGACGTGTAGATGGGGATGCCGAAACGGGCCAATTTATCACTGTGGACTTTGTAGCCTCCACACTCGGGAAGAGCCTCCACCAGGCCGACAACAGAGATGCCTGCCTGGAGCGCATGGTAGCCGGCGATAAGCCCGACATTCCCGCCGCCAACGATGAACAGCCGCTTGGCTGAGCGTACCAAGTCGCGATTGACAAGAGTCTGGAAGGCTCCGGCACCGTAGACGCCGGGCAGGGTATTTCCGGGAAAAGCGAGGTTCTTTTCCCTCGCTCCAGCCGCGACCAAAAGAACCTGGGGCCGGACAAGGACGTAACGCCGTCCCTCGGCCAGGATGCCGACCTTCTTGTCACTGAACACGGCCAGGACCGCGCTCTGGAGCCAGATCCGAACCGAGGGAAAAGCACGGACTTCGGCCTCGAGACGGGTCGCGATGTCGATGCCCCGGGCCCCGGCATAGACGGCTTCGACGGAGCCGAAAAAGCGGTGGGTTTGGAGCACCAACTTTCCCCCCAGGCGATGCTTATCGTCGACCAGGAGAGTTTCGATTCCCAGGCGTCCCAGCTCGATGGCGGCCGATAGCCCGGCCGGACCTCCACCGATGACGAGAGCGGGCACGGAAAACTCTTCTATCTCTTCGACTTGGGGCTCATCCGCCACCTCGGGGAGCACGGGCAGGCCGTCCACCGGCTCAACATGCATTCCTGATTGGACGAGCTCCATGCACGATTTAACAGGCTTCCCCTCGGCCAGGACGAGGCACTGGGCGCATTGGCCGTTGGCGCAAAAGATGCCTTGAGGCGCGTGATCTTTCTGATGATGGCCAAAAATCCTGACTCCGTTGGCAAAGAGAGCCGAGGTGATGGTTTCACCCGACCTGGCCTCGAACTTCTGGCCGCGCCAAAAAAAGGCGAGGGTCTCCCGGTCAGGCGTGGCCAGGATCGGATGTCGTTCGATACGGAAATCAGCCAACGAAAGCTCCCCGATCATAACGGGCAATTATAGCATAAAAGACCGCAAGGGATGAGTGGTTAGAAGTAAAGTGTCAAGAGGGAGACGGGGCCCCGCGACGGCGCTCCCCCATTCTCGGCAAAATTCAGGGACACGTGCCCGAACCTTCTTGAGTAGGGCACATATTCCCAGAATTTTGCGCTGCGGGTGGGGGGCCCCCACGCCTGCCCCCCATCTCCCAATTATCACAATTTAGATCGGGACAGGGGCAAACGACCTTGTCTTAACGGGTTTACAGATTGTTTTAGGAACGATCTCAGCGCGGCGAGGCCCCAGATTGAGGACATCTCTCTGGCTCGCGCTTGGGAATGTTCTATTTCTTTACGAAAAGCAGATTTTTGACCCGGCCCGCATCCAACCTGAAACCGGATATTTTCTGGCCGCTTTCTCGAATAAATCTCAGAGCCATGTCCTCGACGGAAAATTTGTCCAGAAGTGTCGGGACCAGGGAGCCCATCGGGGCGTTCTTATGAACGAAATGCAATTTTCCCTCCTTGACGGCCAGCCGGAATGTGGTCTGAAGCTCATCACTAAAATAATCTCCGGCGTAGCCGGCCAATTGCTCCGGAGAGAGCTCGAGTATTGGGATGGATTCAAAAATCACGGGCTTTTCTTCCTGCTGATAAAGACTGAGTCTGCCTGGCTTTGTTCCCTCCGGTTTTTCGAATTTGACCACCAGGCTGACCGGTGCTTCGAGGGCGTAGAATTCATCTTCGTTGACGGCCCCGAGGGCAAAACTCAGACCCATGGTCTCCAGAAACAGCTTTTCGTTTTTGAGCGCCACCTGGATCAGGGTTCCGCTTTCCATTTGAACGTACAGCCCTGCCTTCTCTTTAAGCTCGTCTGCAGGAAGCTGAATGAACTTTCGCTCCTCGGCGGGCTTGAAGGACGCGGCCGATTTGTCCTTGATGAATTTATCCGCCAAATAGATATCGGCTACCTGGTAACTCAGCTTTGATGGGTTGAAGCTTCCGAGGTTGGAAAGGCAGATCACGGAAAATTTCTGGTCGGGAAAGCGGAGAATCTCGGCCCTGTATCCGCCAAGAGCGCCCCCGTGTTCTACAGTCTGGAGACCCTTGTAGCTGCCGAGTGTGAGGCCGAAAGCGTAATCCAGTTTTTCGCCGTTGTTCAAGATTCCCGGCGTGAGCGTCATTTGGTGGACATCCGGGCCGCCGACGCGCATGGCATAGAAGTTTTGGTCCCAAAAATAAAGATCTTCCACTGATGTAAAGAGCCCACCTGACCCGACACAATCGAACGTCGAAATGAAATTGCGAAACACTCCTTGGTCCGCGGGAAAATATCCGGACGCCCTGTTTTTGATGAGCATCGTGTAATCGTCGTGGAAGTGCGTGTGGATCATGCCCAGAGGATCAAAGATGTTTTCCTGGGTGAACTCGCGGAAGCTCTTGCCGCTCACCCGTTCGACGATGACGGCCAGCAGGAAATAGCCTGAGTTGCTGTAGAGATATTGGTCACCCGGCTTGAAATTGAGCTCTTTCTGCCGCGCGATAAGCTCCAGCACATCCGACTTGTGGTAGCTCCCGAAGTCGAGACCCGCGATGCCGAGGAGGCTCAGATAGTCGCGCAGGCCGCTGGTGTGATGGATCAACTGGCGGACCGTGATCGGAGACCCATAATCGGGCATCTCGGGAACATATTTCCTGATATCATCATCCAGCGAGAGCTTTCCCTGGTGCGCGAGAAGGGCGACGCTCATCGCTGTGAACTGTTTGGAGCAGGACCCCACATAAAAAACCCTCTCCGGAGTGATAGGGATGCTGCATTCGAGGTTGGCGCTTCCGTATCCACGCTCATAGATTGTCTTTCCGTTCTCGATGACTGCCAGGGCGCAGCCAGGCGAGCCGGGCTTGTCCCATTGAGCAAACAGCTTATCGACCCTGGATGTCCTTTGATCTGCCCCGGCCAAGCCGGCGAAGAGGATCAGTGCGAATAACAGAATGGCTATTTTTTTCATGGAGGCGAGGTTCTCCTTTGTCCGAACATGAAAACAGAGTAAAGGATTATGTCTTTTATCTCAAGTCCAAATAATGTAGAATGCAGCCGGTTGGCGTCGGATGGAGCGAGACGTTCCCGAATACGGCATCACGAGACTCAGCAGAGATATCGATCTCGTCCGGGACTCACGCCTCTGGAAAGATGTGCCGGCTCTGCACATCTCTAATTACCTCTGGCTGCACAACAATTACGAGCCCAGGGTGGAAGCCAGGCTCTGCTATTCAGCCGCCTATCTTTACGTTTCTTTCAAGGTCGAAGAGCGCCAGATCAGGGTCCACTTCAGTAAATTTCAAGACCCCGTCTATAAAGACAGCTGTGTCGAATTCTTTATCGACCCCTTCCCGGGAAAGCGAATAGGGTACGTCAATATCGAGACCAATGCTCTTGGTGCCATGCTGATCGCCATCGGCCGCGGCCGGGAGAGAAGAACGCCTCTCCGGCCATCGGACCTCAAGGGCTTCGAGTGCCAAGCTTCGGTGAAAAGGCCTACGGATGGTTTCCACGGCTCAGACTTTTGGACTCTTCGCTACAGGCTCCCTCTTTCCTTATTCAGAAGATATTATGGTGACGAGATCTCGCCCGGTCACCGGGCAAGAGGGAATTTCTATAAATGCGGGGACGAGACGAAGTTTCCTCATTATGGAGCCTGGAGTCCGGTCATGACTCCTGCTCCCGATTTTCACCGTCCTGAATTTTTTGGAGAAATCATATTTCGGTGAGCACTGAGCAGTGAGCTGTGAGCAGTTGAGAAACACGCAATCCCGGCTGGGACTTATCGCAGAGAGTTTCTGTTTAATCATAGAGGAGAATAAATGGACAGACGAAAATTCCTAGAGACCATGGGATTGACGCCCCTGGCGGTATACGCCAGGTCCAGGAACGCAGAAACCTATCAGATTCCTCAAGAATCGGTAAAAAAGGCCGATAAGTCCGGCAGCCTGGATCCCCGGGTCGAGGTGAGCCTCGACCACATAGGTTTCAACCTCGACCAGATCCGCAAGAGAGTCAAAGTGCCCGTCATGGCCGTGGTCAAAGCCAACGCTTATGGTCACGGCCTGGTTGAGGTTTCCCGCTACCTCGAAAAGAGGGGAGTCGAGGGGCTCATGGTCGGAAAGCTCCAGGAGGCCTTGGAACTCCGGAGCCAGGGGGTGAACGGCCTCATCTTGAACTTCGGACCGTTTGGAAAAGATGATAGCGAGGCGATCGTCCGGGGGAATTTATGCCAAAACGTTTACACGGAGGATGTGCATTATCTTGAGGAGGCGGCGCGGAGGTTCGGCCAAAAGGCCGGCGTGGACATCCACGTCGATACGGGAATGAACCGCGTCGGAATCCCCTATGACCGGGCGCTGCCGCTCATCGAAAAAATCTCCTCTCTTCCCCATCTCAAGATCCATGGAGTCTCAACGACTTTGACCGAAGACCCGGACTTCGATAAGGAGCAGCTCAAGAGGTTCCTGGACGTTTGCGGGCGGGCCGAGAAAAAGGGGATCTCGCTCGGGAAAAAACACGCCGCCAGCAGCGACGGCCTTTTTCCCGGACCAGAATTCTATCTGGACATGGTGCGTCCGGGCATCACTCTCTACGGGTACTATCCGAATTCTGAGACCCAAAAAGAGGACTCGCTCGGGCTTCGACCGGCCCTCCAATTGTTCGCCTATGTTACTTTCATCAAGGACTTGGCTCCGGGCGAATCCCTCTCTTATCATCGCGCCTTCAAGGCCCAGAAGAAGATGCGGGTCGCCACCCTGGGCATCGGCTATTCGGACGGTTTCCCGGCCCAGGTTCCGGACAAGGGGCTTGTTTCAATAGGCAGCAAGAAATATAAAATTATGGCCGCCCTGACCGCCAATCACCTCATGATTGACCTTGATAATGACGCCTCGGTTAAGCTCGGAGACGAGGTTTCTTTGATCAGCCGCCAAAAAGATTCAGACCTGACGGCCGATATGGTCGCCGAAAGGGCCGGAATATCAGACTACAAGCTTCTCATCTGCCTCAATCCGTTAATGCCAA
>Ga0315282_10015175_pt1 | contig 11398 bp, 10 predicted proteins | sample YL17G07_20_MG_FD_203693 | JGI IMG/M metagenome (GOLD analysis project Ga0315282, IMG submission 203693) | Sediment microbial communities from Yellowstone Lake, YNP, Wyoming, USA - YL17G07_20 | ecosystem: Environmental > Aquatic > Freshwater > Lake > Sediment | place: USA: Wyoming | collected...
AAGGGGATATTTTGGGGGGAGGGTGGTGACTGGCGGGCCGGGGGTGTAGAAAATCCGGAGCCCCGGAGCGTTCAGGTGGGCGCGGGAACGGTCGAGATAGAATGGAGTTGAGTCACATGGCGGGAACCCTCTACGAAAACGCGAAGAAGTCCATAGAGGCCCTTACCCCTGGGGACCAGTTGCGCCTCGTCGAGGAACTTGTTTCCCGTTTGAGCAGCGAACTCAATCCACAGCCGCGCAGCCTGCTGGAACTTGAGGGCCTGGGCCAGGAAGTGTGGCAAGGCGTGGACGTCGGCGATTATCTCGGCCGGGAACGTTCGTCGTGGAATGGTTAGAGGCCCTGCGGGGCGCCAACCCCGGGTTCCAATTTCAGGCCAACGGCACTCCTCTGGCGCGATCCGCAAAGGCTTACGGGAGAACAACTTAGACCGCGGTTGAGTTTTTGGACGTTACGGGGTGGCCACAAGCGTCGGCAAGACAAAGAACATTGGACCAAGGGGTTGGGGGCAGATGCGCAACTGCCATCATCTCAAACCGATCGCGGTTTTCGAGAGGCACAATAGGGCCTGTCCTACCTGATCTTCGAGATGAGTATTCGGAGGAATTGCCGGCGGTCGGTCGGCTAGGCCCCTGGGAACTTCCAGATGTCCAGTGCGTTCTTTCCCAGCAGCAGTTCCCGGTCGTGCTCGGTGTAGAAATCAAGGTGCTTGTCCACGAACTCCAATTCCTTATCCATCGGGAGCTCCCAGCGAGGCCGGGGGTACCCGGTGCCCCAGATGAGCTTCTTGCTTCCGAACTCCTCGTACACCGCTTTGAAGAACGAATAGGTGTCGCGATATGGATACTGCTTGGTCAGCGAGAGCTCGTAAGGCTCGGAAGCGCTGACCCACACCTGGGGGAAGCGCTTCAGCCGGAACAGCTTGCGGAATTCAGGCCAGGGGTCGGAAAGCCGCAGGTCCGGCTTGCCGAGGTGATCCACCACGATTTTGACGCCGGGGAACCGTCCCGCCATGTCCTCGAGCATCGGCATCTGATGCGGAAGGATGTAGTAATTGAACACCGCGCCAAGTTTCTCCGCTTCCCGCCACAACGGGTACTGTTCCTTGGCGTTCAGCCAGGTCGATTTCGGGTGGTAAATGGGCTCGAAGCGCATCCCCTGAAGGCCCTGTTTCATCCAATAGCGGAGGCGCTCGGGCGCGCTTGGGTTCTCCGGGTCGATCAGGCCTTGCACGACGAATAAATCGGGATAGCGGCGCAGGCAGTAAACGAAATAGGTGTTGTCCCAACCGTAGTAAGGCCGCGGATTGATCAGCACGGCGTACTTGATGCCGAACTCGCGCATGACCTCCACTTCGTTCTCAACAGGCGCGGCCATTTTGGGCCGCACATTTCGGCCGTCCGGGTTGTGAAAAGGGAAACGCAGGTCATCGAGAGTCCAGACTTCGAGGTGCGTGTCGATGACTAGGCGGCCGTTCTTAGCGAACAGGCCGGCCGCCGCGCCTCGAAAGAGCGCCCGCCGCGTGAATGGCATCCAGTGTCTCGCGTCTGGCGGAGCTCTAGAACCAGAACTTCAGCGCGAGCGTGCCGGCAAACTGGCCTCCCAGGCAGCACCAGCCGCCCACGGTACCGGTGGGCTTGCCGAAGGTGCCGGGGTTGGTCAGGTTCACCGTGGAATTCGGCTTGCTGAAGTTGGGTGACTTGAAGACGTTTTGGATATCGAACCGCACATCCATGTTGTAGTGTTCGAGGAAGCGGATGTTCTTGGCAACCGAGGCCTGCGACCAGTTCATGGGCGGCCCGTCGATCGTATTCCGGCCGACCGTCCCGATGGTGTAGGCCGCCGGATAGGCGAACGCGTTGATGTTCCACATCGGATTCTTGAGGTTGTTGTTAAAGCGGTCCCCGATCCTCCAGTCCTTCACAATCACCTGGTCATTTGGCAGTAGTTGAATCGGGCGGTTACCGACCGTGGGCACATAGCGAGAGGGGCTTCCCGACACGTTGAAGGTTATAGGCGGGCCGGTCTGGAAAGTCTGGACCCAGGAGACATCCCAGCCGCCCAGGAAATAATCAATCGCGCCGCCCCTCGTCATCCATTTTCGTCCCTTGCCCAACGGAAGCTCGTAGGTCAGGTAAGTGACCCAGCGCTGAGCGAGATCGTAGCCAGCCCGCCCTTTCTCGAGCGCCCGGTTGTAGTACGTGATGCCGGATGCGCCGCCATCGTTGTCCGCGGCCTCGTCGAGGGCCTTACCCCAGGTGAAGTGGGAGGTCATGTTGAGCCCGGAGGACAAGCGTTTCTCCACCTTCAGGTTGGCGGAGTGAAACGTGGAGTGACCGAAGTTGCTCCAGAGATTCACGCTGCCGAACTGGGAATAGGGCCTGTAGGGCTGGGAATTGAGGTAGATCTGATCCAGGACCGCACGGTCGGTGGAGATGTCGGGACGAATTACGTTAATGTTCCAAGAGTTGAGCAACTTCACACCGGCGGAGCCCTGATAGCTCAACTCCAGCAGCCAGGTAGGCAGGAACTGGTATTGGTAAGTAAAGTTCCAGTTCATGGCGTAGGGGGAGCGCAGATTGGGATCCCACCAGGTGGCCCCGCGGCCGCTATAGTTGACGCCCACAAAAGGCGAGGTTCCGTTGGCCAGGATCTGGTACGCGATCTGTCCTGGGCCCTGGCTGATATAGAAAGCCAGCCGGGGATCGCCGGACGGGGATTGCCTGCTGACACTGGTGGAGTATTCCTCGAAACTCTGAAGCAGCCCGGTTCGCAGAATGTCGATGGTGGTTAGCCCAAACCCGCCGCGGAAAACCATTTTGTCGGTGAGCTTGTAAGCCGCACCGATCCTGGGCTGAAAGTTGTTGAGATCACGCGCGTTGAGAAATCCTTTCGCATGGACGATGGCCCCGCGCAGGCCGGTGACCGGGTCTGTCCCATTCGGGTCGAACTGGCTCTGCTGACCGTACTTGGTCTGGTACGGGCTCTCATAAAACCAGCGCAGACCGAGGTTCAAGGTCAACCTGGGAGTCACGCGCCAATCGTCCTGAAAGAACAGCGAATGCATCCACCAGCGGGGAAGCCAGTTGGCGAGCACTTGGGAGAAATTCGCCGACATCACGCTGCCCAGCAAAAAGCCTGCAAAGTCGTTGCCGGTGTTCGGCGTGAACGGCAGATTGGTTCCTCCGAAGTAGTAGGCTCCGCTCGGCAGCGCTTGCGCCATCGAGTTGCCGCGCGTGCGGATGACCTCATATCCCGCCTTGAAGGTGTGTCCGGGCCGAATGAAAGTCACGTTATCCTGGACGACATTGTTCTCGGTGACGTTGTAGTAAGTGCCTCCGGGCATTGTGGCGCCGTAGAACGCGCCGCCGCCAGAGTTGAAGAGGGACGGGAAAGTCTGCGGGCCGACGCCCGGGATGCCCAGGGTCTGCGCCCAGTTGGCGCCCAGACCCGCAGGGATCCACGACTGTTTGTATCGGTTCGCGCCCAAGCGCAGCTCGTTAATCAGGTTCGAACTGAACATGTGCGTATCCGAGAACACGATGTTCTCCTGATCGAACGGCTGCTGGGACATGCCGTTATCGAGAAGCTTCCAGCTCACCCCGACCTGGTAGCTCGAGGTGTTGCGCGCCCGCACCTGCGAATAGCGGCCGAACATACGGTTTTTGTCGCTGAAGACGTGGTCGATTTTGATGTCCCAGCGGGTGTAGTAGGAGCGGAAAAACTGGTCGCCGCCGAAGTTCGAGTGGGGACCGGCGCGATCGATGTAGCCTGCGTTCCCCAGGTTGTTCGGAAGGTTCCACGGCTTGTAACTCAGGAACTTGTTCACAACGGGATCGAACCGGCTGACGGGAATGATGTTGCCGGGAAATAGATCGCGGATCCAGGTTCCAGCCGCATTCTGCGTGGTAGTCGTCGGGTCATAGATGGGATAGCCCAATCCGTTGAAACTGAAATCTCCTCGGAGCATTTCGGGGGTCGGCACATCGGCGAACAACTGCTGATTGTACTTCTCATGGTGCCGGGACCAGCCGAACATGAAGAAGGTCTTGTCCTTGCCGTTGTACAGTTTGGGGAAGTAAACCGGTCCGGACAGCAGGCCGGCGAGGTTGTGATAGCTGAACGGGCTGGTAGGCCGGTTGACGTTGAAATAGGCGCGGTGGAGCAGCTCGTTATTGATGTAACGGTCCTCCGCCTCGCCGTGCAGGCGGTTGGCGCCGGCTTTGTAGGTGACGCTCATCAGGCCGCCGGCGGAATGGCCGTATTCGGCGGGCAAGGCGGTGGTCACCATTTTGACTTCTTCAATTGCATTCTGAGTCGTTGAGGCGGTGGTGGTGACGGCCGTGCCCTCGCGGATCGGGTCAGCGCCCGAGATTCCGTCCATGACGAAACCCACGCCGCGGGCTCTCTGGCCGGCGATGTGAAATGCGGCGCTGCCCTCGGTGATGACGCCGGGGAGCATGTACATGGCCATCCACGTCCAGCGCTGCATGACGGGGAGGGCGTTCATCTGCATGCCAGCCATTACCGTCCCGGTGGTTGAGGTGACCGCTTCCAGTAGAGGCGCCACCCCGGTGACTTCGACTTTCTCCACTACGTTGCCCACGGCAAGTTGAGCGTCCACCGATAGCGTGTCGTTCGAGCGGAGCGCGACATCCGGGCGTTCGCCGGTCGAAAAGCCGGAGTGTTGGAAGGTTAGGGTGTACGTGGCTGGCTCCAGGTACAGGAAACGGTAGATACCCTGTTCGTCAGTCGTGGTACGAGTGGTAAAACCCTTAGCGGGGTTGGAAGCGGCTACGTTCACGCCTGCGATCAAAGCGCCGGATGCGTCGGTGACGCGGCCGACGATATTGCCGGTAGCGGTTTGGGCGCAAAGCCATGCCGGAAACACACACAGCGAAACGGCAGCGGCTGCCCGAAGGTAGGTCGATGGGCTCATGGACTTTAGCCTCCTGAATTGCAACAGTGCAATCATCGTAAGGCCAACCTGGGGGCGCTGTCAACGGCGCCTGAAGCTTTCTAAACATTAAAAATCTTTGATCCGGATTCTTTGTGCAAGGGTCGGTTTGGAGTATGCTATCATCTGTTGGGGAATGGATAGTGGAACTCCTGGCATTCGGAATCGAGAGGCCGCAAGGGGCCGTGGCGTGGTTCCCGAAGCCAGAAGGAGTGATTGATGGCCAGCGATGAAATCAAACGACGCGATTTTTTGACGGGGGGTGCGCTCGCATCGGGCGTTCTCGCCGGGGGCCTCGCACAAGCACAGACCAAGGCTCCCTCGAGGAGGAGCATCCTCAATTACAACGAAAACATGGAATACCGCAGGCTGGGAAAAACCGGCCTGATGGTCTCCGCGGTCTGCCTGGGAGGGCACTGGAAGCGGATCGAGACCATGCTGGGGAAGGAGAACGTTCCCGCGCGTTACTGGGACAATGACTGGTCGTACCTCAAGCTGCCAGGGCTTTTCAAGAACCGGGATGAGGTCGTGAGCCGCTGCATTGAAGTTGGCATCAACTATTTGGATGCGATGGCCCCCCCAGAGGTCGTGGCCTACGGCCGGGTGCTCAAGGGGCGCCGGGATAAGATGTACCTCGGCTATGACTGGTGGGCCAAAGGGCCGATCTTCGCGGAATGGCGCAGCGCCAAGCGGCTCCTGCAAGGTCTCGATGAGAACCTGAAGCAGGCGGGACTGGATTACGTTGACATCTGGCGGATCACGCTGCCCCAGGAAGGGATTCCGGATCTGGGCGAACTGCAGCGCGCCGAAGAGGCCACCGTGGAGAGCCTGGCCAAGGCCAAGCAGCAGGGCAAGGCCAGATTCACCGGGGTGTCCACGCACAACCGCGTCTGGCTCAAGTCGATGATCGAGATGTATCCGGAGCAGATGCAAGTCGTCCTGTTCCCTTACACGGCTAACACCAAGGAGCTCCCGACCGATAGCGTCTTCGATGGCATCAAGCAGTATGACGTGGGCGTGTTCGGCATCAAGCCCTTTGCGGACAACCGGCTCTTTGTGGGGGACGGCTCCCGCAACAGCCCGCACGCCGAAGAGGACGACCGGCGCGCGCGCCTGGCGATTCGTTACATCCTCAACAACCCCGCCATCACCGCGCCGATTCCCGGCCTGATCAATGCTCACCAGGTGGACAACGCGGCTCTGGCGGTCCGCGAGCGCCGGCAGTTGGATCTAAAGGAAAAGGCGGAGCTCGAAAAGGCCGGATGCCAGATGTGGGCGCGGTTGGACGCCAGCCATCAATGGCTCAGAGACTGGGAATACGTGTAGCGGCTTCAGATGGCAGGGGAGTGCGATCCCACTCGTCGTGACTTTGTAAGGGTCGCCGGTGCGGTGACGGCCGCGACTGCGGACAACACTTTTTCAGCTCCCGCGATTCAGACAGTAAAGGCGGCCGGCAGTTCGGTGTCGTATGGCGTCGTTGGAACCGGCGAACGCGGGCGCTACCTGCTGGGCCGCATGGCCCGCCTGGACAACGGCCGCTGCGTTGCCGTGTGCGACATCGACGAGCCGAACCTGAAGAACGGCATCGCCGCGGCCGGCACGAACCCCCAGGGTTACCAGGACTACCGGGAACTGCTGGCGCGCAAGGACATCGGCGCCGTGGTGATCGCCACTCCACTGCATACTCATTTCCCTATCGTCCGTGACGCTCTCCTGGCCGGCAAGCATGTTTTCTGCGAGAGTGCTCTGGTCTTCAAGCCGCAGGAGGTCCACGAGCTGCGGGCGCTCGCCAGTGAGAGACCGAAGCAGGTGCTCCAGGTCGGCCTGGTGCGGCGTTACAGCGCGTACTACCAGGCGGCCAAGATGATGGTCGCCAAGGGCCTGATCGGCAACGTCACGCACATTATCGCCCAGTGGCACCGCAACCCGGGCTGGCAGATGCGGCCGTATGTGGCGCGGGAGAAGGAGTCCAACTGGCGGCTCTACCGCGAGTATTCGGGCGGACTTGCCGCGGAACTGGTGTCCCACCAGATCGACGTAGCCAGTTGGATGTTCGGCTATCAGCCGGAGTTCGTGATGGGCATCGGCGGTCAGGAATTCATAAGGGATGGGCGCGACATCTATGACAACATCCAACTCATCTACAGGTACCCGAGGGGCCAGAAATTCATCTGCACCGCGATTAGCACGAACCAGCATCTGCCTCTGTTCGGTGAAACCCGGACTGAGTTCGGCGAGAGGATCATGGGCACTGGCGGCACCATTGAGATCACCCTCGGGACCGATGAACAGCCCGGCATCGCGCTCTGGTACTACGAGCCCAGACCAGCACGGGTGACCAAGGTGAGCAAGTATGAAGAGGGAACGATCGCGACCGCCACGCTGGGCAGCTTCGGGTACGGCACGAGAGGTTATCCGATCCTGCTGGACAGGGACCTGATGCGGGGCGACGAGTCGTTCCTGGTGAGGGAGATGAAGTATGCGCGGCGCTGGCTCTACTCCAAGGGGCTGATGCTCCCGGAGGAAGCGCGTAACCCGGTGGACGTACAGATGGAGAGCTTTTTCAACTGCTGCCGCACGGGCGCCCGCCCGAGGGCGGACTTGGCAATCGGGCTGGCCAGTTCCACCGCCGTGATTCTCTCCAACCTCGCCATGGACCAGGAACGCCGGGTCTACTTCAGCGAGATCGAGAAGCTGGGCCGCAGTCAGGCCCCGACCGGGCAGGAAGTTGTAGGAGGAAACCCAAAATGACAACGCACAGAGCCTTGTTTGCAGTTATATACCTGGCGGTGTTTGCCGCGGCCGTCTCGGCCGCTGACATCACCGGGCAATGGAAGGCGGAGTTCAAGACGAATTATGGCGCCGATCTGGAAGGAAACCCGTTACACAGGGAGAGCGGGGAGACCACGTTCACGTTCAAGCAGAATGGAGAAGAGCTGACCGGTACGGTCAAGAGCACCGCGTTCAGCGAAACGCAGATTCGGGAAGGCAAGGTGAGCGGTGACAACGTCTCGTTTGTCGTGATTCGCAGCTTCGGCGGCAGAGAAAGGAAGATGACCTATACCGGCACGGTGGCCGGCAGCGAAATCAAGTTCCAGACCTCCATCGAGGGCTTCGGCCGCGGGGTGCAGATGATCGCGAAAAAGGTGTCCTAAGCCCTGTGTCGAGAATCATCTCGACATGATTGTCGAGACGGTAGCCTGAAGACCGCACCACAGAGTCACCGAGTACGTCACTGTAATTGGGAATGACAGTACGGCGCCGCTTCGCAGACATTTTGCCGGCAAATAGTCACCTCTGATCCTCAATCGTTTCCTCTTCTCCCTTAAGCAGATCCCTCCTGCGATTCAGCCACTAAAATAGCTCGCCGCGCGGGTGGCCGCCACCGCGTATGGTCCAAAAACTCAAATGTGGCCGGTTTGGACAGCGCCCCGCTTATTTACTTCATTGAGCGCCACCCTGTGTAGGCCGCGAAGCTGAGGCCCTTCTTTCTTTGCGGCTGCCGAGCGCCGGGAGTTCCAACTTGTGACTTCCCTGGTCACGCTGCTCGAGGTCCTGGTTTGTCCATTGCGAAGCGGCCGCGACGATCTGGCGGGTGAATATCGGGATATCCTCCTGCGATCGGCAAGTGTGAGGACCATTCCGGTGAGTGAGATCATCGCTGAAGAAGCGCAGCGGCTGCGCGCAACTCACAACTTGCGGATGCCGGATGCCATCCACTTGGCCACTGCGAAGACTGCGGGGGCGTCGTGGTTCATGACCAACGATGCGGCCCTGCCATCGCCGCCGGGCATCTCGGTCCTGGTGGTCGACCGCCTGCCAGCTCCCTGAGTTGCGCCACCGAGGATCACATACTGCTCCGCGCGGCGGCGCGCGCCGAGATGGGGCAGGAAATTCAGAACCCGGTGCGAGAGACGGCGTCACGGCATGACCCGGAAGCCGTCGTCGGTGGTCCGTCGGGAAGCCTGGCGCAACAGATCGCTGAGTTCTTTTGGGATGCCGGAACGTGCTGCGACTTGTTCGATGGCCGGAGTGGTCAGGCAGAACTTGGCGCCTGAAGCCCAGGAGCGGCGCCCGAACAGCGCGAAGGCCTTGGACCGGGGGCCCGCCTCGCGGGTAGGGGATCTCCCGCAGACCTTAGTAGTCCGTTTCATCAGTTCGCCCCAATACTGTTGAGTTAAGGCGGCAAAACGCTGGGACAGACAGCCAATTTCCAAAAGCAGGAAATTGGTGTCAGTCTCGGTTTTGCCTAACTGAACAGTGTTGAAGTTGGCCCACCTATTCTGGGGCCGTTTCAGACAGTCCACGAGGTGATCGGCGAATATCAGGGACTGGGACTCGGAACCGCGCCAGTCGGCCCGGCCAGCCCTAGTCCCTTCATCTGGACTTCCGGGGGCGTCTGTTGGTGAGAAGGGGATTCATCAACAGAGATGCGAGGGCTACGCCCAACACGGCCGCTTGCCGATGTCGAAGTCTAACGACCTGGCCGCTCAGCCGCGAGCAGCGCCACACCACCATCGAAGCTGAACCCAGCCGCCCGCGCGCCGCTCGTCGGCTGGAGCGGCCGGTTAGACGGCACGCTCACAACGTTCGGCCACATGTTGCCTCAATGAGTCCTGAGCGTCGCTGTCACCCGCCCGAGGCTGCGCCATGGTGAGGTGACGCTCGCCCGCCATATGACGTACTCATTCTCCGAGCGAGTCTCACCGAAGGCCCATACGTCAGTGATCTCGGGAGGCAGTTCTGGCAACTCTGGTGGAGGCTCAAAATCCACGAGCGCACACCAGGGCAGGAAATTGCGCGGATGCACGTACACGAGCAAATGTCGCTCGTCAGCGCTCGCGGCGCCTAGCTTTCTTCGATTGTCTTCCTTGAAGGCCTCGCGCTTGACCGCTTCGAGAACGAGGGGCGCGGCAACAGCGCCGCCTCCACCCGGAGGTGCGATTCTCATATAGCCCGGTTCTTTCCAAGCGATGACTGCGCCGCTGAACACGCTGAGATCACTGTAAATGCGTTCGACGCTTGGATACTCCCAGCGATCGCTCGGGCCTAAGAAGGTCTCGATGCCGGCCGATTCAACGGCAGCCAAGTACTCGTCGGCCATCTGTCGGATCTTCTTGATGATGGCACCCGATTCCGGATGGATGTACCAGTCCTTCTTGCAGAGAGTGGTCTTGACTGCCGGACCACCCCTCTTTTTGTCCAGGATGGCTGCGTTGGTTCGCTGTCCGGCTTCATTGACGGACGCCGTCACCTCCGCCGCGGACGCGCGACCATCCGGGTAGTGCAGGTCGAAGTCATGAACGCTTCGGCTTTGGTCAACGCGGTACACCATACGGCTACCGCTGACGACGGATTCAACAAGCGCTTGAGCGACTCTCTCGGCGTGATCCACCGAATCGTTCTCCGTGCCTTCTAACGACCTGGGCATCGTCCGCCGCCACGCGTTTTGCGGCGGCCGGGTGCATGGCCTGGTTAGGCGTCCTGCCAATCCCCAATCAACTGCTCCAACTCATACATCGCTTGAGCTTCTGCCTGCCATTCTTCGTGAAGCCCCGTCGCAACCCCATCGAGGTACTGCAGGAGCTCATCCATCTGTTGAGCAAAAGCCACGACATTTACCACGAAGTGGTGCGGCAGGTGGGGCTCACCGCTGCGGTTAACCGGGTACCGGAAGGCATACGAGCCAGGGTCGATGGAATCCAGGTCGCGGATTAAGCTGGCGAAGTCCTCGAACGATGCAAGCCCTGATCCGGAGAACTCGCATCCCGTCGCTTTGAAGATCGCGCGGATGGCCGGGAGCAGTTTCACAAGCTCGTGGCGGTGAAACAGCCGGTTGGTGTCCACTTTCTCCTCCGAAATCAGCTCAGAAAGCATAGCACCGCGATAGACGATTGCCTTCAAGTAGAGTTCAAGGGCATGCCGGTACGAGAAGAGTATCGGATAACCCTCGTAGTCCGCATAACCACGAGCCGCGGCGATCCGGGCCGCAAGCGCATTGCCGGCCATGTGGTAGCCCAGCGCGAACGCCGTGAGATCCTGAATTGGCCGACCAGTAAAATTGAAGACGACGTTCCCGTGATCATCGGTCCATCGGAGAAAGCGATGCAATTCTCGGTTCATCGGCCCTTTCAAGGACGGCTCCTGTGAATGTCTAACGGTCCGCTTCAGCGGCGGCACCGAGCAGCGCGAGGGGCCGACCGCTGCAAGCTGTCGTTAGACGCCCTTCGCTGTGGCCAACCAGTCCTTATAGATGCAGAGCACATCTTCAACCTCGTAGGCTTCCAAACGACCGAGTCCCGGTGGTAGCTGGCCGGGTGGAACCTGCGCCGCGCGGTAGTCGATACCGAGAGCTCGCGCGCCGACTCGTGCCCCGGCGTGTAGGTAAACCTCGGTCGGCAAGAGGCGGACGTGAGCGCCGATACGAAGGGCCGTGTCGTAAA
>Ga0315282_10015177_pt1 | contig 11397 bp, 10 predicted proteins | sample YL17G07_20_MG_FD_203693 | JGI IMG/M metagenome (GOLD analysis project Ga0315282, IMG submission 203693) | Sediment microbial communities from Yellowstone Lake, YNP, Wyoming, USA - YL17G07_20 | ecosystem: Environmental > Aquatic > Freshwater > Lake > Sediment | place: USA: Wyoming | collected...
ATAGGACTCCGCCTCCACAGGAGCACCGCGCGGGAGGAAACCCTATGTCGAACGGGAGCAAGTGACTCGGCCACTATGTATCTTCCGAAACGGCTGCCGAGGCCACTCCCCTCCTCTGTGCAGGCCGCCCGATGATTGCAACACATGGCAAGCGCCCAAAGCGCGCCCTCCGAAGCCAAGGCTCAGGAGGGCGGGCGACGGCGAATGCGCGCGTGAAGCCAGCCAAGGCGTGGGTCCGTCACTGAAGTGCCAGGCACTGAGGCGTCGGGTGGCGTGTGTATCTACGTGAATCCTTCCACCGCGTAAGGCGCGAGCCCTTTTCCCCAAGATTTCCGAACGGCCGCGGAATCGCAGACATGCTGAAGAGCGCGTGTCTGCGCCAGTCGGCGGCACTGCCCCCGCCAGCGGGATAGGCCCGCCGTGGGTTGGCGCCGATGGGGGACGGAGGAGGCAGGAAGGACAAGTGTCTGAGGAATGGGTTGGAAAGGCGTCAGGTTTTGGCTTTGGGGATTTCCTCGCCGCCGAAAAGACTTTGGACTCGAAACCAGGCTGGAGCGTTGCACGCTGAGGCTATCAGGTGTAAGTTATCGGTTGGCCGCGAAGCCAAAACGGAAATACCGGTTAAGATGCCTAATCCCTTGCCCGACAAGAATGTCGTCTTGGATGCAATCCGAAGCGCTGCGCAAGCGCTCGGTCGCCCACCATCAAGATCAGAATTCAAGGCAAAGTCAGGAATGACCGAGTATCAAGTTTTGCAGCACTTCCCGAGTTGGCGCGAGGCCCTCCGGGCAGCCGGATTCGAAGCCAACCCTACTAACCTCAAGCTTGACGATCGCACACTCCTCGTGGACTGGGGCACCCTCGTCCGAAACAATCGCCACATTCCTACGCGTGACCAGTACAGGCGCGAGGGGAAGTTTAGTCCCGGGGTTTTCGAAAAGCATTTCGGCCCGTGGTCGGCCATTCCTGAAGCATTTCGGAGTTTCGCAAATGGCAAGGCTGAATGGCTGGACGTACTGGCCCTGTTGCCGGTTAATTTGCCGAAGTTCGATTCGCATCCGACTTCGGCCGTGGGGCACGAGGAACCGTCCGAAACTGTGACAGTTTCACCGCCCGCCTTTAAGCAAGTGCAACACTCGAAATTACAGGGCCGGGCGACATACGGGAATCCAATCGATTTTCGCGGGTTGCGTCACGAACCCGTGAACGAGGATGGCGTCGTTTTTTTGTTCGGAATGCTTGCCCGTGAACTCGGCTATTTGGTCGAAGCGGTCCAAGCCGGTTTTCCTGATTGCGAAGCAAAGCGACAGGTTGCACCTGGCAGGTGGCAACGTGTTCGAATTGAATTCGAATTCGAGAGCCGCAACTTTCGAGACCACGGCCACCCGGTAGAGGGGTGCGACGCCATTGTTTGCTGGCGCCACAATTGGACGGACTGCCCAGCTAGCCTTGAAGTGGTGGAACTCTCCAGCGTGATCAAGTCCCTTGCAAAGACTGACGATTGACCATAGCGGAAACCCGTCGTGAAATCAATTTTCCTTACGGCGGGTGGCGTTCGGCTGGCCTTATGCCCGCGGCGCGTAAAAGATTTCTGCCTCGACAACGACGCCGTTAGCCTCAGCCGACTCGAACTTAACGGTGAAATCAATGCCTTCGACGGGAAGCCAGCTAAAGCTTAGTATCTCCCGGACCACAGCTCGAAGATCTGAGTGTTTTCGAACCAAGGTTTTGAATACTTCGTGCTCAAACACCGGGAAATCCGCATCTGGGTCGACCCATGCAAAATGGTCTCTGGCGATCAACACATAGTGCACCTCCGAATAAGTGTCCAGCGCCGCTGAAAGCGAGCCGAGGTCGACAAGAAAACGTGGTTGGCTCTTGAGGAACCGCTGCACGTCGCGCAGTTGTCTGATGCCCTTCAAGAAGTCGTCATCCCTGTCTACCCGTTCCCAGGCGCTTATCGGCTTTCGTATCCACTTGAGCTCTGCAATGAGAACAACAGAAGCCTCTTGGTCCTCCACAATGAAGTCCACGTCCGGATTGGGCGAGGGGAGTGGTACAGGTCCCGCCGACTTGAAACGAGGCGGCAGGGCAGCGGAAAGATCTTCTCGCATCTCTTGTTCCTTCGATAGCGAAATCACGTCGAACGCCCTGCGGTTGTTGTATGAACACACCCTGATGACGTTCTCGTCCGGTCTGCTATGCAGCGGAAAGTGCGGAATGAGGCTGAGGAGCCGGTCGCCACAATCCAGCGGCACGAACGGGTGCACATGAAGGTCATAAGGCTTGTGGATCGGAAACGTGAGGTTCTTCAGGATTGCCTCCGTCATTTCGAGCGACAAACCGCTCAGCGTCGCAATCTCTTTTATCCATGACCGCCGCTCTTTGACAAGAACTGCCGCGCTAAGAGGAAAACGGTTGCCTTCCGACCAGAGACGACACAGATGCAAGTGGACCATGGATATTGCCAGCAGCACTGCGTAGAAAGATTTGAAATCCTGAAGCGAGTATCCACCAAGATCGCAACTCACGTCACGCCGGAACAAAGAAGCGAGGCTCTCCGCAAGCGGAGGAGCCAGGGCTTCATACAAATGAGTGGGATGCACATAAGTAAAGCCAAAAGGTCCATCTCTCTTGGCTCCTTCAATCACGGCCGTGAACGCGGCCTCCAGCTCTGGTGTCAACGTTATAGGGCTGGTGAATGGAGGGGGGTTGTACGGGCCGCTCGCCGGGTACATACCTTTGTGGAAGGCGCTTACGCGACGATCGTTCGGACCGCGGGAAGCAGTGAAGCGTATCCTATTCGGCCCCACTATTTCCCCCAACGCCCGGTTCTTATGCCACGATGGAAATAGGCTGAGGAAGGTCTCGTAAGCATGCGCGATATCCAGCGCAGCGCCTGCGGCCCTACCTAGCCTTGGATTCCATCTGAATTTGCTTCTCGGAGCGAACCGCTGGCTGCCGTGCTTCCCAATCCAGTGGATGAGCAAGGCGCCTGTTCGCCCCAAATTCATCATCGCCGCGCGGAACAACGGGAAAGAATTAGGCACTTCATGAGTACGCTCCATTGCTTCAACGAACGTTGTGAGCGCTGCCCATGAAGCTAGATTCTGCGGTTCACGCAGCAGGTCAAGGCACCCGTAGCATCGATCAGCCTGTTCTTCAAGCCTGGCAAGCTCACGGCGAAAATCCTCTGGCGCGAACGACTTGAGGTACGGTCCCATTTAATCCTCACGTTAGGCCCAAGTCCATCAGCTTTGCAACGGGCTAGCACAGACCGGCAAAAGCGACACACGCAAATAGACTGCTTCCGGTGGCTATCATGGGCATCCCAACAGATGCGGGTGTTCTGATCGACCGGCAGTCCCGCCAAGCGGGATCAATCCCCAGCCCGCATCGGCTCTCCGGTTCGTCTGCATCCACCCCTCTTCATTGACAAGTGACGAGCAAAGCGAGGGCTGCCGCACGCTGAACCAGGCCACGCCACAGCGTGACGCGGATGCTTCTCAAGCTTTGGGCCGGGGCGGGTGCAGGCGAAGGGGGAGATGGCGCGCATAGCGGGCAAAATCCTTGTCAATCGTGAAGATCGGCCAGTTGCGGCGCAGGGCGACTGCACAAATAAGCCAATCAACAGCGGAGCCGCTCACGCCCGCGGCTCGACAATGATTGCTTGCGAGGGCCGCTTCTTCGTAGTCCTCAACGCCCAACCGGGGGTCCTCAAAGGCTCGAAGGTCCTGCCGCAAGCGCTCGTACTGACTGCGGCTGCGAATTCCCGACAGCACTTCCTGCCGCACGGGACCGATCATCTGGGCGCGGCCTTCGCGGATCAGCTCCGCCAATTCGTCCCGGACCAGTTCTTCTTCCGCGCTGAGGCTGCGGAAGCGCCTGCGCAAAGCTAGCGACCACACGGATGTGTCCACCACGACCGTCATGAGCGCCGCCGCTCAGCCTTGTAGTCGTACCGGGGGTCGTAGGTAATGGTGCCGAAGCGTGACAACAGCCGCAACTGCCGCCGACGTCTTATGTATTCATCCAGCGCGGCCGTTACGGCCTCCTTCTTCGTCTTGTGACGACCCACGCGGCGCGCCCTTTCGATCAAGCGGTCATCCAGAGCGAGATTTGTAGGCATGGCGGCACCTCATTCTTCTCTTGAAATACTACACACAGTGATGTGTAAAAGCAAGTGTGAGCAAGCGCGGACCTGGTTTGGAGGTCTGCGACTTCTTCCCTCCGATGCGGGTCCCGCATGGCGGGATCGGCGGGCAGTCGCTTCCGGGAATCAGGAAGGCTTAATCAGTCGAAAGACTCAGCGTGGGCTGCTGATTACCTGGAAATGCGGCCAACCCTGGAAGCCGGGAAGCGCCTCGTTCACGAATCACAGCTCGCGTGGAAAGATGCTTCGCAAGTATCGTTCATCGTACCGAACACTTTCCTCCAGGCCCAGGGGGAACTTCTCTCCCTCGATGTGGATCCAGCCGCGATAACCGATGTCATCCATGGCCCGCCGGACTTCCGGGAAATTGATCGTCCCCTTGCCGTACAAGTCGTCGTAGTCCTTGGCGTGCACTTCGCAAATGTTCTTGCCGAGGAAGCGGATTTCCTTGTAAATGTCGTAGCCCTGTTTATGCGAATTGCCCACATCGTAATAAACCTGGAGGGCGGGCGAGCCGACACGGTGCAAGATATCCATATGCTGTTCGGCGCTGAGCCAGCTTTCAAAGCCCAGAATCACGCCGGCGCTTTCGGCTTTTGGCGTGACCCGCTTGAGCCGCTCGATAACAACCTCAGTGCCCCGCTGGTCATTCCGCAGGTCACCCTTCCCAAAAAACGGCACCAGCACAACCTTGACCCCCAGCGCCTGGCAAGCCCCGACGCTGTCCGCAAGCCACTGCTCGGCGCGGGGGTCGCTCTTCAAAGGCACCTCGTTCAGAGCCCCAAGGGCCAGTGAGGCAACCTCCACACCAAGTCTCTTCGCCATCTCTAGGTATTTCCTTTGCACTTCCGGCTTGCGCACCGGCAAGTCATCCTTTTGGTGTCCCAGGTCCACCTGGATGCCGTCGAGCCCCAAGCGCTTCGCCATCTCGAGCGCCGCGGGATCAGCCCTCTTGCCCAGCGTCCAATCGCACGCGCCGATCTTGAACCCCTGCGGGCGAGTCTCGGCCTGAAGGGAGGACAGCGACGGCGAACCCAGATGTCCGGCGCTCAGCGTGAGCCCCGCAACAGCCAGACGGGTACCGCTCACCAGCATCTCGCGACGCGTCAGCCGTGTAAGTTTCATTTTGTTCCCTCCGTCTTGTCGGCGCGTAACGCCGACTTGCTCATTGAGAATTGCCTAACATAGCGACCGATGTTTAGCCGTCAGCCGTCAGCCCTCAGCATTCAGCAAGAGCGAAAATCCATCGGTCACTGGCTGAAGGCTGATCGGCGTGTCGCAATATTATGCAATCGGACAATCGCCGACCCCAAGCGTCTGCGCCAGCCGCTGATGGTCCGATTACCTTAACCTTTCAGACCTTTGAGGTCCGGTTCGAATCTCTCCTGGGACTTGGCCATCTCGTCCCAGGCCACTTCACGACGATCATACGCCGCCATGCGGCCCAGGATCGTCGTCAGATTGCTGCGCACGCTCGGGGCCACAGTGGGATTTGAGAATTCACCGCTAGTGACATTTTCGTAGAAGGTGGCAATATTGCGTACGGCGCCGTTGGTGTAGAGATTGTCTGTCTTCCCGCCCTTGTAAGGCTTCTTTCCGCGGATGGTTACCTCGCCGAAATAGTGCGTGTCAATCACGCCCTCCGTCCCGTACATACGGCAGAGAATGTCGTCCCAGCCCTCTCCAAACTGCTTGGAGGAGAAAGAAACGAGCAGGTCTTGAGGAAAAGTGAAGATCACCGAGAAGTGGTCCCAGCAATCGCCCACGGTGCGCGCCTTTTGCCCACCCTTCCCATAGGCGCGGACGGGCTGCTGATCAAGTATCCAGGTTGCGACATCGATGGCATGAATGTTTTGTTCGGTAATGACATCGCCGGAAAGCGCTCGGTCCAGTCCCCAGGCGCGCAAGCGACGCTCGGGATCGCCGGGGTCGGCTCGCAGCACCTCGATTTGGCGTACCCAGGGTATACCCGCAATATATGTGGCCTCCCCGCAAACGATGCGGCCGATGTCGCCTTTTTGGGCGCGCTGCACCGCCTCACGATAAAGAGGGTCGGTGCGAGTCTGGAAATCGACCAGGAAGCAAAGCTTCTTGGCGGAAGCCTTCTTCCCGCTTTCTTCCACACGGCGACAACCGGGCACGTCCACTGCAATCGGCTTGGCCAGGAAGACGTGAGTCCCGGCATCCACGGCCGCCGCCGCATGTTCGGGATGGAAGTAAGGCGGACTTTCGATCGCCACCGCATCCACCTTCCCATCCAAAAGTTTCCGGTAGCACGACAGCCCCGTATGCCGCCGGGTCGAGTCCACCTTGAGCCTCTCGCCGAAGGCATCCACTCGTTCCCGGAAGTAATCCGCCGCGGCCACGATCTGATATCCACCGTGCTTCTGGAACAGATCGGCCAGCCAGGTCCCCCGGTCGCCGCAGCCAACCATACCCAGGGTAATTTTCGCATTAGCTTGCGTCCCGCGGACGAGTTCCGGCCTCATCACTGTAAATGCCAGAGCCGCCGCGCCGCTCCCTGCAATGAACTGACGACGATTGACTTGTCCCCGGATTTTATTTGCGGATGATTTTCTCTCTCCTTCCACCATTGTGTTGCTCCTTGTTAAGCACTTTTCTCAGAAAGCTGCGCTCTGCCATGGGAAAGTATCAAATCAGCAGGCCGGCGGCAAGCTACGAGTTAGCGCGGCGTGGGGCGCGCGCCAGATGTGCTGAACCTGGGCCGCAGGAAGTCGTGGGAGAACCCGCCGCCTGGCCGGATGTCGCGGGACGGGAAGGCCGCCATCCCGCAACGCGGGATGGAACGTTCCTAAATGAGGCTCTGCGGTGTACAGTCCAAGCTACCCGGGATTCCAAAATGGAAATCCCGGTTTATAGGCGTACAAGAAGCAAGGGCAATATTCGTCATCTTGCTGGCATGCTGGTAGTTCTTCCCGGAAGGCGTTCCGTGGATTGCCGCAGTGCCGATGTCCCCAACGTGATAGATGGAAGAAATCTTTGCGATGCCGACCAAGATCGGGCGGACGTTCGAGTGCATGTCCATAAGCAAGTGCAAAAAACGGGGGAGCCTTCCCTGCTTCTCTGTTACTATTTGCGACGGGCGGCCGTAGCTCGGTTGTATTCGAGCCGCTGCCGGCCGACGAGCCCCGTCAGCGACGGCCAGACATCAGCAAGGCCGTTGCCGTCTTAGGTTGGCAGCCACAGGTGACTCGGCGCCAAGGCATCGGATATTTAATTCCGTACTTCAAGGCGAGGCTGCAGGGTCCGTGCCCTTGATGAGGATGTTATGAACCGCGATTATTGGCTGAGGGATCTGTGACCATGCTATTTCGGGGTAGTAATACTGAATGCCAAAACGCCAACCATTGACGCCCGCGGTTGGCGCCCGACATACCCCAGAAGGCCCTGCTTGAAGTGCGGTCCGGCCATGCCCGAACTTATGCAACAAGAGGCTTCGGCTTGCTCGTGCACGGGTCCGCACTCCCCCGTTCGCATTTCGATTATCATTCCAGTCTATAATGAGATTCGGTACATCAGTGAAGTGCTGAAGCGGGTGATCGAGGCGCCGCTCCCTGTCGGCTGCGAGAAGGAAATCGTGGTGATCGACGACGGCTCCACCGACGGCACCACCGCCGTACTCCGCAAGCTCCGTGATGAGAAGCTCGTTCGCTTGCACGAGTCTTTGCGGAATTCCGGCAAAGGAACGGCTCTCCGCATTGGACTCCGCCTGGCCACCGGACAGATCATCCTCGTGCAGGACGCTGATCTTGAATACGACCCGAAGGAGTATTCGCGCCTTGTGCAACCGACCCTGGAGGGGAAAGCTGACGTCGTCTATGGCTCCCGGTTCCGCGGAACGCCCGAACATATGCAGTTGCCCAACCTGGTTGCCAACAAGATTCTCACCTGGTTAGCCAACATCCTTTACGGCGTTCGAACAACCGACGTATACACGGGTTACAAGGTGTTTCGGAGAGAAGTCCTGGATCACATTCACCTGGAGTGTAAGCGATTCGAGTTCTGCTCAGAAGTAACGGCGAAGGTGTGCAAAGCCGGAATAGCAATTTTCGAGGTACCGATAACTTACCGCGGGCGTTCCGCCAGGGAGGGCAAGAAGATTCGCTGGTACGATGGGTTTGAAGCGATTTACACTCTGCTGCGTTATCGCTTTAGCGGATAGGTTGGCTGACCTGGGGACGGTGAAAGCCTGGTTTCGTGCGGCTGGCCCTACTCGCCGAGGTAGTTGGTGTGCTCCAGGCACGCGGCACAGGAATGCCGCGGGGTGGTCAGGACCAAGTGGGGTGCAGTCCAGCCGCGGCGCTCCCCTACCTGAAGGGCGCTCAAGTGGTCTCCGGAACATCCCGTATAGCGTGCAGATTTGTTCTGGCAGGCAATGACCTCTTGGGGTGACCACTGCAAAACCCCAACGATAATAGAAAAGGCTCGGTAGCTCGGGGGGAGGAAGTATGTCTAAAGGTCCTGTGGAAAAGGAACGTCTGTTGCTCTGGATGGTGTCAGGGTGGTGCGTGGCCATCATGTTAGGCGCGCTTCAGGCTTGGGCTCTCCGTCATACCCTCGTCGCGGATAGCATGTCTTATCTCGATATGGCTTATGCTCTGCTGCGCGGCAACTGGCGCACGGCCATTAATGGTTACTGGAGCCCCTTGTATCCCGGCCTGCTGTGTGTGGGACTTTGGCTTTTGAAACCCTCAGCGTATTGGGAATTTTCAGTCGCCCACCTTGTCAACCTCGCTATTTACGCCGTGACTTTGGCTTGTTTTCAGTTCTTCTGGTCCACCCTCGGAGATTATCGCCAGCGCGAAATCGCACCTGCTTCTAAAAGCGAGTTCATGTGCCTTCCCGACTGGTCATGGCTGGCGATCGGCTACACCCTTTTCCTCTGGTGCTCCTTGAAGTTGATCACGGTGTGGTTTGTCACGCCCGACATGTGCGTCGCCGCTGCCGTGCTTTTGGCCTCTGGACTGTTACTGCGGATTCGTATGGGGCGCGCGAGCTGGCGTACGTCTGTCTTGCTCGGGTTGGTCCTCGGACTGGGCTATCTGGCAAAAGCCGTAATGTTCCCGATGGCATTCGTCTTCTTGGGGATTGCCATGCTGTGTGGTGGCAATCTGCGAAAAGGCCTCCAACATTCGCTGACCGGGTTGATGGTGTTCATGGTCGTAGCAGGCCCATTCATTGTGGCGCTTTCCAGAGCCAAAGGCCGATGGACGTACGGTGATACGGGCAGGTTGAACTATGCCTGGTATGCGAACAGCGTCACACGAAGTATCCATTGGCAGGGCGGCCAATCTGGGGTCGGCACCCCGCTTCACCCCACCAGAAAGCTTTCCGACACCCCTGCGGTTTATGAATTTGGAACCCCGGTAGAGGGTACCTATCCTCCCTGGTTTGATCCCTCTTACTGGTACGAAGGGCTGCGACCACATTTCGATTTGAAAAACCAACTGCGAGCGCTGTGGCACGGCCTTCATACTATCTGCCGGGTCTTTCGGGAATTCTCTGGCGGGTTGACAGCGAGTTTATTAATCCTCTTCCTCGTTTCCGGACGAGGAACGTCGGCTTGGAAGGATATCGCTTCCGCCTGGCCGTTAGTGATTCCCGCCATCCTGGGCCTTGGCGGGTACGCGATGATCCACGTTGAGTTGAGGTATATCGGCGCTTTCCTTTTGCTCTTTTGGGGTGGACTGTTGTCCGCGGTGCGTCTTTCGGATTCTCCGGAATCACGGAGGTTGGTCGCCGGCGCCACCTTCGCGATCATTCTCACCATCGGACTTACAGCCGTGGGTACAACCGGGGCCGGGTTGTTGCGAGCAATCCATCGATCCGATCACCTGCAATGGGAAGTTGCACAGGGATTGCAACAGATGGGAATCCGCTCCGGGGATAGTGTGGCTTCCATCGGCCACACCTATGGTGCTTACTGGGCGCATCTGGCCCAGGTGAGGATTGTCGCGGAAATACCCCGTGAGGAAGCGGCAAGCTTCTGGGCGGCTGATCCTCAGCGCAAAACCCAAATCATCGGAATACTGGCGCGAACAGGAGCGAAGGTCCTCGTCGCGGAGGAGGGGCCTGCCTCACTTGCTCCGACGCACTGGCACAGGATCGGGAACACCGCTTATCGCGCTCTGGTTCTTTGTACACCACTGAAGATCTCTGGAAACCAGGCATCTCCGATTGAAAGCCCCGCCGATCGAAAGAGCTTCAGGGCGCCACCCAGGTGACGCGCGGGCGGCCGCTGGTGGGGTTGCGATCCACCAGGACGGAAGTTCGAAAGACTCGGCTCAGTAATTCTGCCTGGAAGACTTCCTCGGCGGTTCCCTGTCGAAGGCACTGACCCTTGTCGAGCAGCAGCATGTAATCCGCCAGCTCCGCGGCCAGATCCAGTTCGTGTGTGACGATGACCGCGACAAAATTCTCCGCGGCTGCGAGTTGGCGGAGGAGGCGGAAGATCTCCACCTGGTAGCCGATGTCGAGGTTGGCCGTAGGCTCATCCAGCAGGATCAGGCGCGGGCGCTGCGCGAGCGTCCTGGCCAAAACGGCGCGCTGAAATTCCCCGCTGCTGATCTCCGTCACGCGCCGCCCCACAAACTCCCTCAAGTGGGTTTGTTCCATCGCCCAGTCCACCCAACGCTCGTCTTGCGCGGACTCAAACAGGCTGCGGCCCAGGTGAGGGTGTCGCCCCTGGCGGACGAACTCCCGAACTTCAAACGAAAAAAGCAGGATGGTTTCCTGCCGCGCCAATCCCACCCGCTGCGCGCGCCGGCGAGGCGGGAGGCGGTGAAGGTCTTCACCGTCAAGCAGCACGCGGCCCGCCAGGGGCTTCAGGTGACCGCTCACCAGTTCGAGCAACGTTGACTTCCCGGAACCGTTGGGCCCGATAATGGCGATGACCTGGCCCGCGCGCGCCGCAAAGCTCGTCGGCGCCAGCGCGAAGTGCTGATAGCGAAACGTCACACCCTCCACCATCAAGTGTGGTCGTCCACTCGGGCCTTCGTGTGCGCTCGCGGCTTGCAGTTGCTCTTGGGGCATCCAGGTTCCAGGTGTCAGGCGCCGGGTGTCAGCTAACTGTCGGCGGTTATCAGTTCTCAGTTCTCACTACTGTCCGGTCATTGATTTGAGAATTCTTCGTAACTTACGTGCTGGCATGGGCTTGTTCTCCAAACCAAGCGTTTTCGATTTGAATTCGAGATGCCGTTTTGGCCATGCTTTCCGGGCATTCC
>Ga0315282_10015178_pt1 | contig 11397 bp, 10 predicted proteins | sample YL17G07_20_MG_FD_203693 | JGI IMG/M metagenome (GOLD analysis project Ga0315282, IMG submission 203693) | Sediment microbial communities from Yellowstone Lake, YNP, Wyoming, USA - YL17G07_20 | ecosystem: Environmental > Aquatic > Freshwater > Lake > Sediment | place: USA: Wyoming | collected...
AAACGCGCCTGTAGCTCAGTGGATAGAGCACCGGCCTCCGGAGCCGGGTGCGGGAGTTCGAGTCTCCCCAGGCGTACCAGACGGGGCGCGCAAGCGCCCCCTTCTGCTTTTGTAGGCGGGGGAGAGGCGCCCAGACCTGCGCGCATCCGAACCGCGCGGTGGTGTCAGAGTGGTGTCACCCGGGGTGTCGGAGGGGCCCTTGCCGGATCGATCCGCACCTGGGGCCGTCGGAGCACCACCCGGGCCAACCGCGCCTGGCACCGACGCCGGGACACCCCTGCGTTGCGCCCGTAACTCTACCGCTGTCCACCACGCTGGCCCGGCTCGTTCAGCTCGCTGCCCGGCCACGGCCCGGGGCCAAGCCCCCACTTCTCGCAAACCGAAGGGGGCGTAATCGAGTGGAATGGGAGTCGGCTCCCCCATAAAGCATGGGCGTATCCTGCAAATCCACGGTGGCCAACCACTAGCCCCTCCCCGAGCCGGTGCTCGCCCGACGGGCCAGGAGCTCGGCGTAGAGGTCGAGGTGCTGACTCGCGATGGCCGGCCAGTCGTGCGTAGCGGCCAGCGCCAGGGCCCCGGCCCGCAACCTGGCGCGCAGATCGGGGTCGCGCAGCAGCTCGTCCACGGCGGCCGCCAGCGCCTCGGGCTGCCGGGGGGCCACCGCCAGGACGTGCTCGCCGTGCACCAGGGACGGCGCCGGAAGCTCCCCGCGCGTCACGACGGTGGGGAGGCCGTGGGCCAGCGCCGCGAGAAGCGAGCCGCTCTTCAGGCTCACGCCAGGGTTGAACGGCAGCGCGCAGACGTCGGCGGCCAGGAGTCGTGCCGATACCTCCGGATCGGGCAGGAAGCCCGTCACGGCCACCGAGCCGCGGATGCCCAGCTCGTCGATGAGCCCTCGGACGGCCCCGCGGTAGCTTTCCGCCTCGGCGCCGCGAAGCGCGAGGCTCTCGTCGCCCCCCACAAGCAGCAGGCGCGCCGTCGGCTGCCTCTGCCGCAGGAGTGCGAACGCCCGCAGCAGGGTGTCAATGCCCTTCACCGGGTGCAGAAAGCCGAAGAAGCACACGAGGGGGTCGCCGTCCCCCATCCCGAGCTCGGCGCGGATCATCCGGCGCTGCTCACCATCACGCCTCACCGGGACGTTCGGACCGATGGGGATGATCCTCAGCGAGCTCCCCAGGGCGCGGAGGCGTTCGACCAGCAGGTCCCGATGCGCGACGTTGGTGACGATCACCCGGTCGCTCCGGGCCGCCAGGAACAGGGACTCCCGGTCCCACCAGCCGCGGCCCTCGCCCAGGCGGGCAAGCCTCCGCACCAGCCCGGCCGGAAGAAATCGCGGCCGCGCGTCCCACCCGCCGTACTCGTGGATGGTGACCACCGTCGGCTTCCCGAGCAGGCGTAGCAGCGGGGGCGCCAGCATGATCGTCCTGGAGTGGTCGTAGGACGCCGGCGCGTACTGGATGTGGACCACGTCCGGATGGGCGCGGGCCACAGCCCGAGCCAGATCGAGCAGCGCCGAGGGTCTCCAGTCGTCGACGGCGCCGACGATAGGGACGCCGCCCGACCGCTCGCCGTCTGGCGATGCAGGGCAAGGGGTCTCCCGGGCTGCCGACCGGCTGGTGAGGATGACCGTCTGCACCTCCCGGTTCGCCAGCTCCCGCGCAAGCCGCCCGACGTAGTGCGCCACACCGCACAGCTCGGGCCGGAAGTTGCCTGTGACGAGCGCCAGCCTTATCCCCAAGCGAACCCACCTCCCTCGACGGCCCAGCCCTCCGCGCGCCCAACCTCCATGCGCCGGACCCAACCGGGGTTGGCGAGGAGTACGCAAAACGCGTGCCCCGGCACCGCCTTCGCTGGCACGACCAGTGCAGGAGTCGAGGACCGACGACGCGAGGTGAGCGACTTGGGAACCATCAGGAGCGAGGCCGAGATCCGCCATGACGTGGCGGACGCGCTCAAGGGCGACGCCCGGCTGAACGCGTCCGTCATCAGCGTCGAGGTAGTCGGCAGGGACGTCATCCTGCGCGGCACCGTTCCCACCTACGAGCAGAAGCAGGTCGCCACCGAGGTCGCGACCAGGGTCAGGGACGTGCTCAACGTCCGCAACGAGCTCGAGGTCACGACGCCGGTCCGGCGCAGCGACCAGGCCATCACCCAGGACGTGCAGGGGCACCTCGAGCGGGACGTCTGGGTGGACCAATCCCACATCACGGTGAAGACCGTCGGCGGCATGGTGCACCTCTCCGGGACCGTCGACTCCTGCGGCCACCGGGCCTACGCGGAGCAGGCCGCCCGGAGGGTCCCCGGCGTCGTCGAGGTCGTCGACGAGCTCGTCGTCGAGCCGATGGTGGCGCGCGAGGACGGGGTCATCGCCGAGGAGGTGCTCCAGGTGGTCGCCGGAGACCCCCGAATCGACGCCAGCAACGTCGCCGTGGACGTGCAGAACGGGGTGGCGCACCTCCGCGGAGCCGTCCCCACGGGCGAGCAGAAGCGCCTGGCGGCGCACCACGCCCGGTGGGTGCCGGGCGTCCGTCAGGTCGTCGACGAGCTGGAGGTAGCCGAGCAGGGCTGAGGTTCGTGGGCCGGACCCGTGCCGAGATGGAGGCGAACGTGGTTACTGCGAGGAGCGACCAGGACGTCAGGCGAGAGGTGATCGGGGCGCTCGTCGACGACCCGCGGGTCGACGTCTCGAACGTGGACGTCGAGGTGGCGGGTGGCATCGTGTACCTGCGGGGCAGCGTCTCGAGCGACTACGAGAGGCGCATCGTCGGCGAGGTCGCCCGGTCGGCGAAGGGCGTCGTCGAGGTAGCGAACGAGGTGCGGGTCGCGCTCACCCGGGCCCGCTCTGACGCCGAGCTCGCGGCCGACGTTCGGGCCGCGCTGGCCCACGACTCGCGCCTCGACGCGAGCCGCGTCACGGCGGACGTCCGGATGCGCGTCGCCTGCCTGACGGGCACGCTGGACTCCCACGTCCAGCGACTTCACGCCGAGGAGGACGCCTGGTCCGTCCCCGGGCTGATCGACGTGGACGACAAGATCGCGCTGAACCCCGCCGCGCGGCGAAGCGACGACGAGATCTCCGCCGACGTCCGCTCGCGTCTGCTCGCGGAGTCGCGGCTGGCTCGGGGCAGCATCGTCGTGCAGGTCGAGCGCGGCGTCGTCCACCTGCGCGGCTCCGTGCCGACCCTCCACGAGAGGCGCCTGGCCGAGGACAGGACGTGGCCGACGGTCGGCGTCCGGAGCGTGGTCAACGAGCTCAGGATCATCCCCTGACCCCAAGCAGGTCATGGCCGCCGCGTGGCCCGAAACCTGCACGCAAGACGGCCGAGATGAATCCTTTGCTCTACATCCTTTATGGAGGTTCAGCGTGGCGCACATACCCATGGACGACGTCAACACGCTCTGGCGCGATACCCCGCAGCGCGACTGGTCGGCGTTCCACCGGACGCTTCAGCAGCACAAGGGGAAGGTGAACGGCATCTCGGATGCCCTCATCGACCTCTTGCTCCCCATCGCGCAGCGGTTCGCCCAGTCGGGCCAGCCGTACCCGAACTCACCCGAAGCCATGTACGAGCTCCTCAACCAGCAGATTCGCGCGCTTCGGTAGGCTGGCCCCGGCGCACTCTCGTCTGGCGAGCCGCCGAAACCTCGCGCGGCGCGCCCGGGGGGCGGCTCGCCGGCGATGCCCGCCTGCGGGGGGACAGAGATGCTCCCCTCCCCGCGGGCAGGTAGAACCGGCAGCCGGGGTCTGCGGCGCTGGCGCGCGAGGCGTCGGCGTGACCGACCGTCAGGCAGCCTTGCCCGACCCCCCGGCCCGCTCGCGCGCCGCCCGCTCGAGCAGGTCGCGGACCTCTCCGTCCGTCGTCTGACGGAAGTCCTTGTACCAGATGCTGATGGCGTAGAAGGGCTCACGCGTCTCGGCGCAGACGACGTCGTCGGCCAGCCAGCTCAGGGCGTTGCAGACCGAAGGTGCGGCGATCGGGACCGCGACGACCACGCGCGAGGGGTGCTGCTGCCTCAGCGCGATGACTGCGGCGCGCATGGTCGAGCCGGTCGCCAGGCCATCGTCTACCAGGATGACCGTGCGCCCGCGGACCTCCGGCGGCGGGCGGTCGCCGCGGTAGGCGCGCTCGCGCTCCTCGAGCCTCTGCTGCTCGCGCGCCGCCGCCGCGTCGATCAGCCGCTCGGGGATGCTCAGCATCCGCACCACCTCGTCGTTGAGCACCCGAACGCCGCCGGAGGCAATCGCACCCATCGCCAGCTCCTCGTGGCCCGGCACGCCCAGCTTGCGCACCAGGAAGACGTCCAGCGGGGCGTTAAGCGCCCTGGCCACCTCGTAGGCCACGGGCGCGCCCCCGCGCGGCAGCCCCAGCACCAGCACGTCCGGCTGATCGGCGTAGGCTACGAGCATCCCGGCGAGGACCTGGCCGGCCTCCTCGCGGTCTCGATACGGCAGCACCATCGCCTGTCCCTCCTGCCCCGGCGCTCCGGCGCATCGTCAGGAAAGCCGTCGCAGCAATCCGCGGGCCAGGGACGAGGACTGCCACACTGCGCCGCCGTGCCCCGGAGCGGGGCCGATCACGGACGCGAATCCCTCTCCGGGCTCCGGAGAGCTTGCCCTCCGGGCGCTCGCGGGCTACAATTATGTTAGCGGCCGCGATCGCTCACCACCATCCGAACGCATACTCCACGTCCGACCACCACCTGCGATCCATCCGCACAGTTACGCCACCGCTAGAGCGACCCGTCCCGCGCGCAGCGCGGGCGCAGCGCGCCCGCAACGAGGGAGCCACTCGGCGGCCGCGCCGACGTGGCGACGCTCAACATCGGGAGGAGACGTACGATGGCGCGTTCCCCAGGTAGCTTGTCCTATCGCGCGGTTCTGCTCGCCGCCGTTCTGGCGCTCGTGACGGGCCTGTTGCCCGTCCAGGCGGCGCTTGCCGCGCCCATCGCCGAAGGCATCTCGCCGTCGGCGGCGGTGGCGCCGGAGCGGCAGCCCGCCACCACTTGGTTCTTCGCCGAGGGCTCCACGCAACCACCCTTCGACACCTGGTTCCTGATCCAGAACCTCAATGCCCAGCCCGTCAGCGTCACCTTTACCTTCTTCCTGCAGCCGTCGGGCACGACGGGCCTGACGGTCGTCGTCGGCCCGACCTCGCGGTTCAGCGTGTTCGCGAACCAGGTCATCCCCAACCAGGCGTTCAGCACGCGGATCGACTCGAGCCTGCCGATCTTCGCCGAGCGAGCGATGTACGTCAGCTTCGACGGCGACGCCGTCACCGGCATTCGGGGCCCGAGCAATCTGTGGCTATTCGCCGAGGGCTCGGCGCAGTCGCCGTTCCAGACCTGGCTGCTGCTGCAGAACCCGAACAACGCGCCGACGGCGGCGACCGTCACCTACCTGCTCGAGAGCGGGCAGACCGTGACACAGCCGCTGACGCTGCCAGCCAACTCGCGCACCAGCATCTTCGTGAACCAGGTGCTGCCCAACGCCGCGTTCTCCAGCCGCGTCCAGAGCGACCTGCCCATCGTCGCCGAGCGGGCGCTCTATCGCTTCCCGGGCAACGCCGCGACGGCCAAGGCCGGCGTCACCGCCCCGGCGGCGAGCTGGTTCTTCTCCGAGGGGCGCACGTCGTTCCGCGGGCTCCGGGCTGACACCTTCCTGCTCCTGCAGAACCCGAACAGCACGCCGGTAACGGCGACCGTGACTCTGTTTGGCACCGACGGCCGGGTCGTGACGTTCCCGGTGTCGCTGCTGCCGACGAGCCGGCGGACCATCTTCCTCAACCCGATCTTCTCCGGCTCGTTCGGGATCCGGGTGGATGCAACCGCGGGCATCATCGCCGAGCGGTCGATCTTCTTCGGCGCCGAGCCTCTCGGCGCCTACTCCACCACGGGCGCGACGGCGCTGGCCAGTGGCTGGAGCTTCGCCGAAGGCGAGACCCGGGCACCGTTCGACGAGGTGATCACGATCCTCAACCCGCAGGCCGCCGCGATGGGCGTCCGGATCGACTTCCAACTGGCGACCGGCCAGGTGATCACCAGGAACTTCACCGTGGCGCCGAATAGCAAGCTGGAAGTGCCCGTCGACAACATCCTGACCGGCGCGAACTCGGCCCGCATCACCACCACGCTGCCGTCGGTCGTCGAGCGGACGATGTACATCTTCAAGCTCGGCAGGATCGGAGCGACCGACGTGGTCGGCTTCGTCAACCCGCCGTAGGGCGGCAGGCAGAAGCACGGGACGGAGTCCCATCCCAGCGCCCCTCCCGCCCTGCGGGAGGGGCGCTGGCGAGGCTTGCCGAATCGCCTGACCGTCAGCCCTGCGACGAGCCCGGTGCGGAACCGGGCGCCTTCGCCCCTGCGGGCCCCCCGCCGTCCGCCGGGGCGCCGGACTCGGGCGTGGCCGCCCGGAGCGCCGGCACCCGCTGCATCAGCTCGCTTATCTTGACGCCGGTCAGCGTCTCGACCAGCGCGGGCGCCTGGGCGACCATCTTGACTACGTCGGCCGTGATCTGGTTCGCGCCCGCCGCCCCGCCATCGCCGGTGGAGACGATGGTGATCTTGTCCACCTTCGCGAGCGGCTCGGCCATACCCCGGACGATCTCCGGGATCGCCCCGAGCAGCTTGTCGAGGATGGCCGCCTGGTTGTACTCCTGGAAGGCCTCGGCCTTGACGCGCATCGCCTCCGCCTCGGCCCCACCCCGCGCCTTGATGATCTCGGCCTGCGCGAGACCTTCCACCCGGGTGGCTTCGGCGTGGCCGGCCGCCTCGGCCACGAGCTTCTGGCGCTCCGCCTCGGCGAGCGTCGCGATTCGCGCCTTCTCGGCCTCGGCGGCCTTGAGCACGGTGGCGGTCAGCTCGCGCTCCCGGCGCAGTATCTCGGCATCTTGGACCTTGATCTGCTCCTCACGCTGGACCCGCTCGATCCGAACCTGCTCGGCGACGACCTGCTGCTGCATGATGTTGGCCTGGATGTCGTAGGCCTTGTCGGCCTGTGCCTGCTGCTTCTTCACCGCCGCCTCGTAGTCGGCCTTCTTCAGCGAGAGGTCCCGCTGGGCCTCCGCCTGCCTCGTCTGGGAGGCCGTCTCGGCGATGACTCGTTCCTGGTCGGCCGCGGCGCGCGCGATCGCCGCCTCCCGCATCGTCTCGGCCTGGCGGATCTGCGTGTCGCGCAGCGCCTCGGCCGCGGCGATGTCCGCCATCTTCTTGATCATGGCGATGTCGGGCTTGCCCATGTTGGCGATGTAGTCGTTCTTGTCGCGGACCTCCTTGATGGTGAAGCTGACCACCTCGAGGCCCATCTTGTTCATGTCGTCGGCGCAGGTGTCGCGCATCTTCGACGCCACCATCTCGGGCTCCTTGACGATCTGCTCCACCGTCAGTTGCCCGACGATCCCACGGAGGTGGCCCTCCATCACGAGCCGGATCAGCCCTTCGCGCTCCTGCGGCGACTTCGTCAGGAACTGCTCGGCCGCCGTGCGGATGCTCTCGTGGTCGGACTTGACCTTGATCTGCGCGACCGCCTCCACCGTGACTGCCACGCCCTGCCGCGTGTACAAGTCCTGCTGCGGCGCGACGTCGAACGACATCAACTCCAGCGAGAGGTCGCGGCAGGACTGCAGCATCGGCACGACCATCTTCGCTCCGCCGGTGATGATGCTGGTGCCGCCGAAGCCGTAGACGATCAGCGCCTGGTTCGGCCCCACCTTCCGCAGCAGCCGCGCCCAGATCCAGAGGACGACGAACAGAGCTAGAACGGCTAGGATGACAATCGTGAGAACCTCGCCCATCCCTTCTCCTCCAGTGTTTCAGCTAACGCTCGACGCTCCGGTGGACCGCGCGACCCCGTCCGGCGTCAGCCCCCTTCGACGCGCTCGTCGCTCTCCCCGCCGAGGAAGCGGCCCCAGGGCTGCACGTAGGCGATCCCCTTCTCGTAGCGGACGATGACGACCTCGGCGCCGTGCCGGATGGGCAGCCCGTCGACGCTCCGGGCGCCGTCGCTGTGCCGCGAGCCGCCCATCGTGTAGACGATCTCGCCCACGCCCCCCGGCTCGATGGCGATGGTTACCCGCCCCAACTGGCCCACCACCTGGTAGTCCGCGGGATCCGGCGCCGCCGTGCCCGGCAGCAGCACCTTCACGAGGAACAGGAACACCAGCCAGCCGGCCAGCAAGCCCGAGGCCAGGGCGGCGATGACGCCGATCGGCAGGAAGACGCCGTAGACGGCGTGGAGGATGTAGCCCGCGCCGCCGAACCAGGTCAGGAAGGCCATCGCCGTCATCAGATTGAAGGGCGAAGCCGCGACGCTGGGGGCACCGCGTCCCTCGGCGCCCGCGTGCGCGGTCTGCCCGCCCTGCGCCGATCCGTCGGCCGCCGCCGCGTGACCCGCGCCGACGTCTGCGTGCCCGGCGGGCGCTCCCGCGTGGCCCACATCTCCGGCCGCGTGGCCGACCGCCCCGCCGGCGTCGCCGACGTGCACGCCGTGGTGCAGGCCGGGTACGTGGGTCACGTCGTGGGCGAGTCCGAGGGCGGCCGAGAGGAGGATGAACACCAACCCGACCAGGAAGCAGACGAGGTAGAAAGCTGCCAGCGCGTCTGGCACGGCGAACATCTCCACACCCCCCTCGGCTGGCATAGTCTCCGCCGATGGCCCTAGTGTGAGCCCTTGGCGGATAGATGTCAAGGTCGAGGACCGGCCGTGCGGTGCTCTCGTCATCCCGGGGTTGATCCCTGCACCCCTGAGCTACTGCGATTCCCCGGAGGCTGGCTAGGTTGACGGATAAACGCGGTGGCCCTATACTGGCAGCAGCCAGCCGGGACAGTCGGACCTAACCCTCCCGCTGGCAACTTGAGCGTGCTCGGCACGCGAGGGGCTGGAAGGTGCCGTGGAGACGACGGGGCTCGGCGTGGCTGGCGGGAGTGGCGCTCGCTCTCGCGAGCCTGCTTCCGGCGCTGACGCCGGGCGCTGCCGCGGCCGTCGTCATCGTCAGCCCGCCGGTCGTCAGCAACGTCACCGATACTTCGTTCAGTGTCTCCTGGGTGACGAACGTGCCAGCCGGGGGCTACGTCCGCTACGGCACGGCGGCTGGGCAGCTCACCGCCCAGCAACTCGACGAGCGCGGCGGCGACTACGCCGGCTACACCCACCACGTCAAGGTCGCCGGCCTGCTCGCCGGCACCAAGTACCTCTACGGTGTCACCTCGGGCGATGCTACTGCCGACTCCACGAGCTACTACCTGACCACCGGGCCGAGCGGTGGCACTCCGTCCGCGCCGACGCCAAACACGTTCTCGGGACAGGTCCGCAAGCCCGATGGCTCTCCGTCCGTTGGGGCGATAGTTTATGTCTACCTTCAGCACCAGCCGGGCACAAGCACTCAGGCTAACTCGTCGAAGCTGTCGACGCTGACGAACTCGACCGGCACGTTCGAGGTCGACGTGAGTCAGGCCCGGGGGAGCGGCGCTAACCAGACCTACCAGGGGTACTTCCAGTACGCCCTGAGTGGTGACAAGGTGTTCTACCAGGTCGAGGGGGGGATGGGCTACGGCGGCGCGGTCAACCGGGTGGCCTGGCAGTCCGTGGACACGAACACGACCTCGGCCGGCTCCAGCCCGGCCTCGGTGGACATCTCCCTGCCCTACGCTGATCCGCCGACGCCCACGCCAACCTTCGCGGCCACGCCCACGGCGACGGTCACCCCGGCCGGCCCGACGCCCACGCCGACCCCGCCGGCCACCCTCACAGCTGCGGCCAGACCGTCGCCAACTCCGGTGGCAACTACCGCGCCCACGCCCGCCGCCTCCCCCTCGCCTGTCAGGTCCCCGACCCCGCAGCCCGCAGCCGCACCACCGGCCACGGCTGCGCCTGGCCCATCGCCCCGGCCGACGGCCAGGCCGACCGCCGGCCTCCTCCGGCCGCCTCCGCCAGTCGGGCCAGTGCGGCCAACCGGAAGCCCGGTCGCCGGCTACGCTCAGAAGGCCACGCCGACGAGCCCCGGGCCAACCAGCACTCCCGTGGCAGCGCCGACGCCGGCCGGGCCGGCGGCCGCGTCTGTGGCCCCCGAGCACGTTCCGCCCTGGATCCTGGCGCTGATCACCCTCGCCGGCGTCCTGGTGGCTGCGGGGCTCGGCCTGGTGACCGTCGGCGTCGTCTCCGGCCTGCGCCGGCGCTCCGCGTAGCTCTCCGCTACCTCGGCTGCGCCGTCAGCTTGCACCAGATGGCGGGGGTGACGCTGCTCTCGGGGATGAGACACGAGCCTTTCGGCACCCGGTCGCCGGCCCGGAACTCGAAGGGGCCCACCTCCGGACGGTTGACGTCGAAGTACAGTCCGTCCGCGTCCAGCTCGTCTCCCTCGTAGCAGACGCTGATCTCCCGGAGCTCCTCGTCGCTGAACCGGTTCAGCCAGGCGTATCGTTCGCGGAGCTTCGTCGCCTCCGGCTTGGTCGTCGGCTTCGGCTGCCGTGGTCTTGCCATCGCTATGGAACCTCCCTGGCTATTGGGCGCCCGCGGCTTCGGGTGACGATACTCCCAGTAGCGGGCGCCGATCCCGCAGGTGCACGGGCCGTGCCAGAGATTGGGGGCTGGATGCCGGGGACTGGGGAAGGCTTACTTAGCCCCTGCCCCGCTGCTTGGGGTGCTCCAGCGCCGCCGGGTTGACGACGTTGGTCGGGCTGCCGGCCAGATAGCTGACGACGTTGTCGACCGGCGCCGCCGCGAGCCGGGCGGAGGCCTCGTGCGTGACCCAGCCGACGTGCGGCGTGAGCACCACGTTGTCGAGCCTCACCCAGGGGTTGTCGGCCGGGAGCGGCTCCTGGAGGTAGACGTCCAACCCGGCGCCCGCGATGCGGCCCTCGCGGAGGGCGTCGAGGAGCGCATCCTGGTCGACCACGGCGGCCCGGGCGGTGTTGATCAGGACGGCCGAGGGCTTCATCAGGTCGATCTCGCGCCGGCCGACGAGCCCGCGCGCCTCGGCAGAGTTGCGCACGTGGATGGTGACGGCGTCGGCCCGGCGCAGCAGGTCGTCCAGCCCGACCATCTTCACCCCGAGGGCCGCGGCGCGCGCCGGATCGTTCCGGAAGCTCCAGGCGATGACCCCCATGCCAAACGCCTTGCCGATTCGGGCGACCTCCGAGCCGATGAGCCCCAGCCCGACGACGCCGAGCACCTTGCCGCGCAGCTCGAAGCCGAGTCGGTGATACCAGACACCCTCCCGCACCTTGCGGTCGGTCAGGGCCACGTGGCGCGCCACGGCCAGCAGCAGCGCGATGGTCAGCTCGGCGACCGAGGTGGTCGAGGCCCCTGGGGTGTTGGTGACGACGACGCCGTGCCGGCTGCACGCCGGCAGGTCGAAGTTGTCCGTGCCGGTGCCCAGGATCGAGACGAGTCGCAGGTCGGGG
>Ga0315282_10015179_pt1 | contig 11397 bp, 11 predicted proteins | sample YL17G07_20_MG_FD_203693 | JGI IMG/M metagenome (GOLD analysis project Ga0315282, IMG submission 203693) | Sediment microbial communities from Yellowstone Lake, YNP, Wyoming, USA - YL17G07_20 | ecosystem: Environmental > Aquatic > Freshwater > Lake > Sediment | place: USA: Wyoming | collected...
GACCATTGATGGTGTTGTGCGCGCTACCAATATTCTGCTGGCTGGAAAGACATTCGTAGTAGCTGGTTATGGTTGGTGTGGCCGTGGCCTGGCAAGCCGGGCACGCGGTATGGGTGCCAACGTGATCGTAACAGAGGTTGACCCCCTGCCTGCATTGGAAGCAGTGATGGATGGTTTCAGGGTGATGCCGATGATCGATGCTGCCAGGATTGGTGATATTTTCGTAACCGTAACCGGGGACTTGAACGTGATCGACCGTTCTCACCTTGAGGTGATAAAAGATGGCGCCATTATCGCCAATTCGGGCCATTTCAATGTCGAGATTAACATTCCGGCCATGGAAGAGATGGCGGTAGGCAAACGGTTGGTACGCCCATTTGTCGAGCAGTATGATCTAAAAGATGGGCGGAGCATTTTCCTGTTGGGTGAAGGCCGCCTGATCAACCTGGCAGCCGCAGAAGGACACCCGGCGAGTGTGATGGATATGTCTTTTGCCAACCAGGCGCTCAGCGCCGAATATATGGTGAAGAACGGCGCAAAATTGGAAAAGAAAGTGTACAGCGTTCCAGATGTGATTGATCGTGAAATTGCCCGGTTGAAGCTGCTTTCAATGGGCGTCCTGATCGACACACTCACCGCCGAGCAGGTGAAATATCTTAACTCTTGGGAAGAAGGCACCTAAATCAAGATCCTTTCTTGCCCCTGAGATCAATTCGGATCCCAGGGGCAACTATCTTCTATTCTTGAAAATTCTTGGAGGTCGTCCATGAAAGTGGAAAAGTTCTATGTTTTCCTGACTCTTTTACTTATGGTAGTTGTGCCAGCCTGCAGTGCAGTTGCTCAACCTACGCCAACTCCCACGGTTGAACCACCGACTGCTACAGTAGTTTTACCTTCTGAAATACCCAAACCTACCTTCACCCTGGCGCCAACCGATACCTCTACTACCATTCCGTCTGCCACTTTATCGCCTCCTCCAACGGCAACCTTTACTCCGGCAGTCAATTATGCCCAATTTAAAATCCTATCGGTGAGCAAGGAATCATATGGTATGCTGCTGGGTTTCCAGATTCCTGGCTTGAAAGATCCTTTGATTACCAAGATCAACACCCAGTTATTCAAATGCACGGTGGATGCAAAATACCCGGAAAGGATGTTTTGTTCAGGTCCAACGCTTCCTCTAGATAAGTATCTTGACATCCTGTTTTATACTGAGGAGGGAGCAGATCCAATCTACACTGGACAATTGATCATCGCATCCAAAATTTTCGTGGCTCCAACTCCAGCCAACATTGATATGAATAATGCTTGCCCGGATGACTTGGCCTCTGTGAGCTGTGAAACAGAGCATCGCGTAGATAATGCGGGCAATCCCTGTATCGTCTCTACCTGTGTGAACCGCTGCGGATATTTATACAGCGTTCATACTTGCCCAGATTTGCCTTAACCAGGTTAGGAATTTGGTGGATATAAAATCCACCTTCGTAGAATCTCATTATTTTTGGACCTGCCCTATTGACCCTAAATATATCAGAGGAGAAAGATCTATGCAGATCAAACCATTTATTTTAAGTATGGTCTTGATTTTATCAATTGCGATTGCCGGATGTGCGGCTGCCACGCCGGCACCAATTGCGACTGCAGTTGCCACTGCTGTGCCGCCTGCTGAAACCCCTGTCCCTCCGTCAGCTACCCCTTTGCAACCCACTGCCACCCAGGTTCCCACAGAACCACCAACTGCGACTGCTACACCTTTACCCACCCTGACAGCTACCATAACCAATACGCCTACACCAACTGTAGATTTCACGAAGTTTAAATTGACGGCAGTCACCCAAAAACCTCAAACCGCCATGTCGTTGATATTTACGATCCCGGGTTTAAAGACTGCGGTTCAGGTTATGGTTGGCGGCAGCTCGTTTTATTGCCAGGTTGATGCCAAGTACCCCGATAAATTATTCTGCAGTGGTCCTGACCTGGTAGTCGATACTGAGTTGCCAGTGAGATTCATCGATACAGATGGTACCACCGTGCTTTATAAAGGGGTCATCTACATTCCGCAAAGTATATTAGGGCCAAAACTACCCGGCAATATTGATTGGGGCTTATGCCCGCAACGTGGTACCAATGTAACCTGCGAGACTGAAAACCGCCTTTGGTGGAATCCTCCTTGTGTTGTATCTACCTGTTATGATGCCTGTGGATATTTCTACAGCATCGATACCTGCACTCCGCAAAACTCGGTTCCTAAAAAGAAATAATGCGGTTCTTTAGGAATTCCAATGCTGAACTTCCGGATTTGGGGGTCTTGAGCGTGCGTAAGCACGCTCAAAACCCAAATCCGGAGCCTTCCACACTCTTCAGTGCACACTCTTCAGTGCATACTCTTCAGTACATACTCTTCAGTACACCCGAAGGGGTGACCGTAGGGGTGCCCGAAGGAGTGCGGAAAATCCCAATGAGCCTATTTTTTCCCTTCTACTTTTCAATCGTGATCGCTAAATATCGTAAAACTCCCCAGGATGCCAGGAATTCGTCCTGGGGACTCTGGTAAACAAGGTCCCCATCTACGACTGAAACGGTGGTTTCGTCGTAACCCGTTACGATGACGGTGTGTTCATAATTTGCGACGATGATCGTTTCACCGTCTGGGGTAATATATTCCACAGGTACACCTGGCCAGATATTGCCGATCACCCAGACCATTACAGGGCGCCCGCCGGCAATCTCAGTCTGCAGGCGTTTGAAAGACAGGTTCTGGGAGGAATGTGCTTTTAACCCATATTGCCGGAGCAGGGCAGCCACTGGGCCGGCGTATACACCGTATGAATCTGGAGGAAGCTGCCCCCGTGGGTCGCGGTAATTTCCCACAAAACCAGTTTCGGGGTTATTGGATTTGGGTAAATTATGCAGGAAATCTTTTTCGTTAATGTTAACCCCGAAAAAGGCTGCCAGATCAACAGCAGAACGCGCCTCACAATCGAGTGTATAAAGCTGGGGATGTCCGATCACTCCTTCGATTGATGTTTGCGGTGGCAACGTGGCTGTGGCAGTTTTGGGAGGGCGAGTCGGCTTGGGCTTGCTGGTTGCGGTAGCAGTACGGGTAGGTAAATGAGTTGGGGATGGGGTTCTGGTTGCGGTAGGGGTCAGGGTATTCGTGGGGGTTGGACTTGGTGTTTCGGTTGGCAGCGGGAGAAAAGGTGTGCGGGTGAGAGTACTGGTACTGGTGATGGTAGGGCTAGGGCTCTGTCTGGTCACGGAAGGGGAAGGGCTGGTAAGGTTGGCAGCGGAGACACTCGAAAATATTAACCCCGGGTTTGATAGGACTAGAAAACCCATCAGGGCAACTGCCAGGATACCCAATACAAAGGTGATGGCAATAATTCCTTGCCATGTAGTGGAGTGTGAGGCCATATCCTGTAATTATATTCCCCAACTAGGGTTTTGACACCACGATATCCATGTAGATCGGGTCGCCAAAAGGCTGCCCCTCGGGATTAATGGCCTGCCAGACGAGATGATATTTACCAGCTTCAGCCGGGGCAGTCACCACGATGCGAATGGTCGCCCGGCTTCCACTGCGCGCTGGATAGAGGGCTTGTTCTTTCAAAGAACCCAGGTCAGGGCCAGCGATCTGGCGCAGTTTATAATTCTCATCCCAGTTACAACTGCCAGAATTATCAACCTCCCAGCGTTTATCGATGGTCGATGATGGATCTACCACTGTGCCATCCGGGAAGGTCAGGTCTGAGACAAAATTCAATTGGTCTGTACAGGTTGGGGCTAAAGTCGCCTGTTCCTTTGGCCTGGTGGGTTTGGGGGTCGGGGTGATGGTGGCTGCCAGGGTCGGTGGGCGGAAAGGCGGGATTTCTGTTGTTTCTGGCGCCAGCCGGCTGGGGCGCAAGCTGCAGCCGGTTGCAAGCAGCCAGAGGCTCAGCAGGCACACGCAGATTACGCTTTTGATCCAAAATTTATAACAAGGCATTCCGCAATCCACCCCAAGGAAAGTTCAAAATGAGGGTCTTACAATGATTGAGCCGTAAGACCCTCATTATTTAATTAATAGCTATACTTCTCCATCATCGCCATCTTCATCTTCAACACTGAGCGGAATTGGAATTTCACCGCCTAAAGCCCTTTGGCGGATGGCGGCTTCAATTTCATTGGCCAGGTCGGGGTTCTGACGCAGGAATTCTTTGGCGTTCTCACGACCCTGGCCCAGGCGGATGTCTCCGTAAGAGAAGAAAGCACCGCGCTTGGTGATAATCTCAAACTGGGTAGCCAGGTCAATGATGTCGCCTACCTTGGAAATACCCTCGTTGTACATGATGTCAAATTCGGCGGTGCGGAAAGGCGCGGCCACCTTATTCTTGACGACACGCACTCGCACCCGGTTGCCGATGATCTCGGCGCCCATCTTGATCGATTGGACCCGGCGTATATCCAGGCGCACCGAGGCATAGAATTTAAGCGCTAGACCGCCGGAGGTGGTCTCGGGGTTGCCGAACATCACCCCGATCTTCTGGCGTAACTGGTTGGTGAATATAACGGCGGTTTTGGTCTGGTTGATGGCCCCAGAGAGTTTGCGCAGCGCCTGCGACATCAGGCGGGCTTGCATGCCCATGCTGGCATCCCCCATATCACCTTCAATTTCGGCGCGTGGCACCAACGCCGCTACCGAATCGATCACCACCACGTCGACGGCGCCTGACCGGACCAGAGTTTCGGTGATTTCCAGCGCCTGTTCCCCGGTATCGGGCTGTGAAACGAGCAGGCTGTTCACATCTAATCCCAGCCGGGCGGCGTATGCCGGGTCAAGGGCGTGTTCCATGTCGATGAATGCAGCTGTACCGCCCATCTTCTGAGCTTCGGCGACAATGTGGAGGCACAGGGTGGTTTTACCAGAGGATTCTGGCCCGTAGATTTCGGTGATGCGGGCACGCGGGATGCCGCCCACACCCAATGCAATATCCAACGACAGTGAACCGGTCGGGATCGTTTCAACTTGCAGGTGGTGCGCTTCGCCGAGGCGCAGGATGGAACCATCGCCATAGCGTTTTACAATATCTCCGAGAGCTTTGTCCAAAACCGCGCGGCGGGCATCAGTCTGCGGATTGGGGTTGGCAGGCAGGGGTTGAGCAGGTTGGGGGGTCTTACGAGCCATTTGTATACTCCTCTTAATTCATATAACTTGATTATATACGCTAACCTGGAAATGTCAGGTAATTTTTTTATAATTTTATTATAGTACATTTGTTCAATAGGTCAAGGGATATTAGGTTCATTGGGAATTCACCACGGGAATTCCCATTGAACCTCAGATTAAACAAGACCCTCATTCTTACATGAATAATCTACTTGACTCTTTCCCAGGAAGGGATAGAATCAACTTAGCGATGAGGCTCGCTAGAGAATAATCGAACCGCCGACCACGGCTGATAGCCTCTGTCTTGAAATATACCAGGACAGAGGTTTTTTATACCAGATTCGACATAATTCATATCCCAGGAGAAAGATTCTATGACCAGTATTGATATCGTACACGCCCGTGAGATCCTTGATTCGCGTGGCAACCCTACCGTTGAAGTTGAAGTCAGTATGGAAAGCGGCGCGTTTGGCCGGGCGGCTGTTCCCTCCGGGGCTTCAACCGGCGTCCATGAAGCCTTAGAGTTACGCGACGGTGATAAAAACCGGTATAGTGGTAAAGGCGTTCTAAAGGCCGTTGAACATGTCAACAAGGAAATTGCCGACGCGATCATTGGCATGGATGGATTAGACCAGTCCGCAGTAGATAAAGCCATGCTTGACCTGGATGGCACCCCAAACAAAAGCAAGCTCGGCGCTAATGCCATCCTGGGCGTGAGCCTGGCTGTGGCGCGTGCAGCGGCTGACGAAGTCGGGCTGCCGCTCTACCGCTACCTGGGCGGCGTGACTGCCAAGTTACTGCCGGTACCGATGTTCAATATCCTCAATGGGGGCGTACACGCTAACTGGCAGGGCACCGATTTACAGGAGTTCATGATCGCACCGGTGGGAGCGCCCAACTTTCGCGAAGCCTTGCGCTGGGGCAGCGAGGTCTATCACGCCCTCAAAGGAGTGTTGAAGAGCGCTGGATACACTACTGGTGTGGGTGACGAAGGCGGTTTTGCCCCGGCGCTGAAAACCAACGCCGAGGCGGTTGAGGTGATCCTCAAAGCCATTGAAAAAGCCGGTTACAAACCTGGCGAGCAGATTTCCATTGCCCTTGACCCGGCATCCAGCGGTTTCTACGAAGACGGTTTCTATAATCTGCGCACCGAAGGTAAGAAAGTGACCTCTGCTGAGATGGTCGAAATGTATGCCTCGTGGGTCAAAAAGTACCCGATTGTGGTCTTAGAAGATGGACTGGCGGAGGATGATTGGGACGGTTGGAAGCTGCTTAACCAGACTATTGGAGACAAGATTGAGCTGGTAGGCGACGACCTGTTTGTCACCAACGTCGAACGCGTCGCACGCGGTATACGCGAAAACGTCGCCAATGCCGTGCTGATCAAGCTCAACCAGATTGGCACGCTCAGCGAAACCATTGCCACTATCGAAATGGCGCGCAAAGCCGGTTGGGGTGCAATGGTTTCCCATCGCTCTGGTGAAACCGTCGACAGCTTTATCGCCGACTTCACCGTCGCTATGAGTACCGGCCATCTCAAGACCGGCGCTCCCTGTCGCGGCGAACGAGTAGAGAAATACAACCAGCTGATGCGTATCGAAGAAGAGTTAGGAGAGGCAGCTATTTACGCGGGACGTAAAGCTTTCGTGCGATAACCGCTTCAAGACTCTCAACTCAGGGGCCGGAGGGATATTCTCCGGCCCCTATTTACAAGGGAATCGTAATGCCTACAACCATTATCTTAGTGCGTCATGGACAGACAGATTGGAACCGGGTTGAACATTTTCGAGGACGGTTCAATGTTCCCTTGAATGCAACCGGCTTAAAACAGGCAGACCGGGTAGCCACACGCATATCTTCCCAATGGAAACCGGCAGCAATTTTCTCCAGTCCTTTAATCCGTGCGATGCAAACGGCGGCAACCATTGCGAAGAAATTTCATCTTACTGCGCTCACCGCAGATGGATTGATCGATGTCGATTACGGCAAGTGGCAAGGATTGACCCCGGAAGAAGCCAGAGAGCAGTGGCCCGATTTACTTACGAATTGGTACGAACACCCGGAGGTTGTTAAAATTCCGGGCGGCGAAACCCTTGCACAGGTCAGCAGCCGCGCCATGTCTGCCCTCAAAGAGGTATCCTGGCTGCACCCTGATCAAGAAATCGTACTGGTCAGCCACACGGTGGTGAACCGTTTGATCCTTCTAGGAATTTTGGGTTTGAGGATTGAGCGTTTCTGGCATCTGCGCCAGGAACCCTGCGCGATTAATGTCATCGAAAAATCTGAAAAAGATTTTACACTGGTGTCTATGAATGATACCTGTCACCTATTATAGGGATAAGATATTTTCTTACCTGCCTCAAGAAGCAGAAGCTACCTTGTCGGAACATCATTCAAATTTCCATTGGTCAAACTTTGTTGCTTTTTTTGCTTGACTCGCGATTGAGATTTGGATTAAAATTATCGTATAAATAGTAAGCGATGAGGCTCGCTAGGTTTTAACCGAACTGCCAAGCTCATTGGATGACAGCCTCTGTCGGTGAAGAAATTCACCAGGCAGAGGCTTTCTGTTTGCAGAGATATATATTTTAAAGCTGAGGCAAATAACATGTCTGAGGATTCGGATGTCTCCAAACGATCTGCGGTCAGGAATAGTGCGCTCAGATTCGTTCTACTGGTCGGCATCTTGAGCTTTTTTGCCGATTTTACGTATGAAGGTTCGCGGAGCATTCTTGGTCCATTCCTTGCGACCCTTCAAGCCAGTGCATTTGTGGTAGGCATCGTCTCAGGTTTGGGGGAGCTGCTGGGATATAGCCTGCGGCTCGTCTCAGGCAGGCTGGCGGACCGGACCCAGAAATTCTGGCCAATCACGATCTTCGGGTATATTATCCAAATGTCTTCTGTGCCGCTCCTCGCTCTGGCAGGGAACTGGCAGATGGCAGCCATACTGATTATTTTGGAACGTGTTGGTAAAGCCACGCGCAACCCGCCACGAGACGTGATGCTTTCACATGCCGGCAAGCAAATCGGTTTTGGGTGGGCATTTGGCGTGCACGAAGCTCTGGATCAATTAGGGGCATTGTTCGGACCGTTGGCGGTAGCCGTCGTGTTGGCGGCGCGGGGCGATTATCGCCTAGCATTTGCGGCTTTAGCTATCCCCGCAGTAATCAACTTGAGTCTCTTGATGCTGGCGCATCGAATCTATCCTCATCCTGAAGATATGGAAATGAATGTGCCGAATGTGCAGATGCATGGCCTGCCACGTATTTTTTGGCTATATCTTACGGGTGCAGTCCTCGTAGCAGCCGGCTTTGCTGACTTTCCTCTCATCGCCTATCATTTCTCACAAGCCTCTGTCGTCACGCCGGGTGTCATTCCTGTATTCTATGCCGTGGCAATGGGAGTTAGCGGTGCTGGTTCGTTGGCGTTTGGACGACTATTTGACCGTTTTGGTTTTTGGGTCTTGATTGTTTTGACGATCATTACCGCGCTTTTTGCGCCGATGGTGTTTCTCGGTGGTTTTTGGCCGGCACTTATCGGCATGGCATTATGGGGTTTGGGCATGGGAGTACATGAGTCGATTATTCCTGCGGCCGTTGCACCGATGGTACCAATGGAGCGCCGCGCCTCCGCGTATGGACTGTTCACAGCCGGGTACGGCATCTTCTGGTTCCTGGGCAGCGCAGGTATCGGGTTTCTATACGGCATTTCCTTGCCGTCCTTGATTGCTTTTTCAGTCATTCTGCAATTAGCAGCAGTGCCCTGGTTTTTTATGGTTGCCAGGCAAACCCGACGCAGTCATGTGTGAGCTTATCAACAGGCAGAGATAGAATATTTCAGGTTGAATGCTAACTTTATTTTGATGGTTTAGCTTTAAGAGAAAGAATGTTGACGTATTATTGCCCGAATTGTTGGACGATTGTGACCGAGACAGATAAGATCTGCCCTAATTGTGGCTACATTTTGGAAGAATTCGAAAAAATGGATTACGAAGATAAGTTGCTGGCCGCCCTGCATCACCCGGTCCCAGAACGTCAGATCATGGCTGCACAAATCCTCGGAGACCTCAAAAGCCAGCGGGCTCTGCCGGAGTTCCTGAAAATCATTATTGGGGGAGAACAAGATTATTTCTTCCTTCGATCCATTCTCATGGCGACTGCCAAGGTGAACCATCCCGATCGCATACTCATACTTGAAGAAGCATTCCGACATTCCTCCACATTGGTATCGAAGCTTGCGATTGAACTCATCGATCAGATAAAAGCGAATGGTTCATCTGGGGAATGGGACCAACATACCGGATAATTGTCTATGGTGCTTTTGTTCTGAATAACGCCCAGACCCGCAGCCAGAATATAACGCAGACCCTCCTCAACCGGCCACTCGTTTTCCGCCAGGTATTTTCTTCATCCGCTAAAACTCATCCATCTGGTGCGTAAATTTTTCGGGCGGCAAACCGGTAAAAAAAGTCAGAGTACGCAGCCAGGCAGCATGTTCATCTGGCGTGAGCTGTTCATCTCGATAAGCCCAATTGTGCTTGCGAATGTATTCCAGCATCTGGGCTCGCTGTGTCTCCAATCGCTGGATCGTCTCAGTGATCAAAAAGTCACCTGAATACGGATACTGCTGGCCAAAACATTCCAATCCAACTTTTAAGTGCTTCAAGCAGACTCCGCTGGAAAGCTGGTAGGTCTCATAGATCGTTCCGTGCTGAGTGCTCAATTCTTCGAATAAAGTTGAAAGTGTATTCTTCGCGGCTTGGTCCATCAGGTCACACACCGGACAGCGTCCTTTGGGTTCCAATGCTGCGGTATTTCGGCCTTGATCCTTACCAAAGCCAAATATTTCCATTATGGATCGGGTATTTCGCCGTGCCTTTTCTCCGCGCTCTAACCGTTTCAAATCCTGACTGGCATTTTTTACCAGAAGCTCATAGATCATATTGACGCCCAACATTGGACCACTGCTCATCATTTCCTTGGCAACCAGCATGCGAGTATGCTCTGGGCAAAAACCGTAGGCGTCATTGATCGGTTTGCGGGCAGCCGGATCGTTCACATTTTCCCAGAGAAAAGAATCGATGGATTGGATCGCGGCCTCATGTTCGAGCCGGCAAACCGGGCAGCCGCGCTCTTTCATTGCTTCTTCCAGCTTCACAATCGTCAGTGCAAATGCCATTATGACTACCTCACAAAAAAAGCTTCTACTGAAATGGTTCCTCAGTAGAAGCTATCAGTCGGGTGACGTTTTAAGCGAGCTTCATCGCCTCTGTATTTTTTCCTGGGTTAAATTATACTCCGAATCCATCATGTTACCTTTCTTTCTCTGTTTTTTTCTGTCAATGTTTTTCTTGACACTTTGATAAACAAAGGCTTAAAATAATCCCATATTAAAAAGTAAGCGATGAGGCTCGCTAAACCTTCCATAGGGAGACCGCCAGTAAATGGCTAACAGCTTCTACCCAAGTAATTGAGGTGAAGCTGTTTTTTTATGATAAGCCCATGATGGATAAGAATATGTTTCTTTATGTATACATCATGCCTGCTCTGGAAAAGCCAGGTTGCCCAATTTGTCGTGTTAAAAACATGGCAGAAGAACGTTATTTGGGTAACCTGATCTATGAATATGTGAATGATTATGAAACACGCGAAAAAATTATTGCGTCCCTTGGTTACTGCCCTAAACATGCCTGGCAAATGGGATTGATGGAAAACGAAATAGATGGGGATGCTACGGGGAACAGCATCATTTATGAAGACCTGGTCAAAGTTGTGTTGAGGCCATTACGGCAATACGAAAAAGAATATAAAGCCATAAAAAACAATAATGGATCTAGGATTGTTAATTGGTTAAAGGGATTGTGGAAGCAATCAATTGATCATCCAAATGAACCCTATGGATCCATGATCAGAAGCACATGCCGCGTTTGTCAAATAGGCGAGGACAACGAAAAGTATTATCTTAAACGGGTGTTAGAAGATTTTTCTCAAACAGAATCTGAGCTAAGGGATAAATACCTTTTATCGGATGGTTTTTGTTTTCAGCACTTCCGCCAGGCGTTGTTAATTCAAACTATAGCAGTAGAAAGTGGTGTTCAATTTCTCGTCCAACAGATGCTTGAGACTCTCCCCAAACTCGCCCACGATCTCCGTGAATATACAGATAAACATGCCTTCGACAGGCATGCGGAAGCAATGACTGCAAAAACCGGAGCAAGGCGCACAGGTTAACCGGAGTAAGGCGCACACCTT
>Ga0315282_10015180_pt1 | contig 11396 bp, 8 predicted proteins | sample YL17G07_20_MG_FD_203693 | JGI IMG/M metagenome (GOLD analysis project Ga0315282, IMG submission 203693) | Sediment microbial communities from Yellowstone Lake, YNP, Wyoming, USA - YL17G07_20 | ecosystem: Environmental > Aquatic > Freshwater > Lake > Sediment | place: USA: Wyoming | collected...
CTCTGCCCCTGATACGAACGACACCGGGTCTGGACCTCCGTCCCCCTGTTCTGTTCCTTCCCAGAGAGACCGTCGTGCGCCTAAAGCCGGCGGAGGAAGCGGCATGCGGAAGATACGTCGCAGCAGTAAAGGCGGCGCTGGCGGCAAGCGTATGAAGGGGTGAATGCTGCGCCCGCCGTCAGATCGCCTCAAAGCCCTGCGGCGTGACCTTCACCGGACTATTTCATCCACGACAGCGCCAGCTTCGGGTCCACGTTCCCGCCGCTGATGACCAGGACCACGTCGCCGCCGAATTCCGGCTTCTGCGGGTCATGCTCAGGGTTATCAAGGGCGCCGTTCATCCACGCGGCCACGGCCACGGCGCCGGAAGGCTCGACCAGCAGTTTCATCTCGGCCAGCAGCCACGTCATGGCTGCGCGCACCTGGTCGTCGCTCACCGTGACCACACCCTCCAGGCACTTCTTCAGGATCGGGAAGGTCAGGTTGCCGGGGCTTGTGGCGCGCAGGCCGTCGCAGATGGTCATCGGCGAATCAATGCTCACCGGTTCGCCCAGCGCCAGCGACTGCTGCGTGTCGTTGGCTTCCTCGGGCTCGACGCCCATGATCCGGCCGGTAAAGCCCCGCACACGCAAGGCGGCGGAGACGCCGGCCATCAGCCCGCCGCCGCCGACCGGCCCGGCAACAAGGTACAGGCGGCGAGTCTTGGAGGGCATGCCCATCCACTGGTCCATGGTCTCCGCTCCCAGGCTGCCCTGTCCGCAGATGATGCGCTTGTCGTCGTAGCTGGGAAGCACCTCGCGCCCGTTCTGCTTGGCCAGCTCGTATGCTTTCGCCTTGCGGTGCTCCGTCGTGTTGCCGTGGAAGATCACCTCGGCGCCCAGCGCCTGCACGCGCGCAACCTTCACTGGACTGGCGCGCTCGGGCATCACGACGGTGCACGGGTACGGCTGGCCGCGCTCCTGCACGCCCAGTTCGCGGGCAGCGAAGGCCACCGCGGCCCCGTGGTTGCCCGAACTGTACGCGATAACGCCGCGCGCTCTGACTTCGGGGCTGCATGCTGTGAGCGCGTTGAACGCGCCGCGGACCTTGAACGAGCCCGTGCGCTGCAGGTTCTCGGCCTTGATGAACACCCGGCGCCCCCCGCGCTCCAGGCCCTCCGCGCGCAGCAATGGAGTGCTAATGATGAACGCCTTGATCCGGTCGCGCGCGGCCCTGAAATCCTCGCCTGTAGGTTGAAAACCGTTCTCTTCCATCTCGGCCCTCGCATTGGCAGTTCGTCAATGGCACTGTGAATAGCCGCATTTTTCGTCCGGTCAACGGCATTTGCACGCAAGCGGCCTTTGTGTTCTACTGAGCGCACGCTAGGGAGGGACCCGCGATGACAGTTGACGACATCAAGGCCTGGACGCTCATCCACGTCTGCGGCAGGTTGCGCGGCCAGTCCTGGCACACGACCATCCCCGCCTTCTGCCAGACGATGCGCTGCGGAGACTGGGTACTGGCCTCCGACGCCCTCAGATCAATGGTGGACTCCGGCCTGGCCCTCATCTACAGATGGATCCCCGACGGCGGCTACGCCTCGCGCGTGCCCGTTTCTGCCGCCTCGGTTGACGCCGTGATCTTCCACGGCTCGTTCCTGATAGCGCCCACGCCCAAGGCACGCGCATTGTTCGAGAAAGTCTGCGCGCAGACAGCGTCTTCGGCAGACCGGAAGGTATAGCAGGGCAATCCGGGGACAAAACTCGGCCGCCTGCTGTCCCCGAGCTCTCCCGTCAATACTTCCCCAGTTCCTTCGCCAGGGCGACAATGCGGCGAAAGCCCTCCAGGCTCACGCTCTGCGGTATCGAGTGGTCCGACGAGAAAATGTAGCCGCCACCGTCTTTCACCACCGGCAGGACCTGCCGCATTTCGGCTTCGATGGCGTCCAGGTCGTCCCACAGCACGGCGTTGATCCCGCCGTGCAGGACGAGCTGCCTGCCGTAGGTCTTCTTGATGTGGACCGGGTCCATGCCGGCTTTCACTTCCAGCGGGTTCAGGGCGTCCACCCCGATCTCGATCAACTCGGGGATGAACGGGTTCACGTCGCCGCAGGAATGCAGGTGCACCTTGATGCCCTTGGCGCGCGCCCAGTCGCACGCGCGCTTGTGGACGGGTTTGAGCAGCTCGCGGTACATCTTCACCGAGAAGAACTGGCTGTGCTTGTAGCCCATGTCGTCGGGCCACGAGACGCAATCGAACCGGTAGCCGCCGTCCCAGACCATCTGCAGCAGCGCCAGGTTCACGTCCAGGAAATGGTTGAACATATCCACGCACCACTCCGGCTCTTCCACCAGCGCCAGCAGCAGCCGCTCGGTGCCGACCGTCCACGAATGCGCCACGTCGAAGCCGAACCACAGGCCGCCCTGGATCCAGTAGCCTTTCTTGCGCCAGTCCTTGTAGTTCTTCTCGAGGGCGCTGAAGTTCACGCGGTCGCGGCTCGGGGCCATGCGGGCTTTGGCATCCTGCCACGAGGCCGGGTCTTTGACTTTGAAGTCCAGGAACTCCGGCACGCCGCCGACGTGCGTCCAGTTCTTCTGCGTCGCGCCCCACACCGTCGTGTAGACCTTGTACTCCGGCGTTTCCTCGAGCGTCTTCACGTCGTAGCGCGGGCTGTTGTCCACGCCGATGTGCGCGACGTGGTCTATGTCGAAGAAGTCCACCCAGTCAACGCCTTTCGGCAGGCCTTCGCGCTGCCAGCGCTCGATCGTCGCGCCCCACGGGGCGTCAACGATGGGCACGCGGTCGGCGTCCTTGTGCGCGTACATGCGGCTGAAACGTTCGTGCGTGTTCATGCTTCCCTCCGCTCTCGGGAAGGCCGTATGCTCCCCGGCGTGCCGCCGCGCGGCAACGTTTTCATCCGTTACTCCACCAGCACCAGCCCGTAGTAGTTCTGCGCGCAGGCCTGCGACGTGACGACCTCGATGGGGAAGCCGGCCGCGCGCGCCGTCGCGAAGACGTCAATCCCGCATGCTTCCATGGCCGGACGGCTCTCATCAGGGTGCCGGCACGCGCCTTCCAGGTCGCACTTGCTGCACAGGCTGCACGGCCCGCACGCATACGCGAAGGCCCTGTAGAAGCCCGCCAGGAACACCTCGCGTTCCAGCGCGGTCACGATGCTGCGGATGTCGCTCGTCCGGTCGCCGTGGACCAGGATCGCGCTGCGGTACTCGTCGAGAATCCTCCGCGTGCGCTCGGGCGTCGGCGAATACGGCGGGCAGTTGCGGCTGGAGGCGTACGCGCCACAGCCGAACTGGCATTTGAGCCGCACCCATTCCGCCGTGAACACCCGGCTCGTGTGGACGAGTTTGGCGTCCTTCGCGCCAAGCTCAACCGCGCGCCGGAGAAACTCCTGCCTGCCGCGTGCTTTCGCCGTCATCGTCGCCTCCTGCGCTTTTTTCATCCCGCCCCAAAAGTCACTTCGCGCCCAGCGCCGCCACGTACTTGCCGTTCACGCCGACAATGCGCTGGCCGGTGATGACCAGGTTCCCCAGCGGCCCGACCTTCGAGTCCCAGGCATACGCTGCCAGCGCCGTGCCCGTGCGGGCATCCAAAAGCTGCACGTTGCTGACGGTCGGGAGATACAGCATCCCGCCGGAGTAGCCTGGCTGGGCCAACAGGCGCCTGTTTCCCAGCGAGTACTCCCACGCGACCTTGCCCGTCGCCAGCGAGACGGCGGTGACGGTGTTGTCCGCCGCGATAGCGTTCCCGTCGCACAGCCCAGCCAGAAACCGGGAGTCCAGCAGCTCCCGCGACCAGCGAATCTGCCCGCTTTTGCGGTCGAAGCCAATGACGCCCGCCGCGTCCTTCGGCATCAGGACCACGACGTCCTCGCCGACGACAGGCGAACACGGGCCGCGCGCGTTGAGCTTGAGCATGCGCGGCAGGAAGGAACTCGCGCCCGAGTTGCCGGCTTTCAGGTCCTCGCTGCGCATGCGGGGATAGCCGGCCAGCCACAGCACCTCCCCGGTGAACGCGTTCAGCGCCGCCAGGCTGCCCAGCCCCGTGGCGCTGTAGATGACGCCGCCGTCCGCCGCGGGCGGCCCCAGTTGCATGCTGCCCCGGTACATCGCGTATTGCTTGTTGTCACGGCTGCGGTTGCCGTCCTCAGACACGCGGATGCCTGTGACGCCCCTGGCGAGCGGACGCTTCCAGCGCAAGTCGCCGGTCTCCGCATCCAGCGCGGCGACGCCATGGACGTTCACGCCGCCCCGCCCGGCGCCCTCGGCTTCCGCCGGCTCTTCCAGATACACGGCAATCGCCAGGCCGTAGGCGATAAGCGGATCGCTCAGCCAGACCGTCTTCTTCAGCGCCGGGCTGATCTCGCTGCTCCACAGCACCTTCCCGTCGCTCGCCCGGAGACACCGCACGCCGCTTTCGTGCCCGACAAGAACGCGCAGGTGGATACGGTCGGAAGCCGCGGTCGGGCAACTGATGGGGAAGCCGGTGAACTTGTCGTGCCACAGGCTCCCCGACGAATTCCACGCTTGCCGCCACAGCAACTGCCCGCTGTCCAGGTCGAAGCAGTTCACGCTCTCCAGAGCGCTCACCACGGCCCGGCCGCCGGAGATCGCAGGATACGGTTGCCAGTGCGCCCGCACGCTGTCTTCAGGCCAGTAACGCTGCGCGGACTCCGCGGCAGCCGACTTCGCCAGCGCGCCCGACCACGCCACGCCGCCAGGCGTTGGCGCGGGACCGTACGCCGCGGGGCCGGTGCGGCGCATGCTGCCGCCGAACGTCTCGGTCTGAAGCACCGCAATCTCCCTGGCCGCGCCCAACGTGGCCCACGCGATCTTCGATTCCACGTTGAACGCGTACTCGCCCGCGCTGATGGTCCGGCCGCCAAGCTTCAGCGTGGCTTTAGCCTGTGCGGCGCGCAGGCGCGAAAGCATCTCACGCGCAGCGGTGATCTGGCCGTCGAGCAGCAGTGCGCGCGCGAGCTTGGCCATGATGAGCGGCTCGGAGAGCCCGCCCAGGAGCGTCCCAGGACCGCCGCCGTCCGGAGCCGTGGGAGCGGCAGGCGCTCCGCCCGCCGTGCTGGAGGGGCGCGCAGTGCCGTAGTCGCGCAGCAGCATACGAAACACCGCGGCGGCCTGAGCATACGCGCCGTTGTCGAGGTAGAGGTTGCCGGAGTGGTTGAGTGCCCTGGCCGCGGCGGGCGTCAGGTAATGCTCCCATGCCATGGCCTCGAGGTCCAGCGTGCCGCCGTGGCTCCTCGCTTCGCGGTAATGCTCCTCCGCGCCGCGCGCCATGGCCTGCCGGTAGAGCGCCAGCGGCTCGCCCGCCAGGTGCGCCAGCAGCGCCCGGAGGTATTCGCGCAATCCGACGTAGCGCGGGGTGAACTGCGAATCGTCCACGCGCAGGAGGGAACCGCCGCTGGTGCGCATGAGCAGGTCCACGCTGTGCACTGCCGCAACAATGTCCGCCTCGTTGCCGCCCTCCAACTGGCGGCGCACGGCATCCACAGCCAACTGCCGCTCATGGTTGACGGCCACCTCCGGCGCTTCCGGGCGGTAGTTCCTCGCGTAGGCGACGCCGCGCAGCGCGTACTTGCGGACGGTTTCGTTCTGGGGGAACTCCCGCAGCGCGCGTTCGAAGAACGGCTGACACGACAGGCTGGCGGCATAGTCCTGCCTGAGGATGCCGCGCAGACACAGCGCGGTGCCGGTGTCCGCGGCGAAGGGGAACCGCGCGGCGAAATCGCGCGCCAGCGCGTCAGCGGCCGTGGTCTCGGCTGCGGCCAGCAGCACCCCGAACCGTTCCTCCGTTTCCTGCCAGATCGCGCTCGCGTTCGGCGGCGTGGCGTCGCGCGCGCCGTCTGGCGCAAGCCGCCGGCGTGCCTCGCGGACTTCCGCGGCATAATCCTCGTTGTCCGGGGACTCCGCGCTGACTTTCCCGTACGCCGCCAGCGCCTCGGCGGTCCTGCCCGCCTCTTCATACCTGCGTGCCAGCTCCAATTGCGCTTCGGCGCCGCGCCAGCCCGCGGAGGGGAGCGGGTAGAGTTCGCACAAGCGCCGCAGGAGCTGCTCGCGAAAGCCAAGGTCGTTGCGTTCGAGGCGCAGATGGAACCCGAGAAGGCCCCTGCGGTCGTCGCCGCGCGCCAGCTTGAGCTTGATGGTGTTCCGGCCCTGCAGCATCTGGACCGGGATGGGATACAGGACTCCTCTGCCGCTCTCCTGAATGCGCTTGTACGGCTGCAGGTGCTCGACTAAGGAATTGTTGACGTAGACCAGCGCGCGCGCGGCCGACTCGAACCAGAGCAACGCCGGCCCGCCCACCGGCCAGTCAACCTGCGTCTGTACGAACACCAGCCCCTCGCTCTTGCGGCGGAGAATATCGCCGAGGTCCACGCTAGAGCCGTCCTCATCCTGCGGGCGCGCCCAGAGCGTCGTCTGCAACGCGCCCCAGTCGTCACTGCGTTCGGCCTCGAGGCTCCCGCGCTGCTCAAACTGCTTGCGTCCGGGATCAGCGACCGGCCCAAACACCAGCCAGGTAGGCGGAGCGCCCGCTTGGGCGGCGGCAAGGTCGTCGAGGGACTGCTGCCAGCTTTCGCGCTGCTCCAGTTCGGGGAGGCCGTCGGGCATGCTGTAGACCGCACCGCCAGCCCAAGTCCGCGGGGCAGCCTCGAACCAGACGAGAGATGACAGCAGCAGAAACCAGCCTGTAACGCGCCGCATGACTGAGACTGTAATCCCAGTGCGCGGTTGTGGAAGCGTCTTTCGGCACGACGTGGCACGGGCGGCCTGTGCCAGCTCGGCCGCATCCCGCGCCCGTGGTTTATGGGCAGGATGCCCATGCCACGCGCGCCCTGCCGGGGTAGTCGGTCATTGTGGCGCAACCTGTCAGGGTGCGCTATGGGCTGCGGGGAGCGACTGCATGGACATGCGTTATGCGTTCCTGGCCGGATGCGTGCTGCTCCTCGCGGCGGCCGCGAGCGGCGCGGCACGAGCGGCGGAGGAAACCGTTTTCCACGTCGCGCCTGATGGCAACGATGCGTGGTCCGGAACGAAGGCGGCGCCAAACGAGAACAGGAGCGACGGGCCGTTCGCCAGCCTGAGCGCTGCGCGCGACGCCGTCCGCAAGCTGAAGGCGCAGGGCCCGCTCACGCAACCCGTGCGCGTGCTCGTCCGCGGCGGGCGCTATGAGCTCGCCGAGCCGCTCGTGTTCACGGCTCAGGATTCCGGCACGGAGAAGGCGCCGATCATCTACGCGGCGTGCCCCGGCGAGAAGCCCATCGTCAGCGGCGGGCGGCGCATCACCGGCTGGAAGCAGGCCGAGCGCGGACTCTGGACGGCCGAGGTGCCGGAGGTCAAAGAGGGGAAGTGGTCTTTCCGGCAGCTCGTGGTGAACGGCGAGCGGCGTTTCCGGCCGCGCCTGCCCAAAGACGGTTTCTACTTCGTGAAGAGCCTTGCCGGCATCGCCTTCAACGTGAAGTACGACACGCCGATGAAGAAGTTCGAGTTCAAGCCGGGCGACATCAACGCCAAGTGGACCAACCTGAACGATGTTGAGATCGTCGCGCTGCATTTCTGGGTGGACACGCACTTGCTCGTTGAAAACGTTGACGAGGCCGCGAACACGGTGACGCTGGCCAAGAGCAGCCGCCGCAAACTCACCGACGACTACACGAACAAAGGCGCGCGCTACTACGTGGACAACGTCTTCGAGGCGCTTGATACGCCCGGCCAGTGGTACCTCAACCGCACGGCCGGCACGCTCTACTATCTGCCCAAGACCGGTGAAGACATGGCCAAGGCCGAAGTGATTGCGCCGCGCGTCCCGAGCCTGGTGCGTTTCGAGGGCAACGCGGACGCCGGCCAGTTCGTCGAGCACATCGAACTGCAGGGGCTGACGTTCGCCGATAACGCCTGGGACCTCGGGCCCAAGGATGCCGGCGATTCGCAGGCCGCGGCAAGCGTCCCGGGCGCGGTGTTCGCTCAGGGCGTCCGCAACTGCGCCGTCCGCCAGTGCAAGCTTGAGAACCTGGGGACGTACGGCATTGAGCTGGGGCGCGGGTGCAGCAACGTGACAATCGTTGGCAACGAACTGGCACACCTGGCCGCGGGCGGCATTAAGGTCTCAGGCGGCGATGCCAAGTCGCCCGAGGCGCAGCGGACGGGCAACTCTCGTCTCACCGACAACGAAATCCACCACCTGGGAGAAGTGTTCCACAGCGGCGTCGGCATTCTCGTCCAGCACAGCGCGGGCAACACCGTCGCGCACAATCATATCCACCATCTCTACTACACGGGCATCTCGGTCGGCTGGGTGTGGGGCTATGGACCGAGCGTCAGCCGCGACAATAAGATTGAGTTCAACCACATCCACGATGTCGGGCAGAAACTGCTCTCCGACATGGGCGGCATCTACATGCTCGGCGTCTCCCCCGGGACGGTCGTGCGCAACAACCTGATTCACGACGTGGACTCATGGGGCTACGGCGGCTGGGGCATTTACACCGACGAGGGCAGCACGGACATCCTCATCGAGAACAACGTCGTCTGCCGCACGAAAAGCGGCGGGTTCCATCAGCACTACGGCAAGGAGAACATCGTCCGCAACAATGTGTTCGCTCTGGCGCGCGAGGAGCAGATCGCGCGCTCGCGCATGGAGCAGCACGTCAGCTTCACGTTCGAGCGCAACATTGTGTACTTCAAGGAAGGCCCGCTGCTGGGCAAGAACTGGAAGGACGACAAGTTCAAGTTGGATAACAACGTCTACTTCAACGCCGGCGGCAAACCCGTGACGTTCCCGGGCGGGCTGAACCTGGAAGCGTGGCAGAAGCGCGGCTGCGACGCGCACTCGATCATTGCCGATCCGCTCTTCGTTGACCCCGACAAGGGCGACTTCACGCTCAAGCCCGATTCGCCCGCGCTGAAGCTGGGCTTCCAGCAGATTGACCTATCGGCGGTGGGAACGCGGGCGAGGTGACGAGTGACACGTTCAGGGCATTGGTCCTTGTTCGCTCCACTTACTCACGTCGTTGGGATGAGTTGGCGACAGGCTTCCGATGCGCTGGCTCGCCGCGGCTGGCGGCGGGACCCGCTTTCCGCTGTGCCCGCGCCTTCGCGCTCCGCACGCCGCGCCGCTTCCGAAGCTTCGCCAGCGCCTCAAGCCGCGCGAACGCCACGTCCAGCGTCTTGAGGCGCCTGTCCATTTCGTCTCGCACGCGGCGGCAGCGCGCTACTTCGTCCTCTTGTCCCAGCAGCAGCTTATTCATCCTTCCTCCGGATGTTCTGGCCCAGCGTTGCCCACGGGATCGTCTCCGGCGACACAAGCAGCGGCGACCGCCAGCCCCGGCTCCGGTTGAGATTCTCCAATCTCCGCTGAACCTCCACGTTGGCCAGATGCGCGCGGTTCCACGTCAATAAGTAGTCTACCCGATGAACGGTGGCAAACGCCAGTTGGATTGCGTCGCAAAAGCTTCGCGGCAGGGACAAGTCCGGTTTCCAGAAACACGGCAGCGCAGCGTCTGACTTCAGAGGTTTCGGTGAGGAACGTCAGCCGCCTGACCGCCGCAAGCGCAGCGGCCTTGTCCCGGTAGTCGCCCTGGGCCAGTTCGTCCTCGGTCCGGCCAGATGTAACGACGGTGAAGAACCGGCGCTCGGTATCCCACCACTCCCGCGTCTTGGCCTGCCGCGCGAGATTTGGGACATTGCCGCCGCGGTAGCACAACTCCGAGATGATGTTGGTGTCCAGGTAGACCGTCGGCTTACTCATGCGGTCCCTTTACCCAAGTTCCGCTCAGACGCCAACTCCCGAAGCGCGGCGGCGATCAAGAAGCCTTGCCTTGAGCGTTGCATGCGCCGGACGGCTGCCGTATCCTTCTGGACCATGCCAACCTTCTGATGCGAGGAAAGTGATACATGGGAAACGCTTGCGCAGCCTGCCATGTCGCGTTCCTTCTGCTTGCTCTGCTGGCCGCAATGCCCGCACGCGCAGGCACGGTCCGTGTGCAGGAAACGCGCGGCGGCCCACAAATCCATGTGGATGGCAAACCGGTGCCGCCGCGGTTCTTCTGGGGCGCCATGAACAGCGGGCATATCTCCTCGCAATCCGAATGGGCCTCTCATTCGTTTGAGTTCCTCCCGGGCGATGTGGATGGAACCGGCACACTGCACTTCCGCTTTTCGCAGGTGCCCGGCGATGTCTGGCTGGCGGATGTGCGCATCCAGGACGCGAAAACAGGGGAGGATATCCTGCCGCCCGGCAGTTTTGCGGCCGCGGAGAACTTCCGGAAGAACTGGAACCAGTGGCCGGACGGCGCTGCAAACACCGTCGGCACGGTCGAGGCGGCCGATGGGTCGGTCCACATAACTCTCAGGAAACCGCCCGGGGGCAACTGGCCGGACTTCCACCTGCACAGCAACAGGTCGCTCCGTTTCTCCGCAGGCCGCGCGTACCGCTGCACGTTCCGCGCGAAGGCCGTGCCGGCGCAGAACCTCAGGGTTGCGCTCTACAGCGTTGTCGGCGGGGTCTGGAACTTCGTCGGCGGCCCGCCGGGAGGGTTTCTCGGCCAGGTTTCTCTCGCCCGCGATGCCGGGGTCAACCTGGTTTCGTTTGCCGCCCCGAACTGCTGGACGGCCCCCGAGAAACCCGCTGACTGGACGTCTCTCGACACCCTCTGCCGGCAGATCATCGCAGTCAACCCGAAAGTCCTGCTTGTACCGCGTGTTGGAGCGGACGCACCGGACTGGTGGCTGCAACAGCATCCCGAGGCGCGCATGGTCTACGACGGCGACAAGGTCGCCAACCACTCCTGCGTCTCCGACCGTGCATACCGTGCCGACACCTGCGCGTACCTGGAGAAGATCTGCCGGCATCTCCTCGAGACATTCCCGGACCATTTCGCCGGCATTCATCCCTGCGGACAGAATACGGGCGAATGGTTCTACCTGGACTCATGGCTGCGGCCATTGAGCGGCTATGATCCAGCCACCAAGACCGCCTTCCGGCAGTGGCTCAAGGCGCACGGCGACCCGCAGGCCGATACGGCAGAGCCGCCGACGGCAGACGAACGCCGCGCACATCCGGACGGTCTGCTGCGAGACCCCGGCCGGCAAAAACGCTTGATTGACTTCGCCCGTTTCCAGCAGCAGGAGATGGCGGAGCATGTGGCCGCCATGGCCGCCGCCTGCCGCCGGGGCACCGATTCACGGAAGCTGGTCATCTTCTTCTACGGCTACCTCTTCGAGTTTCCGCCGCTGCAGGACGGCGCGCCGACCAGCGGGCATTATGCGCTTTCCTCGCTGCTGAAAGGCAAGGACATTGACATCCTCTGTTCGCCGATTTCTTACACCGACCGCGAATGGATCGGCACCGCTCCCAGCATGACCGCCGCCGAGAGCGTTGTGCGGTCC
>Ga0315282_10015181_pt1 | contig 11396 bp, 10 predicted proteins | sample YL17G07_20_MG_FD_203693 | JGI IMG/M metagenome (GOLD analysis project Ga0315282, IMG submission 203693) | Sediment microbial communities from Yellowstone Lake, YNP, Wyoming, USA - YL17G07_20 | ecosystem: Environmental > Aquatic > Freshwater > Lake > Sediment | place: USA: Wyoming | collected...
TCATGTCCTCACCATGGACACAGGAATTCTTGCTTCCCCTCGTAGCAAAGTCGATATCGATCAAAATCAGGTAGCCCTTCGAGGAGGCATCCCCCTCAAAGAGGCTGTCGGCGCGGGCGACAAAGGCAGGTGTATCTTCAATATGATTCGCGGTGCTGAGATGATCACCCGGGAGCTGTATGAACAGGGGAGGTTTAACGGGGTCATCAGTATCGGGGGTGCCCAAGGAACAGAGATCGCGTGTGCAGCCATGCGGAAGTTGCCTGTAGGTGTCCCCAAATTGGTGGTTTCCACCGTTGCTTCAGGTCGGGCAACTTTTGGTCCCTTTGTGGGAACCAAAGACATCACGATGATGCATTCGGTAGCAGATATACAGGGATTAAACTTTTTGACCAAAACCATTTTGCAAAATGCAGCAGGTGCCGTTTGCGGGATGATTGAGAACCTTGAAGAAAAACGAATGAAGCCTGAAAGAATCCCGGTGGCATTGTCCATGTTAGGTACGACCACACCGGGTGCGTTGCGATGCAAAGGGATTCTGGAGAGCAGAGGGTTTGAGGTGGTCACCTTTCACCAGAATGGTACAGGCGGCATCGCCATGGAGGATATGGTCAGAGAGGGCGCTTTCAAGGGAGTGCTTGACCTCAATCTCCATGAAATCGGAGATCGTTTTGTAGGGGGATTGCATAGCTCAGAACGGGACGATCGTTTGGAAGCTGCGGGGGAGATCGGGATTCCACAGGTCGTGGCTCCGGGAAGCATTAATTATGTGGTTCTGGGGCCTCTTGCCCGCCTATCCCCTGAATGGAAGTCTCGGAAGCTCATCGTGCACAATCCGAACCTTACCCTGGTCCGGCTGAATCCAGATGAACTTCGGGGTGTGGGAAAAAAGGTAGCAGGAAAACTCAACCGGGCAAAGGGGCCCACACACGTATTCATTCCATTGAGGGGATTTTCCTATCCGGATAGAGAAAATCTGCCCCATTGGGAACCGGAAGGGAACCAGGCCTTTATTGATTCGCTCAAAAGAAATCTTCATTCATCGATTCCTTTGACCGAACTGGACGCCCACATCAACGACCCTGAGTTTGTTGATCCTGTGACAGAAGCCTTCTTATCGATGATGGGAAATTACATGAAATAAAATTGATTTGAATTCCTTAGTGTTTAAAGGAGAGCGACATGTGTAAACGCCTCTTAAATCGAAACGCCGTCGCCACGGGTTCTGCCCGCGGCATGGGGTTTGCAATCGCCAAGGCATTGTGGCCATCATCGATATCGATGGGAAGGGCGCGGTCGAAGCTGCCCGACAATTGGACCAAGACGGTGGACGTGTCGTCGGCAAGAAAGCCGACGTCACCCAGAAGGCTGAAGTGAATGGTCTGATCAAAGAGGTTAAAACACTTTGGGGAAGTGTCGATATCCTCATCAACAATGCCGGAGGTGCCTTGAATACACCTTATCTTCTCGATGAGATTGAGGAGAAGGACTGGAATCTTGTCGTCGATGTCAACCTGAAAGGAACCTTTTTATGTTGCCAGGCCGTTATTCCGGAGATGGCAAAACAGGGCGGTGGAGCCATCGTGAATGTTTCGGCCCTGGCAGGTCACTGGCGGGCCTCCCTCGCTGGGGTTCAATATACGGCAGCCAAGGCCGGTGTTGAAGGATTGACCCGACAGCTTGCCTATGATTGGGGAAAGGCAGGAATCCGTGTCAATGCAGTCGCTCCCACAGTGACTTTGACAGGAGATCGGGTTGAATCGCTCTGGAATGCAAAAAGCGAACAGGAAAAAAAGAAGATTCTTTCTGCCATTCCCCTGGGTCGGCTGGGGACGCCTGAAGAGGTCGCATCGGTGGTGGTCTTTTTAGCGTCTGACGAATCAAGTTACATTACAGGTATCACGATCGACGTGAGCGGTGGACGTTATCTGCGATGAATAGGAAATCATCTCAACGAATATTACTTCCGCAGCCCATTGAGAGAGAGGCGATGGAGCTCATTCAGAAAGCCGGATATGAAATTGTTCTTTCGCCAGATTCAAAGCCCGAGACGGTTCTGCCCCTGATGAAAGGGGTTCAGGGGATCATCCTCAGGACAGGAATAAGAATGACTCGAGAATTGATGAGCCATGCTGATGACCTCTGGGTGATCTCCAGAACAGGTGCCGGTGTAGATAACGTTGATGTCCGGGCAGCTACGGAGATGGGGATTCTCATCACTTGTGTTCCTGGAGCCAACACCAATTCTGTTGTGGAGCATGCCATAGCCTTGATCTTCGCTTTAATGAAATATCTTCCGCTCATGGACCGGGAGGTACGGCAAGATCATTTCGATATCCGGTTTAGGAACCTTCCCCGTGATCTAAGAGGAAAGGCCTTGGGGGTGATCGGCCTTGGGAGGATCGGCTCCGAGCTTGTTAGAATCTGCCACCAGGCTTTTGGCATGCGTATCCTGGGATACGACCCATATTTGACGTCAGAGGCAAGGGCTGTTTTTCAGGATTGGGTTGAATTTTGCGACACGGAAAGGCTTTTCCGCGAATCGGATATCGTTTCCCTTCACATACCGCTCTTGCCCAGCACCCAAAGACTAATTGGTGCCAGAGAGCTCAGTTGGATGAAACCCGGTGCGTTTCTCGTCAATACTTCTCGGGGAGGTGTCTTGGATGAGGCCGCCTTAGTCCAATGCCTTAAGGAGAGAAGAATCGCTGGTGCCGGACTCGACGTTTTTGCCCAGGAGCCGCTGAAGAAAGATCATCCGCTCAAAGAATTGGATAATGTGATCCTAACGCCTCACACGGCTGCCCTCACCCGGGAATGTGTCTTGCGGCTGGCTCTTGAAGCGGCCCAGTCCATCATTCACGTTCTCAATGGAAAAAAGCCCTCTGAAGGTATTGTGAACCCTGAAGTCCTTGCCCAACCCCGCTGGCAAGGATTTCCCTCCATTTAGGGGCAAAAAGGGCACAGTCAAATTTTTTCATTACTTCAAATATCTTTTAGACTCTTTGACATTTTGGGATTCAATTAAAAAGTAGCCTGCCCCCTTTTTCTCTCTTATCCTTCAGATTGACAACCTCGGGACTACGGGATATATTTCTTTTACCTCTTAATCATGTAAAACAAAAATTATATCACCGAGAGGGGAAGAAGATGGCCACTAAAGCAAAATCGAAGACACTAAAAAAGACCAAAGCTGATGGCAAGCCAAGGTGTGGCCTATGCGGGAAAACAAAAAAATTGACGAAAACAGAATGTTGCGGTCAATGGATTTGTGATGATGAAGACAAATATGTTCTGTTTTCCTATGCAAGAAATAGCTGCTACAGGAATCACAGACGTTATACTCTCTGTGGATACCATCATACTGAAGAACATCCAGGCGGCTGGAAGGACTGTCCGAAGTGCAGGAACTCCTTTGAAACTGAGATGTACGTCTTTTATGGAACGAATGAGTTCAATTTCCAAAAACTGGAAAATCCTCCCGCGTACTTACCTACCAAATGTGCAAATTGCGGAGCAGTTATCTCTCTGGGATATGATAGCTATTCAACAAAAGGAAGCGAATATTGGTGCGAAGAATGTACACGGAAGGAAATGGAGGGCGCCTTCCCTCGAGTAAAACATTGAACCGCAGTGGTAAATTCTCTTAAAAAAATAGAACCGTCCCCTTTTCCTGAAATTCTTGAAAGCAGTTCTTTTTTAGTCATTTTCCTAATTTCAAACAGGTATCTCAAGAAGAATTCTATCGTAATTTACTTTTGGAATTGTCTTCTCCCTCCCTTCCTTTGTCTTCTTAAGTTCAATTAACCCCATTTGGGCAAGGAACTGGACATCGTCAAAAGTATTTTTGATGTCTCTCTGGAGAAACTTTGCAAGTTCGTAGATCGATTTGGGATGCTCCTTTTTGATCGTTTTTAATATCCTCAATCTCTCTTCTGAAAGGATCTTTCTCATGGCCTCGATGTTTTCAAAAGAAATCCCCTCATGTTTCTTAATTTGCTCTCCCTTTTCGAGCTTTCCCCATACTTCTTTAACCTCATTAAAGAGATCTTCTTTAGTCTTTATAGATACTCTTACATCTCTGACTCTCATGGATTGTCCTCCCTGAAATGTTCTATATCGTTGATAAAGTCCCGCCACAACTTCTCTAATCCTTCAAACTTATAGGGATATTCTTCATTTCGGTAATGCCTGTGGTCCGTCTTGTGTTTATAATTGTCATAACCGATCGCCCTTTCATCATTAACGATGTAAGCAAATGAATATTTAAGTCCATGCGGTCTATCTTTGCTTTTGGGTACCTGCCATATTTTTATTTCTTGAAAGGAACCATCTTCAAAATACCTCTTCTCATGATAGACGAGGTTAGCTCTCATATTGGTTTATTAATACCATATATTGTCAGTTAAATCAAGTCTGTGGATTTACCTACCAAATGTGCGAGATGCGGTGTAGTTATCTCTTTGGGATATGATAGCTGTTCAACAAAAGGAAACGAATATTGGTGTGAAGAATGCACATAGGAGGAAATGGAGGGTTTGCATAGCCGATTAAAACATTGAGCCAGAGTGGCAATTCGTAATTCCCTTGAAAATAGAACCGTCCCCATTACCGACCCCGCTCCCCAAGATTTTCATCCAGCTTCAACTTCACGACTCAACCTCAAGCGGAATTTCAACATAGCGCTCCCGTGCCATTTCCGCCCCATAGGCAATGCAGGCAAGGATGTCTGCTTCTTCCAAACCTGGATACTGTTTAAGAATTTCCTGTGATGTCATTCCGCTTGCAAGGAAGTCCAGAATAAGGGAAACCCAAATACGGTGCCCCCGAATACATGGCTTCCCAAAGCAAATGTTAGGATCAATAGAAATTCTTGAAAGGAGTTCTTTTTTGGTCATTTCGAACCTCCTGTATTCACTCTCTGATTGTACACCAAATCCAGAAAGTATTCATGCGATTTTCGCTACTTGAACTGAGGACTTATTATTGACAATCGCCTCCAAAAAATAGAACCTTCCCCTTTTAATGTCATTTTGATTTCTTCTTCTTTCTTAGTTTTGTTGCTGGCTCGAACTTCACTCCGGCCTCGTTGCACATTTTCTTGATCGCTTTGACCATATCGTCCTTAGACATGTCTCGTCCGAGGACGAAACGAATCTTTTTACCCGCCGATTTAGAACCTTTTTTAGCTACCATCTCTCTCCTCCCACTCTCCCGCTACGACACACCTTGCCCATCGCCTCCCTGATCTTCACCCCCATCCTTCCCATGGCCAACAAGGAGCAGACAAATCATCGTTGAGACAATACGAATTTTATAATTTTATGGACCTCTCTCTTTCATAAGGCTTCCAGCCAACAAAGTCAATGCAAATCCGCTTGTGTCACCTTGTGGCTTTTTATATAATACATATCCAGGAGGCTGAGTATTCCCAATTGGCAGAAGACAAGAAAGAAGATTATCAGCTCTTTGTAACAATGGAGACTGGTAAAATTCGGCAGGAAAAAGTCCGATGTAAGGTTTACCTCCCAGAAAGATTGACTGACCCTATTGCGTTACATTTTTTCCCCACTGAAGATCAAGTACCTTACCTACGACGCGCATTTGAGTTTTCCATCCGAGGCGAGATTGAAAATCTTTCTGGCGCTATTGACACAAGAATCCAGGCGCAGAAAGTGTATTCTATTAAACTCTCATCTACACATTGGGGACCAGAAATTACTGAAAGCGTATTGATTGGGGAACCGATGGACCTACAAGTTATACATTTCTTATCCCATGATGAACGTAGTTCTTCCAGCAAGATAGCGGGGTGGTTTTGGCTTACACCAAGTATACTCTTGAGACCTGCCAAATGGATCTCCAAATCGTGGACCGGCGATGTAAAAGTAGAAACTGTGCGCCAATTTAACTTTACTTTGGCAAATGGTCTCCCACTAATTTTCGATAACCGCTTCCGTTACTCAAAAAATAGAGAAGGGGACACAGTAACATTCACCGAACTGATTGCTAGATACGAGGCAGAAGAAACAGATGATATTAAAGATATAGACAACGGCTTAAGTCTTCTTGATGACTTTTTGTTGCTGGTTTCTCTTGCAGAAAGGCGACGTTGTATTTGCCTCGGGTGGGAAACCACGGATTCGAAATGTATCACTGAATATTATCGGAGGAATCTGACAATACCCACACCAAAAAAGGATGAAGATTATGATGATACGCTTATTCCCCTTCAGAAATGGCGACATTTTATAGAAAAGGCTTATCAGAAGTTTACCGAAATTGAACCGAAGGAGTATATTCGTCAAGCAATCCAATACACAATTTACAGAGAAGGCCGCACCGTTGAGAATTCTTTCCTAACTGTATATTCTGCCATTGAAAGCCTTGTCGAACATTTTGGTCTGAGGCCGAATATTATGGACCAAGACCAATTCAAAAACGTATTTTCCAAGGGCTTAAGAAAGTGGATAAGGAAATATCCCTTGTTAGTTAATGAGAGGGGAAAACGCCGTTCGATTTATGAAAAGATCTCTGAATTGAATCGAGTTTCCTTTTCGAGTGCTTTCAATAACCTATGCAATTCGGTTTATCTTGAAGATCTCTGGCCTGTTGTAAAAAGGACCAAAGAAATATCTCTTTCAGAGATAAGAAATAGGCTTGTTCACGGCGACACCTATTTCAATCACCTGGAACAAAAAGCGGTCTCGACTGCCGAGAAGCACCTAAGATGGACTGCTGAAAGACTGATTCTCTCAGCCCTCGGTTGGGATGTCTCGGATTCTAATGTTAGCAAGGATTCTCTTTATAACCGAGTTATCCCTTGTTATGGAGAATGGAAAACCGACCAAAAAATTCTCTCTAGGTTAGTATAATAATATTTGGGAAAATTGGTAGAAGATAAAGGGGACGCTTTTATTTTTTGGCTGAAGTGTGAAAAGTGTAGATAAAATACCAATTCCTTTTCTACAAGCATCTTGAGATTTTATAATTTTACGGATGTTCCTCTTGTCCCTCCATTTTTTTGCTCCTCACTCCTACTCTTCCTATCCCCAACAAGCAGCAGAGAATGATCATTGGAAGAATATGGAATTTTATAATTCTATGGCAGTCCCTTTCGTTTTCCCAATCGGATATAGGCTATGTGTCCCAAAAACGGTATCGAGGTAATCCATTGCATCGACAGCATCCACTGTGTTGCCATTTGAGTTCAGAATTATTCCAGCAAATTCTTGTATATGCCTCCAATTGCGAGCAACCGCTGCTGAAGCCTGAGTCTCATAGAAGGACATCTTGTCTTTGGGCAGTCCAGCCTTTGAGATCAGTTCCTTGACAGCATTGTAGTCATTGTCGGAATAAGTTCGGTTAAGGATGTAATTCTTTGGTAACTGAGCATTCAACTTACAATAGTACAATTCAGCGGCAAAACCAGCGAGGTAGATAACTGAAGCATCCTCGACATAATCTGGGTCAGTTAGCACCTCCAAACCGGTGGGTTTACCCGCTCGTGCGAGCTTCTTTTTGCTCAACAAAACACGCGTATCGCCGATATGCTCGGAAGCCAAACGAATGGCTGGAAAAATTTCGTCCCCGCCTTCATTCAAGATGGGATGACTAACTTGCATAGCACCAATAAGAGAATGAAACTTCGAGATATGGGTGAGGACCGCGTGAGCAGCTTCATGGTGCGCAGTGATTATCATTGGATCAATCATCTGAACTTTCTTGCTTGGGATGATGGTCTGCAACCATCTATTTAAGGCTTGGCGGAATCCCATAAATCTCAAAGCTTATGATCGGAGGTAGTAGCTAACGTTCTTGGAGGAAAAGAAGTCCATAGGATTTGCCCTATCTTTCCCACCATGTTATGCGTATTGCGAGCCCATCAAATCTCCTGTTTTCAACTGCAAATGGTTCTGTGCGAGTTTCGTAATAATATGTTCTTGCGCTATTTTTAGATTTTCATGGTTAAACGAAAAGTAATGTAAAGCACTTCTTACAATGAGTTTTAAGAGGGTATAATAGTGAATCCCAACGTCCAAATGATTATAAGCCTTCCATAAATTCACAGCTGGCCTAAATAAGCTTCCAAATTGATTTATCAGTTCCAACTTAACATCGTTTCCTTCAATGAAGACAAAAGCTGGCCACAGGACCTCATAGGCTTTATCTACTTTAACGACATATCTTTCGTGCTTGTCCGATAGTGCTTCGTAAAAAGATTGAGAGCAAATCAACCTTGGTCCTTTTAATCTTGGCACTTCAGCGCTCCCTTCCACTATTTCGACTGCTTCAACCACAGCTTTGCCGACCAGATTTGTTACGGGTCGCATTTCACTGTTGACTAACGAGTTGATCTGGACTGGCACACACTCTCCAAATGATATGCCGCCTTGAAATAATCCGGGGAACCAATTGGATTCCGAAATAGTTATTTTACCTTCCTCAAGATCAAAATAACTCATGGTAATCTTTGAGGGTTCTTCGTTTGACTCAGGAATGTCGTAAGCATGAGATTTGAGTAAAAAAGTCCCCAACAAAAAAGTCGATATTTGAGCGACAAATAAATCAGGGTTTGATGACTGTATGAAGATTGAATCACTAAAAGGAAGAAAATAATCAAAACTACTCAGGGCACGCCTTTCGGCGAGGGTTCTCAGAGTAGCGTCAGCATAAGATTCTGGTGGATGAATTCTTCTTTCTATGAATTCCGAAAGGATTATTGACTGAGGATCATTCAGCAAATCTAATGCCCCTCTTAGATCTTTAAGAATATAGCTTTTAAAACCCAACACGTCTAAATATGCACATACATTGTTTTGAACCATTAATTCTCCTCGCTTTAGAATGGACAACGATCACACATACATCACTCTTCGGCCCAGGACTTCCTATTGCTCATCCTATGCCCTACTACTGCTTTATCCGTTCCTCGACGATCCGGATTTCTTTATCTGTAAGACCATACAGCTCATACACCAGACGATCGATTTGGCGGTCGGTGGAGTCAACCTGACGTTGGATTCGTGTTTTTTCATCAGGAGTTTTTGCTTCCGCCAACTGCTTGTGAAATGATAGCATCTGCTCAACCAGCTTTACTATTTGGTCATAGCGGGCTTTGTCAGTAGGGTCGGAAAAATTGATGACTCGAATGGGGAGTTGTTCGATGAAACGCTTGCCATAAGACCAATATCCTCCCCGGAATGGACTACTTATCTGATGCAAATACGAATCAAGTAAACGAGAGTTTAGCAGTGCCTGCAGATAATGAAGGGAGTGTGGATCATCTAATGCAAGCCAACGAACCCCATAATAGGGACCGTTGCCACCACCAGAGAAATAGAGACCGGTGTCGTCATAGGCATATCTGCCCAATAACGAGATGACTTGAACAATGAGTTTTGGAGTATCAAAGAGAGTAAGATTTTTTCGGTAGATATAGCCATACCATTGGTCGTTGTCTGCTTTACCTGACTCTCGGCTACGCAAAGCCTTGGAATTCTCCCTAAAGTATTCCCATGCTCCCGGGTAAGAGGATGCCATCTCATTAGGAGGAATAAGCGTTGTTTTATCATTGGTTAAGCGGTACGGGAAGATAAGCCAGTGATGAGATACTGGGTGTTCAAAAGTTGAAACAGTTACATTATTTAGAAATGGCTTTAGGACTTCGCGTTCCAATACCCATTTACCTCCAGCCTGGTCCTTGATTTCAATTAGTCCGCTTTTGGGAGGAGCAATTTCTTCCAGCACGTATATTTTATCTGCACTGGTTTGAAGTCCAACAAATATATGAGCTATGTCCCCCAACTTTACTGGCATCTTACTCAATTTCTCGAACAATGCCGCACCCTTCCCGACGGCAAAGTTCCACTCTGAAGCAGTGATTCTTGTAGAAGAGATTGTCCCTTCGGCAGCCTCTCTTGTGTTTCGCCAGGCTGTCAGGTCATCAACTTTAATAAAGTGGCATTTGTTGGTGCCTGCCCTATCAAGAAACAATAGACAGGTGTAATTCGTTGCTCCTGCAAATACTTGCTGGTCGCCAAAATGGACGACTTCGGCCAAATATTTGCCTTTTGACAAGTGGGCACGTAATGCTTCTCCGTATTGGGCATTAAAGAATTTGTGCGGCAAGATAAATCCAAGCCGTCCGGATTTGTTCAGTAAGCTCAAACCGCGCTCAACAAAGACTACGTATATATCGTAGTTCCCCCTACTGGCAGAGGCGTACTGCTTCTTATAAATTTCGACCTCTGCAGGTGCCCATTCCTTCATCATCTGGATGCGGATATATGGTGGATTACCGATCACGGCATCGAAGCCGCCTTGTTTCATGATTTCTGCAAATTCTTTTTCCCAGTCAAAGGCATTGATTCGATACATCTCCTCGTTGTCGAGGAAGTTCATTTGTTTGCCCTGGTAAAAATCTGGGCCGATCAGGGAGTTTCCGCATTTGACATTGGTTCCCAGATCAGGCAGTGCCCTTTCTCTGAATAATTTCATCTGGCGTTCGAGGGTATCCTGATTTTCGCCTTCGAGAACCTTGAGAAGCAAACTCAGTTTGGTCACTTCAACAGCCTGCGGGTCAATATCCACACCAAAGATATTGTTTAAGAGAATTCTCTTTTTCTCTTGAATGGTCAGATACCACTGGCCGCCGTGGCCCTGATAGATTTGTTTTTGTGCAGGGCTAAAGCCCTGCGCTACATTTCCTTTTTTTGAGTGATGGGTGAGATAACAATTCAGGTGGTAGTCCAAGAGATATTGGTAAGCTCCCAAGAGAAAAGAGCCTGAGCCACAGGCTGGGTCGAGGATGTGAAGGGAGCTGATCTGTCTGGGAGTTTTGCCTTCACAAAGTTTCCCTACTGTATTCTTCACGATGTATTCAACGATATAGGTAGGGGTGTAGTAGACACCACCGGCTTTTCTTACTTCAGGTTTTTCTTCTACCTTTGCCCGATGGCCTTCGGTGAGCCGGATCACCTTCCCTAAGAACTGTTCATAGACATGGCCTAAAATGTCTGCGCCGAGGACTGAGAATTCATAAGGAGATTCCGGATAGTAGAGGTTTTTAAAGATCTCCTTCAGTGGTTTGTCGTCTAACTTAAGTTCAGGTGTGAGTCTGTCTGCTTTGAAGTCAAAAAGACCGGAGTTATACTTATCATCAGCATGGTAGAAAATTTCTCGGAGACGCCGGTAGGTGTTAGTGCCATTGAGAAGATTTTGGATCTGTCCATAATGTTCGATTCCCCGGTCTTCACACATTCGCAGAAAGATGATGCGGTCAATGGTGAGTTGAACGGCGAAATTAAGTTCATGGAGAGAAAGTTTCGGGTTCTTTATGGCGATGTCCTTGGCCAATACTTCACGCCAGGACTCAATCTCTTTTAAGAACTCAG
>Ga0315282_10015182_pt1 | contig 11395 bp, 11 predicted proteins | sample YL17G07_20_MG_FD_203693 | JGI IMG/M metagenome (GOLD analysis project Ga0315282, IMG submission 203693) | Sediment microbial communities from Yellowstone Lake, YNP, Wyoming, USA - YL17G07_20 | ecosystem: Environmental > Aquatic > Freshwater > Lake > Sediment | place: USA: Wyoming | collected...
GCTCCCGCCCATCCCGAGCACGACGGCGTGTTTGTATCCTTCGCCCCGGACTTCCTCGACGAACTGCCGCAGCGAATCGAGTTCGCCGAGCATGTGCTGTGGCACAGTGAGCCAGCCGAGCGCATCCTTGATGATCCGTTGATGCGCGGGCTCCGTCTTCCAGAGCGAGGGATCGCGCGCCCAGAGCCTCCGCGCGAAGTCTTGCTTCTGCAGTTTCGGCAATCCGCTGCGCACCGCAGTATTCAGATCCGTCAAGAGACCCCCTAATTCAGTTGTTGATGCTCAGCCCCGGAATTCTATCGGCCCAACAACTCTTTCGCCTTCCGGGCGACGTTGTCCGCGGTAAAGCCCAGTTTCTCCGCAAGGATTTTGTAAGGCGCCGAGGCGCCAAAACGCCTCATCCCGATTACCACGCCTTTTGGCCCAACGTAGCGATCCCACCCGAACGGCGCCGCCGCCTCGATGGCCAGCCGAGCGGTCACGGCCGGCGGTAGGACTTCGTCTCGGTACGCCGCCGGCTGCTTTTCGAACAAGTCCCAGCTTGGCAAGCTCACCACACGCGCGGCGATTCCTTCCGCAACAAGTTTCTCATACGCTTCGAGCGCCACCGCCACTTCCGATCCCGATGCGATGAGGATCAGTCCCGGCGTCCTGCCCGCCGTGTCGGCCAGGATGTACCCGCCGCGGGCGAGACCCTCGGCGGAAGCGTACCTGCTCCGATCGATGACAGGCAGCCCCTGGCGCGTCAGCGCCAGCGCTACCGGACCTGTGCGTCGCTCGATGGCCACCCGCCAAGCCACCGCGGTCTCGTTGGCATCGGCAGGCCGGATGAAACACAGATTCGGAATCGTACGCAACGCCGGCAGATGCTCGACGGGCTGATGGGTGGGCCCATCCTCGCCCAGGAAGATGCTATCGTGCGTGAAGACAAAGATCGAATGCGCCTCCATCAGCGCGGCGAGGCGGATCGAGGGCCGCGCGTAATCGGAGAAAACCAGGAAGGTGGCGCCGTAGGGCAGGAGGCCGCTCAGCGCCATCCCGTTCAGGATGGATCCCATGCCGTGCTCGCGCACGCCGAAGTGCAGATTGCGCGCCCCGTAATTTCCTTTGCCAAAATCCCCCAAACCCTTCAAGTAGGTGTTGGTGGACGGCGCGAGATCGGCGGAGCCGCCGATGAGCAGAGGCAGACTAGGCGCGATGGCGTTCAAGACTTTTCCGGAGGCTTGGCGCGTGGCCATGGGTCCGTCGGTGGGCTTGAAGACAGGAATCTTTTCCGCCCATCCTGCTGGCAGCTCTCCACGCACAAATCCATCCCATTCTGCCGCGAGCTCCGGGAAAGCTTTTCGATATGCCGCGAGCTTGGTTTGCCACTCGCCTTCCGCCCGCTCGCCGCGCTCGAGTGCCTTGCGGAACTGCGCCAACGCTTCATCGGGAATCAGGAATTTGGCATCCGCCGGCCAGCCATACGCCTGCTTGGTCAGCTTGATTTCTTCTTCGCCCAGCGGCGACCCGTGTGCCTCCGCCGTGTCTTGGGCGTTCGGAGCCCCGTAGGCAATATGCGTCCTCACCATGATGAGCGACGGCCGGCCGCGCTCAGCCTGAGCAGCGCGGATTGCCCGGCCGATTGCTTCCACGTCGTTGCCGTCAGCGACTCTCTGTACGAACCAGCCGTAGGCCTCAAAACGCTTGTGGACGTCCTCGGTGAAGGCCAAGTCCGTCGAACCTTCGATGCTGATGTGGTTGTCGTCGTAAAGATAGATGAGGTTATCGAGTCCCAGGTGGCCGGCGAGCGACGCCGCCTCGGACGCCACACCTTCCATCAAATCGCCGTCGCTGACGATGGCATAAATCCGGTAATCGACGAGTTCGTGGCCCGGGCGATTGAATTGCGCGGCGAGGTATTTCTGCGCGATGGCCATTCCCACGCCGTTTCCAAAGCCCTGCCCGAGCGGCCCGGTTGTGGTCTCGATGCCTTCCACCAGGAGGTTTTCCGGATGTCCCGGCGTCTTGCTTTCCCACTGCCGGAATTGCTTGAGGTCGTCGAGCGAAAGATCGTAGCCCGTCAGATGCAGGAGGCTGTAAAGGAGCATGGAGCCGTGACCCGCGGAAAGGATGAATCGGTCACGGTTCGGCCAGCGGGGCTTGCGCGGGTGGTGCCTGAGGAAACGCGTCCAAAGCACGTAGGCCATCGGCGCGGCGCCCATGGGCATTCCGGGGTGCCCGGATTTGGCTTTCTGGACGGCGTCCATGGCGAGGCAGCGAACGGTGTTGATACAGAGTTGATCGAGTTTCGCCGGCTCGACAAAACTCTTTGCGGTCGTCGTTTCACCGGACAAGAGGCGAGTCCTCCCTTTGACCAGTCCTGCGCACCGGACGGCCCCCGTGCGAGGATCAATCGCCGTCCACTGATACTGAGTGCAGCCGCCAGACCGGCGCGTTTCAAATCGAGCCTGCGATTATATAACTTTGTCGAACGAAAGCGCAGCGAGAATGGCGCGCAGAGCAGCAGAAACTTGTGTCCCCCACAGTCACTCTCCTCGGCACGATTCTGATATGCTAGGAAATCGGGTGATTCAACTCACAACTTCGGGGATGAACGCATGAGCAAAAGATATCTGGGCATCATCGGACTCGGCGTGATGGGGCGCAACCTGGCGTTGAACGCAGCGAGCAAGGGTTTCTCCGTCGTCGGTTACGACGCGGATGCCGCGAAGGCGCGTGAAGTGGCGGACGCCACAGCAGGCAAAGACATCGCCGTCGCCTCCTCGCTCGCCGAGTTCGTGGATGCTCTCGAAACACCACGCCGCATCTGGATGATGGTTCCCGCCGGCAGGCCCGTGGACGCCGTGCTCAGCGACTTGAAGCCGGGTCTGAGCGCTGAAGATATCGTGATCGACGGCGGCAATTCCCACTTCAAAGACACCGAGCGGCACGCCAAAGACTGGGAGACCGTGGGGCTGCGCTTTTTCGGCATGGGCGTGAGCGGCGGCGAGGAGGGCGCGCTGCACGGACCCTGCCTGATGCCGGGCGGCCACGAGCCCTCTTACCGGCATCTCGAACCGCTGCTCACCAAAATGGCGGCGCAAACCGAGGAAGGTGCGTGCTGCACTTACCTCGGACCGGGTGGCGCGGGACACTACGTGAAGATGGTGCACAATGGGATCGAATACGGCATCATGCAAACGATCTGCGAGGCCTATGATCTACTGCGCAGCATCCTCGGCCTGAGCGCCACGGAGGTTCACGACGTCTTCGCGGAGTGGAACGAGGAAGAGTTGAATTCGTTTCTCCTCGAGATCAGCGTTGTGGTCCTCAAGAAGACCGATCCGGAAACCGGCAAACCACTAGTCGATCTGGTGCTCGACACGGCCGAGCAGAAAGGCACCGGCAAATGGACGGCGCAGGACGCCCTCGACCTGGGCGTCGCCGTGCCCACGCTCACCAGCGCGGTCCTGGCGCGCATCGTCTCCGGGCTCAAACAGGAGAGAGTCTCCGCGTCGGAAATCCTGCGCGGGCCGAAGCGCAAATTCGGCGGCAACCGGCAGGATTTCATCGCCCGCCTGCGCGACGCGTATGCGCTCTCGGTCATCGCCTGCTACGCGCAGGGTTTCGCGCAGCTGCGCGCCGCATCGAAGGAATATGGGTACAATCTTAAGTTCACCGAAATTGCCCGCATCTGGCGGGGCGGCTGCATCATTCGCGCCAAACTGCTCGAGCCGATTCGCGCCGCCTACAAACGCCAGCCTGACCTGGCCAATCTGATGCTGGACCGCTACTTCCGCGGGCTCATCAATAAGACGGGAAAGAACCTGCGGAAAATCGCGAAGCTGGCGGTTGACGCGGGCGTGCCCTGCCCGGCGCTCTTCAATTCGCTCACGTACATCGACAGCTGCCGGCAAGCGCGCCTGCCCGCCAACCTCCTGCAAGCCCAGCGCGACTACTTCGGCGCGCACACCTACCGGCGCATCGACAAGGAAGGCGTGTTCCACACGGACTGGGACAAGCAGATCTCCGATTGTTGATTGATAATTGCAGGTTGAAAAGCCGATGCGTGAAGACTACTCGCGAGGCTTGTAGATGTCCCTCCGGTGCCCGACCAAGTGAACCGTCAAGAGCTTCTCCGTGCGTTCCACTTCGTAGAGGACTCGATAGTCACCGACACGTAGCTTCAAGAGCCCGGCGAGCGGGCCACTCAAGCCCTCGGGTTTCAGGGAATCGAAATTCTCGCTCAACCAGCGCAGCTTTTTGAAGACACGTTGAACGACGGCAGGGTCGAGCCGTTTCAGGTCTTCGAGTGCCTCGGGAAGAAACTCGACCCGGAACATCACCAGTCCGCACCGAACTGGCTCGCCACTTCAGAAGCAGGAACTGTGCGGCGAGACTCACGGGGCCGATTGAGCGTTTTGAGGAGCCGCTCCCGGACTTCCGGACGGAGTTCGAGGCCAGCGTCGGGGTCGCCGACCAGCTCACGCAGCTTCTCCTCGACGACGTCGGCGATCAGCGCTCGCAGCTCCTCGATCGAGAGGTCCTTGAACGTAGCCATAGCACCCAATGCCATTTTACATCCGGCCCGCCCTGAACACACGCCGGTTGTTACGGGTCAGACTAATGTGCCAGCCTGCTCAACCTACGGGCGGGTCCAAGACCCGTGGGGCAGGTCACAAGACCTGCCCCTACCTGCCTGTTGAAATTCCCTGCCGCGACCGCACCGCCTCTGATATAACTTCCCGGAGCAAATCGAGAAGAGAGGCCGCAGAGTCAAAGGATGACTCTGCGCTAAATGAACCTTATGGGGGCACACGCAATGCTGAAAAGGGTTTCTTTCCTATCGCTCGTACTGGTTCTTGCGAGCGCAACGCCGACTTTCGCCAAGCACCCGATTAGTTTCGACGATCTGATGAAGATTTATAGAATATCTGACCCGCAGGTTTCTCCTGATGGCCGGTGGATAGCTTTTGTACAGGGAGATGTGGATTTTGAGGCCAACAAGACCCTCCGCCACATCTGGCTCGTGCCCACCGAGGGCGGCGAACCCCGACAACTGACGCGCGGCGACGGGTCGGACACCCGCCCACGCTGGTCGCCGGACGGCCAATCGCTCGCTTTCATTTCCACGCGCGGCGGGAAGTCGCAGGTTTGGATTATGCCGGTCAACGGCGGTGAAGCGCGCCAGGCCACCTCCATCTCCACTGAGGCCGACGGCGTGGTGTGGGCCGCCAAAGACGGTGCCTTGCTCTTCACCTCAAAGGTTTATCCCGACTGCGCGGACGATGCCTGCAATGGAAAACGCCTCGAGGAGCGCGCCAAGAGCAAGGTCAAGGCGCAGATCACTGACGAGCTTCTCTTTCGCCACTGGGACGAGTACCGCGATGGCAAGTACACGCACCTGTTCGTGATCTCGTCGCAAGGCGGAAAGGCACACGACTTGACACCCGGCGCGGTCGATTCGCCTACGTTCTTCCTCGGCGGGCCTGACGGCTACGCGATTTCACCGGATGGTTCCGAGGTTTGCTACACGTCCAACCGCCCCGGCGGCTCGCGCACGGCGTGGAGCACGAACAATGATCTCTACCTCGTGCCGGCGAGCGGCGGCGAAGCCAAGACCGTCACCAAGGATAATCCCGGTTCCGACGCCTCGCCGCAATACTCGCCCGACGGCCGTTACATCGCCTATACCTCGCAGGCACGGGACGGCTACGAATCGGACCTCATCCGCCTGCGAGTCTACGATCGCCAGACGGGCACGGTAAAGGATTTGACTACTGGCTTCGACCAATGGGTCAACAGCTTCGTCTGGGCGCCGGATAGCGACACTATCTATTTCAATGCTCCCGAGCGCGGCCGGCAGCCCGTCTTCAAAACATCCGTGAGCAGGCCGAAAGTCGAGAAAGTCCTGGAGGGGGTGACTGACGATCTGCAAATCACCCCTGACGGCAAATGGCTTGTCTTCACGCGCAGCAGCCTTGTGCGGCCCTCGGAGATCTACCGTGCGACAGTTCCTGTTCACTTCACAACAAGGGATGGCGAGAAATTCGAAGGCCTCACTAAGACGGAAGCCACTCAACTTACCCATGCGAACGACGCGCTGCTGGCCGAACTCGACATGATTCCCGCCGAGGACGTCACAACAAAAGGCGCGCTGGGTGCGCAGATTCACAACCTGCTCGCCAAGCCGCCGGGGTTTGACCCGAGTAAGAAATATCCCGCTATTCTTCTTGTTCACGGTGGCCCGCAGGGCGCCTGCGACGATGCCTGGGGGTATCGCTGGAACGCCCAGATGTTCGCCTCGCACGGCTACGTCGTCTTGATGACCAATTTCCACGGCTCGACGGGTTATGGCCAGCCGTTTGTCGAACAGATTTCGGGCGATTGGGGCGGCGCATGCTTTGAGGATTTGATGATGGCCACCGATTATCTCGAGTCGCTTCCCTACGTCGATAAGGCCCGCATCGGCGCGGCGGGCGCGTCATTCGGCGGTTACATGATCGACTGGATCGCCGGGCACACGACGCGCTTCAAGGCGCTGGTCTCCCACGACGGCGTCTACGACAACCGCAGCATGTACGGAGAGACGGAGGAACTCTGGTTCGACGAGTGGGAATTTAAGGGCGTGCCGTGGGAGAAGCTGGGCGCGGAGGTGCGGGAGAAATTTTCGCCGTCGAATTACGTGCAGAACATTCAAACGCCGATGCTGATCGTCGAAGGCGAGCTCGACTACCGCGTGCCGGTCGGCCAGGCGTTTCAGCTTTTCACGGCGCTGCAACGCCGCGGCGTGCCCTCGCGGCTGCTGTATTTCCCTGACGAGGGCCACTGGGTGCTGAAGCCCCAGAACGGCCAGTTGTGGTACAAGACGGTGCTGGATTGGTTGGATAAGTACTTGAAGTAGCGCAGGGCCCGCGGTTCATGTCCTGCGGCTTGTCGAACCGCGAGGATTACGAACGGGACGGTAACACTGGCCGCCTCAGTGTGGTTCGAGATTATCGGCGAAATTACCGAGATCGAAACAATCGCCGTAGGTGGCGCGATCCGCGAGCTGGCACGACTAAAGAAACATTACGGCAAGGCCCGCTGGCGGAAGTTGAAGGGCGTTGGCACGGTCCGGCTTTCGGATGGTACGATATGCAAAGCCGAAGTCCACTGGTACGAAGCGCATGGCCTCGGACGGAAGGAATTCAAAATCAAACGCCTAATTGATTAGCGCATGAGCAAGCGAGCAAAAGAACTGCGGTACGTTATTTGCGTGAGAAACGAGGGGTATGAAGCGTCTCTGGAGCTTCGCAAGCTCTACCAGATAGTCCCCGACCCGAGCGCGGAAAAGCGTCACCTGCTGCGAGTCGTGGACGAGTCGGGAGAGAGCTACCTCTACCCAGAGAACTTCTTCGCACCTATCGAGCTGCCGAAGTCCGTAGAGAAACTCGTGTCGGTGGCGAGCTGACCCTACATTCGGGGTGAGCTCGCGCAATCTTTCTCACGGCTGCGTAATGCCTGGCCCAGAATCGCAGACCGCGAGGGTCTGCGCGACCCTGTAATCCGAATCAAGCGCTGATCAAAGCGACTCGAACGTAGCGCGAGGCAAAAACCGCACGTCGCGCGAAAATGCACCGGCTGGCACGATCCTGCGGCTGACGCCTGATTGCTGATGGCTGACAGCTATCGAGGAAAACCATGACCCGAGACGAAATCATCCAGAAACACAAGCAGTATCTATTCTCCTGCGTCACCACGTACTACAAAGACCCGCTGGTGATTGACCATGCCAAGGGGCAGTACGTCTACGATCTCGACGGGCGGCAATATCTCGATTTCCTGGGCGGGATCGTCACTATCAGCGTAGGCCACTCGAATGAGAAGGTGACCGCGAAGATCAAGGAGCAAATCGACCGCGTGCAGCACACCTCGACGCTCTTTCCGACCGAGGCCATCGTGGCGCTGGCGGAAAAAGTAGCGCAGATCGCTCCCGGCCAGCTCAAGAAGTGCTACTTCACGAACAGCGGCACGGAAGCGAACGAAGTCGCGGTGCTGGCGGCGCGCATGTTCACGGGCAACTACGAACTGCTCGCGCTGCGTCATGGCTACAGCGGCCACTCGCAGCTCACCAAGTCCTTGACGGGTCTGCACACCTGGCGCAAGGCGGGTGTGATTCCTTACGGCATCGTCCACGCCCCGGGACCCTACTGCTACCGCTGCCCGTACGGGCTTACGTATCCGGGTTGCGAACTGCACTGCGCCAAGGACATCGAAGAAGTCATCAAAACCTCGACCTGCGGCGCGATCGCCGGAATGCTGGCGGAGACCATCCAAGGGCTTGGTGGCTTCATCGTCCCGCCGCCGGGCTATTTCAAAATCGTCGCCAACATCGTCCGCAACTACGGCGGCCTCTTCATCGCCGACGAAGTCCAGGCCGCCTGGGGCCGCACGGGGAAGAAATGGTTCGGCATCGAGCACTGGGAAGTTGAGCCGGACATCATCACCTCCGCGAAAAGCATGGCCAACGGCGTTCCTATCGGCCTGACGCTGACGCGGCCCGAGATTGCTGGCGCCTACAAAGGCCTGACCATCTCGACCTTCGGCGGCAATCCGGTCGCCTGCGTTGCTGCCAAGGCCACAATTGATCTGATCGAAGAAGAGCGCCTGATGGACAATGCCCACGAAATGGGCAACCACTTCCGTCAGGGTCTGGATGCGCTCAAAGAAAAACACGCCATCGTCGGCGACGTGCGCGGCATGGGTCTGATGCAGGGCATCGAACTGGTGAAAGATCGCACGACCAAGGAGCCCGGCACCGAGCTCGCCACCCGGTTCATGGAACGGTCGCGGGCGAACGGGCTGATCGTCGGGCGCGGCGGCCTCTACGCCAACGTCATCCGCATGTCGCCGCCACTCAATATCGGCAAGGCGGACATCGACGCGGCCCTCGCGATCATCGACAAGAGCCTGGGGGAAATTGCGGCGTAGCGCCGGCATCCTGCCGGCCTCATCATAAGCCGCCGGGACGGCGGCGCTGCTCCAACGGTGCTCTGTGAACGCCAGAGGGTTGGACCCTGGCAGGCAGCGGTCCCGCTGGGCGCGAGCGCAGCTAGAGAAGACAGTTCCCACTCCGAGTCCCCTGCCCTGCGCCAGGTGCCCACCGGGCACACTCCAGCAAAAACACCTCGGGAACGGGTCCTGCATTCCTGCCCGCAGACCGGTATTGGATGGGCGCCAAGGTAGCACTTTTCCCAATCTTGAAATTATGAAACCTATTCGTGGCCCACGGTGTCAGTAGAAGTGGAAGAAGAAAGCGGCGGCCGCCAGCTTTCCGGAAAACAGGCCAGTCCGCCCAGCGCGGACGGCCTACCGGAGGTGCTGCCGTGTTCGAACGCTCTCTGCTCGATTCTTCCACGCCGCGCAGGACGATGCCGCTCGCCTACGCCCTCGAGCTTGGCATCGTGGGGCTGCTGGTTCTCGCGCCGCTGGTCAATACCCGGGCGCTGACGCTCAGCGAATTGCGCAATGCCTGGACGGTTTTCCTCCCGCTACCACCACCCGGCCCGCCGCCTCACGGAGGTGCTCGGCCCCAAGGGCCAAAGAATCGTACTCAGCCGACAGACGGTCGCGTGGTTGTCCCCACAGTAATCCCGACGGATATCAAAGACATCGTTGATGAGCCCGAAGAAGGCGCGCCCCCGTCCGTATTGGGTGGCCTCGATTTGCCCTGGGCAGGCACGGGCAAAGACCCCGTGATCGAGGGTATTTTCACAGGCAACAATCCGCCGCCTCCGCTACCGCAGTCGAGCAAACCCGCGCGGCCGGTTCGTCGTATTCAGGTCGGGGGGCAGGTCATCGCGGCGAAGGCCATTTACCAGCCCACGCCCGCTTATCCTCCGCTCGCCAGGATGGCCCGTATCCAGGGCAGTGTGAGGCTGGAGGCGGTAATCAGCACGGAGGGCAGGATCCAGAACCTGCGCGTTCTCAGCGGGCATCCGTTGTTGATTAAGGCGGCGCTCGAAGCGGTGGCGCAGTGGCGGTACCAGCCCACGCTGCTGAATGGCGAGCCCGTGGAGGTGCTCACCGAAATTGCCGTGAACTTCACGCTGGCGGAATAGCGTGGGCGCCGGCCTCGGGCGCGGCCGGCTCAGGGTTTTCTGACGCCGACCCCGGCAGTCGCGGCAGCGCCGGGTTTCTCCGAACCCTCGGGCTTGGGCCGTCTTCGGCCCTTGAAATCCGGCCGGATATTTTTCATGGGAGTGACGCGTTGCCCGCGGCCGCGCATGGCAAAGCTCAACTGGTTTTGGCACGCCGCCAGATTCGTCTGCGAGGCCCGCAGGAGCTGGTCCTGACTCCGCAGGAGATACATCAGGTAGGGCTGCAAGGACTGTTGCAGGTCGAAGAGCTGGTTTCCCGCCTGGCTGAATTGCGCGCCCAGGCTGGTGTTCTCGTGCAGGGAAATCATATGCGTCACGGCATCGAGGCGCGGCAGAGCCGCATTGATCGTCGTATAAGTCATATATCCCAGGTACATGCTGTCGGGACGTGCATCAAGCTGGATGCGCCATTCTTCGAGGGCCTTCAGTTGCGAACGGAGCGTGTCAAACGTCTGCTGGAAAGAGCTGCGCGCGGGGTCGGCGAGCTTCCAGCGCTCGGGATGCACTTCCGTGAACAGGTCGTTGAGGCGATACTCAGCAAGCCAGACCTTGTGCAGCAGCTCCCTCACCTGGGCGGGCTCCATGAACCCCTCTCCGGCCTGTGAGGCCGCCGGCGTGGCGGGTGCGGGCCGCGAAGTCTCCACGGTCTCGGTCTCCAGCGCTGGGCCCGGCTTGCTCTGGGCGGGAGCATTCGCAGGCTGCTGCGCGGCCCCGTGCAGGCTGATGGCCAGCAACACAAAGAGTACGGCACTCGATCTCATCGCATCCCCCAAAGATTTCTCAAAAGGAAAGAATGGCAGGAGTCAGTTGGCTTCGTCCACAAATTTCTGCAGAGCCTGGCGGATTTCCTCGCTGAGCTCGCTGAACATCACGCCCATGCCCAACCCTTTGATGGCATAGGCGACCTTGCCGTGGCAGGTGAAGAGCGGAGCAATGGGATCGAGGCGAAAAGCCAGGCTGACGATCGAATCCGCGGGAAACGGATCCTGCGCGTTGACGAACATCCCGCCCACGCTTACGTCGCGCGTCAGCATCACAGCTTCGCGGCCGAGCGCCTCGCAGCGGACCTGGGTGATCAGCTTGGCGCGGCGGTGCTGGCGCTTGTCGATGTCCGGGGTAGCGAATTCGCGGGTGTCTTCTTCCACGGGTCGAATCCTCGCGCGAGATGTCCACTAACCAGTAGGGAGTTCTTGAATCTCGATGCTCGCCTTGAAGAAGGGACGCGGATAGCCACGCCCCCAACGGTTGGTCGCCCAGCGCACCTTCAGGAA
>Ga0315282_10015183_pt1 | contig 11395 bp, 9 predicted proteins | sample YL17G07_20_MG_FD_203693 | JGI IMG/M metagenome (GOLD analysis project Ga0315282, IMG submission 203693) | Sediment microbial communities from Yellowstone Lake, YNP, Wyoming, USA - YL17G07_20 | ecosystem: Environmental > Aquatic > Freshwater > Lake > Sediment | place: USA: Wyoming | collected...
TCGACAAAACCACCGCCTTATGCCGGAACTGCGGCTACCTAAGCTATGCTGAAATTCACCAAACCTTGAAACTCAGCCCATCCGCCATCATCAAGGCATTCAAGTATTTTTAACCCATCCTTAACCTTAACGCATTGAGGAATGGGGCGAGTGGATGCGGCAGAGAACTAGTTCTTCAGAGCCCCAATATTCGCCCATTTCTTGCACCCCAGCCGGCGATCACCATCCCAGGCAAGTCGTCTCGGGGAAAAACAGAGAGCGGCGCCGGCGGCTGAATTATAGATTTCTAATCGAGGTTTCGGAACATCTTTAGCGAGTCGGCAAGAAGGAGAGGGGGAAAAACAGGGAAGGAGAACGAAGGGGGAGAATTTTGGAAGCCCTATGAGCATTTTGGGCTACGTCTATGGCGGAAATATTCATGATGCGTTGGCAGTTTGCGAGGGTTCTGATTGACACCAATTTCGGCCGGGAGTATCTTTATCTATGAGGGAAGTCACCGATTCTGGATCTGAGGAGGGAGAAATATGAAAAAAATAATAACGGCTTTACTTATATGTATCATTTTGGGAATAGGTTTTAGTTTTTTGTTCGTTTATGCGGGTATTGATTGGACGCTATTCGGCAAAAACTGTAATAACACATTTTCGGGAAAAACAGAGCTGGATAAAGTGAAATATATTACCTCCGAGGTTGGCAAGAGGCTTAATGATTTAGGTATCAAGGCCAACATGAACCGTATAGACCGAGGTTTTTTCGGAAAAAATGAAGTTGGAACGTGCGGGGATGTATCACAGAAATTGTGCATGGCTTTTGAAGGTGCGGGAATAAAAAGTAATACCTGTCTTGTTCTAGAAAAAAAGCAGGGTTTACTCTCCACAATATTAGACCCGCTTGATGTTAATTATATACATGGAACACCTGTGGTGGTTGTAGACGGAAAAGTTTATGTATGCGACCTTTGGGTGCATGCCGGTTCGAATAATAAATCTTTCAACAATGCCCAAGCAAGTGAATGGAACTGTATGCCGCTGGGCGAATATATTGACAGGGTAAAGAGGGCAAATTATCGAACTTTTTCAACGGATTCTCCGGGAAATGGAGACGGAAAGGTTATGTACAACACAGCGGTTGAAGCCCTGATGAAGGATGGCATTTTTAAGTCGGAAGCGCCGTTGACAACTTTAAAGGTTGATGAAAGCTGGCAGGAGAATTTCAAGGGCGGGAAATATATTGAATTGCAGGCAAGGATAAATGGCGCAAAACCAGCCGGCGGAAACTATTGCCTTGAAATCGCAATCAACGGCAAGAAACTCTCTGCTCCTTTGGCAAACAAAGGCCAGAGTTTTAGATTTCAAGACGGAAGGACATTCTCCTACTATGGGGGACCCGGAGCCTGGCTTCTTTTTTACAGTCCCAACTTTTCTATAAATAATTCAAAGCAAGCAGGTGGCTATCAGGTTCTTCAGGGGCAGGCTTGCACCTATCGCTGGAGTTTATCTAATTTTTTCAAGCCGGATGAAGGCGATGTGGGGATAACCGTGAAACTTTATCATAACGGAAGAAGCTCCGGCCAGCCCGTCAGTTTCAGCATTCGCGTTTTGGATTAGATTCTTGGGGTAGGCATAAAGGCCAAAATTATCCTAAAAATGGCAACAGTTCTTCAAAGAGCGACGCAGTCGTTTTAAGAAGCTTACAGCGATTTGACCCGTCTCGGGGCAAGCGTAGGGCGCCGGGCGGCTGAATATTGATTTATTAAAGTGTTTCAGGATATCCACGGCAAGTCGTCGAGGGACAAGTGAGCGGCGCCGGCGGCTGAATATTGATTTCTAGATATAATTACGGGACAGCCAGGGCGAGGAGGAAAGTAGCGGAACAAAGGAAAAGGCATAGGGAATGTGAGAGAGCAAAAACAAAGCGGTGGAGAGAGCAGGGTCAATCGCTATCGCTGGAAAAGCTCCATCCAAACCCCGTGCGTCAAGTCCGGCGGGATCAGTATACTCCGGCCGTAGAAACCCTTGTACGGCTCCAGTTTATGCCCGGAGTGGCCTTCCACCCAGGAACGCGCTTTGTTAAGGTCGGAGACTTCGATGCTGATGCCGATAATGTCTCCAGCGTCGTGGTCTGAAAGAAACTTGTTCAACGCTCCGTTCTTATCGGCGGATCGCAGCAGGAGCAGGCATCCGTTCCCGGCCTTGACTTCCCGGCCCTTGGCCCCCAAGAATTTTGCCTCACGAGTCTTGCCCGGTTCGAAGCCTGCATCATGAAGGTTTCGAAGCTGGGCATCCAGGTCGCGTACAGCGAACCACACTGAGCGAATACCCAGGGCGGTATTGGGATGGGCCATCATGCCCTCTTCACGCCTGGCGGCGAGCCGTGCAGGCCTCTCAGGGGAGACGTACTCGACGAGATAGATCCACAACATGAAGACTTGCTTGTTTCCGGAGGGCGTGTCAGGAGTCGTAACAGAGTAAACCTGAACCGGAGATGGCTTCGTTTCTCCTTCCTTCGTGATCCTTCGCTCTTCAGAGAGCTTGGCCTCGAAGTTGTGGACTTTCAAGAGGTCCGTCGCGTCCCTTGCGGACGATGTTTCTAATCCCAGATACATCGCACCTTCGTGCTTCTCAATGAAAACCGAAACATATCGATGGAAATCGCTAATTACGGTCGAGAGAGGCCGGGGAACAGAAAGCAGTTCCAGATAGCTTTTGTTTTCGAAAAAAATTAGGCTGGTGAGGGCTCCATCGGGTTCCGGCGTCCTTTCAATACATTTGAAACCGAGCCCCTGTTCGTAGTCGTTCTTGGTTTTTTGGAGGTCTCGGACTCCTATGCCAAGGTGATCTATGCCGCGGCCCGTGCCGAGCAGGGGGTGAGCTGGTTTCTGGGCTTGAACGGCGTCCACCAGCCGGATCGTCAGCCCCTCAATTGCCGCAGGAGAGATTGCGACGTGACCGGCGTCGTCCTTGGCCAGCAATTGGCGGTCCCTCAGAAACTTTTCTGTTTCGCCGATGGATCGAACCCTCAAAACAATACCCTGAATGCCGGGCGATTCAGCGCGAACAAGATGAATTCGCGGGCCGGCGGAGAAATCAAAAGCATCATCGGAAATTCGCGGTGAAGGATTGAGGAGCGCGCTCCACTTACCCCGTGCTTCCTTCAAATCCTGGACGCCGACTGTAATTTCGGCTACGGCTACGACTCCTAAAGGTCCTCCCATTCTTTTGGCTAGCTCCGCGCTTGCCTCTTTTCGTCGTTGTGCAACGGCCTGCCGATCCTTGTAATCGCAGAAGAAGATGGATGCATTGGTTGGCGGCAAGGCTGGGAGCCCTACCTGCTCCCACAGCACCTGTTTGCGGTCATCAGTCTTGAACTTCGATGGAGGCGGAGTCTGAAGGGGGATATTCCTCTTGGTCAGCTCTGCCGCCGTGGCGTCAGCATCCAGTGTCGGCTCAAAAGCAATTCCGTAGAATACTGTCTTCAAGGGCTTGGCGTCTTTGGGCCATTCCCATTCCGCTTTTACGAACTCCAGGACGGCATTGCCGAGTGAGAGACCACCGCTTGAAAACTGTTTATGTTGACTGAACGGCCACACCTCAGGCAGTTGGAATGTGTCCTTGAAATAAGTGAAGAGCGACTGGGCTCGTTCGGATATCAAGAAGAAATGTTCGACTTTTGTCGCCAGAGGCCGTTCTTCCGCCCGCAAAATAAAAGCCATTAAAAAGAGCGATGCCGCCATACAGAGCAGAAAGACACGTTTCATGATATTCTCCCCTTCCGTCACCTCTCCTCAGACCCCTTATTACGTGCGAAATCATACTTCCTGATAAGAAGGGCTGTCAAATTAAGGTTCCTAGCCGTCCTCTCGCGCTTTAGAGACAATCAGGGCACCCGGGGCAAGTCATCGAAGGGAAGAGCGGCGCCGAGGGGTGAATATAGATTTTCAATGTTTTTTAAGAACATACCGGGCAAGGAAGGGAGATAGATGGGGGCAAGCGGCCGAAAGTCGCCCATCATTTTGAGCAAGAGAAAGAGACAGTACCCAGGATATCATCGACGAAATGAGCGTCACCATGCAGGGCCCCGTACGGTGGGGGCGCTGAGATTACCTGTTGACGTCAGAAACGGAAATAGCGGTTTTGTCGGTTTCTTAAATCTATTTTCTTTCCACCAATGTGTAAGTCCAGGTATCGTTGGCCGCAGGAACCTCGGCATAAAGAAAAAGGGGGAGATCGGAATTCACGCCGTAGGTTCTCTTCTGAACCCTTCCAAAGACTTTGCTGCCGTAAACAACAAGCAGCCCTTTGATCCCGGCACATTCCTTCTCGCCCTTGACGTCAATGGATGTGTCGCCCTGAGCCCAGTGAAAACCGTCCTTCCACGTCGTATTGTCAACGACAACGGCGTCGATGTTGAGAAGGCTGCCCGCGGCATTTGGGATCTCGGCGTTCTTGAAGGCATAGACGAGATCAAAAGGCGACATGCCCGGTTTCAGCTTAGCGGTTTCCGAAAACTCTCCCGTCCAGTTCCCGGCAAGAGTCACATTCAAGACTCCGTTGCTCCCGTCTTCGATTTTGATGCTTAGCCAGCCTTTGAGCCCCCTCTCCGACTTCATCTCATATCGAAAAAACTGTCCGGACTTGAACTTGAAATATGACCATTTTCCTGAGCTGATTTGCGCCGCGGCGTTACTGAAGCCATTTCCCGCCGTAAAAGCCAGCAAGACCCCAAGCATCAGAGACCCGAGATTGACTTTTTGAAAATGCATCAGAGCGACCTCCCGTGAGCTAGTCATGGCTGTCTTTGCTAAACCTTAAGCCTTCAGCCGACAACCAGCGTTCAGATGGGCTTAATTTTAGCCAATTCGGTAAAGAATTTCAAATGACAAGCTGCCGGTTCGGGGTTTGGCTCTCGCGCTAGCCTTCCTCCATGCTCCAATATGGAGCCAGATACGGCACCTGAAAGGTGATCATGTCAGACCACCGAGCTCGGCGCTAGGCGGTTGAATATGGATTTCTTGGCGTAGTTTCAGGACGCCCAAGGCAAGTCGTCTCGGGGCAAGAGAGCGGCGCTGGCGGCTGAATATAAATTTCTTACTATAATTTCAGAACACCCCGGGCAAGTCGTCGATGAGAAAGACAGAGAGCGGCGCCAGGCGGCTCATTATCTATTTCTGGACGTAATTTCAGAACATCCCAGGCAAGTCGTCGATGAGAAAGACAGAGAGCGGCGCCGGCGGTTGATTATCGATTCCTTGATATAATTTTAGGACACCCAGGGCAAGTCGTCGAGCGGAAAGAAGAGCGGCGCTGGCGGCTGAGATTCGATTTCGTGATGTGGTATCAGATCAGCCACGGTAAGGAGGAGAGGGGGGAGAGATAGCGTAAGAAATGCGAAAAGGAATTGATTAGGGTTTCTTGCATCTTTCAATGAGTGCATTGACAATAAATTTCTTTATGTTTTCCAGCGTCCAAGTGTGATATGTTTTTTAAGCAGGTGGAAGGACGGAAATCATTTTTTTAAGCGAGGAAGGGCATGCGATTATCAACAAAAAATCCCTTTGTCTTGGCCAGCGTTTTATTTGCCGCCCTCGGCATAGCCTCGTGCTCGCACTTGAAGGCGCCCGCTGGGCCCGATTTCGACGTCGTCATCTCCAACGGGCGTATCGTTGACGGCGCCGGCGCCCCGTGGTTTCGCGGCGACGTTGGGATTCAGGGCGACCGGATCAAAGCGATCGGCGATCTAAGTTCGGCATCGGCGCGGACATGCATCGACGCCGTTGGCCTTGTCGTTGCGCCGGGTTTTATTGATATGCTGGGTCAGTCCGAGTTCAGCTTGCTCGTTGACAACCGCGCCGCCAGCAAGATCACTCAGGGAGTGACGACAGAGGTTACGGGCGAAGGAACGTCCATTGCTCCGGTTAATTATCGGATGATCGAAGAGGCGTCGCCGATGTACAAACACTTCGGCGTGACGGCCGACTGGAGGACATTGGCAGAGTATTTTAAACGCTTAGACGAACGGACCCACCCGGCGATTAACCTCGCAACGTTCGTCGGGGCAGGCGGCATACGCCATTATGTGGTCGGCGAGGACGACCGGCAAGCCACGACGCAAGAACTCGAACGGATGAAGAAGCTTGTGGCCGAGGCCATGGAGCAGGGCGCCCTCGGCTTGAGTTCATCTTTGCAATACATGCCCGACCGTTTTGCCACCACCGACGAACTGATCGCCCTGGCCGGCGTTGCGGCGCGCTACGGCGGCATCTATCTCACGCATCAGCGCTCGGAAGGAAACCAGATTTTCGAGTCGCTCAAAGAAGTTTTCACGATTGCGGAAAAAGCCCATATCCCGGCTGAGATCTGGCATCTCAAGGTCGCCTATAAATCGAATTGGGGCAAAATGGCGGAGGTGCTGGCCCGAATCGAAGACGCCCGGGTCAAAGGGCTCGACATCACGGCCAATCAGTACCCGTACATTCGGGCGTCCAACGGCCTCGATGCCTGCCTCCCGCTTTGGGCTCGCGAGGGCGGAGTCGACAAGATGCTGGCGCGCTTGAAGGATCCCACGCAGCGCGGACGTATCAAAAAGGAGATGGACGATCCGACCGTCATCGCTTGGGAGAATCAGTGGTACGGGTCCGGTGGTGGAGACGGAATTTTACTCGTCTCGGTCCTCAATAAGGATTTGAAGAAATATGAAGGGATGAATTTAACTGAGATCGGCAAGCAGCTCGGCAAAGACCCCCGCGATGTTGTCATGGATTTTGTCATTGCGGACAAGGGGCAGAGCTCTTGCGTCACGTCGATCATGAATGAAGATGATGTGCGGACGGCCCTGAGAAATCCGTTCGTCTCCATCTGTACCGATTCAGAGGCGCGGGCCGAAGATGGGCCGTTGTCTGAATCGAAGTCTCACCCGCGCGCCTGGGGCACGTTCCCGCGCGTTCTCGGCAAATATGTCCGCGACGAAAAGCTGTTGAGGCTCGAAGAAGCGATCCGGAAGATGACCTCGCTGCCGGCTTCTCGCGTAGGGTTTCACGACCGCGGGATTCTCAGGCCGGGGATGATGGCGGATGTGGTGGTTTTCGACCCGGCTGCGATCCGGGACGTTGCGATCTTCGAAGATCCGAGCCACTACTCGGTCGGCATGAAATTCGTGTTTGTGAATGGGCAGGCGGTCATCGCAGAAGGCAAGATGATCTCAAACCGTCCTGGCCGTGCGCTGCGCGGGCCGGGATACCATAGACAAATCCAGTAAGGAGCTGCGGAGCTTCGCCGATGGCCAAGAAATTAGATTTTGCAGTGAAGGTGATAGTCGGAGTCCTCTCAATTTTGATTTTAGTTTTTTTGCCCGCGGGGACCTTTCGTTGGCCTGAAGCTTGGCTTTTCCTTATCCTCTATTTTTCATATGTCGGAGGCCTAACGATTTGGATGAAGAAAAAAAGACCGGATCTTTATAAGGAAAGAACGTCAAAAAAGACGGATATCAAAAGCTGGGATAAAAAAATCATCGTCATATACACGTTACTGATCATCATCATGCTGGCTGTCGCAGGATTGGATGTGGTCCGATTCTCCTGGTCACGGGTGCCGTTGGCCTTAAAAATACTCGGGTTTATGGGGTACATTCCTGCCATGATAATATTATTCTCGGTCTTCGCAAAAAATCCTTTCCTCTCCCAACTGGTCAGGATCCAGGCGGATCGTGGCCATCGAGTTTGCGCGACAGGTCCCTATAAATACGTTCGTCATCCCATGTATGTTGGGATCATGATTTCGATTTTGTGCGTCCCTCTTTCTCTCGGATCCTTCTACGCTTTAATTCCTGGATCCTTGATCGTATTTCTTTTTGTGCTTCGAACCTCTCTCGAAGACAAAACACTTTACGAAGAGCTCCCCGGCTATCGGGAATATGCGGAGAGCGTGCGTTATAGGCTGATTCCTGGGATATGGTAAAAGTTCGTAAAGGTGGACAGCGAGACTTTGTCAGATCTCGATCTTCACCTAATCGTCGATAACGGCTCTTCTTGCTTTAAAAGAATCCCGCGCGCTTCAAAGCTTCCTGAGAAATCCTGTTCCCCGGGCCGTCGCCCCTTGCGACACAAACTGAAACTTTATTTTCAGTGGCGCCGACGATCTCAGCAATGTCCTGATGCGTGAATCCCGGAAAGAGCAGGATGGACTCGATCTTTTTCTCTCTGAATAAGCGTGTACTGACTTCCAAGGCTTCAGCTTGGCTTTTGACGATGACCACGTCGAGCTGGTATTTGCCGGTGTCGATAAAACAGTGATGTTTTTCTTTGTCCGCGTCCGGAGCATGGGCGAGAAAGAGCGTTTTGAAAGCCATGAATTTGTCCTCCTATCTGAAGGGGAGTGTCCTATATGCTACCGGCTCCACCTTCCGTTCGGTGTTTTAACCGGGCCGGGATGAAAAAACTTTTCCGGCACCAGTTTTCCCCTGATTTATCAATCATTTTCCCATCCTGACCAAATTACCTTTTTTCTACTATCTCAAGATTTACTCTCTTTTTCAGTTTCATTCCAGCAGCACCGAGAATAAGTCTGATAGCCTGAGCGTTTCTTCCCTATTTTCCAATAACCTTGCCTATATCTTCCGGAGCAACCTTTAATTCAATGATTGAGCTCTGTTGCCCGTCTAATTGGGAAACCTTCACTTTGTCCGGGTTGTCTACTAATGATTTAGCAATCAACTCGACGAGTTCTTTCACTGCCACCTCCTTTAATACATAAATTGTTTTTTTCCGCTTTTGAGCATTTCTTTCTTCTCACCCGTCTTTCCTGGAGGGAGTGAATTCACGTCAATGTCTTTTGAGCCCCGACTTTTCAATTTTCTCGAGAATGAGCTAATAAAGCAATGCAAAAGTCACTGACCCTTCAGCCCTGCCGGCCCCTTCCTGGCGTATCCAAAAGGATATAGCCTAGCCCGACTTAAGGAGGGCAGGCCCGCAAATAAGAGCTCACATAGAGAAAATGGACCAGAAACGGGGAGCCGATCTGTGAAGACTAAGGCAGTCCCCGCCGGTCTGTGGCCAGGTGGTATAGGTAGATCAACTTGCAGTTGAGTTCAAGGGCCTCCTTAGGTCCAGCGGCGGGCATATCGGTCTTGAAGGGTTTGGTCAGCCGCTCATCGAAGATTGCCTGCGGGAACCACTCCCGAAGTTTTGTGACGACGATCTCGAAGTTTGCGGGAGTGGAGGGGGACAGCTCGGGGCCTAGGAAGCTGTAGTCAACGTGGTTCTGAAACATCTCCACGCGGGGATCAGAGGATCTCCTGTCGTAGACTCTCACGAAGTCATCAGCTTGGAGCGATCCTTTGGTAGTTTTTTGGATGACCCGCCGCATAACAGGGATCCCCCCTGTAAGCACCGTCGCCGCCACGTTGAGCTTCATTTTTGTTGTTGAGGTCTGTTCTTGCCTGTAACTCCGCATCCTTCCCCTAATAATCAGGAATACGTCGCCGGCCTCAACTCTTGCCTCTCCGCCACGCTTGTCCCAGAATATGACTTCTTTATCTCCGAATTTCGTGGTGTGCGCCACGAAGCTGGCCGACCGGTTTCGAAGCTCGGAATCCTTGCACACGAAGGCCACAAGTCCCGCATCCCTCATGCCCTGAGCTATCAAGTCCGCTGTGTCGGTGTTGGGGAAGTGGGCGATGATTCTGGGAATCTCTCCGCACAGGAGGAGGCGCATGTCAAAGATCTCTTTGCCCACGAGGGAAGCCACCCTCTTGACGAGTTCTGTATCGAGCGCTTTCGGGGGAGCTAGGGCAATATGGACTACGTCCTGTTGACCCACAGTTACTTCTCTCATCGCTAGCCCAGGCGGGCGAAAAGCCCTCCCGCTCCGGCCAAAAGATCACAGACTCCCACTCCCCGTGATAATGAGATGATCAAAAATAGTCCACGTTCTCCTCGGCCGCCATCAGGGCGACGTCGGTCAAGACATGGGACGGAGGCGAGCTAGGTGCTCGAGAATTTAAGTTCGCGATATTGCGTCTCTTTTGTCATGGACCTTATTTATTCTCCTCCTTTTGGTAGGAAAAAGCTTTTAAGAGCTCCAGGGGGAGAGGAAAGACGATCGTCGAATTCTTTTCCGCGGCAATTTCCGTCAAGGTGCCCAGGAATCGGAGCTGAAGAGCCTGCGGATTTGTAGAAATGATGTTTGCGGCCTGGAGGAGTTTATCGGCGGCCTGGAATTCGCCGTCGGCATGGATGACTTTGGCCCTTCGATCGCGCTCGGCCTCGGCTTGCTTGGCGATCGCCCGGATCATGTTCTCCGGCAGGTCCACTTGTTTCATCTCGACAAGCTGGACCTTGATGCCCCAGGGGTCGGTATGCTTGTCAATGATTTCCTGAAGCCGGGTATTAAGTTTTTCGCGTTGCGAAAGAAGCTCATCGAGATCAACCTGGCCGAGCGCGCTGCGGAGCGTTGTCTGAGAGAGCTGGGACGTCGCGTACAGATATTCCTGGACTTCGATGACAGACTTGATAGGGTCGATGACACGGAAATAAAGGACGGCGCTCACTTTGACCGTAACATTATCTTTAGTGATGATATCCTGGGGAGGTATCTCCATCGCGATTAGCCGCAAGCTTATTTTCACCATACGGTCGATCGGCGAGAAGACGAGAATCAGGCCCGGGCCTTTCGCCTTCGGCAGAAGCCGGCCGAGGCGGAAAATGACGCCGCGCTCGTACTCTCTCAGGATCTTTATCGAATTCAGCAGATAAAGAATGAAAAAGCCGAGAACGATTATCGGATACGTAATCATATTGGCCTCCTCAAGACAAACGCCTTAACGGGGCGTTGATATCTATATCATAATCTTTTCATCGGCCTTTGTCACCTTGAGAGTCAGGCCAATAACCCGCGTCACTTTCACCTTGGCGTCGTTCGGGATAAAGCCGTCGGCTTCGGCCTGCCACAGCTCGCCATGAACGAAGACTTTCCCGGACGGCCCGAGGTCGGTCCGCGCCGTTCCGATCTCGCCGATGAGACCTTCCTTTCCTGTCGTCACTTTTCGCATATGGGCCCGCACGACGAGAGTCACGAGAAAAATAAAGATCAGCGAAACTCCAAAAGCCACGGGGATGATGACTCTGAGACTCGGCTTCAACTCGGGAATCGGAGACTTGATGAGCATCATGGAGCCGATGACCAGGGCGATGATGCCCCCGACGGCAAGAGCGCCGAAGCTGTGGACCTTAACCTCTAGGATAAACATGCCGATGGCCAGGAGGATAAGGATCAGTCCGACATAATTGATGGGAAGGATTTGAAACGAGAAAATAGCCAGAAGCAGGGATATGGCGCCGAGAACTCCGGGAAGAATCGCGCCGGGGTGGGCGAATTCAAAATACAACCCGAGCAAGCCAATC
>Ga0315282_10015184_pt1 | contig 11395 bp, 12 predicted proteins | sample YL17G07_20_MG_FD_203693 | JGI IMG/M metagenome (GOLD analysis project Ga0315282, IMG submission 203693) | Sediment microbial communities from Yellowstone Lake, YNP, Wyoming, USA - YL17G07_20 | ecosystem: Environmental > Aquatic > Freshwater > Lake > Sediment | place: USA: Wyoming | collected...
CCGAATAATCTGGCCTTTTTTGCCATAATCTTTTTTATAAGCAGCGGCTAAAGCCATTTCTACGGTTTCTACCACTTTTTCCTTGGGTATACCTTTTTCCTCGCAAATTTGGTCCAAGGCCGATAAAAATTGTTTTAATTCCATCATATAAAATTGCTAACAGCTTACCGCTTACCGCAAACAGCATCAACATAACGACACCGATAAAATAATCGTTAACTGTAAGCTGTGGGCTATTAGCAGTTGGCTGCGATAGCTATAAAAATAGCAGAGCCCTATAATCAGTACTCTGCTACTATTAATTCCAGTAAATAAGTTTAGCAAAAAACTTACTTACTGTCAATAAAATCAATCAAAAACGACGTGAAAGTACGGTTTCAAAACCTCACGTGCTTCTTTTAAGCTTTTCTTTTCCGCAATTGCTTTGATATACCGATTAATAACTTCGTGTAATTCCGGACTATCTAAATTTTCGTCCCCCCTTTTCAGCCCTATCCCCTGACTCTTCAAGGATTCCACGACGCCCGCTACTAGACAACTATTCTTATCTAGCACAACCTACCTCCTTGTTAATATCCTAGTGCTTGTAGATCAATACTTTCGGGAGCGTGTTCCGCTTTGCCCGAAAATATCACCCACGTGTTAACGCTAATTTTTAAGCCATCGCCGTTACTAACTACATCAATTTTGGGTAGCTCACGCTGACAATTGCAATGTCGTTTTAATTCCGGTCGCAAAACCAGAATCTTACATCTGTTTCCATCAAAACATTTAAAATGAACTGGAACCAATTGATGCTGCCTTGTCACGCCCATAATACCCTCCTATGTAAAGACACAAACTAGACACAAAACACACTACCAAAGAACTAAAATAACCGCGGAAAAGGAACCAGCCCAATCTTGTAAGACGGGGCTGGTTGAATTTTGATTTTGAATTTTCAAACAATAATCAAAACTCAACCAGCCCGACCTTTAAAGGTCGTCATTGTAAAGCAACTAATTTGAAGCCATAAATAATTCATAACAAGAAATATTAGCAATTAAAAACCGCTTTGTCAATGGTCACGCTATTTGTCATTGCGAGCGAGCCCCTCGACTACGTCCGGGAAAAACTTAGGGCGAGCGTGGCAATCTCGAAGTATGAGCTATCTCAGAATTTGAGATTGCCACGTCGCTCCCGCTGGTCGCTCCTCGCAATGACAATAAACCATTCTTAATTCTTAATTCTTAATTCTTAATTCTCTTCTCTTATTTCTATATCAACCCCCAACCCGCCAACTAACGGCGCGATTAGATTAAACAAACAACCAGTCAAGGCGCCAATTGCCAAGCCAGCCAGGCCGATACCAAGAATGCCAGCCGGCAAAGCAATCACAAACGACACCAGCGATGACCCAGAATAATAACCGCTATTTTCCAAGATATACATTAACAACATAAAAATACCAAACAAAACAAAGCCCACGCCATAAATAATGGCGCCAATTAAACCAGTTGTTCGACTAAAAGACCAAATATTAACTTTTTTAACTTCGTATTGAGGCATAAAATTAAGTCAAAAATCAAATATCAAATATCAAAAATGGCAAAACGACAAAAACGGCGAGCTACGATTTGTTTTCGCCAAATTTCTTTTGCAATAAAATTACTAATCCAGTTAACAAAGCAGCAACCAAGATCAAAATAAAATATACAACCATTTTGCTACCGGCAAAGCGCACGCCCGTCTCAACCAAAAGATGCGCCATCATTACTATGGAAAAAATAAAATATGGCCAAGACAAAATTTTATATTTGCTTCGCGGCCGGCGAAAATAAAAGAAAAAATACATCAAAAATGCCGCTAAAAATACTGGAATCACAAATGCCGCGTGAATTAACAAAGCAAAGTTACGACAGTCATCCGCGGTGTAGGTGCCTTGTGGTGACTGGTAAAAACCGCCTCCGCCACTATTATCATACACTGGCATTGGTTGCGACTTCGTAACACCATACTGACCGCACACATCATATGCCGGATTTACCGAACGATTTAAATCAAATAAAATATATTCTCCGAGCGAAATTAAAACGCAAGTTAAAATTATGGCAAGCAAAATACTCATACCCGAAACGGTTTTTTGCTTGATTATTTTCATTGGCGATTGTAATAATGTTTTTTGAGGTAAAATATCTTGTGACATAGACAAAAAATTTTAAATTTTTAGTTCTAAATTTTAAATCAATTTTAAGTGTCTAATTTTAAAACTTATGTATTTTTAAAATTTAAAATTAGGCCTTGAATTAAAATTAAAAATTTAAAATTAGAAATTAAATTTAAAATTTATTTTTTAGACGGCTTTTTAATAAGCCAAATAATTAAAACTACAATGCAAGCAATCAATACTGCCAAGCCAATCCCTACTGTTAGCCAGAATCGTAGCATCGTCCCTTTGAGTTCCACGGCATTAACTAATTTATTGTCTTCTGCTATTTTTAGATACAAATCAGTTTTCATTTGCACCATTTCTTGTGGCGTCATATAGCGCTGCAAATGTGTTAAAAAATACTTTTTAGCGCCAGGATCAATCAGAGGTTTACCATTAAAATCAAAACCTAAATTCTTAATCGCGTCTTTTTGAATCCAGTTGCCATAATTTTGCGAAAAACCAGTGGCCTCTACTTTGTTATTTGTAATCACGTAAAGATTAATCGGCATTGATTGGTTGCCATAAGTATAATCATAACCCTTCCGAATAGTTTGTGATTGAACTTCTATACCAGAAATACGCAAAGGGAAAACTGGGGTCTGCGCTTGAAAAACAATTTTTAATGGCGTGATATGGCCTTCGGCTAAACCTTGTACCACATCAGGCGCGTTTTGACTTTCTGGCGACACTTTAACTGCCACAAAATACCAACCATTACTAATATAATCATTTAAAATCCAACTTGATTCTTGCGGATATTGATAGCCGTTATCTTTTAACCAATTAGCTAGGGCTTGCGAATCAGTAGCAGTTAACACAGCCAAATCCAAATAATCAATTTTTTTTGTCTCTACTACGGTTACGGTCGCTGACTGATCCTTTTCTAAGCCAGCAGTCATAGGCGCTTCCAGAATACCGACATTACGATAACGCACAGCTACAATCTCGCGTAGATTCTCTAAAATCTCATCTGATCCTTTGCTAACATCTGGTTTAGTCGGCACGGGAACTACCCAGCCAAAGTTCTTGACTTCGCCTTTAAAATTTGTAGTCAAAATTAAGGTTTCCTGACCTTGGTCAAAAAATATCGCTGCTTCTTGGCCAGTTTCATAAACCCAATAGTCCGGCGGCGGAATAATCATACCGTCGGCCCAGGCACAAGACACAACTGCCAGTGATGATAGAGCGACCGTACAGCTTAAAAAAAATTTAGAGAGTAATCCAAATTTCATAATTAGCAATTTCTAATTTTCAATTTTCAAACAATTTTCAATGTTATAATTTCTAATTTTCAATACGCGACTTACGTTTAAAAATTTAAAATTGGTTCATTAGAAATTGTTTAAAAATTGAAAATTAAAAATTAGAAATTAGTCTAATTCCAAACTGCATTTTTAAGATGCCTCAAATCCGCTCTGTGCGTTGACCAATTCAATTCTACCGCAATCACATCAATTTGCCAAGCAGTATCGGGTGGATAATTCTTTTGGGCTAAATAAAGTTGGGCCGTACGAATTAAACTTCTTTTTTTGTGATAAGAAATGTTTTGCTCTGGGAAAAATGCCTGACCCGTTTTTTTATTTAAAGTTTTTACTTCAACAAAAATCATCCCCTGATTGTCTTTAGCCACAATATCAAGCTCGCCCCATTTGCGCAAGACATTACGTTCAATAATTTTATATTTTTGGGACTCTAAATAGCGAACAGCCAAATCCTCGCCCAAATCGCCAACTTTTCTTTTAGATGTTTTCATATAACCATAATTCTTTCATTATAACATAACTAAAAAGCCCTGACTCAAAAAGTGGATTAGGTTCACTGCTTGAGTCAGGGTTCCACCCGCAATCTTATTTTTTTAAAATCACGGAACCCTGAAAATACGCTTTTGGCCAAACGGTCCTTCAGTCCCTGCGCCACTGCTGAAGCTATAGGCGACACGCGGTCGACTACACTCGGGATCTTCAATATCTATCTTACTCCAAAATTGAAGGATCGCGGGAATGACCGTTTCAAAAAAGTTACTTCTTTCCCTTTTTAGCTTTTTTGGCCTTCTTCGCTTTTTTCCTTTTTGCCATGAATTTCACCTCCTTCCACAAAAATATTATTTTCTAAAATTAGAAATTTTATTTGGATATATTATATCACAAAAAATAATTTCTTGACACTAATTAAATACAAAAAATCAAAACAACATTATTTATAGTTTGTCAAACACATAATTAAAACAAAAAACGCATGGATATGCGCTTTTTACTAAATACTTTTATAAAATTATCACTAATTTTTAAAGTGCCAATCAAGCTTTGGCAAAGTTATACACAGCTTTAAGAATAAAATAAAATAAATATTTTTATTTTACTGTTGAAGATTTTTAAAAAAATTATTTTTTTTATTAAAATACTATAAAAATACATTTTTGTCAATGACGATTTCAGTGTCGCAAAATTATTATATTTCTTACAAAAATTTTGGCAGGTCTCGCCAAATATCTTCTGGAATCGGCGGCGGTTGATTGACTGGGCTAATAGCGGGATATCGCCAAGCACTGATCAATCTTAGCTTAGCTCCACGTTTCTGATACATCAGCCAAATTTCTGTAGGATGTTTCTTGCTGCCAGTAGCCTGCATCAAAGCCACGGTTTTTGGCGCCACACCTTCTTCAATGCGATTGGGATTTCGTAAAACTCTTTTCAAACGATTTTCGCTCAAACCATAAAACCGCATTTTTTCTTGGCAATGCAATGTCCAAATAAATTTTTCGCTTAATTTTGATTTAACAATATTCACTTTAATAATTTAGCACTAAAAAGATTTAACGGCAATAAATCCCTCACCCTTTTTCTAAAAAGGTGAGGGATAAAAAGCAACAGAGAAATCCCCGTTGTTTTATTTTTATTATTCTTCCCACGACAATGCTTACGGTTCAGCACGCTGAAAGTCCCGAGTATTCCCGTAGGATTAATTCAAGTTGGAAGTTTTTTCCCGCATTCGCCGCAAAAACCAGTGCCGGCTGGATTTTTCGCCCCGCATTTTGAACAAACAATTAGATCTAAAGCAGCGCCGCAGTTTACACAGAATTTACCTGTTCCAGCTGGTTTTCCGCAAGCCGGACATAATGTCTGTTTACTTTCTATCGGTCCAGTAAAAACCTGGGTTGTCTCGGCTTTTGCTTCAATATCTTGAGTTTTTTTCTTGGCTCGGGCACTAGCTACTTCAAGTGCTTCTCGCGGAGCACATTTTGTGCAAAGACCCTCTTGTTCATTCCAGTCATTTTCACAAACCCATTCAGTGCATTGGGGACAGCGATAAAAATGAGCTTTTGCTTCGGTCTGGGCTTTTTCAAAAGCAACATCATGCTCTTTTTGCCACTCCGGCGACATCCCAGAAAATCTTTCACCAATGACATCAGTTCCCTTTTCAATCCCATATCCAATACCAGATTTGCCAACTATTTGAGCAGCCGCGCCTAAAAGACCGCCCAAACCCTTTAAAATCCTCCCTTTATTATACGATTTTGAAGCAATAAACTTTGTCTTGTAGCCTTCATTGCAAATGGCGCAAAAAAAGGTGAACTGAAACCCTGCTTCTGTTGAGTTATCAGCAAAATTGTCGGTAAAAGGTTGTAATGCCATAAATTTAGTAATTAATTTATTAATTTTGATTTTTATTTTTCCTTTTTCTCCATCGATTCCCCACACTTAATGCATTTATCGCTTATTGGCGGCTGTTCTTGGCCACAATGAGGACAGGAAACTAAAAGTCGGGCGCCGCAATCTTCGCAATGGTCGCCAAAAAAAGTGACTTTACCGCAAAAAGGACAAACAATACGTAGATTTTGGTTGCAATGACTACAAACTTTCCAATCCTTTTCAATCGGTTCGTGGCATTTGGGACAGCGGTAAGGGCCTAGAGGGTTAGATTTTCCACATAAAGGGCAAACCGTAGAATTAGGCGGAATTAGTTTGTCGCAATATTTGCAAAGATGCTTAAAGCCAACTGTTGGCTTATCCGCTTCTTGAGTGCCGGTTGACGTCTCTGGCATTGTGGATTCTGTCTTTTCTCCATCGGACTTGCAAAACGCTAAATAGCCGGGAATAGCAATACCAATAATTGGAACAATTATTAAGATTCCTATCCAATTTGGCTTGCCTCTTCTTTCAGCAATTTTCATCCAAATAATAACTCCAATAACTATGTTGACTATCGAGATTAACATTAATATAAACCACCACATAGGTTTTTGGGCAATTTTAAGCATCAAGAAAATATTAGCGATAGGGATCCAAGCCATCCATGAATTAGGGGTATTGGTTTTTTTGGCTAAAGTCTGCAAACAAAGAGCAAGATAAACATAAATAGCAATCCATAATACAAAATATAATAATATATACCAACCGATAAATCCCCCAACAAGCGTTTTCCAAATCGTTGAAAAATATCCTGTCTTTATATTATCCGGAATAATATTTGGCCAAGGGAACGGACTGCACACTTGGTCGCAATTTTCTGTTTGATAACAAGTCATCCCTGTCGCTTCTTGACATTCTTCCGAAGAAGCATATTCTCCAACTGTTTCGCATTTTTTCCCAGTACACGAGTAAAAATTTGTAATTGTCCCTGGCGGTGGCTGGGCACCATCACTACATTTTTCATCGCAACTTTCTGTTTTATAACACGTTCTTGTCGTCGCTTTTTGACAGTCGGCTAAAGAAGCAAATTCTCCAACACCTTCGCAATACTGACCGTCGCAAGCATAAAATTTTATTACCGAAACAGAAGATTTAATGTCCAATTTATAATTTAAAATACCATCCGTCACGTCGCTTTCAACTGCCAAAAAAATGTTGGTGTTGGCAGCTGGAGTTAAAAAAAGGGAAACTATGGCTCCTGCATTTTCTGATCCCTTCTCTTCTATTAATTGCCTGGTCGCGTCATATAATTTTAAATTAGCGCCGCTTTCTGTCGGGGGTGTTACTTTAAACTCATAAGGCATTCCCTTTTGAACTGAAATTTTATAATAATCTTTATCGTCGTCGCCTATGTACGGAATGTCATAAAGGGCTTTAGAAAAATAGCCGATATAACTTCCAGGAATGGTATTTAAACTTAACGCGCTTTCAAAACTATCGCCAGCGTCAGTACCACTATTAGCGTCATAATAATCTGTCAATGAAACCTCTAAGGTAAAAGATTCTACTTCAGCATAGTCATTGGTAATTTTAACATAGTACTTGTATGAACTTTTATTGGCATTAGGCAACCAATTGACTTTAGGATTTGTGTTATAATCGGACATTAATTCTTCTTGGTCTTCGTTATAAAGATTCATTGTGCATCCGGCTTCGGAAAAAGATTTAGCCTCAACATTAATTTTTTGTCCTGCCTTTACTTGAACAGAATAATAAAGTTCTTGCCGTCCCGCAAGGTGACCGCCTTGATATTTCCCAGCCCCAATTACCACAGCCTGCGCGAAATCACCTCCGCCCACTGGCAAGGCCTGTTGGGCAAAAACACAGGTAGAAAACGAAATTCCGGCGATAAAAACGAATAATCCTAAATAAATTTTAATTTTTGTTGGCATAATTTCTAATTATTAAGTTAATTAACAAAACATTTATTTTATTTTTTGAAGTGGCTCCGTTTTATTTTCAGCCACTTCCGCGATTTTTTGTTCGTCTTCCGTAACCTTAGACCATTTTTCTGTGTCATCCTTACTGCCGATATTAAATTCAAGCAGATTCCTTACATCTTTCTGCCATTGTTCATCGTCTCTATGGACTACCCGGCCAATAAATAATTCCCGCATTAATTTAATTTCAGGAATTTTAGCCATAGAAAATTTATACCTTACGTATTCAGGTTCATCTAATTTTTCTTCCGGCAAATAAATCGGTTCTCTCCGAAAATTAATCGCCCCTAAAGCACGACTAATCTTAATAATTAAATCATCTATTTGAGCATTTATATCTTTTATTTTAGCATATTCTTTTCGGCTGACAATTCTAAAAAAATAAGTCGCCCGGCCAGTTTCTTTTTCGCCAGTCGCCTCAAAAGCAACGGCATTGCCAAGTTTTGATTTTTCGTCATAAACCCCGTTAGAGATCCGCTCTGCGATCTTCGGCACGGCGGCAGCCGCTTGGAGCGGCTTATCTCTAATGGGGTAAATAGGAATAAAAAACCAAAGATAATCACCAGTCAACTTTCCCATCAATCCCTTTTTAAAACCAATATAAATTTCATCTTTTTCGCCTATGGTTTGCAAAAATTCGTACTCTTTTTTCATCTCTGTTCTCATTATTTTTTTCTCCAATCTCTGCCAAAATTCCGAAGAGATTATTTCAATGTCCTTTCGTTTGACCGCTTTGCCTTCTTTCATTAACTTAGAAATTTTATTTAAAGTTGCAAAATCGATTTCCGGCCAAATTTCCTTAATAAAATTTTGAATGTTTAAAGAGATTTCATTAAGACAACCATTTAAAATTTCTTTAAAAAAATTAAACTTTTCGCCTAATTTTGAAATAACAAATCTCTGACCAGCTTCATCGGTAATAATCGCTTGAAAATCATCAGTTTTTAATTCTAAAATGTCGCTAAAATGGATGCGCACTAATTCTCCGCGCTCGGGTAAAATTACTAGAGCAGTTTGGTAAAACTTAAATTCAGCTTTGCCTTTTTGTTTTTCCGCGCCTGATTTATCTGAATACAAAAAATCAGCCTCAAAGCCTGATTTTTTTAGGGCTTCCTGGAATAAGAGATCTTTTAAAAGCAGTTCATTCCTTAATTTTATAAAAATTTTTACGAAATCTTCATATTGGTAACCAAGTTGAGAAACGACTAATTCTTTTTCCTTATCAAAAAAAAGTTTTAATTTATAATCTTCAGGAACTAAATCAATAATTTCTCGATAAGAAAAAAGGTAGATTCCTCCATCCTCTGGGAAAATGGAAAAATTTTCTTTATCTAAAATTATTTTTGCTGGCGTTTCAGGAATCTGGATAGTATCTTGAGACTTTAAAACAACATTAGCTGATAATTCTAAAACTTCTTTATCTTTATCTTTTTTACCCAGCATTGGCATAAATTTTTAATTACTTATTCTAACTAAAATCAATCTGCCTTTTACCTTAATAAAGATCTACGGCAATTTCAAAATCGCTTTTTAGGTGATTTTTTGATTTTAAATTAAAACTTAAATTTTTCGCCCAATTTACCAATTACAGGCAATGGAACTTGTTTGCCTTTTACCACATTCATTATCCCAGTAATAGACAGCACTAACCACATAATCCAGGCCACCAGGCCAACAATCCAGCCAATAACTGGAATCCATGCGATAAGACAAGTAGCAACTTCGCAGATAAATAGCCCTAAACCTTGTTTAGCGTGAAACTGGGCAAAAGCATCGTCCTTGCGGCTAAGCAAAGGAACTAAAAAAAGAATTCCGATATAACTAAGTACTCCGATTGAATCTTTCCCGTCCTGTTTTTTTTCTTGTTTTTGTATAGCTTCATCCATAAATTTAAAAAAATATTAATTAATAATCATCGACCTTTGAGCTAAAATTTTTTGGTTCGTAGTTTTTATATTTCTACTCGCTTTAATTATAATTCATTTTTTTAAACAAAGCAAAGGGGCTTATTCGGCGTTTTTTCCACTTCTTGTTTAAACTAATCCACAATATCCCATTTCTTTACTCAATAACTACTTCAAAGAAATCTAAAAGCGCTAAAACTTCTGGCGCGGAAAATTTTGCTTTAGTAATTTTATTTTTATAATGATTTCTAAATTTATATAGCCAATCTTTGCTGATTTACCGGCATTAAATTACGAATATCAATTTTCTCAATTTTAATCTCCGTCATAATTTCTGTTTTGCCGTTCTTGTCTATTAGGAATAGATACTCTTTATTCTTCCCGTTAATGTCATTAACCCACTCATTCGTTGTACGAGTTATCGTCGCCATCACGTTTTTTTTGTAATCCATTTCAAAAATAGAAATCTTTTTATTCAAATTTTCTAGTATATCTCTTATCGCCTGAAAAGTGGCTCTGCCATTATTATTGTACGACAAGACCACATATTTTGCCGGCGTATTCCTTATCAACTTTTCTATCGCCTCAACAACAATATATTGTCCCTTGTCATTTTTCCTAAATTCTTCAAAAATGGAACCAGAAATCGTATCACCGACATCTTCCCGTCTGTTCGCCACGCCAACTAATTTGGGTCTATCATTCAAGCAAATAGTTTTCCAAATGTGATAATACGAAGCATATCTAACACGAGACGGCGGCATTAGCTCATTCGAAGAACCGTAAGGTGGATCATAATAAGCCAAATCTGCTTTAATATCATTTACTAAATCAAAAATATCTTTTTGATAGACTCGATGTTGTTTATTATCAATAATCAAACGGGGTACTTCCATTTTCATTGTGTTGTAGGCGCGGGGCGCCCACTTTTTCAAATATGATACCTGATGGCCAACAGAACTATCAACTTTGTCCATCGCCATAATTAAACTAGTGAGTAAAACTGATTTTCCAATTTCATCTTTAACGATTTTGTCAATTTCTTCTCTTATTGCGTCCAGTTTTTTGGTATTGTGTAATTGCCAAATTCTTTTTCTACCATCTTTTTGCATGGCCGAACCTCCATTTGGTTCACCGCCATAATTTTCTGAAAACCAACCATATTTTCCAGGAAGTTTATTGAGATATTCTATAATCGGCAAATAATAGACTGCTGATTTGCTATTTAATAAATAACACTCGCCAAAAACTTTTGACCAATCGGCAATATCATTAGCGTAAACAGTATAGCCAGCTTGTTTTAATGCTTGAGAGACTCTCGTTGTGCCAGAAAAACCGTCTAAAACCGTCTTAACATTTAACGGCCTCATCAACCCTAACAAAGCAGGGATTATTTTTCTTTTAGAACCAGCGTATTTTATGCCTTGTGTTTCCATAAACTAAAAGTGCTAGATTAACTTCTAGCACTATTTTAACATTTTTAGCTCTTACGGTCTATTGGTTAGGGAGATTAAAAAAATACTGAAGTATCTTTTCGTGAGTATCCTTACGAGAAACAAGAACTTTAGCGATTAAACTAATGAGCGGCTCATTGATTTTATAGCCCCCAGCGAGCAATTCTCTGAAAAATGATTCAGCATTTTCCGTGTGCGTCCACATTCCCCTTTGTAG
>Ga0315282_10015186_pt1 | contig 11393 bp, 9 predicted proteins | sample YL17G07_20_MG_FD_203693 | JGI IMG/M metagenome (GOLD analysis project Ga0315282, IMG submission 203693) | Sediment microbial communities from Yellowstone Lake, YNP, Wyoming, USA - YL17G07_20 | ecosystem: Environmental > Aquatic > Freshwater > Lake > Sediment | place: USA: Wyoming | collected...
CTTAAAATCACTGCCAATGCCCTGCGTTTAGCAATCAAGGCCTCGGCTACATCGTCTACAATGTAGACATAGCCATTAGGCAGGTCAGAAATAAGGGTGTCTGTCCAGTCGTTTTCGCTCAACAATGCTTCTTTACCGGCAATAAACTCTAATGTGCCGTGTGTACCAAAATGGATAACCGCATCGGCATTAAAACCCTCTTTAATCCAAAGGTAGGTTGCGATGTAGGAATCTTGCGGCGCGCCTGTAATATTATGCGGAATAACTCCCTTTTTATAATTATCAGAAGCCGCCGGTTGAGGTAAAACCATAATGTTTCCGAAATTTATAACCGGGATAATGATTGCGTCCTGATTACTTTTCTTGTTTGTTAATTGGCCTCTTAATGCCTTGCTTAAATTCCTCTCCATCCAATTTTCATAATCTTCTCTCCCGACCTTTATATAAGACCTGCTTTCTTTTAAAAATTTATTATAAGCTCCGGCTGCCCAGCCGCCATAAATTAATCCTTCCTTTTGTATCTTAGAAAACAATTCCTCTTTATCTTTCGGCAAGGCCCCCGTATTGTAACCATTATTTTTTAAGGCACGCAGTAAATTCAACAAGCTGGGTGCTAAATCTAGACCGCTGACATTCGTTTCTGAACGGCCCTGGCCGGGATAATAGACAATCGCTACTTTTTTATCCCAGTTATTCTTTTTCCGTAAGGCCGACCATCGGACGGCTCTTTTTGCTAATTTTTCTACGCGCTCCTCTATCGGCATAAGAATGGATGTGCCCTTCTGCACAATTACCCCTTCCTGCGGGGGAAAGAGCGCACTTGTAGCAATGGGTTCTATCGCGCCTTCCATTTCCGGAATAACCACAGACTGAGCCATTAAGCCAGGGCCCATAGATCTTTTTTCCTTCACCCAAGATGAATAGGGCGCAAAAATATTTGTAGAAAGCAAGACCGGGGAATCAATAATATTAAAAAGGCCATTAATTGCGCTGGGGTCAAATATCCTACCATGCGCAGAGCAGATGATTATATTGGGCTTAATTGCCTTAAGAAGCGTTACCCTTTCTTGCCGGGATGCGCCCATTACAGGAAAAACCAAAAGATTTTTCTCCTCCAGCTTCTCAATGATATAATCCAATGCCTTTTTGTTGAAGTAATTTTTGGGGCCTATATTAGTAGTAACCAAAGCTACCCGCGGATTATTTATTTTATCCGGATACTCTCTTGCCACAAACTCCAGATAACCCTGATAATCGCGGAAATAGCGGCCCTCTCCTTTGGCAAAAAGACCCTACACAGACATCTTAACTGGTGGCGGAACTTTCGTTTTTATCCCGCAGAGCGAATTTTTTACATACTTTAAGAGGCTAACATAATTCTCCAATCCCCCATAGTCATAATAGGCAAGAATTCTATGATAAACCCAAGGCGAAATATTGGTAAGATTATAACCGTGCGCTGGATAGATATTAATTATTTTTACGCCTTTTTTTCTTGCGGCTAATATTTGGTGTTTTTCATGCTCATTAAATAGAACCCCCATAGAATTAATAAATAAAACATCTGCTTCGGAGAGGTTATTTAAATCCGATTCGTTTTGTACGCTGCGAATATCCGCGCCTACCAAACATCCCGCCTTTTTAAATTGAACATATTCAAAAGTGGGAAATCCAAAAAATATAATTTTGGGAAGAATTGGAGAGGCCTCTGTGAAAATACTAGTGAATAAAAAAATAAGGGGGAGGGGTATTAGCCTAAAGAGAGAGTATTTGTTTCGCATTTACTTTCGTTAACATCCGTTCTACATCTTATGCCTTCAAATCATGACGATAAGGGGCAATGGGTAATTAAGTAATGGTGTCATGATGACATGTCGGCAAGATCAATAAATAACATTTTAAATCTAGTAATGATTGTTTCTAAAATAAGAGGTCTCAAAATATGGGCTTCGTATGGATAACGAATGCGCAATAGTTATCTTTCTTGGAAAGCGATTTTGACAAATAGGCATCTTCCGGAGAGGAAATATTGCCCTGCATTTCCCTCTTGCCATGAGCTTCGCAAAGGATACAAAATTCTTGGCTTATATCTACTAAGCCCAGAAACTTAAAGACCCCGAATATAGGGCAATTATAAAATATTAATTCCTCCTGATTGCCGATTTTTTTTTTCGTAAGATCGTGGTCGGCACACATACATTCTATTCTCATCCTTAGATTTTGTTTTCTCTGCGCATTAAGCCTCTCTACAAACTCTTCCTTAATTCCCTGTATAATTTCATGAAGCCGCTCTCTGCTGTATTTATTGGCGATGTTTCTCATAATCAAAGCGCATTTTATGATTTGGGAGTTTTCCTCTATGCGATTAGCTATGCCTTCTTCTGCGCCTTCGCTAACCTTAACTGCCGATAATAAAGTTGCTACGTCATCTTTAAATAAATTGTTATGCTTATCTACTTCGGCAAGCGAAGGCATACAATCATCTTCGCTGTCCTTTATTCTATCTAATATCATTTCCGAAATCATTTCTATCTTTTTTATCATCCTTGCCCAATAGACCAGGTAATCCGGGTTGTCTTTTATGCCGCGAATTGACTTAGACCATTTATGGCAATGAAAATAATCAAAATGCGTATGGGGGATGCCCTGATTTGACATATTTAAATATTTTTTATTGCCGTGCTTAATCAAAAGGGCAGCTAGTATCCGCTGCAAAAAAATCGCCTGTCAAAGCGAATGCCTTTGCACGGCAACCGCCGCAGCAAAAAAGATATTTGCATTCTCTGCAGGCACCTTTTAAATTATTTTTTTCGCGCAACGACCTTAAGATCGGATTATTGCGGTATATGTCAATAACGCTGTGCCTCTTTACATTGACACCCGGTAGCTCAAAAGGAAAATGAGGGCAGGGCCGGACAGAGCCGTCGGAATTAATATAAATTACGGTGCCTTCTATCGCCCCGCATCCTCCCTTTAACCGCAATATCAATCTTTGCCATAAATTAAATTTAGCCTTTTTATACAAAAACACCTTGTATGCCTGGAGGGCATGAAAATCTATTTTGATTCTTCCCTTATTTCTTTCTGATAAAACATAAACTTTTTCTATTAATCTTAAGGTCTCTTCCCGGTTGAATCTTTCCTGTAAAGATAGAGCTATTCCCCGTCCGCAGGGAACTATAAATTGCATCCTCCAGACAGATACATTATTTTCCAATAATAGCTTTCCTATGTTTTCCAAATCATCAATATTGTTTCGCGTAATCATAGTCTGGACAGATACGGGCAGCCGCGTGGAAACGGCGCTATCAAGCCCTCTTAGTATCCCTGCAAAAAAGCCTTTTTTTCTGAATCGGGAATTTATCTCTTCGTTTGAGCCGTCCAAAGAAAAATGAAACCTATTTAGGCCAAGTTCTTTGAGTTTAAGGGCGCGGTCTCTAGTCAATAAAAGACCGTTTGTAGCTAAACTGCAATGTAATCCTTCTCGCGCACAAAATTGTATCAATTCATCTAAATCCGGCCTTAACAAAGGCTCTCCGCCCGTAAGAACTAAAACATAAACCCCCATTTTTTTTAAATCCTTAAAAAGGTGCTTTGCTTCCTGCGTATTTAATTCATTATCCCTTTTTTCCCCCGCTTCGGCATAGCAATAGAGGCAGTCTAGGTTACAGGCGGTGGTCGTCTGAAAACTGACCTGAAAGGGCCGTTTTTTCCCAAATAATCTATTTGCGAAAAAAAATCCTGTTGTCTCCCATCCGTGTTTTTTCATACTCATAGCCTAATCTTTTTTGTTTTCTGCGGCAGTTTGAAAGATCTGATTTAGGCCCGGCCGAGATTTAATCGGCGCATATTTATAAGCCACATCCTTCATAACCTCTAAACTAACCTTCGCATTCCTCTCTTTGGCTAAATCCTGTGCCTTTTTCTGCAACCTCTTTAATGCCAAATCCCGGATGAAATAAGGCATCATCTCCGAAATCTTCATCAAGGCCTTCTCCGCCTGGACATCCCAAGGTACGCCTTGTTGGGCAATAGGTTCCTCTATTTTGCCCTTGGTCTCCAAAAATAATTTGCCTAAAACCTGATTCAGAATCAACTGCAATATATTCTTTGCGCCGAGATATCCCATAAAAGGAGAATTTTCGGTAAAAATATATTTGTGCGCCGGGATATCCGCATACAGGAAATTAGGCAGGCCTATATCGCTTACCAGCTTCAAGTCGTAAAAATTACCCAGGACCATCATTGGGCCTTTGGCTTCGTATATTTTCTTTTTCTCATCTATGCCGGGGCAAATCAAGATACTGTCGCAGATATCTTTTAACTTTGACCGCACCAGCCGGCTTCCTGTTGAAATTGTGCAAATTTGCATCCCAAGTTCTTCTTTAAGATATCGGCTTATCCCATAGGCATAGGTATTATGGTTTTCGAAAGAAAGCGCCACGGTAATCTCCGAAGCGAAACTTAGAACCAGTGCGGATTTTACTAAGTTAAACCCATCTTTAATCTCTTGGCGGATATATCTCCTTGCATCTAATCTAAAGAAATCCGCAATCTGCCTCAGCCACAAACTGGTATTTTCAAAACCTATAGCCACCTGACTGGCAAGGTAAGGGATTTTAAATTTTCCCTGCATTGCCTTGGCAGTCTCTACGCCGCAATCATAAGGATATACGCAGATGTTTAAACATGCCTCAGGAGCCTTTTTTATATCCTCCATCCTCGCCCCCGCTGTCAACACGCAGTTAACACTAACACCTATGTTGCCCAGCATCCTCTTTAATTCAAAGACATCCGCCTTCCAGTTAAAGGTATTATAAGTGGGGCCTAACAGGTTGACAGATTTGGCCTTTTTCTTTATTGGGGATTTCATTACATCCACCAGAGCAAGCATAACCTTCTCCTTGCCGGCATTTAATTCTTCTCCGAGAGGAGGCTGTACGATCAGATAATTTTTTAATTTCATTTTCTTTATTAATCCCTCTGTGTCTTCCTTAATAAGCTGGATATGCGGAGAGATAATAAAAAATAAGAAATTTGAATTTCTCGACTTAAGCCTGCGCACTATTCCCTCTAAGCGCGGCTCTGCGCCTTGCACAATATCCCCGTGGGATAGGTTGGTGGAGTAGAAATCAAGGCTCGGTTCTTCCGAAAAAAAGTTGGCTTGGAGATGACTGATAAAACAACCGGCTGGGCCGTGGAGAATTCCTGCCGCATCTTTTATCCCGAACAATGCCCACAAAGCTCCTTCAAAAGAAGAGGGCCGATGGATTATTTTTAAACTCAACTCCAATTCTTTAGGATTTTTTCCCATTTTTTGTATACAGGATTCTTCAGGAAATACAAGAAATTACGGGCAAAGTCAAGGGCATAATCATAACCGTATTCTCCCGCATAAAGCATATTATAAAACACCGGTATGTGCTTCGATGCCGCTTCGCTTTGGGTGTGCATATCCGTAAAAACCGCATCGGGTTTCAGCTCCTCGATCATATCCCCCAGTGTGCTGGGGCAGGTATCCATAAATGTCACTTTATATTTTTGCTTTAATATTTCCTTCTCGCGTATAGAAAATTCATTGTTGATTCCGGTCATCACATGGACGTGCGCCCCCAACTCTGCCAATATCTTGGCTAATGAAAACTCATTCCCCGAACCAAAGAAAAAAAGGATATTTGGCATAAGCCTGGCATATTCTTTTTTTAGCTTCCGCCAAAGGGGAAGAATTTCTTTCTCCTTTTTCGCAATCAAACTCAGAAGCCTCTTGGATTCAACCAGGAGCGCAATCTTTTTTAGAAAACTACCTGTCCCTTCGATGCCGGCAGGTATCTCAAAATATTGCGTGGCCGAGCCAAATCTGGCATTTGCCTTTACGCAGGTCAAATAAGGAACTACGCTTACCGGACAAAGCGTTTCTGCATAGGATATGCGGCTCATTTCCTCAAAATGTGAAGCAGGAAAACTAAAAAAGGGTATGCCTGCCTCTTTCAAAAAAATCTCTAAAGAGACGATCTTCTCGGCATCAGAGCTCGACCTGCCCACCAAGCCTATTGAACCCTCCTCTAAATGGCCGGGGGCATCTATTACTTCAATAAGAGAGGCCCAGGCAAAATCGTTTCCCGCGCTCATGCCCTGAGGTAGATTAAAACCTGTGTTACAAAAGGTTAATTTACAATCGTTTATTTCCTGCTGCATTTGATTCAACATCCCTGAAACATTTTCTCCTATTAACTGAGAGATGCAGGTATTTATAACCACAATCACCCGGGGTCTATATTCTCTATAGGTATTGAGGATCTGGTTTTTTAAGGAATCTTCTCCCCCAAAAATAATCTCTTCCTTGTTCATTTTGCTCGCCAGGGTTAATAACCGCGAGGAGCGGCAGGACATGGTGGCTACCTGCAGAGGGTAGACGCAGGACTGGCTGGCATACAATATGGGAATAACCCCTTCAACTCTGGCCAGACTCACCAACGCCTGCAAGGTAGAGCAGGCATGTTCATAACTTCTTAACGGCAATTTATCCATGAGATAAACCCGACCACCATTTATATAACTTTTCTGTGTCTAGGGTTCTGGGTACAGATAAGCGTTTTTGCTCCCAAATTTTATCCGCAATATTGGCCAAGGCAGCGCATTCTTCGGAATGCGGGACAAACTGAAATAACGTTTCCCCCCTGAACGAACACTCCTTAATGGTTTTGCTGTGCGGAATAAAGCCGACTACCTTGGCCTGTAAAAGTTGCGCGAACTTTTTAATGGTTTCTTTCTCTGACTTAATGCCCCGCAGATTACCGATAATCCCTCCCAACCGCGCACCGGAGCGGGGCGCAAATCGCGCAATGACCTTAGCGATATTACAGGCAGCAAACAATGCCTCGAACTCCCCGCTGGTAATAATATATGTCTCCTGGGCGTATCCCTCTCTGATGGGCAGGGAAAAACCTCCGCAAACAACATCCCCTAAAACGTCGTAAATTACCGCGTCTAAATTAAGCTTCCTAAAGATATCAAACCTGTTTAAGGCCTCTATTGCTTCGGCTATGCCTTTGCCTGCGCATCCTATGCCCGGCTCAGGTCCACCTGACTCAGCACAAAAAATTTTCCCTTGACCTGACTGCAATAAATGAGACTCATATATCGCCTGCCTTAAGGCTATATTTTCTGTATAGAAGCCTTTATCTTTAATCAAATCCAATATGCTGCTAAGCTTTCTTTTTTTAAGAAGCAGGCGCGTGCTGTCCTGTTTGGGGTCGCAACCGATTTGCAAAACCCGCAATCCCCTTTTTGCCCAGGCAAAAGAAAGGTGGGAAGCAATGAGGGATTTGCCTATGCCTCCTTTACCGTATATAGCTATCTGGCGCATATTTGTTCTACTATTCTATGCCACGCTGTAAATGCAGAGGGGATCCTCTGCCAAATAGTCTTGCGAAAGCGCATATGCCCGCGCCCGGCACCCTCCGCCACAGTCTGCTTGAAACCTGCAGGAAGCACATTTGCCTTTTGGCTTTTGCTTGCGTAAGGTTACAAATATCTTACCTTTCCTCCAAATTGATTCCAAGCTATCTTCGCGTAAATCTCCTGCTGATAGCGGCAGATAACCACAAGGAAAAACCTTTCCCTGGGAAGAAATAAAGAGCATCTGGCGGGCTGCCAGGCAACCTTTGTCTGCTGCATGAGAACTTACTCTTTCTTTTTTAAAACCCCCGAAATAAAAAGGCGCGCAAATCGGCCTGATATAAAAAGAATTTTTTTTGGAATATTCCGTGACGTAATTTAAGACCTTTTCATATTCCTGTGCGGTGATTTCCTGCTGGCGAAAGATATCCTTAGCGCAGCCTATCGGAATTAAAAAAAACAGGTGCAGCGATTGCGCGCCCCAATGCTGGGACAGCCCGATTATATCCTGAATTTGGTCATAATTCTGCCGTGAAATTGTCGTGTTTATCTGAAAAGGCACGCCGGCACTCCTAAGGTAGGCTATGCCTTTTACTGCCTGAGTGAAGGCGCCTTTAAACCCTCGCAAGCTATCATGCGTAATGCTATCTTTGCCATCGAGGCTTATGCTTACCCTGCTTATCCCCGCCCCCTTAATCTTTTCTACAGCCTCTTTGTTTAATAATGTGCCGTTGGTGGCCAGCCACACCTCTATTTTTTTACTGGAAACATGCCAGGCAATTTCAAAGATGTCTTCACGTAGTAGGGGCTCCCCGCCGGTTAAGACCACCACGGGATGACTAAAAGTTGATATCTCCTCCGTAACCGCTTTAATCTCTGGTAATGTCAATTCCTTGCCTGCTATCCTTTCTTTCTTTTCGCCACGGCAATGCTGACAACGCAGATTGCAGGCCGCAGTAATCTCCCAAAAAATAAACTTTAAGTTGTTTTCTTCTTCCATAGAATTTCTGGACAATTTACTGGCTTTCTTTTTTTAAGGCGCGCGACAAGCCTCTGGTCTTTACAAAAACCGGCCACACCTTTTCTCTTAGGGTGGGAATAGGTTTCAGCCGTTTTATGCCAATCATATTATCATGAATATAGAGACTAGAAATGATTTTTTCTGCATCATCTTGATGTTTTAAATAATTAAAAATCGAGTCGCTGATTCTGGCAACATCTATCTTACCCAAAGAGGGGGATACGTATAAATAAAGACGCGGCGGCATGTTATTCTCTGATTCCTGCACAAACTGGTAATCGCAATCTTCGCCGCCGATTCTTGCAGGCAGCACATCTTCTATTAAATCCTGCAGTCTCTCGCCGAAAAAATCTATTTCCGGGGAAATAAGCTTTTCAAAACTGCGGATACGGCTTACGTGCGTATCCATACCCAGCTTCCCGTATATACATTTGCATTCTTTCTTATATATGCTCCCGTAGTCTCCGCTTTCTACATTAATCATAATCTTGGGCAAGTGCGCAGACAGCCCGGTCCACAGAAATACATTCTTATTGAGAGTGGAAGACACTGCCCTCTTCCGTTCAATCAAAGCGACAATATCGCTAGAGAGATGGTATTCATCAACCTCCGAGGAACCATAGGGACAGGAGAATCCGACATGGCCAATCTCCCGGAAGGCGTAAGAAGACAAGATATGCGCACCTTGGGCCTGAATATGGCTTCTCCTGCGCAGGGTAAGCGGCTCACCCGTCCAATAAAAAACCACGTTCTTCAGGCTGCACTTTTCTCTTTCAGTAAGATGGCATAACTTAATCACTTCTCTTGATGAAGCGAAGAAAAATAGTTGTTTTTCTGTGTTGATAATATACTTTATGACCTTCCCTAATTCTTCCCTACTGATATATTCAGGATAAGCGGAATTATGCAAAAATAGCCTGATCATAAATACCAGAAGTTTAAAGCCGACCTTCCCCGAAAACCCTTCCGCTAAAATCCGGGCGGGGATATTATAATAAAACCACTTTATGGGAGGCATAGCCGCTCGTATGAGCATTAAAGCACCACCTATGGCTGGCACGGAAAGAAATGTAGGCATCCATAAAATGGGAAAAGGACGCGGATAAAAATCTTTATATGCCTGCGAAAAAAGTATAATCTGAGGGGTCCCGATCTCGCGCAATCCATCTATGCCAATACTGCTTACTATCCTAAAGGCGTTGTCATTGCAAGGAATACTTCTGTTGTGTTTTTTTGTTTCCAGTAAAAGGTTATTAAAATCCTGGGGCACAACTTTAAACTCTATGCCTTTTCTTCTAACCGGAATAATGCCTTTAAATTCCTCAATACTGAAATAAATGCCCGCATCACGCAATATTTCCAACGTCTTCTCCAGCCCATATTGATTAATTAACCTTTTTACATCTGCATAAGAATAACCGAATAGGTGAAATAGTTTAAGGTAAGGGCTTAAAGGGTAATTAAATACTGCTTTCTGCAGTATATTTAAAAAATTCGTCTCTCTATTATTCAATCTTTGTTTAGTTATTAATTGCGCTTCTTCAGCGCTGGTAGTGCGGGCAAGAAATCTGGGCAGGCCTAAAAGAAATTTAGCGTAGGCAATCCATTTAGCTAACTGCATTTATATTATACAATTCGGTATAGGGTCGGACAGAACTAATTATCCTGCTTTTCCAATGGCTTTTTGATGAAAAGAGTGGGGTTTTTCATCAAGTCGATGACCTTTGTTTCTTCACAAACATTGCCTTGGCCGTCTTTTAAGATCTGGACGACGGGCCTGAGCGGAGCAGATAGCTGCAACTTTACTACCTTGCCCACGTCTTCGGTATTCAATAAAACCAAGCTGCCTGTGGGATAGATAGTAACACCATCAATTAACATCTTTAATATTTTGGGGTCGTAAAGAGATTTTTTATCCAGCATTGCCTTAATGGCATCGAAGGCTAACATTCGAGGACGCCAGGCGCGTTTATGGGTCAATGCCTCAAAGGTATCTACCACGCCGATTATACGAGCCAGCTCGTTTATTTCAGAGCCCTTTAATCCACTCGGATAACCTGAGCCATCTATGCGCTCGTGATGCTCTAAGATGGCTTTTTTTATCTGGTCGTCTTTATCATTGTATCCGCTTGATTGTAATATCTCCACACTTTTATTGACATGCCCATGTATTCTTTCCAATTCCTCAGCATTTAATTTACGGGGCAATTGCGCTAAATCCAAAAAATTAACCATGCCTAAATCGTATATTAATGATGTTAATCCTAATTGGAGAAAATGGTCTTTGCTGTATCCGATACGCTCTCCTATAATCAAAGAAAATATTAAAACATTAACTAAATGATTCCTAAGATAATCTTCGCCTTCATTGTAATAAGCTAATTCTATAAGGTTATCTTTTTCTGCCTCTAAGTGCACCCGGATAAGATCCAGCGCGGCCAATAACTCATCTATAGATATGGCCTTGCCTTTTTTTATCTGCTCTATTGCCCTGTTTAGCGCATCTATACATTTTTTGTACACTTCGTTACACGCCTCTTGCGATTCAACAGATGGCAAAGGAACGATTTCGGCTTTTTTTTGCATAATATTGGTGAGGTCGATGGGCGCTGGCTTTGCGCAAGATATTTTGGGAGGTTCGATTTTTGTATCTGCGGCAGGCTCTTTTTCAGGGGGTTTTTTAAATATGCTCGGTATAGGCTTTGGTTCCTCTTTGGACTCTGGCCTCTTGCCTTCACCGCTTTCGTCCTTACGCTTAAAAATATCGCTCATCTTCACCATAAGCGCTTCTCCATATTCAATACTATTTTAATATATACGATATAAAAGTCAACATTATAATAGAAATAACTAAGCAAGTATTATTTCGCACTTTTGCTTTGAAGCATATCCTTTAGGTTGCTGAATTGGGTTTAAGTTTATGTGTTTAATAAGCCCGAATATCCAAAGGTTAAGGCTTCTTTCGTTTTTAAAG
>Ga0315282_10015187_pt1 | contig 11393 bp, 10 predicted proteins | sample YL17G07_20_MG_FD_203693 | JGI IMG/M metagenome (GOLD analysis project Ga0315282, IMG submission 203693) | Sediment microbial communities from Yellowstone Lake, YNP, Wyoming, USA - YL17G07_20 | ecosystem: Environmental > Aquatic > Freshwater > Lake > Sediment | place: USA: Wyoming | collected...
CGGGTTCTACCATCTGAACTGTTGCGCGAAGGCCGCGTGCCTTTAATTCTCCTTCAAGTTTTTTCTTTAATTCAGGGATGATTCTGGAATCAACTCCTTTCAAATATTCCGCCTGGACAATAAGCTCGTCCATCGTTTTTTCTCTGGTAATCACGATCCGATACTCATCCCCAAATCCTTCGATGCTTCTGATCACATCTTCGATCGCGCTCGGATAGACATTTTCTCCCCTCACGACAAACATATCGTCTGCCCTTCCATAGATCCCTCTTGGAAGGCGCGGATAGGTTCGTCCACAAGGACACGGATCATCCACCCACTGAGATATGTCTCCAGCCCAAAAACGGATCATCGGCTGCGACGACCGCTCCAGGTGGGTATAAACCGTAACCCCCTCTTTGGCGTAAGGCACCCTCTTTTTTGTATTCGGGTCTACCAATTCTGCGTAGACAATATCCTGCCACAAGTGCATCCCTTTTCGGTATTCACATTCACAATTAGCCATCCAAGGCGTCATTTCTGCAGTCGAACCTGAATCGATACAAATTCCACCATAGGTTTCCTCGATTCTTTTCTTAGTGGACGGAACGCCCGCCCCGGGTTCTCCCGAGAAGAAAAGAATGCGGAAATTAAAATCTTTGGCAGGATCCACGCCTCTCTCTTTTGCCCTTTCAGCCAGGTAGAGGCTGAAGGAAGGCGTTCCATAAAAAATGGTGGGCTTCACCTCCTTCATCCATTCGATCGCTCGATCGCTCTGCCCCGGAACGCCGGCGCCAAAAGGAAAGGCAACAGCGCCCAGACGCTCAGCTCCCGCCAATGCCCCCCAGCTTCCCATGTAGAGGCTAAAAAAGGAGCCGATAAAGACAATATCCTCTTGACGCATACCAAAACCCCACATTGCCCGAGCATGAGCTTCGGCGATGCGCTCCATATCCCCTTTGCTGATCCCGAAGGCAGTCGGTTTGCCTGTCGTTCCCGACGTCCCCTGAACTCGCGCCAGATCCTTCAGAGAAGTGCATAAATTGGTGCCAAAAGGAGGATTCTCTCTCTGATCTTGCCGAATTTCCTCTTTCGTCAAAAAGGGAATCTGTTCGAAATCCCCGAGAGATCGAACGTCTTCTGGTTTTATTCTCGTATGATCCCATTTTTTCTTGTAAAGACCAGATTTCTGGTAGGCATACTTGAGCTGTGCCCGAAGCTTTGGCAGGATGACTTTCCGCTCCCTCTCTTCGGGGTCCATGGTTTCCAAATCCTTAAACCAGAATTTGGATTTCGGGGAAGGCCTATAAGAACGATCATACTGGGGCGGCCATTTTTTCATTACAAGAGAGCACCTCCTTCTCCCTTAGCTTCGGAAAATCAAAAAGAGACGTTCACGATCGTCTGCCGGTTTTGTCAAAAACAATTTTACGTATGGACGATACGATTTCCTCCCGTGTCGCTCCGGGTACAAATGTGCCGTCAAAACCGATTTCTTGCAGTTTTTCAGCATCCGACGTCGAAAAAACACCCCCGATCACGAATGCCATAGATTCTTCGAGCCTTTCTTTCTTAGCTTCCTCAATCAGCTCACCCCCCAGCGTCAGATGGGCGCCGCCGAGAGAGCTGACTCCGATGACATCGACACCTTCTTGAATCGCCGTGCGAATGATCTCCTTCGGGAGCGAATTGCCAATGTAAATGACCTCCATCCCCGCATCTCTCAATTCCTTAGCTACGGTGATAACTCCCCGATTATGAACGTCCAAACCGAGCTTCGACAATAACACCTTTATCTGCCCAGCCATCTACCCCCAAGACCTCGTTATCTTCACCAGAATACAGGCGGCTTCCACAGCCCAAATGCTTTCTTAAACACTTTGAACATCTCTCCTTCCGAGCAACCCACTTTGGCGCACTGAAGGGTGTAAAGAACCACGTTCATTCCCCTCTTGCAAGCGTCTTCAAGCGCAGCGAGAGCAGTGTTGACTTTCTCGTTATCTCTCTGTTCTCTCAATCTCGCTAATCTCGCCTTCTGCCTTTCCTCGACACCCTCGGGATATTCAAAGACATGAATGGGAGGAAGCCCGATAGGAGATTGATAGATATTATAGCCAACCAACTTGATATGACCCTTCTCAACCATGCTCCTTTCATTATAGAAAAATTCAGCAATCTTCTTGTGTATCCAGCCCCTGTCTATCGCCGTCACATAACCCCCCACCTTCTCAATCTCATCTACCTCATCGAGAATTCTCGTCTCGATCTCGTTCGTCAGGGCTTCGACATAGAAGGAGCCTCCCAAAGGGTCTACCACATCCGTAATCCCTGTCTCCGCCTGAATAATCTGTTGTGTTCGTAACGATAGCAATGCCGCTTCTTCCGTGGGGACGGAATAGGCCTCATCATAAGAATCCACGTGTAACGACTGAACACCTCCAAATACAGCGGCCAAGGCCTGATAAGCGGCCCGGATGATGTTGTTTAACGGCTCCTCCCTCATCAAAGAAACGCCGGAGGTCTGCACATGACATCTCATCCACATCGATCTCTGGCTCTTTGCCTCAAATCGATATTTCATTATTTTATACCAGAGTCTTCTGACCGCCCTTAACCTTGCAACTTCTTCAAAGAAATCGCTTGCAGGAGACCAAAAAAATGCTAATCTCTCAGCAATCCAATCCACATCGTGCCCTCTACGGAGCATCTCTTCTACGGTCGAGATGGCATTCGCCACAGCCACTGCCATCTCGGTGATACCTGACGTTCCAAACTCTCGTAGATTGTATCCGTTAAAAGTGACGAAATTCCAAAGAGGGATCTTCTGCCTGATAAACTCGATGTTGTCACATTGGATCCTGAAGCAATCTGCAGGGGGGATATATTCCGGGCCGCTCCGCACCACTTCCTCCAAGGTGATATCGTTCTGAACACTGCCGCGCAGGTTATCCCAGGGGATGCCTCTTCGCTCTGCCAGGGCCAGGTACATGGAAAATAAAATTGCCGTATTCGACGGGTAATGGGTCACCAATGAAACGGTGATCTTGTCGAGAGGAATGTCCTTAAATACCAGATCCATATCCTCCACTGAATCAATGGCCACCCCGGACATGCCGACCTGGCCTTTGGATAGGGGATCATCAGAGTCATACATTTGAATGGTGGGAAGGTCAAAAAGAACATTGACCCCTGTCCCCCCATGAGCCAGCATGAATTTGATTCTCTGGTTGGTTTCCTCAGGTCCCCCAAAGCCGGTGAGCTGCCGCATGGTGAATTCTTTTCCCCGGTACATATTGGCGTGAATACCCCGGGTAAACGGTTCCTGACCTGAATGCCCCAAATCCTCCATATAGTCAAAATCAATACTGCTGAGAGGTGTATAGAGCATTTCCCTGGGAATCTCGGAACCCAAAAGTGTGTGAGGGGTGGCATGCCAATTCTGTCGGTCTTCTTCGCGGACAAGGCTACCCTTCCACTGCTCAAACTCCTGGCGCATCTTTTCAAGGATGGCGGGATTGTACAGAGGGGTCCGTCTCCTCCCACCCAACTTCGCCCGTAGGATTTCCTTGGTCGTTTTATTTTGTTCAGCCATGCGAGGACTACTTTTTTCTTGTTGAGTAATTTGGCAAGCGAAAAATCTCAAAACAATTTTCGTCGAAAATCTTGAGGTAGCTTAAGAACCCATGGCCTCCAGGACGACCTCTGTGATATCCATCACTTTAAGGTCAATTTCTTTCTTCCTCGCATAACCTGAGATGGTCCGGATGCACTGCTGACAAGAGGTCACTACCACTTCAGCCCCTGTATCCTGGATTTCCTTGATTTTCCTCTCTGCAATGGCGGCAGAGAGTTCCGGATCGATCATCTCGAGGTCTCCTCCGCCACCACAGCAGTTACATAGCTGCCGATTGTTTGCCATCTCTACCAGTATAAGCCCGGGGATTGCCTTCAGTATATTTCTCGGCGGATCGAAGACCTTGCTATTTCTTCCTAAGTCGCAGGGATCATGATAAGTCACTGTCTTATTGAAACCGTTGTTGAATTTAACCTTTCCTTCATTAATCAACCTTTCCATAAATTGAGTCGAGTGAAGCATCTCAGCGTTGATCTTGTATTTCTCTTTCCACGTGTGATAGCACGATGGACAAGCGAAAACAACCGTCTCAGCCCCAAGCTGCTGGACCTTGCCCTGGTTGTGGTCTACCAGTTTCTGCATCTTATCGGGCATCCCCATCTGGATGAGAGGAAAACCACAGCACCACTCCTCTCCTCCAAGAGTGGTGAAGTCTGCTCCACTCTTGTCCAGGATTTGAACGAAAGCCTGAGGAATTTTCTGGACGAGAGGAAAGAAAGAGGCTACACATCCCACAAAGTAGAGAACTTTTGCTTTTTCCTTTTGGTACATGTGATCTGGAGCATTCTTGATGAATTCCACCCATGCAATGCGCTCCTCATTCGGTTCGTCTGAGATATTGAAATTGTTCTCCACGGCCTTCGAAACCCGATCCACAATTTTGGGATACTGGCTCCTGTCCACCAAACATTCTCTCCCTGCCAGAACCCCTTGATTGGTCTCCACCCCAGGAAAACAGGTTTGTGTACAAAGTCTGCAGCCCGTACATCGGAAAAGGGTCGCCTCGATTTCGGGCGTCCAACCAATTTTCCCTTCGATGATGGCTCTGACCAGGGCATTCTTCCCCCGCGGGGTAGCCCATTCCCTGCCCTCAACTGCATAAACAGGGCAGTGGGCAAGACAGAAGCCACACCGATTGCACTTGGCGATCTCGTCATATAGTAAGGTCTTGAGTTCTTCTTGCTTCATATTTAGATTCCTCCAACAAATCGGCCTACGTTCAGGATACCTGCTGGGTCTATTTGTTCTTTCAATCGGCGCATAACTATATAGTCACCTCGGGATTGTCCCCATACATCCACCTTTTTTTTGATCGAAAGGGGAGACCATTCCACAACGAGGTTGCCCTCATTTTTTATTGCCTCAGCGGTCAGCTTTTCGATCAGTTCGGCAAAGGAATCGATCTTCGATCGAAAATTCTTTCCTGGCAGAATGTAGGAGTATAGAATTCCACTCCCTGCATGAGAGATGAAGGCACAATCTATACCCAATTCTCTGGCAATTTTTTCATAATTTCCAAGCATCTCACCAGATTTAGAGATCAAAAAGTTGGACTTCAGGCGGATGAAATTCCGGTAGTTCACGGTTAATCCATTGGAGAAGTCTCGGATGGCAATCCAAAAAGCCTGATGCTTCTCTGAAGTTAAAGTCATAGCCGCAAGGGTCCCATATTTCTTCCCCATCTCGCTCATTTCGAAGCTTTGCCTATCAATGCTCTCAGCGACCCCCTCCAACCCAACAGCAATTAGATAATTTCCATCTGAAGGCATGGATATTGAAGATTTCATATTTTGGACAGCTATGGAATTAAGAATCTCAATGGATGAGGGAACTAACTGGGAGCTTCTTACTTCACGAGCGAAGCCGTCTGCGTCCTCCAATCTTGCGAAAGAGAGCGAAAAGGTTGCCTCTTTTTCAGGGAGAGGAAGGAGTTTAAATGTCATTTCACAAAGTATCCCCAGGGTTCCATAAGATCCGATTAAGAGTTTACACATGTCATAGCCAGAAACATTCTTAACCGTTTTCCCGCCAGAAACGACGATATCCCCATTTGGAAACACAGCCTTGGCCCCAATAATCATATCCCTGGCCGTGCCATATAGCAGCCGCTTGGGCCCGCTGGAGTTGGTCGCCACAATGCCACCCAAAGTGGCTTTATCCGTAAAGGGTGGATCGAGAGGAAGAAAATATCCCTTTCCAACTTTCGCTAAACCCTGCTGAACTTCTCCCAGGGTCAATCCGCTTTCCGCAGAAAGGGTGAGATTTTCGCAGTCCCTATCTGTGATACGATTAAGCCGACCGGTGGAAAGAACGATGTCCATCTTTTTAGGAATCCCACCCATCTTCATTTTGGTTCCGTTCCCTTTCGGGATGACGGCGAGATACTGCTGGTTCGCATGGGCAACAACCTTTGAAACCTCGTCAATCGTCCCCGGAGCAACGACCACCTTCGGTTTCTTCCCATCAATGGCATAGGCCTTCAGCTTATCCGGATCTCGAATCACATAGGCCTCGCCAACCATCTCTCTTAATTTGATAAAAAGTCTATCCGTCTTGGGCATAAAGAGTCTCCTTACGTAATCCCTTCTGACCTCCCTTTACCAAAGGGAGGAATAAATGGTCCCCCCTTTTATAAAGCCTGCCGGCAGGCAGGGAGGACTAAGGAGGATTATTAAGCTTCCACTTCAGGTAAGACCTTTCCCGGATTATAAACGTCTTCAGGATCGAAGGCCATTTTTACCTTTTTCATGGCACCAATGTCCTGAGACTTAAAGACAAAAAGCATCTCCTTCTTTTTCTCTGTGCCAATGCCATGCTCGCCGCTGATTGTCCCACCCGCATCGGCACATAATTTCATGATCTCGGAACCCGCTAAATGGACTTTTCTCAACTCCTCCTCATTTCTCTCGTCGAAGAGGATAAGAGGATGGAGGTTTCCATCTCCCGCATGAAAGACGTTTGCAATGACAAGGTTATACTTTTTACCCACTTCCATCACTTTGGCCAAAACCTCCGGAAGTTTTGTCCTGGGAACCGTCCCGTCGCAAACCAGATAGTTTGGCCGAAGTCTGGCAATAGCGCCAAAAGCTCCCTTTCGCCCTGCCCAGAGTTGGGTTCGTTCTGCCTCGGTTTTTGCGGCCTTCACTTCACGGACATTATTTTTTTTGCAGATCTCCATAATTCTTTCTGCCAGTCTCTCCATTCCATCCTTCAGTCCGTCGAGTTCGATTAAAAGGACAGCTTCGGCATCCAGAGGAAAACCTGCATGGATTGATTCTTCGACTGCCTTAATGGTCAGTCTGTCCAACATTTCTAGGGTAGCAGGAACGATACCCTCCCCGATGATGGCAGAAACAGTCCTCCCTGCATCCTCGAGGCTATTGTAAATAGCCAGCAAGGTCTTCACTGCTTCTGGCTTCGGCATGATTCGGAGAATCAACTTCGTGGCAATTCCAAGGGTGCCTTCTGAACCCACAAGAACCCCGGTTAAATCATATCCTGGATTGTCTAACGTCTTACCCCCAACCTGGACTACTTCCCCATTATAAAGGACCACTTCTGCTCCCAAGATATGATTGGTTGTCACTCCATATTTGAGGCAGTGAGGTCCTCCAGAATTTTCTCCAAAATTTCCGCCGAAAGTAGAGACCTTTTCACTGGCAGGGTCTGGTTGATAGACGTATCCGTAACGCGCCAATGCGTTTTTCAAAGCCAGTGTAAAGACCCCCGGTTCCACCGCAGCTCTCTGATTTTCGATATCGATCTCTAAGATTCTATTCATCCTGGAAAAATGAATGACGATCCCACCTTGTGTTGGAATAGTGCCTCCGCTAAGATTCGTCCCCGACCCCCTGCCAACAACGTGAATCCCTGCTTCGTGGGCGAACTTGACCACTTTGGAAACTTCTTCCGTCGAGTTTGGAAGGACAATACAATCAGGTTTTCCTCGAAAGAGAGAGGCATCGTAACCATAGAGCAACAAGTCTGTCTCTGAGGATAAGACATTTTCCTTTCCCACGATCTTCGCCATTTCTTCGATCAGCTTTTCGAGTTCCATAAAGTCTCCTTAAAATTTAAATAAATTCTGGTCCCCCAACCCCGTTTAGGAAAAGGGGGGAGAGAGATAATTACCCTTTTCCGAATCGGTCTCCGATTTTCAAACCGACGGACTTGGCAAATTCAATGGGTCCTATCTTCTCACCTTTATCAACTCTAAGTTTCCCAATTTGTATGACGCCGCCCTTTGCAGCGACTTGAATATTCCTTTCTTCGATAGAGACGATTTCACCGGGTTGTTTTTCGATGGTCGATGGAAACATTTTAACATCGTAAAACCTGATCCTTTTAGCCCTAAAGGTCGTATAAGCACCTGGCTGGGGATCGCAACCCCTAATTAAATTATAAACGTCTCTGATGGCTTTTTCAAAGTTCACAGAAGCCACTCGATCATCACACGGAGGCTCATAAGTTGCTTTGGAATCATCCTGTGAGATCCTGGGCGCCTTCCCTCTCTTGATCAATTCCACGGCCTCCACCATGGCATCCACTCCCATGGGAAATAGTCTATTGAAATAGAGAGAGCCTGTCGTATCATCGAGGTTAATTTCGACTTCTTTTTGAAGCAAGATGGGACCCGTATCGATCCCTTTATCAACCCAGAAAACGGTCAAACCCGTTCTGGTATCGCCCTGAATAAGAGCCCAATTGATAGCGCTGGCACCGCGGTGTCTCGGTAAAAGAGAAGGATGATAGCACATGGTTCCGAGGGAGGGAAGATTAACTACCTTCTCAGGAATGATATCCGTTACGAATGCGAGGACAGCGAGGTCCGGCTGCAACTTCACATAAGCATCATAAACCTGGGGATCCTTCATTAAGTTCGGACGAAAAAATGGAATTCCCGATTTTTCAGCTAGTACCTTTATCCCCTCGCCCCTCTTATCCGGAGGGGAGAAAGAAGCCACAACATCCTCCCCCTTTCGAATGAGGGCCTCTAAAACTCTGTCGCCAAAAGGTCCTTGCCCAACAATGATGATTCTCAATGGCTAAGCTCTATATCTGATACACCAGCCTTCTCATCATCCCCCTGGCAATACGAGAATGGAAGGTTAAATTTCAATCTATGCCCCTCCCCTTGTGAATCTAAGTCTATTTCTTTCGTTTTGCATCAAAAGCGGAGATTTCCTCAACGATCGCCAGGATCGTCCTCGCATTATCATAGACCGGAGTATCTACCATTTTTCCCATGTACGAAACGGCAGCAGCCCCCTTCGCAATCCCTTCCTCCTCAAAAACCTTTACAACACCCTTTGCCCATTCCACGTCTTCTGGAGATGGAGTGTAGATTCGATGGGAGGGTTCAATTTGGCTCGGATGAATGAGCATTCTTCCTTCGTAACCTAACTGACGGCCGAAGCGGGTGTTCTTCTCAAAGGCTTCCGTATCCTTGAAAGCCACGAAGGGGCAATCAATGGCAATACAGCCAGCAGCCCTGGCAGCCACAGCGGCATGAGCCCGCGCATAAAATTGCTCGTCCCCTTCGGTGGTGAGCTTCACTCTCATATCTTTCGTATAATCCACCGCACCAAAGATAAGAGAATTGACCCGTTTGCTGGCAATGGCTGAGGGATAAGCATTGATAACTCCCTTGGCTGTCTCGATAAGAAGCTGAATGGCGACACTTCCCACCTTCAGTCCTCTTCTCCGCTCCAGTTCCTCCAATTTCCAGTCAAGACGTTGAACATGATCCGGCCCACCGGTCTTGGCCAAACAAACTCCTGAAAGCCCCTCGTACACGATGGCCTCAAGGTCATCATTCGTCATCAATGTTTCCCAGTTGTTGATCCGAACATAGATAGTCGATCCACCTGACCCAGCAAATTTCAAATTTTCTTTGACCATTGCACGGGCTTTTGGTTTCTCAGCAGGGGGGACGGAATCCTCCAAGTCTAAGGTAATGATATCAGCTGGAGTCTCGGGAGCCTTGGAAATCATCTTCTCATTATTTCCCGGAATGTAAAAAACGGATCTCATTACAGTCATGTCTGCACCTCCTATTAGGTTTTTTGAACAATGTCAAATTTCAAAATCCAAATGCCAAACCAATGTCAAATGATCAAATGTCAAAATTTTTTGAGTCATTTGAGCTTTGGATATGATTTGAACTTGATTCACGTTCGGTTCATCACTTCGTGCGACCTTTGACATTTGAACTTCTCATATTTAGACCTTTAATAATCGTTTCAGGGTTGGAGCGATTTCATCGGGCCGGTCCACGACATGAACTCCTGCCTCCTTTAGAGAAGCGATCTTATTCTTAGCCGATCCTTTACCCCTTTCGATGATACTGCTTGCATGGGAGAATCGCATTCCTTCCGGAGCCCATGCCCCAGCCACGTAAACAACAAGGGGCTTCGTAAATTTCCTGGTTCTCACTGCCTCAGCTGCCTCCTCTTCATAAGGACCGCCGATTTCGCCAAAGACCGCGACGGCCTTTGTATCGGGATCGGCCTCAAAAAGGGGCAAGATGTCGCCCATGGATTGACCTAAAACCGGCTCTGTCCCGATATGCACGACCGTGGTCACACCAAGACCTGCCTGTTGAATGGCCCATGGCACCGTACCGGACTGCCCACCACTTCTTGAGATGACACCGACAGGTCCTGGCACAAAAACTTTTTTTGCAAACTCCGGGGTACCCCCGAGCCAGCCCGCGGCTGCGATACCAGGGCTGATAATGCCGATCGATCCTGGGCCCAAAAGACGGGCGCCTTTCTGTTTCCCGTAGGCCACCATTTCAAGGATGTCGTACAAAGGAACTCGTTCCACCGGCATCACAATGAATTTAATCCCAGCATCTAAGGCCTCAAGAACAGCATCCTTCAGGCCTGGGCCGGGAACAAATGTCACGCTTGCATCGATCGGACCTTTCGCCCTTACAGCCTCTTCGACCGTATTAAAGACGGGGATTCCCGATACTTCTTCCCCTCCCCTTCCAGGTGTCACCCCTGCCACTACCTTGGTGCCATAACCCTTCATAAACGCAGCCCTTGCCGAGCCTTCTCTTCCTGTAATCCCTTGAACCAGTATCGTTGTATTTTTTTCCAGTAGAATCGCCATCTTCACTGCCTCCAATGTTTGGAAAAAAGATGTCCTTGGTGACTCCCGAATCCTGACCCGTTATTTATGCTGTTTACCAAATCACGAATCGCAAGTACGATTCATGCTTAAACCACTCCATGTTTTCTTTTGTATTCGTCCAATCCGGGGATGGGGGCTTCGATAGTAATCGCTTTATTTCCCCTGAACCAGCATTCATATTCGCATGCGAGGCACTCTGTGCCAACGCGCTTGGCGAATTCTGCATCTCCACCCAGGGCAGGTTTTCCGTCCTTGATCACCAAGATCCCTCGATCGAATAGTTTGCATCCCGCAGCACACGCATGCGTCTTGCAACCGACGCATTTGCTTTCATCAATAATGACCTTGATCGTCCTCTCTTCAAAATGCATGATCATTCCTCCCTTACCCCGTACGATATCAAAATTCCAACCCTAAGATAAAATAAACGTTTGTACCTGAATAAAATTCTTCGACTAAACCCCTTATGAGAGATGATGGCACGGTGTTTATGCCTTCACGCCTCGTTTCTTCCGATATTCATCAATGAGAGCTCTCATCCGTTTTGCTAAGAACTCCGTTTCGTAAACCTTATCGCTTCCATAAATTTCGATCGGGTTCTGATTCTTCAAGTCCGCTGTTCCTTCCTTTAGAATCTCCA
>Ga0315282_10015188_pt1 | contig 11393 bp, 13 predicted proteins | sample YL17G07_20_MG_FD_203693 | JGI IMG/M metagenome (GOLD analysis project Ga0315282, IMG submission 203693) | Sediment microbial communities from Yellowstone Lake, YNP, Wyoming, USA - YL17G07_20 | ecosystem: Environmental > Aquatic > Freshwater > Lake > Sediment | place: USA: Wyoming | collected...
GCGGACCAGCCCGTTGCCCTTTTTGGTGTGGAAGCGGCCGTCGTAGGTGATGATGCCGGCCGCGTCCTGGCCGCGGTGCTGAATGGCCAGCAGCCCCTGGTATAGATCGCGGAAAGCCTCCGTGTTGCCGATGATGCCGATAACACCGCACATGGCTAGACCTTAGGTGCCGGCTGAAGCGAATATCCCCGTTGAATTGAGCACATATTATTATAGGCTGTTTTGGGCTTCAGGGGAAGAATGGACGTGCGCTGATTTACTTTGCCCGTTTCGGGCCGTTGTGCCGCTGGAGGGCCTGGCGCAGTTCGGCCGGGGTGACGGTGGCCGTGCCGATCTTGCCCACCACGATGCCGGCCGCGGCGTTGGCCAGGATGGCCGCCTCCCGGATGGAAGCGCCGGCCAGGAGGGCCAGTCCAGCCGCGGCCATGACCGTGTCGCCCGCGCCGGTGACGTCGTACACTTCCCGGGCGATGGTCGGCAGATGGATGGGGGGCCGTCCCTTTTCCAGGGCGGACATGCCCTGTTCGCCGCGCTTGATGATGAGATAGCGGCAGCCGAGCAGGGCCAGGATGCGCCGGCCGGCGGCCTCCACCTCACCGTCCGTCTGGCAGGGTTGGTGGAGTATTCGCTCCGCCTCCAGATGGTTGGGGGCGAGCAAGGTGACGGGCGCATACAGCCGGATGTTCTCCACTTTGGGGTCGACGAAGACCGGGATCCGGCGGCGGCGGGCAAAGGGCAGGACCTTGCCCATCAGCGACCGGCTGAGGAGCCCCTTGTTGTAGTCGGAGATGATGATCCCCTCAAGACGCGCGCTTTTGATGAAGTCCACCATGGCCGCCTCGATCTCGGGCGAGACGGCCCGCCGTTTTTCCTGGTCCACCCGCACAACCTGCTGGTGATGGGCCACGATGCGCGTCTTGACCGTGGTCGGCCTCTTGCGGTCGACGAAAATCCCCCGGTTCTCGGCCAGGGAGCCCCGGATCCAGCGTCCTTCCTCATCGGCGCCGACGATTCCCACTAGGACGGGAAAAGCGCCCAGGCTCAATAAATTGTGGGCCACGTTGCCCGCTCCGCCCAGGGCGGAAGTGCTCTCCGAAACTTCCACTACGGGCACGGGCGCCTCGGGCGAGATGCGCGACACACGGCCCCAGATGTAGCGGTCCAGCATAAGGTCTCCCAGCACCAGAACCCGGCGGTCCTGGAACAGGCTTATCGTTTTGCTCAGTTTTTTAAGGTTCATGGATATCATCGCGGCACCTCCCTGAAGAAGATAGGGTTAGAAACGATCCAGGGGGTCCGGCCCGATAGCGGCGTTCTGGCCCGGAGATAAACCTCCGCCCGATAAACGCCCGGCCCGCCGACCTCATAGACGACCTCGTTCTTACGGGAACGGAGGACGGTCTGGCCGTCCCGGAGAATCCGGACCTCTATGGCAAAGTCGAAAGGGGCCATCACCTTAAGGAGACAGGGAGGCTCGAAAACGGTCTCCCGGCCCATGGGGATCCTCCGTCCTCTCTTTTCCCCCCAAAAGCGGAAACCGCGGGCTTGGGCAGCGCCGTCGATGGCGTTGTAGAATTTGCCCTGACGGAGCGCTCCCAGGACTTGGTCCCGGGCCGCTTGAAAATCCCTGGAAAAAGGCTCCCCCAGATAAATATGAATGTGCAGGAAGGAAAGTGCGACCCGGTAAAAGAGGTGGGCATCGCTGCCGAAAAATCCATAGAACCGATGATCACGGTTGAGCATGTCCCAGTAGGTGAGGTCCTGGCGCATGCCGTCCGCCATTATAATCAGGGGGAGAGCGGGTTTGAACAAAAGGGCCGGCAAGTACGGCAGGCAGCGATAATAATTTTTCCTGAGAAAAGTATTGCCGTTGGCGACCTCCAGGCCCAGATATCCCTCCAGCGGTCCCCAAGACCAGCTCGGCCTGCCGGAAGGATGGGCGATGACGGCCAGGCCGCCCCGGCGATTGATTTCCTGGACCGCTTCATCCGCGTCCCGGGGGAAAGGATCCTGCTCCGGCTCGAACCCCAGGCCGACCAGATGGCCGCGGCTGGTGGACATCTCCGACCCAGCCAGAATGAGCACGTTGTTCAGCCAGCCTTGACTGGACAACGACCTGCGGTTGGGCGATCCATGGTCGGTCAGGATCAGGAAGTCCAGGTTCAGTTGCGAAGCGATAGCGGCGATTTCAGGCACGGAAGCCCGTCCATCGGAAAAGCGACTGTGAAGATGATAGACCCCTTCGATTTCAGAGGAGAGCGCCCAGCGGCCGGTGAGATAAGTGTGGAAGGTGAGGACATGGAAGCCGAGCCAGAGGAAGTAGGCCAGGATAAGGGCCGAGACCGTCAGCCAAACGAGCCTTCTCTTCCTCCGGAGCCCGGGCCGCGGTTTGTCTTTGGTCATCCGCTTCCCGCCTCAGGAGTTCGGCGTCCCGTCCGGATTCCTTCGGCCAGGCCGTAAGGAATGGCCAGCAGGAGCAGGAAGAGGATGGTGATCTCGGAGTCGCCGAAGTTGTACTCGAAGAAGCCGGCCGTGAAAAGCCCCACCAGGGCGGCCAGCGACGCTCCGGCCGAGGCCTTGAGCCAGGGATCGCCGCGCCGGAACATTCTCCAGGCAAAGAGAAAGGCCAGGACCAGGAAGGCCAGCCAGGCCGTGGCGGCCGGTATCCCCCTTTCGGCTGCAATCTGGACCAGGTTGTTGTGGAGATGCACGTTGCGGGCGGCGCGGGGGGACAGGCGGAGCGACGGGTCGTTGAACTCCTCATCCACGGTGTCCGGGCCGGTGCCCAAGAAGGGCCTTAGGCCGATGACCTTCCAGCCCGCTCTCAAGTACTCGAGCCTTTCGATATTGGATTCGTCTTTCAGGCTGAAAACGCTCAGTGCCCTTTCCTTGAGCGTCCTGGGAGCAGCCAGGAAAAAGAGCCCGGCGGCGACCGGCACAAGGACCAGGAGCTTGGGCCGGTAGAGGCCTAATAGGAGGCAGACCCCGCAGAGGAGGCCGATCCAGGCGCTCCGGGTCAAGGTCAAGGCCAGGATGGCCAGAGCCGGGATTAGAACGGCCAGCCACAGCCACCGGATTTTTTCTTTAAGGAAAAGCCATAAAGACAAGGCCGCCAGGCAGAACAGCATCAGCAGGCCGGCCTGGGTCATGTAATGTCCCATGAAGCCCATAACCCGCTTCTCAGGCAATCCTCCCCGAGCGAATTGAAGGAAGGAATAGGCGCAGGACACGGCGGCCGAAAAGAGAAGACAAAAGATGCCGAGCCTCAGGGGCCGAACCGCGCTGAAGGCGGATATAGCCAGCGGAACGGCCAGGAAAAGAAGAAGGTCCCGGCAGTCTTTAAAGCTGGTCCATGAGTCGACGGAAAATGCGCACGACAGCAGAGACAGCCCGGCATAGGCCGCCAGGGGCCAGAAGAAAATGGGGAGGAAGGCCCGGTCCTTCTTCAAGGCCAGCCGTATAATCCAGGCCACGAGCCCCAAGCCCAGGAAAATCTCAACTAGGCTGATGGAGATCAGGGAGAACAGCAGACAGCCGCACATACTGAGCCACAGCCAAAGCCTGGTCCAGTCCCGGTCCTGAGTCGTGGCGTTCATGATCATGAATTTCGTATTTTACTATAAGTCTGGATCCGGATCGAGGGCGCCATCAATCGATATATTCCCGGCAGGCGGAAAAGACTTCCTGAGGAGTGATGGTTTTCAGGCAGCGAAAGTCCTTATAAAGACAGCGGCGCTGGCGGCAGGGCCGGCAGTCAAGGCTTTTTTCCAGGGCCGTGGCCCGGGCTTTCCAGGGGGCGAAATGGGCGGGCAGGGTCGGGCCGAAATAGGCTACGATGGGCGTGCTGGTTGAGGCGGCGATATGCATCGGGCCGCTGTCCGGGCCGATGAACAGGGCGGCCCGGCTTATGGCCTCCCGCAGTTCGATCAGGTTGAGCTGTCCGACAAGAGAGCGGACCGGCCGGCCGTAGAGCTCTCGGATCTCGGCTTCGGCCGGAAGGTCATCCGGGCCGCCGGCCAGATAGACCCGGACATCGGGCCGGGAGTCGAACAAACGGAGAAGCCCGGCGATATTCTGGGCTCCCCAATTGCGGAACTGATTGCCCGCTCCGATATGGAGAATCACGGCCCGGCCGGGACCGGCCAGCACTTTTTTCGCCCTGTCCGCCTCTTTCGGCCGGGCTTCGGGGAGGAGCAGGGGAGGAGGCTCGGGGATGGCTACTCCCAGAGCCTTGACCAGGTTGAGGTGATTCGCCGCGCTGTGGACCGGCCCCTGAGAGGAGGCGCGGGGGACCCGGATATCGTAGATGAAGCGGCGGTACTTGACCTCGTAGCCGACCTTGGTCTTAGCCGCCGAGAACAGCGTCAATAGCGAGGACCTGGGCCCGCCGTGGAAATCAAGGACAACGTCATATTTTTCCTTGCGGATTTTCCGGATGAGCCGCCAGAACGCTCTCCGGCCCATCTTTCGCTCGAGGACGATGACCTTGTCCAGGCAGGGATGGCCTTGGACCAGGCGGGCATAGGGTTCCTCGACGACATAGGTCAGCTCGGAGCCCGGGAAGGCGGCTTTGAGGGCGGATACCGCCGGGGTGGTCAGGATGATATCGCCTGTCCGCCGGAGGCGGAGGAGAAGGAACTTCAAGGGAGGGATGAGTTCAGCGTTTTTTGGCCTTGGCCTTTGGTCTGGCTTTGGCTTTAGGCCTGGCTTTGGCCTTGGGCGTGGCTTTGGCTCCGCCCTTTTTGGATTTCGCCTGGATCTTGGCTGAAGGCTTCTTCTCATAAACAGCTTCTTCGACGAGCATGATGGGGATGTCGTCCTGTATGGGGTAGACGCGGAAGCATTGGTCGCAGCGCAGGCCCTGCCCGTCCCGGGTCAAGGTCACCGAGACCTTACAGACGGGGCAGGCCAGAATCTCCAGGAGTTGTGGGTCGATGGCCATGGTAGTGCTCCTGCCCGGTATCATATCCTATCGGTCTTTGCGCCGTCAATCGTCTCTGGCGCTGGAGGCCGATATCCCAAAGAACTGTGCGCCCGGTATTAGTTATATTTTCTCCGCCAGTTTTCTATCACCACCCTGGCCTCCAACAGCATATCAAAGATCTCCGCGTTCAATAATTCATCCCTCAGCTTGTCAATAAATGATTTTACATATCCGTTCTTCCAGGGACTTCCTGGTTTGATAAATAAGGTCCCAACTCCGATACGCCCAAGCCACTCCCGAGCGGCCTTGGCCGTGAACTCGGGCTCATTGTCAGACCTGATATATTCCGGCACACCTCGATGGATAAATAAGTCATATAGCCGGTCGAGGACGTTTTGCGAGCTGATCTATGGTATTATCCAAGGACAAGGCGGCCACGAGCTTCTTCAGCCTGCTGTTCTCAGTTTCCAGTTCCTTCAACCGCCGAGCTTGATCGACTCTCATCCCGCCATACTCTTTCCTCCAGCGGTAATAGGTCTGTTCCTAGACGCCGAGCTTTCGGATGGCCTCTCCGATGTTCATACCCTGGCCAAGAAGTAGCTCCGCCTCACGCAGCTTGCCGATGATCTGTTCCGGAGTAAACCGTACCCTGCCCATTGAGGCTCCTTTCTTCCCGGGACCAAAGACTATTCCCGGCCAAGGTGGACTTAATTCTCGCCCAAGTACAAAGAAGTATGCAGCGATTGTTATGAAGAGCTCGAAGCGCAGAAGAACCTGAACCCCTGGGGCCTGTTACGACTTGCGAGCTTTGCGGTTCTAATGATGAACCGCCAGAAAATAAAATCTTTGGATACGGGAAGATGAAAAAGAAAGGGAGGAGTATTGGCGCGAAGCATTAGAGGAAGAGGGCGCGCTAGAAGAGTAACGAAAGTGACCAGGGTTTAGGTAATATATTATGTGATTTAACAAGCCTCCCTTCGGTGAAATTTTAGATGATTCAATGCGTGGGATTGTCAGACGGTTGGAGAAGGGTTATGATAAAAATCTAGAAAGAAGATTAGAGGTGTTTATGCCGTCTCCCGAATACAAGGGGTACCCAATTCCAGCTCCAAGCCCGCGCCTGATCGCCGGGTGAAATGGAAAAAATAGTGAAATCACGGCGGACCCAACGGACATTTCCTTCGACGAAGAAGGCCTCCGACCGAGGTGCCCTGACCGAGGCCATTTTTGAGAGCATTTCAGACGGCGTTTTCACGGTAGATCCGGAATGGCGCATCACGTCGTTCAACCGCGCGGCCGAGGAGATCACGGGGGTCCCGCGCAAGGAGGCGATCGGCCGGAGATGCTCGGAGGTGTTCCGTTCCAGCATGTGCGGGGCCGCCTGCGCGCTGCAACAGACACTGAAGACGGGCAAGGCCATCATCGGCAAGTCCGGATACATCATCAACGCGGACGGCGACCGCATTCCCATCAGCATCTCCACCGCCGTGCTGAGGGATGCCGAGGGCCGCCTGGCCGGCGGGGCTGAGACCTTTCGCGACCTCTCCGAGGTTGAAGCGTTGCGCCGGGAGCTGGAGGAGAAATTCCGGGTGGGCGATCTTTCCAGCCGAAGCCCTTTGATGCAGCGAGTGTTTGAGGTCCTGCCGGCCGTGGCCGCGAGCCCGAGTACGGTTCTCATCCTCGGGGAAACGGGAACCGGCAAGGAATTGGTGGCCCGGACGATCCATTCTCTCAGTCCCCGTAACGAGGGTCCTTTTCTCGCGGTCAACTGCGGGGCCTTGCCCGATACGCTTCTCGAGTCGGAATTGTTCGGATACAAGGTCGGGGCGTTCACGGGCGCGAATAAGGACAAGCCCGGCCGTTTTGCCTTGGCCAGGGGAGGGACCATTTTTCTCGACGAAATCGGAGAAATGAGCCCGGCCCTACAAGTCCGTCTTTTACGGGTGCTCCAGGAACGGACCTACGAACCGCTGGGCGCGACCCGTTCCGAGAGCACGGACGCGCGGATTATGGTCGCCACCAACAAAGACCTGGCCGAGCAGGTGCGCCGGGGTGTTTTCCGTGAAGACCTCTACTACCGCGTGAACGTGGTGCGCATCGAACTGCCCCCCCTGCGCCGAAGGAAAGAGGACATCCCCCTCCTCGTGCAGCAGTTCATCGTCCGGTTCAACCGCCTGCAGCGAAAATCCGTGCCGGGAATCACCGCGGAAGCTCTTTCGCTCCTTATGGCTCATGACTGGCCGGGAAATATCCGTGAACTGGAAAACGCCGTTGAGCGAGCCTTCATTCTCTGTCAGGAAGGATCCATCGGCATCGAACACCTGCCCCAGGAGTTGAGGACCCCTGGCATGGCAGGCGTGGATTCCGATATGCGGTCTGCCCATGATATTCTCGATGCGCAGGCCATCCGCACCGCCCTCGAACGCAACGCGTTCAACCGCCTGGCGACGGCGAAAGAGCTCGGCATCCATAAGACCACGCTTTACCGCAAGATGAAGAAACTTGGGATCGCACAGCCCGAGCAGGACGGCCGATCCCGACACCCAAGTAAAAAGTAGCGATAACGCACCAGTATATTCATCATAGAGTAGCAATATCGATTCTTTTCACCTCTCCGGCCACTCGCCAGGAGCGCATCTAAAAAAAATCGTATCAACGACTTGAACTCATTTATTGGCGCCTTCCGATGCTGGCACGAGAATTGCTATTATTCCAAGTATGAATGCTAAGCAGGACTCTAAATGATGAAAGCGGCATTTGTATGCTGGGAGAATCGCATCGCGCCGGTTTTTGACGTGGCCCAGCACATACACGTCGTCGAGGCAGAGTCGGGAAGAATTGCCGCTGAAAAGGAAGAGATCCTGACGGATGACCTGCCGGTTCAGAAAGTGATTCATCTGGCGGGGTTTGGCATCGGCACGCTGGTTTGTGGTGCGATTTCCAGGCCTCTGCACGCGATGATTGCCGCTTACGGCATCCGGGTGATCCCGTTCGTGGCCGGCGACCTGAGCGAGGTCATTCAGGCCTGGCTCAGCGGCGGTCTTGAAGGCAGCGACTTTGTCATGCCCGGCTGCTGCGGACGCGGTCGAGGCCGTCGCCGGGGAATCAATAGCATGAACCAGGAGGAATATCTCATGAAGGGAAGAAGACGCGGCGGAGTGGGACCAGGGGGTGGACAGGGGCAAGGTCGACGCGGACAGGGCCGAGGCCGCATGGGTGGTCCCCTTGCGGGGGGCGCTGGAGGCACGTGCCTGTGTCCGAAATGCGGGCATCGTGAACCGCATGAACGTGGAATGCCCTGTGTGCAGAAGCAGTGCCCGAAGTGCGGTACTGCGATGACACGGGAATAACGGAAAACGAAAGGAGGCTATTGCCATGCCAAGAGGAGACAAAACCGGACCCCTGGGAATGGGCGCTATGAGCGGTCGTGCGGCCGGATACTGCGCGGGTTTTGGAATGCCGGGATACGCGAACCCCGCCCTGGGGCGAGGCTTCGGGATGGGTTTCGGACGGGGCCGGGGATTTGGCGGACGCGGCGGCGGCGGTCGTGGCTGGCGGCACATGTTCTACGCCACCGGCCTTCCGGGCTGGATGCGGTTCGGCGGGTATGCCGCGCCGGTTCAGAAGCCCGACCCGGAGATGGAGAAGCAGGAGCTCAAGAACCAGGCCGAGGCCTTGCAGTCGGAACTGGACTTCATCAAGAAGCGCCTGGGCGAGATCGAAACCGGAATCGCGGCGGAATAACCGCCACATGCCCGCTCTGCTATGCAGCATGGCAGGCGGGTCGTTGCCAGTCCTGCGGCGGCCGCGCCGATCAGAAGGCCGGCGCAGCCGCCGCAAGGCTAATTTGAGCAAAGGAGAGAATAAAACATGGAACAGCCGGCAAGACTTCCGTTGATCGGCGAAAAGGCTCCGTCTTTTAAGGCGGAAACCACGCAGGGGTCCATCAACTTCCCCGACGACTTCAAGGGCAAATGGCTGATTTTCTTCTCCCATCCCGCCGATTTCACTCCGGTCTGCACGACCGAGTTCATGACCTTTGCCTCGATGCAACCGGAGTTCGAGAAGCTGAACTGCAAACTTCTCGGCCTGTCCATCGACAGCACCTACAGCCACATTGCCTGGCTGAGGACCATAAAGGAAAAGATCGAATTCAAGGGCATGAAAGGTATCGAGGTGACCTTTCCGGTGATCAGTGACCTCACGATGGAGGTCTCCAAGGCGTTCGGCATGCTCCAGCCCTCGGCCAGCACGACGCAGGCCGTTCGAGCCGTATTCGTCATCGATCCCGAAGCGACGGTCCGGGCGATCCTCTACTATCCCCTGAGCAACGGCCGCAACATGGAGGAGATTAAGCGGCTGCTTGTGGCCCTGCAGATTGCCGACAAGCACAAGGTGGCGACTCCCGCCAACTGGCAGCCGGGTGAAGATGTCATCGTGCCCCCGCCGGGTTCCTGCGGGGCGGCCAAGGAGAGGATGGAACAGCCGGCCGGGGACATCCGCTGTCTGGACTGGTTCCTGTGCTTAAAAAAATGCCCGAAATGAAAAAGATCGGAATCATCATCTGCGCACGTTACAAGGATTGCGGCGGGGGCAAGTGTTTCCGGGCCTTGCGGGAGCGGCGGGGTGCGTTTTCCATCTACCCCGCTGAAGAACCCGTGGAGATCGTCGGCTACTCCACCTGCGGCGGCTGTCCCGGAGGGAACGTAGAATACGTGCCGGCCGAAATGAAAAAAAACGGGGCCGAGGTTATCCACCTGGCCACCGGGCTGGTGGTGGGCTATCCTCCATGTCCAAATATCCGTCGTTTCAAGACCTTCATCAAGACTCAGTTCGGGATACCCGTTGTGATCGGCACCCATCCCATCCCTTTGAAGTACTGGGAAGCGCACCAGCGCCTGCCCTTCTGGGACGAGGCCGATATGCGTGAAATCGCAGGTGGGCTGTTGGACGAGGATCGCGTCGTCATGGAAGCCTATAACTGAGGCGTCGAGGCCGGAGAACACGAATGTTCATGAAGAGGACGGAGAGGAGATAGTCGATGAAAATTGCCTTTAGTACGACGGGAGAGACCCTGGAGTCGCCGCTGGACAGTCGCTTCGGCCGCGCCCCGAAGTTTCTCGTCTATGATCTGGCCAGCGAAACGTTCGAAGTGGTCGACAACCAGCAGAACCTGAACGCGGCCCAGGGAGCCGGAATCCAGTCGGCGGAGACCGTGGCTCGCCTGGGAGCCAATAGTCTCGTGACCGGGCATTGCGGCCCGAAAGCGTTTCGAGTGCTCCTGGCGGCCGGGATCAAGGTCTACACCACCGACGCGCCCACCGTGGCCGCGGCCCTCGAGCTCTACCGTTCCGGGAAGCTTACGGAGGCCAAGGCCGCCGACGTCGAGGGACATTGGGCGTAAACAGCAACGAGACGGAGTCCGACGTGCACCGGTCCGCTGTCGCATTGCCGGTCGGAATGCATGTTCTAGAGCGATCAAGCGCCAAGTTTTCGAATTCGGGAGAATATTCTGATGCCAGGATATGACGGAACAGGGCCAAGGGGTCGAGGCCCCATGACAGGCGGTGGTAGGGGTTATTGCATACTGAAAACACCCCGAACCTATGGCGAGGCTCTCACAGGATTTGCCGGTCTATCTGGAAAAGCAGTGACCCTTTTGCCCGGTTCCGAGCCAACGGACATAGCCTCCTTGCTGCTTCGGGGGCAACGCATTCAACTTGTGCTCCGTGGTATTGATAGTCGCCTCAAGGCCTTGGAGGCTGTCAGACATAGAATTGTCGACTCACGTCACAATGCCGACAATAGAAACCGATGAGACGGACAGAATAAAGAAAGGAGAATTGAAATTCCAAAATATGAATCCCCCTTTTCCGGGATGGCACACGACAGGAAACTTGCCGATGAGGAACTGATCCGCGCCATACGTTTCATGGTGGCTGCGGAGTACGAGGCGATTCAATTGTATATGCAACTCGCCGAGTCAACAGACAACAAGCTCGCTATTGAAGTGCTTAAGGACATAGCGGACGAGGAACGCGTTCACGCGGGCGAGTTCCTTAGGCTGCTCTACGAGCTCGCTCCCGACGAGAAGAAATTCTATGCCGAGGGTGCAGTGGAAGTGGAAGAGGAAATCGAGAAGATAAAGTAGGAAGCAGGCAGGAGCCCAAAAACAAGATGTCCAGAGATAAAAGCAATTCATGATACTCGCGGTCGCTTCGGGCAAGGGTGGAACCGGCAAGACAACCTTATCCGTGAACCTGGCGCGGGTGTTCGGCCACGATGTGCGGCTTCTGGACTGCGACGTGGAAGAGCCGAATGACCACCTCTTTCTCAAGGGTACCCCTTGCGGGGAGGAAACCGTCACCATTCCGGTTCCTCAAGTGGATGAATCCCTTTGCGACGGCTGCGGCGAGTGCGGCCGCTTCTGCGAATACCACGCCATCGTTTCGTTCGGCGCCGCACCTCT
>Ga0315282_10015189_pt1 | contig 11392 bp, 13 predicted proteins | sample YL17G07_20_MG_FD_203693 | JGI IMG/M metagenome (GOLD analysis project Ga0315282, IMG submission 203693) | Sediment microbial communities from Yellowstone Lake, YNP, Wyoming, USA - YL17G07_20 | ecosystem: Environmental > Aquatic > Freshwater > Lake > Sediment | place: USA: Wyoming | collected...
CGCCCATACCTCCCTGGATGATGGCGGGGTGAGATTCCACTCGTATCTACGCTACCTCGGCCTTCGCCCCGCCAGCCCGATCCCTCGCAACGGGATCCGGCTCCCCGTGTCCCGCTGGGCCTAGGGTCGTGCGAGGATGCTTCCAAGACGCTGGCACGGCCGTCACGGTCGAAGGGAGAAGGACGATGGGGACCAAGGACAAGAGCGGGAGCAAGGGCAGCAAGAAGCCGCCGCAGAAGGGCATCAAGGAGAAGCGGCGATCCAAGAAGACGAAGAAGGCGGCATCGGGCAGGTAGCGGGACTATGACCTGGGCCGTAGCACCCGGCGTGCGGCTGAGCGCGGTGGCGGTCCCGTTCAGCGTGTGGAGCACTTCGATCCGGCCGTCGGAGCGCCGGACGCGCGTGTTCAGGCGTCGTGCCTGGTAGTCGGTGCAGTTCGAGCACGACGTGAGCTCTCGGTATCGCCCTTGCCCGGGGAGCCACACCTCGATGTCGTACTTCTTCGCCGCGCTGGCGCCGAGATCGCCGACCGCGATGTTCATCACGCGGTACGGGACGTCGAGGTTCCCGACGATCTCCTCCTCGATGCTCAGCATGAACTCGTGCTCATCCCACGAGTCCTCGGGCCGCGTGAAGCTGAACATCTCGACCTTGTCGAACTGGTGCACCCGGAACATGCCACCCAGGTCCTTGCCGTACGTGCCGGCTTCCCGCCGGAAGCATGTCGAGTAGCCGGCGTACCGTAGGGGCAGCTCCGCCTCGTCGAGGATCTCGCCCATACGGAACGCGGCGAGCGGCACCTCCGACGTTCCGACGAGGTACAGGCCGTCCTCGGTCGTGACGTAGAGGTTCACCTCGTCGGTCGGCAGGAACCCGGTTCCGTACATCGCCTCCTCGCGCACGAGCACCGGAGGGATGACCGGAGTGAAGCCCTTGGCGATGAGGATGTCGAGCGCGTGACGCACGAGCGCGAACTGCACGAGCACGATGTCGCCGAGCAGGTACACGAACCGCGACCCACTGGTACGTGCTCCGCGATCGGTGTCGAGCACGCCTAGCAGCTCGCCGAGGGCCACGTGGTCGCGGGGCTCGAACCCGAACTTGCGCAGCTCGCCCTTACGGCGCACCTCGACCGCGTCCTCCTCGGTGAGCCCGTCGGGCGCCGATCCGTGCGGCACGTTCGGCACCCGGGCGAGCAGTTCGGAGAGCGCCCGCTCGGCCTCCTCGAGCTCCGGCTCGAGCCGCTTCAGCTCCGCCGAGACCTTGCTCACCTCGGCGATGAGCTTCTGCTTCTCGTCTCCCTGTGCTCCGCCGATCCGCTTGGACGCGCGGTTCTGCGCCGCGCGGAGGTCCTCGACCGCGGCCGTGAGCGTCCGCCGGTGCTCGTCGGCGGCGAGCAGCCGATCGACGGCATCGGCCATGTTGCGGCGAGCGAGCCCCGCGCGGAACGGCTCGGGGTCCTCGCGGATCGCCTTGACGTCCAGCACTACGGGGCCTTGTGGCTCTCGGCCTGCTCGGGTCTCGCCGCGGGTGGGACCGCGTGCTGTGGGACGGGCTGCGCCGCACCAGGTACCGGCGCCGCAGTCTGTGGCGCCGCGGCCTGCTGGTCCATGACGCTCTGACCCTGGAAGACCGCGCCCTCCTCGATCACGAGGGTCTTGGAAGTGATGTTCCCGTCCACGCGTCCGCCGCGAGCGATCTCGGCCTTGCTCTTCACGACGATGTTGCCCTTGAAGCGACCGCCGATCGCCACGTTCTGCGCGCGGATATCGGCCTCGACCTGGCTCTGAGGCGCGAGCATCACATCGCCGTCGGCGTTGATCTGACCCTTCACCTGGCCATCGATGCGGAGCGACCCGGCCGAGACGACCGTGCCCTCGAGCTTGGCACCCGCGCCGACGATCGTGACCTCTCCTTGACCGCCCTGCTCTGCCATGGGCCGCCTCCCTGTCTCGCGCTCCTCCTCGACCTCCGGATCCTCACGCCGCCAGATCATGTGGCCTCCACCGTCTCACGGGGCTGTGCAAGCGCCTGTTTGATCGCTTCCTCCTCCTCCACGGAGAGGTTGTACGGGCTCCTCCCCTCGGTGATGGGCTTGGCGTACACCCTCGTATCTTGCCTTCCGTTGATCGAGGTGACGACGACCCCGGCGCCGTGGTCGTCGAGCAGCGCACACGAGAACGACAGCCTGCCGCCCACGTCCTCGAACGCGTCGTAGCGTACGAGCCCGACGCGCCGGATCGCACCCTCGATGAGCCCTTCCTGCCGTCGGTCCGTACCGTTCAGCGAACGGACCGCGTTCTCCAGACGCTGGATCGAGCGCGCCTGCCCCTCGAGGATCCCTCGAAGCGCGTCATCGAGCTGGATCGGCCCCTCCGGCTCGTTGCGGCGCCGACCCGGACTCATCGCGGAGAAGACCAGCGACAGCAACGACAGCGCCACCGCGATGATGGCCAAGAGCGTGAGCGTCTTGTCGGAAAGCGTCATGGTCGTCGACTCCGAAAGGGGCCTTCTACCTGGGATTCTGCGAGGAGGGGAGTATACAATCCAAGCCCACGTGGACGAACGAACCCTGGCCGATCTGCTCGATCGAGTCGCCTCCGGTGAGGTTCCCGCAGGCGAAGCCCTCGACGACCTCCGCGCGCTCCCCTACGAGGACCTTCCCGACGCCAAGATCGACCACCATCGTGAGCTGCGCACCGGCCAGGCCGAGGCCGTCTACGCCCCGGGCAAGACGCCCGAGCAGGTCCGCGACACGGCGGCCGCGCTCGTCGCGCGTGCGAGCGGCGCGGTGTTCGTCACCCGAGCGAGCCCGGAGCAGTTCCACGCGCTCCTCGACGCGGTGCCCGACGCGACCTACAGCCCGCGTTCCCGGCTGATCGTCGCCAAGCGCGCGGCGGTTGGCACGCCCCTCGGATCGGTCGCGGTGGTATCGGCCGGCACCTCGGACCTGTCGGTCGCCGACGAAGCAGCCCAAGCCGCCGACGCGCTCGGCCTCGAGGTCGGGCGCATCACCGACGTGGGCGTCGCGGGGATCCATCGTGTCCTCGACCGCCGGAGCGAGATCGAGGCCGCCGACTGCGCGGTCGTCGTCGCCGGCATGGAGGGCGCCCTGCCTTCGGTGATCGCCGGGCTCACGAGCAGACCCGTCGTCGCGGTCCCGACCAGCGTCGGCTACGGCGCGGCCTTCGAGGGACTCGCGGCGCTCCTCTCGATGCTGAGCAGCTGCGCCCCCGGTGTCGCGGTCGTGAACATCGACAACGGCTTCGGCGCGGCGCTCGTCGCCCACCGCATCGTGATGGCAGCCGGGCGGACGGACAGATGAGCATCGCCTACTTCGATTGCATCGCAGGCATCTCCGGAGATATGGCCCTCGCGGCGCTGATCGACGCCGGCGCCGACTTCGACCAGTTGAAGGAAGGACTGGGGAGGCTGCCGCTCGAGCCGTTCGACATCGATGTCGAGGAGGCCGAGGCGCACGGCCTGCACGCCTTGCGTGTGGCCGTGCGGGCGACGGCCGCAGGCATCATCCGCACGTACGCGAGCATCCGCGCGCTGCTCGACGCGGCGGACCTGCCCGACGACGCGAAGGAGCTCGCCCAGCGGATCTTCCAGCGGCTGGCGGAGGCGGAGGCGATCGTGCACCACAAGGAGCCCGACACCGTCACCTTCCACGAGGTCGGAGCCGTCGACTCGATCATCGATATCGTCGGCACCGCGCTCGCGCTCACGATGCTCGACGTCCGGCGTGTCTTCGCCTCGGCCGTGCCGACCGGGTTCGGCATGGCCCGCACCGAGCACGGGATGATGCCGATCCCCGCGCCGGCGGTCGTAGAGCTGCTCCGCGGCGCGCCCCTCTACTCGAAGGGCGTGCCGGTCGAGCTCGTCACGCCGACCGGCGCCGCGATCCTCGCCGCGACCACCGAAGGCTACGGCGAGTTCCCCGCCATGCGGATCGGCGCCGTCGGCTACGGGGCCGGCACGTACGAGTTGGAGTTCCCGAACGTCCTCCGCATCCTGCTCGGCGAGGAGGAGCGCAGCTCGTCGCGCGAGAGCGGCACGACCGAGGAGGCCGTCCTCGAGACCAACGTCGACGACCTCACACCCGAGGTGGCCGGCTACGTCGTCGAGCAGCTCCTCGCGGCCGGTGCACAGGACGCCTGGCTGACGCCGATCGTCATGAAGAAGGGGCGCCCGGCGGTGACGATCTCGGTGCTCTGCTCGCCGGAGCACCAGGGCGCGATGCGGGCCATCCTGTTCCGCGAGACCGGCACGCTCGGCGTGCGAGCCACGCCGGTGACGAAGCGCGCGCTCGAGCGCGAGATCGTGAAGGTCGAGACGAGCCACGGTGTGGTGGCGGTGAAGGTCGCGTTCCTCGACGGAGAGGCGGTCACGGTGGCGCCGGAATACGAGGACTGCGCGCGGATCGCGCGCGAGGCGAGCGTCGCGGCGCGCGACGTGTACGCCGAGGCCGTGCGTCTAGCTCGCGAGCAGCTGGACCGATCCTAGCCGGAACTCACCCGGGCGGGATCCTCGGCCGATACGTTGCATATGAACGTGCGTTCAACGCGCGCGAACCTGTTGCGCTCCGCCATGGGCATCGGGACCTGCCTGCTCTTCGGCTGGTTCGCGTTCGTGCGCGGCACGCGCGTGCCGATCCTCGGCGGGGTCGACCTCGGGTTCCACGAGCTCGGACACCTGCTGACATACCCGCTGCCGGACATCGTGACAGCAACGATGGGGTCCGTGGTCCAGATCGCGGTGCCCGTCGGCCTTGCGGTGTACTTCCTGCTCGCTCGCCGAGACCTGCTCGGGGCCGGTGCGTGCTTCGCGTGGGCGGCCACCTCCGCGGTCGACGTGAGCGTATACATCGCCGACGCGCCGTACGAGCGATTGCCGCTGATCGGCGGCTATCACGACTGGGCATTCATCCTCGGGCCCGAGCATCTCGACGTGCTGACCGCAGCGCACACGCTCGCGACCGTGGTGAAGGGGCTCGGCTTCGTGCTGCTCCTCACGGGCTTCGCGTGCTGTGTTTCGGATCTCGCACCGAGCGTGCGGGCGCTGCGCGCGCAGCCGCCTGCGCCGAGTCCGACGGACGCCTACAAGATGTGGCGCTAGGTCCGCCGGGGCCTCAGGTCACATCGCGAGCGCGGAAGGATACGGCGGCGGCGAGGAGCAGCACTCCGGCGTAGAGGAGCAGTACCAAGGCGGCGCCACCCAGCGACCGGCCCGCGAACGCTTGAGCGCGTCCCGTGATGAGCACGACCAGGTTGTCGGAGAGCAGCCACCTCTGCCACTCCGGCCGCAGTTCTCGGAGCAGGACTTCCACGATCGCGAGGTATCCGAAGGTCACGCCTAGGGCCGCCGCGCTGTTCCGTCCAATCATCGCGAGCGAGAACCCGAGCGCACTTCCGAACGTAGCGGCCGCCGCGGTGCGAAGGATCGATCCCGACACGGACCCGAACCAGCTATCGGGGAGACCGCTCGTAGCCCCGCGCGCCACCGTCGCGAGCGTCATCGCGAGCCCGAAGACGATCAACAGACCGACCGCGACCGCGAACACACAGACCAGGCACGCGGTCGCCTTCGCGACGCACAGCCGTATGCGTCGCGGCTCCCAGGTCAGGAGTGTCGTCATGGTCCCTGCGTGCCACTCCGCGCCCACGGATGAGGCACCGAGCACGAGACCGCCTATGAGCACGACGAAGCTCACGCCCTGTATCCACTCCGGGAGGAACCGGAGCGCGAGCGGGTCGGGCGGCTTCGACTCTGCCGCGGCGATGAGGGCACCCACGATGATGCCCGCGAGGGCCGCCGTGACGAGGACGAGCAGCAGTTCGCGCGCGAGGAACCGCCGGAACTCGGACGAAAGGAGCGCGTTCACCCCGACGCCTCCTCGCGCGGCTCGTCGGACGTGAGCTCGAGGAACACCGTCTCGAGGTCGACCTCCTCGGGACGGAGCTCGGTGAGGTACAGGCCGCGGTCGGCGAGGACCCGCGTGACGGTCGAGGCCTCGGTCGGCGGCAGGTCCACCCGCAGCGCTCCATCCGCCGGCGTCGCGCGGATCCCGGCTTCCGCGAGCGCACGCGCACCGCCCGCGAGGTCGTCGAGCCGAACGATCATGCCCCGGCTCCGGCCCGCCGAGAGCACCTCGTCCACCCGGCCGGTGGTCAGGCACTCGCCGCGAGCGAGGATCGCGACGCGGTCGGCCATCTGCTCGACCTCGCTGAGGATGTGGCTCGAGACGAACACGGTCCGACCTTCTCTCCCGAACGAGCGGAGGAGATCGCGCACCTCCACGATCCCGGCCGGGTCGAGCCCGTTCGCCGGCTCGTCGAGCACCAGCACCTCCGGATCCCCGAGGAGCGCAGCGGCGATGCCGAGCCGCTGCTTCATGCCGAACGAGTAGGTCCTGACGAGGCTGCCGGCGCGCCCGGCGAGGCCCACGCGTTCGAGGACCGCGTCCACCCGCTCGAACCCGATGCCGCGGGTGCGCGCGAGCAACCGGAGGTTGCGCCGGCCGGAGAAGCGCGGGAAGAACGTCGGCGTCTCGACGACCGACCCGACCCGCCGGATGACCTTCGCCAGATCTCGCGACACGTCGGCGCCGAGGAGCCGCGCGGTGCCGCCATCCGATCGGACGAGCCCGAGAAGACAGCGGATGGTCGTGGTCTTGCCGGCGGCGTTCGGCCCGAGGAAGCCGAACACGCCACCCTCGGGAACCTCGAGGTCGAGGCGCCGGAGGGCGACCGTGCCGCCGCGCAGACGCCGATACGTCTTGCGGAGCCCCTCGATCTCGATGACCGCCGCCAGCCTCGGCCCCCTTCGGCAGGAATGCCTACTTTATCCCGGGGACTATCGTGGGGGAGGCCCGCGGGAAGAGAAGTCGCCGGCCGTTCAGGATCCGGCCTGCGCGGATCCGGCCTTCTCCTTGACCTTCTCGATCTTGAGCGCGAGCTCGGGACACAGCAGCGCGGCTCGCTTCGCGTCGCGAAGTCGGCCGGGCGCAAGCGTGTCGTCCTTGACGATGGGATAGCCCCACTCGTCGAGTCTGAAGTTCTCGGGAAGGAAATCCGCGCACATGCCGTGCCCGCGGCAGGCGATGAAGTCCACCGAAACACGGTGCCTCTCGTTCGTCTTCTCTCTCATACGGCGACCTCCGACATCTGCCGGGTGGTGCAGTGCCCGGCGCGGTGCAGCCGAACCTCGTCGGCGAACACCGCGAGGCCGCTTCGCACCATCTGTGCCGCGCCATCGGGGAACTTGCAGCCCCCGCGGCCCCGGATCTCCGAGGTGAGGCGGTCGAGGCGGGTGAGCATCCGGTCCGCGCCAGACGTCGAATCGACGGCGTGCATCGCGGTCGCGATGGCCTCCACTCCGAACACACACGGGCCGCACTGGCCCGCGCTCTCCCGCGAGTACCAGCTCGCGATCTCGGCGACCGCGGCCACCCCGCACACGTCCGAGGGGAGGAAGAAGAGCACACCGCATCCGGGGCTCGCCCCGGTGGGCTTCAGCGACGCGACCGATAGCTGCGCGTCGAAAGCGTCCTGCGGCGAGAGCCAGGTCCCGAAGTTCCCGCCGATCAGGACGCCGGAGACGAGCGAGTGATCGCCGCCGTTGGCTTCGAACACCTCTCGCAGCGATGCGCCGGCTCCCACCTCGCAGATCACGGGGCGCGGCAGCGCGCCCGAGAGGGAAACGAGCCTGGTCCCCGGCTCGGCGGGGGTTCCCGTCGAGCGGTACCAGTCCGTGCCGTTGGCCATGATGGTGGTGACGTGTGCGAGCGTCTCGGCGTTGTGGATCAGCGTCGGGCGCCTCTTCACCCCGCGCTCGAACGGACGAGGGGGCATGGAGGTCGGGATCGCCGGCCCACCGTTGATCATGTGGACGAGCGAGCGTTCCTCGCCGGCGACGTAGCGGTCGGGCACGATGCGTACCTCGATGGGGATGCCTGGATCCTCGGACGCACGCCGTTCGGCAAGCGCACGCTCGATCCCGGCCACCGCTGAGGCCGAATGGCCGCCGACGCAGATGAAGATGCGCTCGGCGCCGATGGCAGCAGCCGCAAAGATGGCGCCGTCGATGATGAGGTGCGGGACGCGGGACATCAGCAGGGCGTCCTTGCCGGAGGCGGGCTCGCCCTCCGAGCCGTTCACGACGACCATCGGGCGGCGTCGCCCGGAGGCCACCACCTTCCACTTCAGGTACGCGGGGAAGTTCGCCCCGCCGCGGCCTGTGACCCCGGCTCGCTCGACCTCCTCGATGAGCCGCGGATCGCCGTCCTTGCGGACACGCGGCGGCTCCGGGTAGAGGGTGCGGTGCTCGGCGAGGGTTCGGGAGCCACCCGCCCCCGGCAGGTCCGCCAGTAGGCGCGGCGTCAGGCCGGGCGCTACGGAGACGGCCCAGTCGCGCGGGTCCACCCGGCTCTCAGGATGCGTTTCCATAGGTTCACAGTCGCATCCGCATGGCTAAGGGACAGCCAAACGGGGGTTTGGGGACGGCCAATATCGGTGGGCGCGTGCTACGCAGAAAGCCTGAACGGCGGATAGACGTCCGTCACCAGGAGGAACGCATAGGCAGCGACGCGGTTGTACCAGCGGAACACGCCCTCGACGTATCCGAACATCCCTCTCGGGTAGCGGCCCGTGAACAGGATCGCGAACCACGCGCCGATCACCACGAAGAACGCACCGATGGACAAGAACGCGAGCACGATGTAGTGCGGGATCGCCAAGAACCACTTGACGAGCGGCATCCACTGGTTCAGGTCGCGCGCGGCGTCGGGGTAGGCGAAGTCTAGGTGGACGGATTGATGCTCGTCGGTCGAGGGGTAGGTGTCGTTCATCAGGCACATGTAGGAGCCGACCCGATTGGAGAATCGCGCCAGCTCCAGGTTCCAGTCGAACCACCAGCGTGGGTACTTCTGGCGGAACACGACCATCAGCAGCGGGCCGAAGAACAGGAGGCCTCCTGCACCTGTGGCCACCATGCGCGTCTGTCCGGACGACCACTGCCAGGATCCACCGTTGATCGACCCGAGGACGATGGCGATCGGGATGACGAAGAGGATCCGGAACGCCGTCGTCACGCGATCGAGGCGGCGGTCCGGATAGTCGACCGAGAAGCTCACAGGGTATGCGGTAGCTGGGTCCACGATGCCTCCTTCCCCCGAAATCCTCACGAATGCTACCTGGAAGGAGGACGACGCACGCTCACACGTCGTCGCGCACGATGCGCACCACGACCTCTTGGCGCGGGCTCGTGTCAGAGCGCTTCGACCGGAACCTGCGAAGGACGAGCGCGGTGAGCACCGTGCTCCCCAGGATCAGACCCACCAAGCTCTTCACCGATCTGACGGGAGCCGGGAGGCGACTCTCCAGCTCCCGCAGGTCGGACTCGAGCCGGCGCTTCGCCTCCTCTATCTCCGCTAGCTTGCGATCTGTCGCCGCGCCCATCGAGCATCCTCCTTCACCGTCTCCTGCGTTCGCTCCATCGGCTTCGGTGCGGTCCGAAGGGCATGACGTCCGACGAGGACCGATACCCCCGCGGCCGCGATGAACAAGGCGGCCATGATCAGGTCGGCCGCCCACGCCGGCATCACCAGCGCCAGGGCCGTGACGATCGTTGCCCCCACGAAAGCCAGGGCGAACACCACGAGAACTCCCGCGGCCGCCATCATCCCCACGGCCTTGGCGCGGACGGAAGCGGCCTCGGTCACCTCGATCTTGGCCAGCTCGACGTGTCCGCGAAGCAGGGTTCTGAACCCATCGACGGCCGATGCCACCACCACGCCGAACGGTCGCTTTCCCTGTCCTTCCTGGGGAGGGCGGGGCGACTCGCTCTCCGATGCGCCGTTCGGGTCGCCGGTCGCCGCCTCCCTCCCGTTGTCGCGTGGCACACTCACGGTGCGTCCTCCTCTCCTCGTTCCCGGGCCGCACCGGATGAATACGGCCCGTCCGCCCGGTCATGTTCCCAGAGGCAACCACGTTGGGATGTGCCGGATCGCATCTGCGACGGGTGTCGGGTGGGCGGGAGCGCCGCGCTACCCGACGCGTAACCTAGGGCGTCGTGGCGGACCGTCGGGCGGGATGGCCGCCGAACGCCCGAGTACGATTCCGGGGTGGACACGTGGAAGTACTACGGCATCACCCACGCCGACCACGTCGTCTGCAATCCGACGAGCTCGGAGCGGCTCGACGAATGCATCGCGCTCCTGGAGCTCGCACCCGGCGCCACGGCATGGGAGGCCGCCAGCGGCAAGGGCGAGTTCCTCATCCGGCTCGTCGAGCGCTGCGGCGTCCGCGGTACCGGCATCGACATCTCGCCCTACGAGATCCCGGTCGCCCGCGAGCGAGCGGCGTCGCGCGTGCCCGATGCCGACCTGCGGTTCATCGAGGCCGACGCGGCCACGCTACCGGCGGCGCCCGACAGCGTCGATCTCGCGATCTGCCTGGGCGCCAGTTGGATCTGGGGCGGGTACCGCGGCACGCTCGTCGAGCTGCGCCGCATCGCCCGTCCCGGCGGACTCATCGTGGTCGGTGAACCGTACTGGATCCACGACCCGGACCCCGCCTACCTCGCCTCGTCGGGGATGACCGCGGACCTGTGCTCGACGATCGACGGCAACCTCGCGATCGCCCGCGAGGAAGGGCTCACACCGCTCTACCTCCAGCCGAGCCGGCTCGAGGACTGGGATCGCTACCAGTTCCTCCAGCTTCGGGCCGCGGAGCGGTACGCCGCGACCCACCCCGACGACCCCGACGTCGCCGAGCTCCTCGCGCGAACGCACCAGGAGAACGACGAGTACCTGCGCTGGGGCCGCGACACGCTCGGCTGGGGCATCTACCTCTTCCGCCGCCCGGACTGACCGGGGTCTCCGACCCGCTAAGCCCCTCGCGGTAGCGATGCCGCGGAGTGCATCGCGGTCGCCACGGCCTCATAGTCCGGGGCGAACTCCAGTTGATCGCCCAGCAGTACCTGCGGGCGAGCGTCCGCTACGTCGACCACGAGATGCTCCGAACTGGCACCCACGATCGTCACCCCCGGGCGCGTGGGGCGTAGTCCCCGGACGCAAGCGTCGACTTTGCCCCCATCGAGGATCGCTCGGCGCCGCATGCCCTGGTCCTCAGGCGGGGGGGCATCCTCGTAGCCGATGCGGCCTTCCGGCAGGGACGGCTTGGTCTTGATCTCGATCACTTCGGCCACGACGTTGAAGGCATCCTGATGAGGTATCGGCAGCGGATACGGAGCGTCGCTAACGCCCAAGAGGATCGCCTCGCCGACGCGGAGTTGATTCACCCTAGGCGGGATCTCCCCACGGTCCACGAACTCCAGGCAATCGCTGCCGCCGGCTGAGACGACGCGGAATCGGATGCCCAGCGCCTGC
>Ga0315282_10015190_pt1 | contig 11392 bp, 11 predicted proteins | sample YL17G07_20_MG_FD_203693 | JGI IMG/M metagenome (GOLD analysis project Ga0315282, IMG submission 203693) | Sediment microbial communities from Yellowstone Lake, YNP, Wyoming, USA - YL17G07_20 | ecosystem: Environmental > Aquatic > Freshwater > Lake > Sediment | place: USA: Wyoming | collected...
TCTTCCTGTCCTTAGCGATCTTCAGGCCCCTGATAGCATCCATGAGGATCGAGCCGCCGTTAGGGGCATCTTCACTACTAAGCTTTGCGTCGAGTGTGAACGGGACGCCGCCAAAGCCTCTCCCCTTGACCCAGAAGAAGCTGTCCCTTCCGTTGCCGAGGAAGTCAACGAAGTCTGTCGACCCTGAAACGAGGGGAAACTCATACGGGACATGTCGCGTCACCGCTGCTGTCTTTATGCTTCTCTTTGTATCCTTCGTCTTCTCGAGAGTGTTTATAGATTCGGTGCCCCCGCCCACGTCGAGCTGGTAACTCTCATCGACTCGGACCCCACGGCTATGGAGGAACTCTAGGAGGCCAATGTGGAGGGCAGTGGCCCCCACTTGGTCGAGTACGTCGTCCCCAGCGAGAGGTAACTTTGCTGACGCGAACCTCTTCACAATCTCGGCGTCGCCCGCGATGTTGGAAGGCGTCGCGTTGAGGAAGGCGCACCCCGCGTCAGCCGCGGCGCTTGCATAGAGGAAGGAGCCCTTATCGCTCCCGCCGGAGATTAGGTTGAGTAGGATATCCGCCTTCGCGACTCTTAGCTCCTTAGCTACGTCAACGGGATTCGCTGAAGCGCGCTGGATGGCGCCGAGTGAGCCTTCCTCGAAGGCATCAGGTGCTGGCCCCATGAGGACCGTAACGCCCAGCCTCGGGACTAGAGCGAAGCGGGGTGCCTGGTTGTGCTTCGCGAATATCGCCTCGGAGAGGTCGAGGCCGACCTTCCTCTCGGCCACGTCGAAGGCGGCGACGAACTTTATGTCCCTGGCACCGTAACCCCCCAGCTCGGGGTGGAGGAGGCCCAGCGCCTCCCCCCTCGCGTAGTGGCTGACCCCCTGAACGATGCTGCTGCAGAGGTTACCGGCGCCAGCGACGGCGATGCGGATCTCGCCCAAGGAAAACACCTGCCTAGGGATGATCAAGGCATCCCCTATAGAAGGGTAGCGCCGAGGGGCTTCTCCATCACGATCCCGTCCTCGCCCCTGTAGTAGCCAGGGAGTATACCCACCTCAACGTATCCTCTCATCTTGTAGAGGCCTCTCGCAACATCGTTACCAACCCTGACCTCGAGACATGAGGTCGAGGCCCCTCTCTCGGCGAATCGTTTTTCGAGCTCGTCCATGAGGGCCATCGATATGCCCCTCCTCCTGTGGGACATGTCGATGGCTATGTTCATCAAGTGCCCAACAACCCTCTGGCCTTTCCTCTCCATCTCCCCGATGGTGTAGCCGACAACTGTCCCGTCTTCTTCCGCGACGAGGAAAAGGCGGGGGGACCTCCCCAGCATCAAGTGGAAGAGTGAGCGGGGCCACGGATCCGGGTAGGAGGCAAGCTCTATACCCTGGACATTTGTTATGTCTGCCCTCGTTGCCTCTCTGATGGTCACAGCCATCCCGTCAGCTTGGGAGACAGCCTATTTATCGCTTCGGTGCCACATGGCAAGGATTTAATGCCCGGTCCGGGGTGTACGATCCGTGCTCCGCCTCGGAATTATCGGCTGTGGCCGCGTCACCACTATGTTTCACCTGGGCGCCATAAAGCGGTCCGGAGTTGTCGAGCTCGTAGGCGTCAGTGACAAGGGGGAGGAACAGCTCCGGGAGGTCGCTACCGCGGCGCACATCCCCTACGCCTACGCCGACTACTCAGAGCTCCTCGCCTGCTCTGAGGTGGAGGCAATCGCCATCAACACGCCTCCGAGGCTCCACGAGGAGATGACCCTCGCTGCCCTCGCAGCAGGGAAACACGTCCTCTGCGAGAAGCCCCTCGCCCAGAAAGTCGAGGGGTGTCTAGGGATCAAGAATGCGAAGGGAAACCTCGTAGTCCTACCCGCCCACAACTACGCCTACACCCCTGCCCTCTATCGGATCGAGGAGCGGATCGCAGAGGGAGCTATCGGTGAGGTCACTAGCGCCTCGCTCAGCTTTCAGAACAACCTCAGCATGTACGGAAGCAAGACTGACTTCCGCACAACCGACCCTAGGGGCATCGTGGAGGATGTTCTTCCCCACATCTTCAGTGTCGCATCGAAGGTCGCAGGGCCGCCAGCAAAGGTTGAGTCAGTCTATGGTTCCTGTTCCAAGTACGAAGTCTGCGACAACCTTACCGCAAGGGTCGTCACCGACAGGGGGATACCCGTCAACTGCACTGCGAGCTGGACGAAGACGATACCCGAATTCGGGGTAACGATCACGGGTGAGAGGGGGACAATCACGAGCAACTTCGCTATGAACCCCTACGGTTACGCGTTGGAAGCGGACGGCAAGAAAACGAAGGTTAGCGGCCGCGGAGTCAGCTGGTACCTGGACCTAGTTCGATTCCGCCACCCGAGCTTCTCCGAGCAGTACAGGCACCTGGAAAGGCTTGTGCGCGAGGGCGGGGAGCCCCGGGTCTCGATCGATGAGGAGGTTGCGATGCTCAGGGTCATGGGCGAGATCGGGAAGACCGCCGAGGAGGTCAGCGGCAATCATGGGTAAGGTAGCCCTCGTTAAGGCTGAGGGCGACCTTTTTGCCGCCACCCGGAGGGCGATCCAGCTCTCCGGCGGTATAGCGCTAAGGCCAGGGACAAGGGTTCTCATAAAGCCTAATGTCTGCAACGCCCGAAATCCTCACGGGATGGTCATCACCGACTTCGCCATCGTCGGTGCCGCCATCGATATGGTTCGCGAGGTGGGGGGCGAGCCGACCGTTATAGAGTCCGACAACATCGCCGGGACCGCCGACGACAGGGTGAGAGATTCCGGCCTCGGCACAAAACTGGAGGAGTGGAAAGTGCCGTTCCTCAACCTGAGCGGTGATGAGGGAGTCCCCCAGGCGGTCGCAGGTATCGAGTTTACTCTTCCAAGAGCAGTGATCGACGCCAGCTACCTGATAAACCTCGCCAAGATGAAGACCTGCGCCCACACCACGGTCACCCTCGGCGTTAAGAATCTCTTCGGATGCATACGCGAGACGAAGAAGAGCAGGTTCCACAAGAAGCTGAGCGACATTCTCCCCTTCCTCGCCGGCGCTATCAGGGCAGACATAACTGTTGTGGACGGCCTCACGTGTATGGAGGGCAACGGCCCCACCGTAGGGAACCCGCGGAGCGTGGGCGTCGTGGTCGCTGGTGCAGAGGTCGTCTCCGTCGACTCACTCTGCTGCCGACTTATGGGATTCGATCCCGCCGAAGTATCCCACGTCGCGGGCTCCGCGAGTAAAGGGAAGGGCGAGCTGTCAGGATACGAGGTCGTGGGCGACCCCTGGGAGGGCCTCGCCTGTAAGTTCGAGAAGCCCTACTCTGTCCGCGCTACCCTAAAGACCATCAGCACTCTCAGGGACACATACCTCGGCCGGTAAAGCAAATATGGTGACCCTCCCCCAACCTAAACATGTCCAGGGTTGAGAGGGACTTCCTCGGAGAGGTCGAGGTACCCATCGAGGCGCTCTTCGGCTCCTTTACGGCGCGGGCTCGGGCTAACTTCCAGATATCCGGGCTGACGATCGGGCCCGAGCTGATCACCGCCCTCGCCGAGGTAAAGATCGCCGCTGTCCGTGCCAATGCTAAACTTGGGCTCCTCGAAGCGAAGTTAGCGGATGCGATTGAGGTTGCCGCGAAGGAGGTCGCCGAAGGGAAGCACGCTGACCAGTTTCCACTCGACGTCTTCCAAGCCGGCGCCGGTACCCCCTGGAACATGAACATCAACGAGGTCGTCTCAAATCTCGCGAACCTCGCCTTTGGTAGAGCGCTCGGCTCCTACTCGCCCGTCCACCCAAACGACCACGTAAATATGTCGCAGTCCTCCAACGATACGGTTCCGACGGCGATGCGGGTGGCTGCCCTCCGCCTTGGATCCTCCTTAGACTCGGAGCTGATCCGACTGGAGAGGCGGCTGGAGAGGGAGTCCACAGTTTTCGCCGACGTGCTCAAGAGCGGGAGGACCCACCAACGGGACGCCGTCCCGATCACCTTCGGCCAGGAGCTACACGCCTACGCCTCAGCTGTTAGGGGGGCCAGGCTCGGCCTCCAGACGGCGGAGGGGCTGCTCCGACGGGTCCCCCTCGGCGGCACCGCGGTAGGCACGGGGGTCAACACGCACCCCCACTACATTGACCTCGCTCTGGAGGCCCTAAGCGAGGTGACACGCCTCGATCTAGTCGCAGTGGAGGACACTCCAGCGTCCCTCCAGTTCTTCGGCGACATTCTCTCCTATGTCGATGCCCTCGCCACCCTTGCGGCGACGCTGATCAAGATCGACAACGACCTGATGCTCCTGAGCTCTGGCCCAGCCACGGGCCTCGGTGAGGTCACCATCCCCGCGGTAGAGCCCGGGTCGAGCATCATGCCCGGGAAGGTCAACCCGAGCATCCTGGAGTGTGTCAATATGGTCTGCTTCCAGGTGCTCAGCGCCCGCGCCACCGTCGAAGCTGCTTCTATGCATGGTAGCCTCGAGCTGAATGTCTACACTCCTGTCATAGCCTTCAACCTGTTGAACGCCCAGAAGTGGATGACCTCTGCTGTGTCGACCCTCACCGACAGGTGCGTCGCAGGCCTTGGAGTAGAAAGGAAAGTGACCGATTACTACTTTGAGCATAGCAACGCATTCGCGACCCTCCTCTCCCCTGTCATCGGATATGAGGCAGCGGCAGAGCTCGCGAGGGAAGCTACGCAGAAAGGTGAGACGGTCTGGAAGCTAGCTGTCGAGAAAGGACTAGTCACCGAGACAGAGCTTGACGAACTGATTAAGTCGTCCACCGAACCTAATCTTGGAGTCGTCGATAAGTTGAGAAAGGCGCGACAGAAGAACCCCAAGTGATTCCCCTTGAACCTCGTCCACGACTTCGAGCTCAAAACCGTCCCACCGTACAGCTTCGAGCTGACGGTGGCTAAGCCCGCTGGGTGGTGGTGGGCTACACCAAGGGAGGTATACGAGGGGAGGACTCTGTGGACCGGGGTGAGGTGGGAAGGAAGACTCCTCGGCCTAAGGATTGACGGCCTCAGAACACTGATGAGACCAAGGATCAGGTGCAGGGTCTACTCGCGGGCTCGGTTCGATGAAGCAATGAAGGATGCTGTCACGTCCCTAATTCGGGCTGCGCTTAGAACAGAGGAAGACGTACGCCCCTTCTATGAGATGGCGGAGGGCGACCCCATAGTGAGGGAGGTCGTTAAGGACCTACGGGGGATGAGGATACTGCGTTGGCCCGACCTTTTCTCCGCCCTCATCCTAGCCATCACCCTCCAGATGGCTCCGCTCGTAAGGAGCCAGCAGATGTGGGGGCTGCTTATGGAGCACTACGGGGAGAACGCCGTCTTCGACGGGAGGAGGATCCGGTATTGGCCATCGCCTAAGAAGATTTCAGAGACCAGTGAAGAGGAGTTGAGGAGTGTAGCGAAGCTCGGGTACCGTGCGAAGAACTTGAAGGCCATCGCTGAGTCGATCCTTGGTGGCTTCCCCACGATGGAGGAGCTGTCCCGCATGCCCTCCGAGGACGCGAGAAGGAAGCTCATGGAGCTGAGGGGCGTAGGGGAGTACTCCGCGGACATCGTCGGCACAGAGGGAGGCTTTAGCCTCGATGTATGGAGCGCCAAGATATTCGGGGTCCTCATGACAGGCAAGGAACCTGAGGACCCGCGGGCAGCGATCCCGGTGCTGCAGCGGCTGGCGAGGGAGAGATGGGGGAGGTGGACGGGGCACGTCTTTGTCTACGTGCTCAACGACCTAGACAAGGTATCCGAGCGAATTGGGTTCGACCTCACTAAGTTCTAACCTCCCATTTATATTGTCGCCCCCTTCTCACGTTTAGCTGGACATGTCCACCGGCACCTACGAGTCCCTCTCAGAGATCGCTAAGCGCCGCGGCTTCTTCTGGCCTAGCTTCGAGATATATGGCGGAATAGCTGGCTTCACCACCTACGGGGACATAGGGGTCAAGCTCAAGCGGAATATCGAGGCGCTGTGGAGAGAGAGCTTCGTGAGGCGCCAGGGCTTCTTCGAGATCGAGGACCCGGTGATCAACTCCTCGAAGGTCTTCGAGGCTAGTGGCCACCTCGCCAACTTCAAGGAGTACGCAACAACTTGCAGCCAGTGTGGGCGAGGTTTCAGGGTGGACCACCTAATCGAAGAGAAGACTGGGATGGAGCATGTCGAGGCCCTCGGGGGTGATGAGATAAAGAAGCTCCTAGTGGACAACAAGATCAAGTGTCCTGTCTGTGGCGGAGATCTAAAGGAGCCTGTCCTTGTCCTCACTATGTTCCAGACCCAGATCGGGGCAACTGGAGGGGAGGTTGGCTACCTACGTCCCGAGGCCGCCCAGGGCATGTTCACCAATTTCAAGCGTTGCTACCAGGTGAACCGAGAGCGCATCCCCTTCGCGATTAGTCAGACGGGGAAGGTGATGAGAAACGAGGTCAGTCCGCGCCGGGGAATGCACAGGCTCCGTGAATTCACAATCATGGAGCTTGAGCTGTTCTTCGACCCTGACAGTTCCGTGTGTCCGTGGCTCAAAGATGTTGAGGATGAAAAGGTCAGGCTGATCACGGAGGAGATGGGCGAGAAGGATGTCAAGGAGCCCGTCGAAATCACGATCCGGGAAGCGGTGGATAGGAAACTGGTCCTCACCGAGTGGCAAGGCTACTTCATGGGGATCGGAAAGGGGTTCCTCGTTGACCTCGGCGTCCCGCCCGAGAATCAGCAGTTCCGCGCCCACCTCCCTCACGAGAGGAGCCACTATAGCAGCCAGACTTTTGACCACGAAGTCCTCACCAAGAGCTGGGGGTGGATAGAGGTCGCGGGCCACGCCAACAGGACCGACTTCGATCTAAACGCTCATCAGAAGGGGAGCGGCGAGGACATGAGTGTCCTTCGCAAGGACGGCTCCAGGTATGTCCCACACGTCATCGAACCGTCGTACGGCCTCGACCGACTGACATTCGTCGCCCTCGAGACGGCCTGGGAGCAGAGGAACACAGGGAAGGAGAAGCGCAACATATTCCGACTCCCCAGAGACCTAGCCCCTTACCAGGTCAGTATAAACCCGTTAGTCACGAAGGACAGCCTGCCCGAGAAAGCGCTGCAGGTCTACGACAAGATCCTTGCGGAGGGGTACAGGGTCGTCTACGACGATGGCGGGAGCATCGGGCGCCGCTATGCCCGCCAGGATGAGGTGGGGACGCCCCTCGCGGTCACGATCGATTACTCTACGATGGAGAACGGCGACCTGACTATCCGCGACCGGGATACCTGGGAGCAGGTCACGGTGAACTTGTCTGAACTCCCCGAGAAGCTGCGTGCTTACTTCCGTGGGGCGACGTTTAGTTCCCTCGGCCCGCGGGTGAAAAAGAGCGGAGAGTGACGTAGCCCGCCACTCCCTCTACCTCAGAGACGTAGGCGCCATCTATGATTCGGGAGACGCCTCTGTCGTCCTTGAGGGCAACCCCTTCGGGGTTAGCCTTTACGAGGCGGACCCCCTCCATGATCAGTTCCTCCTCAAGGTAGACGCGGAATAGCAAAGCGATCGGGGGAGAATCTCCGTGGAGGTGTAAAACGTTTCCCTAGATCCTGCGGAAGGTGCCGCCCCCCGCTGCTTCAACCCTCCGCTCGTACTCCTTCATGAAGGCATCCATCTTCACCTCGGCCTCCTCCACCGTTACCCCCTGGACTACGATGTCGACCTTGATCTCCTTGACCTTGCTCCGGTCCTCCTCGGACTCCGGGGGCGTCGCGGCGTTCTTGATGTAGACCTCTGGGTAGTCGGTCTGGAGCTGGGTGTATACTGGGAAGAAGTCCTTCCAGACCATCGACACCCCGTAGGTCCGGGCGACGAGCTTGTGTTCTGCCTTGGCCAGCACCACCGGGGCGATGTATGCGTCGAACATTCCCTGCATCTCCGAGGGGACGCCTGGAAGTGCAAAGATGAGCTTCCCATTGTGGAGGAGCTTCATGCCGACACTCATGCCAACTGCGTTCTGCATAGCCTCACTACTCTCAAGGATACGTGCCATTCGGGCCCCCCGTTTCAGGTCTGAGCCCCTCCGCTCGTAGATCTCCCTGATCTTCTGGAAGCCGACGGGGTCGTGGGTGACCTCCAGGCTTAGGGCACGCCCTATGGCGTCGATCGTGAAGTCGTCCTCGGAGGGTCCGAGGCCGCCGGTGAAGATGATGATCTCGGCGTCCCTATCTAGTGCCCCTAGAAGGGTGTCCCTGACGTCGTCGTAGTCGTCCCCCACCATTGTGACGCGGCGCAGCTCAGCTCCTAGCTCTGCAAGCCTCTTTGCTATCCAGTTACTGTTGCTGTCAAGGATGCGCCCGTAGATGAGTTCGTCTCCGGTGGCGATGACCTCGACGCGGGGGCTTCCCTTGTGCTTCACAGCCACTACGATGCGGGGCGGGAGCTTATAATGTTGCTCGCCGGAGCGGTCCGTTGGTTTCAGGTCTTCTTCCCTGACTTACCCATGTTCTCCTTAGCCCTGAACACCACGATCCTCTTCACGAGTTCGTAGGGTATCGGCTTGTCTAGAGGGAACTGGACGGAGCCTCGACCTTGCTTGTAGTGTGAGAGCTCCTCCTTGAACGCTTCAATGCCGGAGGGTATCGGGTAGAAGCCTATGTGGCTCTTGAATGCTGCGAAGTAGACAAGTGGCTTACCGTTGATCTTGAATCCGGGCATGTTGTAAGTGATACCCTCCTCGGCGTCGGGCGCCGCCTCCTTCACGGTTCGACGCATCTTCTGAAGGATCTCTTGGACGGTAGGCTGGAAGGTTCTGATATACTCGTCCACCGTTTTGTAGGTAGTTCCCATAGGGAGCTCTCCCCGTTTTTCTGATATAAACGTGGGCTGGAAATCGTTTAATGCCCGGGGATCGATCCTCCCCCCATGGTTCTTCGCGTCGCCGGCCAGGTCTCCCTTCCTCAACCGGGGGGCTTCGACCACGGTGGCGTCTATGAGGCTAATGGGTGGGTTTACGTCGCCCACACCTCTGCGGCGACTGTCGAGGCCTTCGACGGAGTCACAGGTAGGTTGGTCAAGACTGTTCCGGGTTGCCAGGAAGCGAGCGGCGTCGTCTGTGCCCAGGCTGACGGCCTTGTCCTCGCCGCGTGCAGGGGCTCGGGAAAGGCCCTCGTGATAAATGCAGGGAAAGCGACGCTGATGAGGACTGTGCAGGCCGGGGCGAAGCCTAATGGGGCGGCATGGGACGACGACCACGGACTGCTGTTGCTTGCTGATGTGGGTGATCTCCACGCGAGGCTCATCGATCCCGTCCGGGGGGAGGTGCTTAAAACGGTTCGTTTGCCCGGTAGGCCGAGGTGGTGCGTCTATTCTCCGCACATCGATGCCTTCGTGATCAACCTACGGGAGCCAGCCGCTTACGTCACTCTGTCGCCCAGGAGCGGCAGTCTCGGGAAGGTTGTCCCCGTCCCTGTGGCAGGTCCTCACGGCATAGACCTGGACGAGACGGGACGGGAGGCCTTCATAGCATGCGATGGCGGCGCTGTTGTCTCCATGGACCTTGAGAAGGGTACCGAGGTCACGCGTGTAAAGATCCCTGGAGAGCCCGATGTCGCTTGGTTCAACCCAAGGAGGAAGCTCCTCTACTGTGCTCTCGCGAAGCCGGGGTCCATCGTCTCCGTAGACACCGTGGAGATGAAGGTGGTGCAGGAGGTGCGTACCGAGGAGGGGGCTGGGACCCTTGCCTTCGACCGGTCGAGGCAGAGGCTCTATAGCTTTCTTCCGAAGAGTTGTAAAGCCGTTGTCTATGAGGAGAAGTAATGTCTTATGGTATCGTAGTTGACCAGCTGAGGGCAGCTCTACTCTATCCAAACGTGTAGTAAACGGTTTATTCTCCTTCATGTACCCTCACCCATGGGCCGTCCTCTATACCGTGTTGTTAGGGAGCACAAGGCTTCCTTCAACTACACGATGGTGGCGAGGGATGGAGACTTGGTGTCGGTCGGCCGCGAGGACCCGGAGATGCCCGGTTGGTTCTGGTGCCGCGATGCCAGGGGTGTCGAGATGTGGGTGCCCTCGACCCACATCCATATTGAAGGGAGGAAGGCGATTTTCAATCAATTCTACAACTCCACTGAGCTCGAGGCTAAGGTGGGCGACGTAGTCCAGGTTCTCGGGGAGACGCTGGGCTGGGCTGAGGTCCTCGGCCCTGACTGGAGGTACGGGTGGATCCCTAGGGACAAGCTGGCTCCAGTCTAGCCATCCTCGGCTTTAAAAGTCCATGGCGTGTAACCTAGCAGACATACCGAAGGGTGATTGTTGTATGCCGATCGAGCTTCCGAAGGGCAAGAAGGTCGCCGTCGTCCTGAGCTGGGACTTCGACGCGATGTCCGCGTTCGTCCTCCGCGGTGAGACGACTCCCACCTTCATCAGCCAGGGCGAGTTCGGAGCCCGTGTGGGCGTCCCGCGCGTCCTCGACCTCTGTGACAAGTACAACTTCAAGACAACTTTCTTCGTTCCTGGGTGGACGATCGAGGTCTACCCGGAGCTTACGAAGAAGATCTTCGACAAGGGGCACGAGATAGGCCACCACATGTGGTGCCACGAGAACGCTCCCGACCTCAGCTACGAGAAGGAGCTCGAGCTGATGGACAAAGCGATGGAGACGATCAAGAGGGTGACGGGCAAGTACCCGGTAGGGAACCGCTCCGGAGGCTTCGCGAATAGTAACAACACAATCAAGCTGATGCAGGACCACGGCTTCCTCTACGACAGCACCCAGATGGGGGACGACTTCCATGCATACAAGTGTAGGATAGGGGACCACGGCTCACCTTCGGAGCCTTGGGTCTTCGGGAAGGAGTCGAATATCCTGGAGCTCCCTATCTCTTGGGTGATGGACGATTATCCTCACTTCGAGTTCCGTAGGTCTCCACTAAACCCCGGTCTCCACACTCCAAGCGACGTATTCGAGATCTGGAGCCAGGAGTTTGACTACATGTACGATAACGTCCCGAACGGGATCTACGTCCTCACTCTCCACCCGTATATCAGCGGGAGGGCACACAGGATCATGATGGTGGAGAGGCTCATTCAGCACATGATGAGGAAGAGTGGCGTTTGGTTCTGCAGGGGCGAGGACGTCGCCCGATGCTGGAAGGACTGAGCCGATCCCGAATTCTTATTAGTCTACGGAATAGTTTAGGTTCATGAGAAGTTACATATTCACTGATGTGGAGAGGAAGCGCCTCAAGTCGTGGCTGGAGGAGGGTGTCGAGGACGACGCCACCCGGATGATCTTCGTCGCCGTTAGGCGGGACATAAACAGGATCAGGCTCGATGTCGAGCTCCTTAGCAAGGTGGCGCAAGAGCTGAGGACAGAGGGCAGGTGGGACCGGAGGTTCAGGCTTCCCAACGACATCACA
>Ga0315282_10015191_pt1 | contig 11391 bp, 9 predicted proteins | sample YL17G07_20_MG_FD_203693 | JGI IMG/M metagenome (GOLD analysis project Ga0315282, IMG submission 203693) | Sediment microbial communities from Yellowstone Lake, YNP, Wyoming, USA - YL17G07_20 | ecosystem: Environmental > Aquatic > Freshwater > Lake > Sediment | place: USA: Wyoming | collected...
TAGAATATTATTACCTGCTGTTCATCCTGATTCTGATAGCCGGAGCGTTTATATTTGCCAGCCTGAAGCTTTTCAGGAAGATGGATAAGCTGATAAATTATGAGCGCAGCCTCGCGCGTGAAATCGGATGCTTTATCGGATTAGGCATCGTGATGGTAATCGGAATCCGGGGCGGTTTCCAATCGCGCCCCATCAGACCGGCGCATGCTTTCTTTTCCTCTAACCACGCCGTCGGTTACCTTGCGTTAAACTCGTCATTCACCATATTACGCAGTATGTCGCAGGGAAAACTTGCCAACGCGAAATTCATGCCTGAGGAAACGGCGCGGGCGCGGGTGGAAACGATGTTTAAGTCGCCGGATGAAACGATGCTCGACCCGCAATACCCGTTCCTGCGCAAGCTGAATAAAGACGGCAAATCACGGAAGTATAATTTGGTCATATTCATAATGGAAAGCTGGACAGCGGATTATATCGGCTCTATCAGGGGAGAAGATTCCGCCACGCCGTTTTTTGACAGCATCGCAGTAAGCGGAACACTCTTCACGAACTTCCTGGCGACCGGACAACGCTCGCAGGTTGCCACCACATCCATTCTTACATCTATTCCCGGCTTTTTCTCCGATTCCAAGATAGGCGGCGCACGGCGCTCTTTAATCGGGTCGCAATCGGAATTGAATAATTTCCTGGGACTGGGAACTATTCTTTTGAAACACGGTTACAATACGACGTCCTTCCTTCACGGCGCCAAGACAGGTTCCATGGGTTTTGATGCCTATTCCAAGCTTGCCGGATTCAGGCAATACTTCGGCAAGGAGAATTACGCGGATACCGGCGTTGAGCCGGCAAGCGACGCCTGGGGAATATGCGATGAGGAATTTTTCCTGGATGTCGCATCAAAGATTGATGCTTTCCAGCCGCCTTTTTGCGCCATAGAGTTTTCGCTGACCTCGCATGCGCCGTATGAAATACCGCCGCACCGCCAATCACTCTTCCGGCAATATACGCAGGAAACGCCTTTTAAGCAGGTGCTTCGCTATTCAGATTACAGCCTGCAAAGGTTCTTTGAAGTTGCACGCACCAAGCCGTGGTTCAAAGATACGATTTTCATCATTACCGGCGACCACACTAATTTTTCCACCGGCAATAATTTCCATTCTTATTTTAACGTGCCGTTATTATTTTATGCGCCGGGCAGCATCAAGCCGCAACGGCTGGAACAGATTGGCGCGCAGGTGGATATCCTGCCGACGATACTGGACCTCTTGGAAATTCCAGCGGTGCACGCTTCAATGGGACGCTCGCTTTTTGATACCAGCTCCTCCCGTTACGCCGTGGTTACCGAAGGTGCGCTTTACGGCATCTTCACCGGCCAATATACCCTCTTAAACGACCTTGAAAGGAATATCGGTTTATACGATTATCACGCTGACCCGCTCTTCAGGGAAAACCTGCTGGAAAAACAGCCGGATATCGCCAATGATTTAAAAGAAAGCCTGTATGCATATATCCAGGAGGTTTCTTACGCAATTGCCCATAACCGCATCTGCCGGGATATAGATTTGAAGTGAAATTCTGAAGGGTGCGGCCACCCCGAAATCATTTTCATGGAATAATCCGCCCGATTCGTTTGTTTAGATTAATATGAATCGCCGCGGGCAGATTATAAGCCTCCTTAAGAAGCTGATTTTCGCATCACTCATCGGCATTATCATATCGTCTTCTTTAATTTTCACGGAAGAAGCCAAAACACCGGAATCAAAAGCCAAAAACCAGGGCCTTTCCTCTGACGAAAAAAAGGAAGCGGAAAAGGCTATCAAAGAATATTTTTCGCAGAATGACGGAAGCGGGAAGCAAAAACTGTTTGAAGAGCTGGCAAAATACGACGACCGCGTTTCCAAAAAAGACCTGGAGTATTTCGCCAAAACCATCTGGCCCTTGACTAAAAAGAAGCTGAAATACGACGGTAAAACCGCGGGGAAATGCACCCATCCGGATTACCCCGGAGAATATTTTATTTCTGTCCCGACTTCGGCAAAAAACGGCGCCAAGACCGGGCTGTGCATCATTCTCCACGGCGGAGGCGAGGGTTCCGGCGACGGCCAAAAAGCCCAAAAATTGCTCGGCTGCCCCAACCCCAAACTTATCACGGTTTACCCGACCGTCATAAAAAAGGAAAATGCGGCGTGGAACACCGAACGCGAAGAAAGATACGTCATGGAAATCATCAATGACGTGAAACAGATGTTCAATATCGACACCAACCAGGTATATCTTGCCGGCTATTCAATGGGCGGTTACGGCACCTGGTCAATCGGCACGGCGCACGCCGACCTCTTTGCCGCCATCAGCCCCATGGAAGGTGCGATTTGCCCGGACTTGCCGGGCGGCATCGGCTCGGGCGCCCTGGCTAATCTTAAAAATACGCCCATCTGGTTTTTTCACGGTGCAAACGATGAGCGCGTCCCTCCGGATGCCGACCGTGAATCAGCCAAAATACTTGAACAACTTAAGAAGACATACGGGCCTTATGATTTCGTTTATGATGAAGATAAAAATGCCGGGCACACCTTGCCGCCTGATTTTCCGGCTATCTGGAAGTGGATGTTTGCCCGCAAACGCGACCCCCTTCCCAAGTTCGTCATCTGGGAGCCGAGCCGCCCGTTTAAAAAAAGTTTCTACTGGCTAAAAATCGCCAATCCTTCGCGGGGCATCCGTATTGAAGCAAAAATAGAAGGGAATAAAATATCATTGCAAAGCCATATCCCCGGCTTGACCATTTTCCTCAATGAAAAGATGGTGGATTTAACCAAGCCCGTAATCCTTGAGACCGCCGGAAAAGAGGAGTTCAACGGATTAGCCGGCTATAGCTTGAGCGCCCTCTTGGAAACCATCATGGACAAAAACGACCCCGAAATGTGTTTCACCAGCCGGATAGAATTAAAATAGCATTCGGGATGGAATCGTGACCGGAACAAAATCCCCCCTTACTCCCCCCTTTGCCCCGCTCCACTTCGTTTCGGGGACACCCGATAATAGGGAGTCCCAGAATGGGGACAAAGGGGGGCTGGGGGGATTTAATAATTACGCGATGATCACCGTCTGTGCCATGCTCCATTGTCCGCTGTTGGCGGGATTGGTCAGGTTAACCCAGCGGAAAAATCCATAGAAATGCTTGCCGGCATTTTCATCACCTGCCTGTATCCAGAATTTCGCCTTCTTGGAAATCTGTGTCTTGGGGGCGGCTTCAGGGTCATTAATCGCCATTCTGCCCTGGACGATAATAAACCGGCACTCAATCGCATCTGCCAGCCGGTGCATACTGGGCCTGTCCTGGTCGGTTTCTCTCCAGCATATCACTTTAATACCACCGCCGCCCATGGGTAACAGCGCGACCACCGGGATACTCTCAATCTGTCCCCGCGGGCTCGGCTCGGTATCATGAATCGCCAAGCCCATTCCCACCTTACCGGTATCCGGGATAAATTCCCGGTATTTCCTGACAAAGGCGCGGATTTCTTTTTCATAGACTTTGCGCATATCACGGTGCGCCAGAACATCAACGCTGGTGCGGGTGTTTTTATTCTGCGCCTTCACGCGGACCGGCTCAAACTCAGTGCGGCGGGCAACCAACGGGTTGACATCGGCGTCTGGAATGCCCCAAGCCGCCTTATTAGCCACCACCTTATCCACCAAAATCCTCTGGAACGAGAAGAACTCGGTATCCTTACGTGGCATAAAGTCCTTCCTTCTCCCCATAATCACCTCCTCGTTTAATTCCCCCTTAATAAAGGGGGTTAGGGGGTTGTTATACCCCTCTTTATACACCCTTTTCTAATCCCACTTTCTCCCCCTTTGCAAAAGGGGGATGGGGGGATTTGATGAAATTAGGTCAATTTAACTCATATAATTGAGTTTACGACTCATAAGGACGCCCCCACAACTTATGTGGACGCCCCTATAACTTGTAGGGACGCCCTCCCAATCCGTGTGGATGCCCTCCTAACTTGTGAGGACGCCCCCATAACCTGTGAGGATATCCCCACAATCCGTGTGGACGCCCCCTTAACTCGTGTGGACGCCCTCCCAACTTGTGAGGACGTCCCTATAACCTATAGTAATGAAGCTCTATTATAAAAACTATACATTAGAAGTCAAGTATTTTCCACCGAACCCCGAATGCTTTAGTGGTCTGGCGGAAACAAAGGAAACTTATCCTGAGTCTACCGAATGTGATGAATAATTGCCTTGGCTTAAGTGGGCAGATATCACTTACCAAATACAGTTTATAAATCTGTGCTATTTAGTCCGCACATATATTCCATCTTTTAACTCAAAGATCGCTTCTTCTTCCTCATAAAGTTCACGGATAACGTTGCACTTAATAGAGTAAACCTCATTGTTATCACGCGTAAAAAAACTATAAAACCTACTTTCTCCTAAAGACGCATGGAAAAACTCCTTAAAAGCACCATTTTCCCATTTGTAAACAAATAGATGCGCACCTCTATGATGGTTAGAATAAATAATAATCTCGTCCTTCTTATCCCCGTCAATATCCATGGCTTTTATATACGTTAAATATTGAGCGTCTGGTATTTTTAATTCGCTTAACATAAAACTATCACCTTCTTTATGAGCAACCAAACAGCCACTCCAATCATGATTTAAGTAATCACAGTAAGAGAAAATTATATCTTTGGTGAAGCTATCACTTAGGTTTGCATATGCCCAGTGCTTAATAAGATATTGCAAACCAGTTAAGCAAGTCTTCATCATTTGAGAATTATCTTTTGTCTTAGCTAAAACAGCTTTGATTAACTCCTTATACTTTTTGGGGTTAAGGTTATAATGCTCATAAAGCTTATCCCTCTCTTTTTCATCACCATTTTTAAGAGTGTTTATTATTTTATCAATTGATATCTCATCAGAAGTCTTCTCTTCTTGGTTATTGCCATGGGATGAATTACACATTGCAAAGAGAAAAACTATAGTAAACACAACGAAACAAAATAATATTTGTTTTGGTTTTGTCATCATATTTTATTCCTCCTTTTTCTCATGGGTTGTGGCACACGCCGTCAAATGCTTAATATTATCATATGAATGGTTCTATGTCAATTGATATGTGAAGCTCCACCCCGCACCCCATGTGGTGCGTGGGCAAAAACGCAAGTGATTCTTTTAATTGACCAAGCGGTAATTTATACTATAATTCAATATTCCTTGTAATGCAATCATCTATTCCCCTTATTTAGCGGCGTCCGGCATGCTCTACCTCAATGGTCGTTATTTTCAGCCGAGTTTTGAAATCACCCAATTATAAAATCGCACCGTATGTTTTATTATTAAATCAGCCTCTTTTTCCCTAAAGGTTCTTTGTTCATATTCAATCAGATTCTTTTGGTTAATAATCTTTTGAAGGGTTTTACTTTCATTAGCGGCATCCGGCGTATTCAAACTATTTATCATCAGTTCCACAACAACCCGATGGTCCGGGTCAATTGAACGTTGCCCGATATGAAATACCAATAAAGCATCGGCGGCAGAAATGGCACAATGGACGGCATTCAATCCAACGGCATTCCATCGTTTTTCTTTTTGCGCTTGAAGCATTGTGTCATGAAACTCTTTTGCCTTTTTAAGATAAGTCGAATAATCGCTTCGTTGCACACTGGCCGTCTTAAACTTTCGCGCTGTCATATCACAATAAATCCTTAATCGGTTTACCCCAGATTAATAAATGAGAGTCTGCGATACTTTTAATCACCATCACTCTTTTTTTATATTTTAATCGGAATTCGTTTAAGGTTTGAAGATAAGGAGAAAGCGTATTGCCGGTTTTATTAGCCAGTAAATCGCCTAATTCGCTCAATAAATCCTCTGCTTTTTGCCTTTCAGCAGAATGTCTTATAATAACCAAAAGGTCAATGTCGCTATCAGGCTTTTCCCTGCCGGTAAGCACACTGCCAAAAAGCGCCAGGGAGATAAAATAACGAGAGGCGTATTTTTTTATCTTTTGATTAATAAAATGCGCCAGATTATCGACGCTTTTCATTTCATATTTAAATACCGGTTTAAGCAGGTTTCGCACTATTAAACGACTATGGTTTAACTTATAGAGATGCGTCCGCCCAATGGCTTTTAAAGAGATAATCCCTTCCTGATACAGATTCTTTAATGCCTTATGGCAGGCGGCAGGACTGATTTTTAATTCCTTGGCGATTTCTCTGCCGTTCCATTCAGCGCCGGTTTTAACCAGAAACCGCAAGATATCCACCTTAATACGATTATCCAGAATATAGCTTAACGGCTTATGAAATCTCATGTATAAGTTACTTTTAGTGTTGTTCTCGTTCGCAAACAATTGTTTATAAAACTAAACATAGCATAAAACGCCATGCATGTCAAGAAAGTTTGCAGACGCAAAAACGCAAGTGATTCTTTTAATTGACCAAGCAGGAATTTATACTATAATTCGATATTTCTTGTATAGTAATTATTTAGCTGGATGAAACAATTCACTGTTATTAAAGGGAGCGATAAATTCCCCCTTATTAAAGGGGGCGAGGGCGAGGTCTAAAGACCTCGGTTACAACCCCCCGCTTCGCGTCCCCCTTTGTTAAGGGGGACTTCTTTCGGCTAAATAATTACCCTTGTTATGAAAGCACTATATTTCGACTGTTTTTCCGGAATAAGCGGGGATATGATTCTCGGCGCGTTAATAGACGCCGGACTTCCACTCCCCCACCTTAAGAAAGAACTCTCTAAAATACCGCTTAAAGGATACCGATTGTCCACCCGACCGGTCACGAAAAATGGCTTCAGGGCGACGAAACTGGATGTCCACGCCTCCGACCAGAGAATCCAGCCGGATAAAATGGTTTCGCTCATTAAGCAAAGCAGATTGTCCAGCGGGATAAAAAATAAAATAATCTGCCTGATTAAACGATTAGCAGAGGTTGAATCTAAAGTCCATGGCTTTAAATCCCCCTGCCTGACGGCTTTCCCCCTTTGCAAAAGGGGGATTAAGGGGGATTTATCAAATGCAATTCACTTTCATGAACTCGGCTCGGCAGATACCTTGATAGATATCAGCGGAGCAATCATCGGATTTCATCTGCTCGGCATAGATAAAATATATTGCTCTCCCCTGCCGATTACACGCGGATTCATCAAGACCCATCACGGCAGGATTCCGCTTCCTGCTCCGGCCACAGCAGAAATGCTGAAAGGATTCCCGATATATCATTCCGAGATTAATAAGGAAATCGTTACCCCGACCGGAGCGCTTATCATCACCTCTCTGGCAAAGCCATTAACCGAAATGCCGGTAATGACTGTCCACAAAATCGCTTACGGCGCGGGAGAGATGGAATTTCCTAACCAACCGAATCTTCTGCGCGCTTTCTTAGGAACTATATCTGACAACCAACAACTGACAACTAATATCTGGATGCTGGAAACAAATCTTGACGATTCAACTCCTGAAATAATCGCATATACCATCGAACGCTTAATCAAACACGGCGCATTGGATGCCTTTGCCGAACCTATCAGGATGAAGAAATCACGGCCCGGCATATTGTTGAAAGCACTTGCAAGAGAAAAAGATATTGCGAAGCTGGAAGAGATTATATTCATGGAAACAAGCACATTCGGGATAAGGCATTACCCGATTGAACGCACTGAATTAGATCGTGAAATCAAAAGCGTAAAAACCAAATACGGAATGATACCGGTAAAAATCGGCAGACTTAATAATAAAGTGATGAGTATTTCTCCGGAGTATGAAGATTGCAAGAAGTTAGCAATGAAGAAAGGAATCCCTTTAAAGGAAATCTATAGAGAAGCTGTTTTCACCGCAGAGACGCCCCATTCTGGGACTCCCTATTATCGGGTGTCCCCGAAGCGAAGCGGAGCGGGGCAGAGGACGCCGAGAAAATAAATGGATCGTCCTCTTTGTTTCGGGTTTCGAGATTCGTATTTCGAGTTTTAAAAGAGAAGGAGTTGATATGGGAAAAGTGAATTTCAAGGGACGGTCTTTTGTCGCACTGACGGATTATACACCTGAAGAAATATGGCACCTCTTGAAACGCACGGAAGAACTGAAGAAACTCAACAAGCGCGGGAAAAATCAGCCGCTCCTTAAAGGGAAAACACTCGGCATGATTTTCCAGAAGTCCTCGACCCGCACCAGAGTTTCTTTTGAAGTAGCCATGTTCCAGTTAGGCGGCCATGCCTTATTCTTATCAGGCTCCGACCTCCAACTGAAACGGGGAGAAACCATTGCCGATACAGCCAGAGTGATGTCCAGATATCTTGACGGGATTATGGCGCGCGTCTTCGCGCACCAGGATATACTCGACCTCGCCAAATATTCTTCTATTCCGGTAATTAATGCGCTGAGCGATTACAATCATCCCTGCCAGGGGTTAACCGATATCTTTACCATTTATGAGAAAGGAAAAGATCTTCGAAAAACCAAGATGGCTTATGTCGGCGACGGAAATAACATGGTTCACACCCTTATCGCCGCAATGGTAAAAGTAGGCGGTAAAATCGCTGTTGCCACGCCTAAAGGTTACGAGCCTAATCCGGAAGCGGTCCGGCTGGGCAAGGAAATCGCCCAAAAGACCGGCGGGAGCGTGGAGATTTTGAACGACCCGACAACAGCAGTCAAAGATGCTGATGTAATCTATACGGATACATGGGCAAGCATGGGACAGGAAGCCGAACATGCCAAGCGGGTAATTGCATTCAAGGGCTATCAGGTAAATAATGCATTATTGAAGCACGCCAAAAATGATGTGATGGTGATGCACTGTTTGCCGGCGCACCGCGGCGAGGAAATCACGGATGAAGTGATGGACGGTCCGCACTCTATCGTCTTTGACCAGGCGGAAAACAGGTTGCATACGCAAAAGGCGATACTGGCGGAGGTGATGGGGTAGATAACAGAATATCAGATTATCAGAGTATCAGAGTATCAGATTATCAGATGGAGAATTCAGATACCAGAGTATCAGATTATCAGAGTATCAGATTATCAGAGTATCAGATTATCAGAGCAAGATGTTCTGATACTTTTTCAACATGACTATGGATTTTAGCTTTAAGATAACCGCCACGGACAGTTCTTCCAAAGCGCGGGTCGGCGAATTCACCACTCCGCACGGAACTTTCCAGACTCCGGCTTTTATGCCGGTGGCAACGCAGGCAACGGTCAAGACATTAACCCCGCGCGATATCAAAGACGCCAAGGCTTCGATTATCCTCTGCAATGCGTATCACTTGAGCCGCCGGCCGGGTGAGGATATTATCAAAGAGCTCGGCGGGCTGCATAACTTCATGAACTGGGATGGTCCCATTCTTACCGATAGCGGCGGATACCAGGTGTTTTCGCTTTCCAAGCTGACAAAAGTAACTGATGACGGAGTGGAATTCAAATCAGAGCCGGACGGCAACAAGATATTCCTTACGCCTGAACGGGTAATCGAAATAGAAGAGGCTTTAGGCCCGGATATCATCATGCCCCTTGACCAGCCGGTCGCTTATCCGACAACCGTGGAATTAGCCCGCCTGGCGATGGAACGGACTTTAAACTGGGCGAAACGAAGCCTTGAAGCGCAGAAGCGGCGCGACCAGATGCTCTTCGGCATAATCCAGGGCGCTACTTTCAAAGAACTGCGCAAGGAATGCACGGAAAGATTGCTGGAGATGGAATTCCTCGGATACGCCATCGGCGGATTAAGCGTGGGCGAAAACAATACTTTAATGTTCGAGATGCTGCAAACAATGACGGACATCATCCCGGAAAAATATCCCCGCTATTTTATGGGAATGGGGACTCCGGCTGATATGTTGCGGTCAATCGCGATGGGCATAGATATGTTTGATTGCGTCCTGCCCACGCGCAACGGTCGCAACGGCTGGGCATTCACGAGCAAAGGCGTTGTCAGATTGCGCAACAGCGTCCACAAAAACGATTCAGCGCCGCTGGATGAAAACTGCCAATGCTACACCTGCCATAATTTCTCGCGCGCTTATTTGAGGCATCTCTTTAACGCGGATGAAATTCTCGGATTGAGCCTGGTTTCCTTACATAATATATACTACTACGAAACGATGATGGAAGAGGCGCGCCAGGCTATTAAATCCGGCAACTTTGCGAATTTTATGAAAGAATTCTGCAAGGATGAAAAGCCTATTTAACCCCGATAGCACCTGCCAGTTCAAACGGAATGACAATTTCCTTAAGCTCACTTGCCTGACGGTATTTTTCTATTAATTCAACAAAGCGGCGTTTCACGAATGCCCTGGTGGCATCATCCACTTTGTCATCAAATAGCCCCAGCTCGCTCTGATTGGTCATATCAGCAAAAACCTCGTCGGAAGTTTTATAATATCTGCTAATCTTTTCCGGCCAGACTCTTGGAACAGGAAAACCGCCTTTCTCGAAAAGCTTGCGCAAATCAGCCGGGCTTTCCGGCAAAGCGCTCTTATAGAGCTTCAAGTTAGCCTGATGCCTCTCCTTGAAAATCTTGGCAAATATCTCCATAATCGCTTTTGGAGAGCCTTCCAAAGACGTAATCAAGACAAACTGCCCGCCTTTTTTAAGGGATTTCCAAACTGCCTTTACGGTGCTTTCCGGATGGGTAAGCGAAATATTCCAGAAAGAAACGACCAAATCAAAGGTGTCCGGAGGAAAGGCTCGCAACTGCTCGTGGAAATCGCCTTTTAATAATGTCATATGCTCAGGCAGGCTGTAAGAAACGTCAAACGGCAGGTTAATAAATAGTTTTAACGATTCGGCTTTAGCCTTCTCAGTCAGGTCACCGGCAAAAAGGTCTGCACCGACGCCTGAGATAAAACACCGCCCTTCCTTTAAAGAACCCAAATCAAGGCGGTCCAGAATGCCAACATAAATCAGTTTTAATAATCCAAGCATGCTTTTAAATTATCAACGTAAATCTTTCTTGTGGTGTAGGACTATCGTCCTAACCACTGAAAATCACATAATGTTATCATGTAATGATTTTCTGGACAGATTTAAATAATTATTGTAGATTATATCAAGCTTTTTGATGGTTAAAAAGTAGCCTTAAACCATGTAGATTTAGAAATACTTTTTAAACCACTGAAAATCAGATTATAAATAGAAAGCAGTGATTTTCTTGCGAAAATAGTAACTAACAAATTAAACCTATAGGAGTTAATATGAAAAAAGGCATTCATCCGGCGTATAAAGAAGCTACCGTCATATGCGCCTGCGGCGCGACATTCAAAACACGCTCCACCAAGGAAAAGATAATGGTGGAAATCTGCTCCAACTGCCATCCATTCTTCACCGGCAAGCAGAAGTTTGTCGATACCACGGGGCAACTCGAA
>Ga0315282_10015192_pt1 | contig 11391 bp, 10 predicted proteins | sample YL17G07_20_MG_FD_203693 | JGI IMG/M metagenome (GOLD analysis project Ga0315282, IMG submission 203693) | Sediment microbial communities from Yellowstone Lake, YNP, Wyoming, USA - YL17G07_20 | ecosystem: Environmental > Aquatic > Freshwater > Lake > Sediment | place: USA: Wyoming | collected...
GAAGTCTATCGCACACTTTGAAAGAACATAAAGAACACACTACCCGTACGGCTAACACACGCACACCACAATGCCATCCTTCGTTACATTTGTTATATTACCAGTGAAATTCTTGCACATTGGGCAAGAAAACTCACCGTAGAACACGCAGAGGGCGTAGAGATACTTTATGATCTTCTCGATGTTCTCAGCGGTCTCGGCGATGAAACTTCCTGTTTGGTTCCAGCTTGTCCGGGTTAGGGAAATGCATCTTTAAGCGATCCGAAGTTAGCAAAGTTAGCGAGCAAGAACAACGTCCCGAAGGTTCGTTTGGAAAAATCCAGCCGGTTGAACAAAACCTTCGGGACGATTAGACCGCAGGTTTGGTGAATAATTGCATATAAAATTATTCAATCAATTGACGTATTTTATAGTAAAGAGTACAATGGAAACATGTACACACGAGTAGTCGAACAAACCCTCCGTTCGCTCCTGCCATCGCCGGAAATCCTGGTGCTCTATGGGCCGCGGCGGGTTGGCAAAACCACCCTGCTGCAATTGTTTCATCGCGAGTTGCAGGGGAACCAGCCAACCGCTTTCTACGCATTGGATGACCCAACCGCTGAGGCGATTTTCGGCGACCCGTCCACTGCCCGGCTGGAAAGGATCTTTTCCGAACTTGGTTTCGTGCCGGGCCAGCGCGCCTATCTGTTCCTGGATGAAATACAGGGCTTTCAACGGATTGACTTGCTGCTCAAGCTCATTTATGACCACTTTTCCTATGTGAAGGTGCTAGCGACTTCGTCGTCTTCTTTTCTATTGCTGCAAAGGTTGACCGACAGCCTGGCAGGGCGGAAGTATTTCATCGAGCTCCTACCGCTTACCCTGGGAGAATATACCGGCATCCCGGTGAACGATTATTTCTCTTTCCCCGAATCCATCACCCAAGCCGGGTATCTCAACGAAACCATACACTCGCTGGCAGTGTATGGTCTGTACCCTGAAGTGGCAAACCGGGCCAATGTGGAAGAAAAACAGGCTAAACTGCGTGACATCCTGGAAAGCGCCTTGTACAAAGATATTTTCATGCTGGAAAGGTTAAAGTCCCCGCAGGTCTTGGTGAAGCTGGTGACCCTGCTGGCTTATCAGGTTGGCAACCTGGTCAATCTCAACGAACTGGCCACCCAATTGGGCATTGCGCGCAACACGGTGGACCAGTACATCACCATCCTGGAAAAGTATTTCCTGCTCTTCCGCCTCCCGTCTTTCAACCGCAACCTGCGCAGTGAGTTGAATTCCAAATACAAGGTGTACTTCTGGGATGTTGGCATCCGCAATGCGGTGATCAACCGCTTCGCCCCTCTCGATGTGCGCAATGATAAGGGTATGCTATTCGAGAACCTGGTAGTTGCTTCCGTGCTGAAGCGCAACCTGTATGCCCATCGTCCCTATAACGCCTATTTTTGGAGAACATACCAGGGATACGAGATTGACCTGGTGTTGGAGAGCAACCAAAGCCAGGAACTCCAGGCTTTTCAAATCACCTGGTCAGAAAAAGCCGCGTTTTCACGCGCCTTTGCAGCCTACGAACCGGTTAAAACCTTTGTTGTCACGCCCGAAAACGCCTATCGCTTTTGCTGGTAACGCAATCTGAAATGTCTACCATAGGGCGGCTTCCAGCCGCAACCAAACGAGCATGTCGTTGCGAGGAGCGTCTTTTGCAACGAAGCAACCCCCTCGCCTGCCGGGAGACTGCTTCGGGAAGAACGGCCTCGCAGCGCCATCTACAATGATTTGCGCGGATGAGGCAAATGTTGAGCGGTAATTCTATAATCTCATAAGCCCGTCGGCGGTTACGCGCCTTTGCCGCCATCTCCGTACGCGATCCGAAGTTAGCAAAGTTAGCGAATCTATTAGTATCTTTTTCAACACTCTCTCAAGCCTGCTTGAAGATAAGATATAATATGGATCTGGACGAACCTTCAGAATAAAGTCTTGCTTTTTTAGTTGTCATCGTTTACCGATGAACCTGAACGCTGGCTGTGTAGTATAAATAGTGTGTAAATGGGTGTCTCACCTTATTATGTACAAATCCTAACCCAGACAAACTGGAGCCAAACAAGGGAAAAATTTACCACGGAGACTCAAAAATACGAGAAGATACACCAAGAAACACTTTGTGAAGCTTTGCGGCTTGGCGACTTTGTGGTGAAATCCTTACGCAAAACGCGCGAATATAATTGATAAATTTATAACGTACGGGATAAGTAAATTAAAGTAAATGGTTTTGAAAACGCAAGTATAATTATCAATGGTTCGATGCAGGAGTGGAGGAATTTATCTTCTAAGGGAAGTGTTTGAAGGAGAAGCATGTCCGTTTATGAAGTCCAACCCATCTTAGAACACTTACTGGAAATCAATAACCTGACGACCCGTTTCTACACTGAAGACGGCGTAGTGAATGCTGTTAATGGCATTTCTTACACATTAGATGAGGGGGAAACTTTAGGGGTGGTTGGAGAAAGCGGTTGCGGAAAAAGCGTCCACGCCCTTTCGGTAATGCGCTTGATTCCAATACCGCCTGGTAAGATCGAGGCGGGGGAAGTGCTTCTGCGAGGTAAAAATCTCTTAAAGATCAGCGAGGATGAAATGCGCCAGGTGCGTGGGGCGCAAATTGCCATGATTTTCCAGGATCCGATGACCTCCCTAAATCCTGTCTTAACGGTTGGTTATCAAATCATCGAAGCTTTGAAACTACACCAGAAACTGAACGAAAAAGACGCTCGTGATCGGACAGCCGAACTTTTATCCCTGGTAGGTATCCCAGAGGCGGCGCAACGTTTGAACGACTACCCTCACCAGTTTTCGGGAGGAATGCGGCAACGTGCCATGATCGCGATGGCGCTTTCATGTAATCCTATGATTTTGATTGCCGATGAACCAACCACAGCTTTAGATGTAACTATCCAAGCCCAAATCATCGAGTTGGTGAAACAATTGCGGGATAAATTTGGAATGGCAATCATCTGGATCACACATGACCTGGGGGTGGTGGCTGGTCTGGCGAAACGGGTAAACGTCATGTATGCAGGGTTCTTAATTGAAACCGGATTGGTCAAAATGATTTATGGCAACCCCCATCATCCTTATACGGTAGGGTTGCTCGGTTCGTTACCGAAGATCCATCGAAAAAGAGATTCCAAGCTCTATTCCATCCACGGCGAACCACCGGATTTGATTGGATTGCCTCCGGGCTGTCCTTTTGCTCCCCGTTGTAGCTTTGCGGTAGAACGTTGCTTACAAGAAAATCCGAAATTAGAACCGATCGAAGCTGATCATATGGTCGCATGTTGGGAAAAAGAAAGGGTGAGAAAGGTGCAATGAGCGAGCAAAATGAGGTGATTTTGCGCGTTGAACACTTAAAGAAATACTTTCCCATCCGGCGAGGGGTTTTTCGCCAAGTAGTGGGCGCTGTAAAAGCAGTCGATGATATTAGTTTCAATGTTTACAAGGGCGAGACCCTGGGTTTGGTTGGAGAGAGCGGTTGCGGTAAGACGACCACCGGGCGAACGATTATTCGATTATATGAACCTACTTCTGGACATGTAATATTTCAAGGGGAGGATTTGGCCCAGGTATCAGGCCGGCGCTTACGCCAAATAAGACGAAAAATCCAGATGATTTTTCAGGATCCTTATGCTTCGCTTAACCCTCGACTCAATGTCATGAACATTGTGAGCGAACCGCTCGAGATTTACAATGTCGCTAATGGTAAAGAAAAAAAAGAGCGGGTAGCTGAGTTATTGCATATGGTAGGGTTGAATCCGGCTCTAATGAATCGCTATCCACACGAGTTTTCGGGTGGGCAACGCCAACGGATTGGTTTGGCTCGCTCCCTGGCTCTCAATCCAGATTTGATTATTTGCGATGAACCAATCTCGGCTTTAGATGTATCCATCCAGGCCCAGGTGATTAACTTATTAGAGGAGCTTCAAGAGAAGCTCGGTCTGACATATATGTTCATTGCCCATGATCTGAGCATGGTACGCCATATCAGCCGCCGGGTAGCGGTGATGTACCTGGGAAAAATCATGGAGGTGACCGACCGGGAGTCGCTTTACGAAAAACCTTTGCATCCTTACACCAAGGCGTTGCTCTCAGCAATCCCAGTACCAGACCCAATTATTGAAGAAAAACGCCAACGCATCATTTTGGAAGGCGACCTACCCAGCCCGGCGAATCCGCCAGTCGGTTGTAACTTCAACACCCGTTGCCCATTTGCATTTGATACTTGTTTTCACATTGACCCGGAGTTTCTCGAAGTGGAGTCTGGGCATTTTGTAGCCTGCCATCTGATCAAGCCTGATGATAAAAATCAGAACTGAAGATGTTGAAAGACAGATGGTAATTGCAGCTAGAAAATATGAAATGTTGAAAGGAGGTGGTTATCTGAAAATTTTATGTATTTTCGATATGTGCGTCTACCGGAAAGGCAAATCCTATCAATCCAAACTAATTTCACCTTGGAGGAGAAATGTTTAGTAAAAAATCTCTATCTATCTTATTTGGACTGCTGGTAATTACCAGCATGGTACTCTCAGCCTGCGCTCCGCAGACCGTCGTTCAGACAGTTGTGGTTACGCAAGTTGTTGAGAAAGCCGGTGAGAAGGTTGTGGAAACCAAAATCGTTGAGGTTACCCCGACCCCAGAGACAGCCGGCGGTGAGTTTGTCAAGGTCTCGCCTGAGTTCAAGAACCCGGATACTTTTACAGTCATCTGGGGGGCGGGTGAACCAGAATCTCTGGATCCCGCCTGGACTTATGAGACCGCTGGCAGCTCAGTTGAGATGAATATGTACGAAGGTTTGGTGTTCTTCAATCGCGAGAAGACCGGTGAATTCATCCCAGCACTGGCAACCGATTGGACTCTAAGTGATGATGGCAAGGACATGAGCTTTAACATTCGTAAAGGGATCACTTTCCATGCAGGTGGGACACTCGAGCCCCATGACATTGCCTACACGATGTGGCGCGATATGCTGCAAGGCCGGATCGACGGTCCGACGTGGATGATCTATGATGCTTTATTTGGAACCGACCTTGCTATGGCTTCGGTTAAGGATTTCGCGGCAGCCTTGATGGGTAAGGATAGTTTTGACAAGTTAAGCGAAGCCGATCTGACAAAGGTCTGTGAAACAGTCAAGGAAAAGGTAGTTGCAGATGATGCAGCTGGTAGCGTGGTTTTCCACTTGAATCAACCGGTACCCTGGCTCTTAGCCTTGATGGCACAACCGCTTATGGGAGGTATCGTTGACCAGGAGTGGATGGTAGAAAATGGCGACTGGGATGGCGATTGCGCCACCTGGACTAAGTTTGCCGACCCACCTGCCGAAGGCACGATCCTGTTTGACAAAGCCAACGGCACTGGACCCTACAAGCTGGATCACTGGACACCTGGCGAGGAGATGGTGCTGGTAGCTAATGATAACTACTGGCGAACTGAGCCAATGTGGGAAGGCGGCCCCAGTGGGGCTCCCCAAATCAAACGGGTTGTGTTTAAAAATATTTCTGAATGGGGTACCCGCTTGTCAATGCTTCAGGCTGGCGACGCTGATCATATTTACGTACCCCCTCCCTACCGTTCTCAGCTTGAGCCCTATTACAAAACGATATGTGACCCGGCGGGTAATTGTAAAGAAGGAAATGCTGAGGGTTATGTCGAGGTATATCGAGACTTACCCTCACCGGCAATTACCCCTGCCCAATTCAACTGGAATATCAATTTTGAAGGTGGTAATCCATTCGTGGGCAGTGGGGCTTTGGATGGCAATGGCATCACCTCCGACTTTTTCAACGATATCCATATCCGCAAAGCCTTTAACTATTGCTTTGACTTCCAGGCGATGATCAAAGATGCCCTCAATAATGATGGCGTCCAGGCGCAAGGTCCAATCCCGCAAGGTATGATGGGTTACCGAGAGGGTGAAGCCCCGCTATATTCGTATGATCCTGCCAAGTGCGAAGAAGAGTTCAAACTGGCCGATGTGGATAAAGACGGCGTTCCGGCCAGTGAAGATGATGATGATGTCTGGAACAAAGGCTTTTATTTCCAGATGGCTTACAACACTGGTAACGAGACTCGCCGCTTGAGCTCCGAAATCCTCAAAGCGGGCATCGAAGCTGTCAACCCCAAGTTCAGCATCAGTGTGGTGGGTATGCCATGGCCGGTGCTGCTTGCCAGCCGCCGCCAGGGTAAGTTACCCATCTACGTGGGTGGCTGGTTGGAAGATTACCACGACCCACATAACTGGGTATTTGCCTTCCTGGCCTCCCAGGGTAGTTACGGACGTATAGTCAATATGCCTGCGGATATCGCCAAACAATTTGATGATTTAATAACCCAGGGCGCCTCGGAAACTGACCCAACGAAACGTTCCGAGATCTATCAGGAAATTCAAAAGAAAGCTCAAGATGAAGTGGTCAATATCTGGATGTATCAGGTATTAGAACGTTATCATTTCCAAGAATGGATCAAAGGCTTTTATTTCAACCCGGCTTATCCAGAGGCACCATATTCCTGGATTTATGCAATGCAGAAAGTCGCGCCGTAATCCTACAAGTGTATTACCATCAGGGGGCCGGGGGTGGCTCCGGCTCCCTGAAATTATCTCGAAATAGGTAAGCTCAAAAGGATAATTTGACGAGAGAAATTAAAAGGAGATCCGCTAAATGCTCGCATATATCATCCGTCGCTTTCTGATCATGCCATTGATCCTATTTGGCGTTACGGTCTTGATTTTCTCTATGTTATCCCTATTGACTCCTTATGAACGTGTCGCACTATACGTACAGGATATTCCTAAAAAACCTGGTGCGATGGACGAATTGATTAAGAAATATGGTCTGGATGACCCGATCCCGGTGCAATACTGGCATTGGATGGTTGGGCAAAAAGATCTATCAACGGGGGAGATCAAAGGCGGTGTGTTGCGCGGCGATTTGGGATGGTCGCATGTAGGAAGAGGCACAGTGACCGAAGTAATCAGCCGGAGGTTACCTGCTACCGTAGAATTGGCTCTTTGGGCTGGCTTTCCAATGATCGCGATCGGGATTCTGTTGGGTGTACTCTCAGCGGTCAATCATAATAAAATCGTTGATCAGATATTACGTGTGTTCAGCATAGTAGGCTGGTCGATTCCAACTTTTGTATTTGGTCTTTTGGTTTTATTAATCTTCTATGCACGGTTGGGATGGTTCCCGCCAGAACGGTTGTCAGATTGGGCGTTACGAATCGTCCAATCCAACCAGTTTATTCGCTATACCCAAATCAACACATTGGATGCTCTGCTCAATCTGCGGTTTGATATCTTTTTTGATGCTATTAAGCACCTCATTCTGCCGGTCACAACCCTGGCATACCTGGGTTGGGCGCAAATCTTACGCGTAACCCGATCCTCGATGTTGGATACCTTGCGTCAGGATTATATGACTACAGCTCGTTCTAAAGGACTGGCTGAGAAGGTGGTGATCAGCAAACACGCCCTGCCCAATGCTTTGATCCCAGTGGTAACGATCGGTGGTTTGACGATGATTGGTTTGTTCAATGGGGTGGTCATTACCGAGACGGTTTTCAACTATCCAGGTATGGGGTCATTTTTGGCTCAGGCTGCTCTTACGTTGGATGTGGTTTCGGTATTAGGTGTAACCTTGTTTAGCAGCTTTATTCTGGTGGCAGGTAATCTATTGGTAGATGTGTTATATGGGATCATCGATCCGCGGATTCGCTTGCAATAGGAGGGCGTCGCATGAAAGTTATCATTAAACTATTAAAGAATCCCACTTCCCTCAGCGGAATTATTTTATTGATTATATTCTTCATCGTCGCGCTGGCAGCGCCCTTTTTTGCACCTGTGCCAAAAAATTCGCGTGATCCATATATGATTCCTCGGGATGGTTTCGCTACTGAACCGAGACCGCCCAGTGAAAAACATATCTTGGGTACAACTGAAGGACAATATGATATTTACTATGGGGTGATTTGGGGAACACGGACAGCTTTTCGGATCGGCGTGGTTATTACGTTTGTGACTACCATTGTCGGCTTGTTCATTGGTTCGATCTCAGCTTTCTATGGCGGCTGGTTAGACGAACTACTAATGCGCATCACCGAAATTTTCCAGGCTTTTCCATTCTTATTGGCTGCTATTACGCTTACCTCGGTGCTACAGACGATTTATGGGCGGGGTGAGGCTGGTTCTTTAATGTTGTTGGCAAAAATCCTGGCGTTTCTCACTTTTGGACAAAGTTTTACAAAAAATGTAGATCCGGTTCAACTTCAAATCTTGACCGGTATGCTGGCAATCATCTTCTTTGGCTGGATGACTTATGCCCGCGTGATCCGCGGAAATATTTTATCTGTTCGAGAATATGAATACGCCCTGGCGGCTCGTACGATCGGTGCTTCGGATATGCGCATCCTGTTTCGCCACTTGCTGCCTAATGCGGTTTTTCCCGTGCTTGTCATCGCCTCGATGGACATCGGTTCATACGTTTTAACCTTTGCAGCTTTAAGTTTCCTGGGTCTTGGCGCCCAACGGGGTTATGCAGACTGGGGGCAAATGATCAGCTTCGCTCGCAATTGGATACCTTCCCTGGCGAAGTTTTGGTATATCGTGGTTTATCCGGGTACGGCAATTGTGCTTTTTGTTTTAGCCTGGAACCTGGTAGGTGACGCTTTGCGAGATATCTTGGATCCGCGATTACGGGGCAAAGGCGGGGTTTAATTCGGTTTGAAGGGAATAATCATTCGCGCCCAGTCCGGTTTTTTCACTGTAAAAACCGGTGATGGCGTAGTGGTGTGCCACCTAAGGGGGCGCTTAAAACAGGGTTCTCGCCAGGGCGACCTGGCTTCGATTGGGGATGGGGTGGAGGTCAATATAGTTGAAGGGACGAATGGGATAATTGAAGAAATCTATCCTCGCCAGAGAGCGCTGGTTCGATTAGCGCCTGGGTCACAAGGGGCGTATCAACAAGTCATCACCGCCAATCCAGACCAGGCAGCTTTTGTCTTTGCCTGTAAGCAGCCCGAACTCCGCTTGGGATTGTTAGATCGCTTTTTAGTTATGGCTGAGAGACAACGAATTCCCTCTGTGATCGTGGTCAATAAAATTGATTTAATCGCGGCTGACGAACAAATGCCAATCGGTTTTTATGCTTCGCTCGGTTATCCGGTGTTTTATATTTCAGCCAGATCAGGATTGGGAATAGCCGCGTTATGCGCCCATTTGACCGACAAAATCACGGTATTTGCGGGACCTTCTGGGGTGGGTAAATCGACGCTTTTGAATACCCTCATCCCAGGTATATCCTTGCAGACCTCAGAAGTTAGCCCCGCCACCCAAAAAGGGCGGCATAAGACGGTAGTGAGGGAAATGTATCCTTTGCCCATGGGCGGCTTTGTGGTCGATACCCCTGGGCTAAAAGCGTTGGGCCTTTGGGACATTGATCCCCAGGAGCTGGATGGTTATTTTCCCGAAATGCGGGATTTGGTTAACCAATGCCAGTTTAATGATTGCACCCACGTGCACGAACCGGGCTGCGCAATCTTGAAGGCCATAGAAAAGGGACAGATATACGCTTCGCGGTATGAATCTTATGTGCGAATGCGGCTCAGCCAAGATGAAGCGATCGGGTGAAATATTCCTTAATTCTTCTGAACCATAATCGGTTTGGATAGTATAATAGTTGAGTTATATTCGCGAAACTAAGATGAGCATGCCAGGCTTTTGCGACCAAGACCTGGTCCTTCAAATGCAGCAAGGCAACCTGGAAGCCCTGGGTGAATTGTATGACCGTCACCGCCAGGTAGTATATCGAACTGCTTTGGCGGTCACCGGCGATGGCGAGGCAGCCAACGATTTGCTGCAGGAAGTGTTCCTGCGCCTGTATCGCTTTGCTGGGCGCATTGATTCTCAGCGCCCTTTAGAACCCTGGTTATACCGCATGACCGCTAACCTGGCTTACACCTGGGTCAGGCAAAATCATCGCTGGTTCAAACCGTTGGAGGATTTAGTCGAGTGGTTCTCGGTTGGCGATGAGAATCCCCCTCACGCAATCGTTGAACGGCGAGATGATTGGCGAGAGGTGCAAAAAGCAGTTTCCAGGCTACCTTTATCCCACAGAATTGTGGTTGTTCTGTATTATTTGAATGATCTCTCCTTACAAGAAATCTCCGATATTTTGGATGTGCCGGTCGGAACGGTCAAGTCTCGATTACATTACGGCCGAAAAATGCTCAAAAAGAGTCTTGGTTTGGATAAAGAGCTGGTGGCGGATTTTTATTATGAGGCAACCTAAGGTTTATATGATGGGCGATTTTATCGACGAGTATATCCGGCATAATATAAAAAGCTGGGTTAGCCGGCACCAGCCATCTGCTTCGTTACGCGGAAGGTTATTGTTGCTGGCAGCCTCACGCGACCACATCGATAACCCAGATGATTTAAATGCCTACGGGTTACCTTGTGATAAAAAGATTAATTGTATTCGCCCTTTAGCTACCAACAGGTTCCCGGCGGAGAGGATGGTGGAACCCGTTGCACAGGCCCGGCTGTGGTTGTTGCATATTTACCCTTCTTTTTTGAGGATGGTAACTTAACTCGAACAAGCTGAAAAAGATTCATTCACAAAGGTCACGAAGAAACAAAAAGGAGAGCCTTTTAAAAACCTTTGTGATACTTTGCGACCCTTTGTGGTTCAAAATTCTTGTACACGTGTGCCTGCGGCCCAGTGCAGAAAAAAAAACAAGGATTTAACTGGTAAAATATTAACGGTTAGTGATGAATCACCAAAGGCCGAATTTCGAACTGGTTACTCAGGATTGGCCCATTTTAGAATCACGAGACTTTTCAAGTGTTTCGGGCCCGAAATTATTTGTCTGGAGAAGAATAATGAGCTGCGCCGAGTTTAATTCATCCGAAAGTCGCAATGAATTACCATCCCAGGAAGTATTTTCGTAAGTGGAAAACGGATTTCACATTGATTTTTCATGGCAGGGTATGGTATAAATAACCTAGGTTTTGGCATCCAAGACCCCATCCCCACCTGGGGGAATATGCTCTCTGCTACCCAAACCTTCATGTTCGAGCGACCGTGGCTACCATTGTTACCTGGTTTTCCCATTTTCTTATGTTCGCTGGCATTCAACTTTATTGGCGATGGCTTACGCGATGCGTTAGACCCGCGTTTGAAGCTTTAATCATTCTACCCAATCTCAAGAACATCATTCAGGCGAGGAATTCCGTGACCGATCCAGTTATTCAACCCTTGTTGGAAGTAAGAAATCTTAAAACCTATTTTTTCACCGAAGATGGCGTGGTAAAAGCGGTCGATGGCGTTGACTTTTATGTAAACC
>Ga0315282_10015193_pt1 | contig 11390 bp, 5 predicted proteins | sample YL17G07_20_MG_FD_203693 | JGI IMG/M metagenome (GOLD analysis project Ga0315282, IMG submission 203693) | Sediment microbial communities from Yellowstone Lake, YNP, Wyoming, USA - YL17G07_20 | ecosystem: Environmental > Aquatic > Freshwater > Lake > Sediment | place: USA: Wyoming | collected...
CCAATCGCGGGTGTGCGAGGACATCCCCAGGTGCCGCACCTTGCCCTGATCGCGGGCTTGCTCGAAGGCGTCCACCACCACCTGGACCTCGGCATCGGTGTGGTTGCCGCCCATGTCCATCTGCGGGCGCCAGATGTCGAGGTAGTCGGTGTTGAGGCGCCGCAGGCACTCGTTGATGTTCAGCAACTGCCGCTCGACGGTGCGGTTGTCGGGGTTACGCGGGCACAGTGAGTAGTCGTCGGCGCCCACGATCATCTTGTCGCGACGGCCACGCAACGCCACACCGTACGCCAGGCACTCGGCCGGCGTGGTGATGTCGAGGTAGTTGATGCCGGCCTCCATGCAGGCGCTCATCACCTCGGTGCGGTTGAGGCCGACATCCCCGGGGACCTTGTCCTCGCCGAACTCCCCCCAGTACCGGCCGCCGTCGCGGTTCTTCCAGTGGCCGCCGTGGCTGATCTCGGAGAGGATAAGGCCGGTCTTGCCGAGCCGGCGGTAGTGCATGTTGGGGTTGTAGTTGATGATCAGCGCGGGGTCCAGGTCGCCTGCCCCCTGGGCCGAGGCCACGCCGCCCACCAGGGCGGAGCCGACTACCACGCCGGCTGCGGCCTGAGAGCTCTCGCGCAGGAACGTCCGTCGCGTAACACGCCGCTGGTCCATGAGTGCCTCCTGCTGTGGCCGCCTCTGAGTGAGGCAGGCCGCCTCGCGGTTCGCGTCCGGCCCCGGCGAGCCCTTCTCGGAGGTGAACCCCGGTGGCGGCACGAAGTTCGGGGCCCGCCGTGTGCGGTCGGCGCGGGCCCCGCGCGGCGCCGACGCCGCCCCCAAGGAGAACCCCATTGACCCACCGCAAGATCGTGCTGATCGGTGCCGGCAGCGCCTCCTTCACCGCGGGCCTCGTGGCCGACGTGCTGACCTCGGGACTGGCCGACCAGTGGACCATCGGCCTCGTGGACATCAACGAGCGGGCGCTCGGGATCGCGCACAAGCTCGTGGCGAGGATGGTCGAGCGTCGCGGGGCGGCAGTCACCCTCGAACCGACCACCGACCGCACCGAGGTGCTTCCCGGGGCCGATGTGGTGGTCACCACGATCGCCGTCGGGGGGCGGCGTGGGTGGGAGCACGACATCACCGTCCCGCGCCAGCACGGCGTCTTCCAGCCGGTGGGCGACACGGTGATGGCGGGCGGCATCTCGCGCGCCCTGCGCCAGATCCCGCCGATGCTGGCGATCGCCCGCGACGTACACCGGCTGTCCCCCCAGGCGTGGTTCTTCAACTACGCCAACCCCATGGCCGCCATCTGCCGCGCGGTGAGCAAGGCGACCCCGGCCCGGGTGGTGGGCCTCTGCCACGGCGTGCAAGGGACGCTACGCTACCTGTGCGGCGTGGCCGGCGTGCCGTACGGCGAGATCGCGGCGCTGTACTTCGGCATGAACCACCTGACCTGGATCACGCACTTCACGCGCGGCGGAGTGAGCCTCTGGCCGCAGGTAGATGCGTGGTTGGCGGAGCACGGCGGGACCGACAACCCGTTTTCGTGGGAGCTGTACCGCACGTACGGCGCGTTCCCCGCGGTGCTGGACCGGCACGTCATCGAGTTCTTCCCGGAGTGCTTCCCCGGCGGCCGCTACCAGGGCGGGCAGCTTGGCGTGGACACCTTCTCGATGGAGGCGGTCATCGAGGGCGGCGACCGGCACTTCGAGCACATGGCTGCGATGGCCGATGGTCGCGAGCCGCTCGATGACGCGATCTTCGAGCGGCAGGAGGGCGAGCACGAGGCCCTGATCGAGATCGTCGGTTCGCTGTTCCGCGATAGCCAGCGCCTCTTCCCGATGAACGTGCCCAACACGACGGTGACCGGCGTGCCGCCGGGCTTCGTCGTGGAGATGCCGGTGCTGGCGACGGCCGCCGGCTGCATCCCGGTGGGGCTGCCGCCGCTGCCGCCCGGCGTGCTGGCCACCGTGAACGAGGCGCTCTACGGCGTCGAGATCACCGTCGAGGCAGCGCTGCAGGGCAGCCGCGACCTCTTCGTACAGGCGCTGCTATACGACCGCTCCGTGACCACCCGCGCCGCGGCCGAGGCCTTGGCCGACGACCTCCTGGCCGCTCACCGCGAGCACCTGCCGCAGTTCGCGTAGGAGTCGGCAGTCGTTAGTCGCTGGTCGGCACGGAGCAGCCCTAGGCTGGCCGAGCAAGAGCAGGCGAAGCGGCTCCCTTCCGCCTGAGCCGTTGCTGCCGACTAACGACTGCCGACTGCCGACTCTCCGCGGAGGCACCCATGGACCAACCCCCGTGCATCGTGGCCGTGGCCGCGCATGCGGCCGACATGGAGTTCTCGGCCGGCGCGGCGCTCCGCAAGCACGTCCGCGACGGCTGGACGGCGCACATCATCCAGCTCACCCTCGGCGAGAAGGGCCATCCGCGGCTGTCGCCCGTGGAGTACGGGGAGCAGAAGCGGTCTGAGGCGGAGGCAGCGGCGCGTGTGCTCGGTGCCACTCCGCACTTTCTGCCGTACCACGACGGCGAGCTGCGCGTGACCGAGGAGGGCGCCACGGCGATCGCGCATCTGCTGCGGAAGCTCCGCCCCTCCGTGGTCGTCGCCCACTGGCGCGAGAGCATTCACAGCGACCACACGGCCGCCTACCACCTCACCCGCTCGGCCCTCTTCATGGCCTCCAACCCGCACTTCGGCCTCGAGGGACGCCCGCCGCTGCCCTGGGCCCGGCTCTACTACGCCGACAACTGGGAGGATGCCGAGGGCTTCCGGCCCTTCGTCTATACCGACATCACTGAGGTGATGGGCGAGTGGGAGAGGGCGTTCCGGTGCTTCGCCATCGGCCGCGGCGAAGGCGGGTTCCCGTACTGGGACTGGTACCAGGCCCGTACCCGGCTGCACGGCATCGCCCTGGGCGTCGGGCACGCGCAGGCCTTCGCCATCGAGGAGTCGCAGCAGCGCCAGGTGCGCGATCGGCTGTAGGGCGGGAGCCAGGCGCCGTTCGGAGGGGCCGAATGCAAGCCTGCGGGCTGCCGCAGGCGCAGCATCCGGCCCGGCCTGGGCACAGGCTGACGGGTGTCACCGCTGCCGCGGCGTGAGAAGGAGCTACCGCGTGGGCCAGGTGATCGTCCGCGGGTACCGGGGTGACGATGAGCAGGCCGTCCTCGACCTGTGGAACGCTGCGCTTCCGGCCGACCCCCTTGACCGTCGGACGCTCCTCCGCAAGGTCATCCTGGACCCCAACTTCGATCCCGCCTGGTTCCTCGTCGCCGAGGTGGGCGGACGCCCAGCAGGGCTCTGCCTGTGCGTGACCCGCCGCGTGCCCCTGGAGGGCGTCGGCCTCGAGCCGGAACGCGGCTGGATCACGGCGTTCGGTGTCGCGCCTGAGTTCCGACGACAGGGCGTGGGCGCCGCGCTGCTGGACCGTGCGCTGGAGCTGTTCGGCGGCGCGGACCGACGCGAGGTCCTCATCGCGCCGTATACGCCCAACTACTTCGTGCCCGGTGTGGACGAGCAGGCGTACGCGGACGGACTGGCGTTCCTGCAGCGCCGCGGCTTCGCGGCGGTGTCGCGGCCCCTCAGCATGGACGCGAGCATCGTGACCCTCGACCTGTCGCCGTGGCTGGCTCGCGCGGCGGCACTACGCGCAGAGGGGATCGAGGTGCGGCCCCTGCGGCTGGCAGAAGCGCCCGAGTTCCTCTCGTTCCTGCGAGAGCACATGCCCGGCGACTGGGTGCGGCATGCGCGGGAGCTGCTGGGCGAGATGGCGGGTGGCGGCGCCCAGGCAGAGCAGGTCACGCTAGGTGTGCGCGGCGGCGAGATCGTCGGGTACTGCCAGTTCGCGGGCGAGCACTTCGGGCCGTTCGGCGTGTGCGCGGACCTGCAGGGGCGCGGCATCGGCACCGTGCTGCTGGCCCGATCGCTGGAGGCCATGCGCCGACAGGGCCTGCACCACGCCTGGGTGCTTTGGACCAGCGACGAGACGGCGGAGCGCGTCTACGCGCGGTTCGGGTTCCGGGAGACGCGGCGGTTCGCGGTGTTGCGCCGGGCGCTCCCGTAGGAGCGGCCATCGGCCGCGACTCGCCCGAAGGAGGGGCCGCTGGCCGCGACTCGCCCGTAGGAGGGGCCACTGGCCGCGACTCCGGGGAGCGCCCCCAATGGGGCCTCCGACGAACCGCCGCGGCGGCTATCGCTCGATGAGGACCGTGCTGAGCGCCTGACTGCTCGCGCCGTCCGCGCCGCGGGCCGTGAGGCGGATCAGGTAGCGGCCGTTGGGTACGGGAAGCCCGGCGTCGCTCTGGCCGGTCCAGACCAGCGTCTGCGTCCCCGCCGCGCACTCCCGATCGGCGGCCAGCAGCTTCACTGGCCGGCCGGCGATGTTCAGCACCTCGGCCTGCACACGGGCCGGGGCGGAGAGCGTGAACACGACCTGCGCGCCGCCGGGTGTGGGCACCGCCGACAGGGCGGTGACCCACGCGACCGAGGCGCCTCCCACCTCGCCCACAGTGAAGTGCAGCGTCGCCGGGTCGCCGGTGCTGTGGCCGTCGCCGGCTCGCACGACCACCGTCCACGTCTCCCCCTGGTGGGTAGTGCCCGCAGGCAGTGTGTCGGACGTCGCCGAGGCCACCCGGGTCCGCTTGGCCTCGCCGTTGAGTAGCCAGCGGTAGCCGTACACTACGCGGTCCCCATCCGGGTCCGTCACCGCCTCAGCGCGCACGGTCACGGCGCCGCCCGCCGCGGCCTGCGTGGGCTCCAGCGTGAGGCCCGGCGCCGGCGGTGGGCTGTTGCCGATGGTGACCTCCACCGTCGCCTCGGCACTGAGCGCTGTGCCGTCTCCCACCCACGCCACGCAGCTCCACACCTGGTCACGGCGCGTGTACGCCTCGGGCAGCGTGTCCGTAGGGCTGCTGCTGACCGTGAGACGCTTCGTCTTGCCCCCGAGGACCCAGCGGAAGGCGTACTTGATGACATCGCCGTCTGGGTCCTCGATCGGCACGACGCTCGCCACGAGGTTACCGGCACTGCCCGGCGCGCGCGGCGTGACGGTCAGAGTCGGGACGCCCGGCGGCGTGTTCCCGATGCGGAACTCCGCCTCCGCCCAGCCGCCGAACCCCGCGCCGTCCCCCGCGCGGACCGAGCACTTCCACCGCTCGCCCTTGGCGGTCACGGCGGCGGGAAGCGTGTCGGTGGTGTCCGCCTTGTCGGCGGTCTGCTTCAGCGTCCAGGCCCCGCCGGCCCAGACGAACCACCGGTAGGTGTAGGTGAGAGCATCGCCGTCTGGATCAGTCACCCCGCTCACGGAGGCCCCCATGTCATTCGCCGACGTGGGCGCCGTGGGGCTCAGCGCGAGGGTCGGCCGAGTGGGGACGGCGTTGCTGATCCTGAACTGCTTCTCCACCGGCGTGCTCAGAGCTTCGCCATCATTGGCGCGGGCGTAGCACTTCCAGAGCTGGCCCTTGGTGGTCAGGCCCTCAGCTAGCGTGTCCACCGCGCCGCCGGCGGCCACGAAGCGCTGGGTGACCCAGCTCCCGGCTCCCTCATCCCACAGCGACCAGCGGTAGGCGTACGTCAGCGTGTCCGTATCCGGATCCGTCGCGCCCGAGAGCGTGGCGGTGACATCCTGGTTGGAGGCGGGTGGGCTGGGCGCCAGCGCCATGCTCGGCGCGCTGGGCGCGGTGTTGGCGACCGTGAACTCCTCCGCCACCGCATCGCTGGCATCCACACCGTCCGTGGCGTAGACGCTGCAGCGCCACCGCTGGCCCTTGGCCAGCGAGCCGGACGGCAGCGTGTCGCTGGTGGCGCTGGTGAGGAGCGACCGCTGTTGCAGCCACTGGCTGGAGCCCGCGTTCCACCGGGACCACGTGTAGCTGAACTGCACGTCGTCGCCGTCCGGGTCGGCACCGCCGGAGGCAGTGGCCGTGACCGCACTGGCGCACGCCGGCGCCGTGGGTGCCAGCACCAGCGTCGGCGCGGCAGGGGGGTGGTTCTCCGGTGCCGTGATGGTGGAGGTAACCACGCACGGGGCGTCCGCGCTGATCGTCTGCGGCACGTCCGTCGCCACGTACTCGTGCCCGCCGTACCGGATCGAGAAGCCGTCCAGCGTGCCGCCGTCCTGCGCCCAGCTGTCCGTCACCCGCAGGAACCAGGGGTGCGTGCTGCTCGGCGGCAGGTAGCTGACGCCCTCCGTGAGGTCCGCGGCGGCGTGCATGTTGTCATAGGACCCACCGTCGTTGCTGTAGACGGTAGTGCTCCACGTGGGACTGCTTGGGTTGCCGACGCCGACCACGACCGTCAGGTCCTGGCGGTAGGTGTGGGTGATGTCGAACCGCGCGGTGGCCAGCGGCTGGTAGCCGACGCGGTCGGTCATCGTCCAGGCTTCCCAGGCGTAGTTGGCGACGAAGTCGTAGGACAGCCAGCAGTACCCGGCATCACCCCACCAGGTGCCCCAGGAGTTGGCCATCTTGAGGCCGCCATGGGCACCGCGGCTGTCGTCGTAGCCGACGATGGTGATGGCGTGCCCACCCAGGTAGCTGGCGCCCTGCGCCGGGCCGTCATAGTAGTAGCCGGGCGCCGGCAGGCCGCTCTCACTGCTGAAGTCGTTGTACACCGGGATCGCCATCACGAAGATGTGCCCCGTGTCCAGCAGCGCCTTCATCGTGGCGAGGGCGGTGCCGCCGCCGCTGCCCTGGCCCAGGAAGATGTAGGCGTAGTCTGCGGCGCGGTACGGCAGCGCCGCCGTCATCTGGTCGGCATTGGGCCACGTGTTGTAGTCCGCGCCGTTGAAGGTCCAGTCGGCGCGGGTGGGGCAGCCCTTGGCGCAGAGCAGGTCAAAGGCCGACGGGAAGGTGAGTCCCCCGTCCACGCCGCCATTCGCCTGGTTGTAGATGAAGTAGGGGTTGAACTGGTGGTCGGCGGTCGTGGGGCTCCAGTGGTGCTCGGCGGCCTCCTGCACGGCCTTGTAGTAGTACCCCACGGCCCAACTGACGCACGAGCCCCAGTTCTGGCTGCCGATCGGGGGCAGCAGCGCGGAGAGGTCCACCGGGCCACCGGCGCCTGCCGGCCGTACCGGTGGAACCACCTTCTCGTAGCGGCCCGCCTCGGAGGGTGGGGTCGGCACGAAGCCTTGGCCGGCGGCGATCCCCGCCACCAGAACCCAGGCCAGCACCGCGGCGCCGGCCCATCCGGGCTTGCGGAAGGCTAGATGATGCACCGTTGGGGCCACCTCAGGGCGTTCTACTGGCCTTCCATACCCTCTTGACGGCCGTTCGGGAGGTCACAGAACTGCGCTGGAGCCCGCCGGGGAGCAACGCCGGCGGCGGCTTCCTGCCGCCGTTCCGAGGCCCGGCGGCGGCTCGGCCTGGGGTTCGGCTGTACGAAACGAACCCGAGAATCGGACGGAGAGGCCATCAGGAGCCCCACTTTGCTCGGGAACCCGAGCACGGCAGTTCCCAGGCGTCAGGCGTCAGGTGCCAGGAACGGCGCGGTCTCACCCACTGCCCCTCTCCAGCGCCCCCCGACTTGGCTCCCTTCGACAGGCTCAGGGCGAGCAGGGCAAGCGGACTTGGGGGGAGGGGGGCTCGACGGCGCCCCGGGCGGCTCGGAGCCGGGTCCCCGTCTGCGAAACGAACCCGAGAATCCGCCGGAGAGGCCATCAGGAGCCCCACTTTGCTCGGGAACCCGAGCCGGAGGACTGCCTGGTCGGGCAGGAATGCCCGACCTACGCGGTCGCGTAGGATAGGCGTCCCGCCTGTCGTCCGTGTCGGCCGAGACGGCCAACCTACGCGGCGTCGGTGCCGCGGTCCTCGGACGCGGGCAGGAATGCACGCGCCACGCGGATGGGTGGCAGGTCCCTCGGACTCCGCTCAGGGCAAGCCGGCGACCCGCCACACCGGCCTCCTCGGGAGGCGTGCCCTCACGCCTCTGATCGCCGCACGCCCGTTCGATACCATTATAGCATGGATTCCGCGTTCGCGCACAACGGATCTCGGACGGGGGCACGGGCTCCAGTCGGGAGGCGTGGGCCCCGCTGAGCGCTGCCCACGAGGTTGGACGGACATGGCGCGCGAACCGCCTGCGCAGTTCGTGAGACAGAAGGGAGCTGAACCGGTGCCCTCGGTCTACCCCTATGCCGCACTGGCGATCGCGCTCATGCTGGTCGCAAGCGTCTCCGCCGCGACCGTGGGAGCCACGCCCGCGGTCTCCCTGTACAACCCCACCGACTGGGGGGGCCCCGGGCTGGTCGAGGTGCCCGTGGGACGCCTGGCCGCGCCGGGGCTCGTGGACTGGTCCGCCGTGCACCTCGTCGCCGGCGGCCGCGAAGTGCCGTTCGCCATTCGCGAGGGGCGAGCCCACTGGCACGCGCGTCTGGTGGCGCCCGTGCCCTCGCCCCGGGCCGAGGACCTCCTGTGCTTCTGTTACGCCGTGCCGCCCGGCGAGTGGCTGCGGGTAGAGGTTGTGCCGGGCGCGCAACCGGCGCAGACCGCCCTGACGAAGCAAGGCGACGAACTGGTGGTGACCTACCCGCACCTGCGGGCCGTCGTGAACCGGCGCACCGGGATGCTGACCGAACTCGCGGCGTGGGATGAGGCGCTGCTGGACGCGCCGCTGTCGGTCAACCTGCGGCCCGTAGCGCGGGACGGCAACGGCGGGCCGGATGCGTCGCCTGCGGCGGACCGCGGGCTTGCATTCGGCCCCTCCGAACGGCAGGACCTGCGGGCGACGCTCGTGTCCTCGTTCTCCACGGCCGCGGCGACGGAGCTGCACTTCGTGCTGGAGGCGGGCGAGGGGCCTGCGCTCGCCCTCGCGTACCGGTTCTACGCCGACGGGATCGTGGACATCCTCGCCGACGAGCGGCCGTGGCGGGGGACCTCGCCGTGGGTCGCGTGGCAGGCTGAGTACGGCCTCCCCCTGCGGGGTGAGGCCGAGGCGCTGCCGTACATGGTCAACCGCGCGCCCTTCTATGGCTTCAAGGACTTCGCCGCCGTCGTCCAGTACCCGGCAGCCATCCGGCGCCTGCCGCGCGTGTCAGTGGTCGAGACGGGTGAAGAGCTGGCCAATGGTCGGCACTGGACACGGCGCCTCGCCGTGGCGCCGCCGGAGGCCCGGCCGGAGGACCTCGCGCGCTATCTGGATGAGGGATACGTCGTGCGCCCTGAGCCGTTGGTGCTGAGCTGGCCCGGCGACACGGCGACCGTGGTGCGCCCGCACGAGGCGCGCGTGGCCGGCGAGGCCCTGCAGCAGGCCTTCGAGAGCCGGGGCATCCGGGCCGCGGCCGCCGCGGCTGCCGGTGAGGGCTCACCAGAGGTCCGTCTCGATCTGGAGGCCGCCGCGGCGCACCGCGGGCTGGAGGGCGACGGCTTCGTCGTGGAGGCCCTGCCCGATGCGCCTGGCGTCCGCGTGGTGTCGGGCACGGCGTTCGGCCTGCTGCAGGGCGCGCTGCGCGTCGCTGAGCACCTGCGCGCGGAGACGGGCCCGGTCACGGTGCCGCTGATCGCCGCGAACCCGGTAGTGGACCTGCGCGCGGGGGGCTTCGGCGGCGGGGACTTCGAGGTGGACTTCCCTTACGGCACCGACGCGGAGTGGGAGCACGCCTTTGACGGCATGATCGCCTCGGGCATGAACGTCATGGCTGACCTCAGCATGTGGGGCAACTGGAAGATGCCGGTCTCGTACCGGTACATGCCCGAGCTGAGGTCAGACTCCCCCGACGCGTTCGACGAGCTGAGCGGCTGCCGCTTCACAGAGCTGGAGGCGCACCGCGCGCACGGCCTCAAGCTGCTGAAGTACCTCCACGAGCGCGGCGTGCGGGTCTGGCAGTGGATCCCCGTGGGCTGTGTGCCCACCACGTACGCGGAGCGCCATCCCGAGGCGATGAGCCCGCAGGACAAGCGCTTCCCCTGCTTCACGCACCCGCTGTACCGGCAGTACCTGGAGGCGTTCGCGCGCGAGCTGATCGAGACGTATCCGCTCGACGGTGTCGTGATGATCCGGGACGACAACGGGGGCATCTGCCGCTGCGATCGCTGCCAGGCGTACGTCGCCCAGTCGCGCACGGGCGACCCCGTGTGGGAGCAGTACCTGCTGCTGTATGACTGGCTGCGCGCGCACAGCTTCCGCGGCGAGATCGCCGTGTACCCGTACTTCGACCTCTACCGGCCGGAGCTGGAGAAGCTGCTGCCCGCGGACCTCACGATCGTCGGTCACGGCAGTGGGGCGGCGCTGCTGACGCGCGACTACACGCGCCTTGGCCCGATGGGCGACACGTGGCTGGACAACCTCTTCGCCAGCTTCCGCCCGCCGGCCACGCCGCGCATGAGGCGCCTCCTCGCGGACCGGGGTAGCTTCTGGATCGGCGGCGCGTACTGCGGCACCGAACTCCCGTGGGAGGCGATCGGGTACTTCGGGTGGGAGCCGACTGCGACGGCCAGTTCGCTCCGCTACTGGCACGGTGCGCGGCAGTTCGGCGCCGAGCACGCGCTCGCGTACGTGCAGCTCCTGCAGGCCGAGGAGCGGCTGTGGGAGCTGTACGATGTCGCCTTGCTTCCTCAGAACTGGGTGAAGCTGACGCCCGACCAGCGCGCGGGCGTGCGGCGCGAGGCGGATGAGTGGCTGCCACGGTTCCGCGAGCGGCTTGCCGCCCTGCAAGCAGCGACCGAAGGCCAGGACACTTGGTTCGCGCACGTGTCGCTCTTCGGCACCTACTTCGAGTACCACCTGCGCGGCCTGGAGTGCTTCGCGCGCATGGCGGGGATCGCCGACGCACATCGAGAGGTGGCCGAGGGCACAGCCGCCCTCCCTGAGGCGGCGCGGGCGGAGCTGCTGGCTCTGCAGAAGGAGATCGAGGCGGCTGCCGAGCCGTATGGCCGTCAGGCCGAGACGGTGCCGGGGCACATGCTGGCGCGGACGCGCGCCTTCGGGATGACCGAGCCCTTCCGGGAGTGGGTCGGCGGGTATGACCCGTCGCTCGACGGCCAGCTCCCGCGGCCGCAGTTCGCAGGCACCGCGGCGGCGACTGCCGAGGGCCTGCAGGCGGGGCGCGAGTTCACGCTACGCGTGGAGCTACGCAACACAGGCATCTGTCCGTGGATGGCGGGTGCGGGTCAGTGGCTGGAGCTGGGGGGAGACACTGCACGGCTGGGCCTGCCGGGCCGTTGGGACTTCGCTGGACCGACGATGGTCCTTGGCGACCGGCGAGTGGTGGAGCTGCACGGCCAGGCGCCCACCGAGGCGGGGGAGGGCACGGTGACGCTGGCCTTCTACGCGCCGTTCCGGGTGCCCTGCAAGTGCATCAGCGAGACGGTGAAGCTGGCCTGGCAGTGAAGCGCGGGCTGGTGGCGCGGGTCGCCAGACCCGCGGCAAGGCGACCGGAAGCCGCCAGACCCCCTCACCCGCCGCGATG